>ORMF011736567.1_pt1 | contig 11471 bp, 9 predicted proteins | sample 1779871 | NCBI WGS metagenome assembly ORMF01 (sample SAMEA104232316, study PRJEB22302) | groundwater metagenome | biome: forest; feature: aquifer; material: groundwater | place: USA | collected 2011-08-07 | depth 5.4 m
CCGGCCGTACGACAGTAACCGCGCGCGGCACGATGCGCTCGGTCTCTACCAGCACCTGTACAATCATTTCAGGCCGCACGCCGCGCTCGGACACCGCCCGCCCATCTCACGGATCTGTCAACAACCTGTCTGAATACGACAGGTAGGGGCGCAACCCCTTGCGCCCGCGTCGATCTTGCGCCCACCGCGAGTCTGCCAAGAGAATGACATTTCGCTTCCCTCTCCACGTCGTGGAGAGGGGTGGCCGAAGGCCGGGGTGAGGTGTGCGAACGGAGAAGATCCTTCGCTTCGCTCAGGATGACAGTGTGGGCGCGATGACACCGTTCTACGTGCACGCTACTTCGTGGCCCTCTTCGGCGGAGCGGTAGGCGGCGTCGATGATCCGCTGCACGTTCAGCGTCTCTTCGGGCTTCACCATCGGTTTGGCTTCGCCCTGCACCACCTTCAACCAGTGCGCGATCTCGCGGGTGTACGACGCCGTCCAGTCGGCGGGAGACACCTGGAGCTTCTCGTCGACGGGGATGCCGGCGTGGTTGCGGTACACCATCGGCGGCGTCGTCGTCGCGCCGGCCTCGGTCCCGCAGAGGCGCACGGAGAACGTCTCGGCATCGATGTGCGTCGCCCACGATGCGCGGAGTAGCAGCGTCGCCGCGTTGTCGAAGTGTATGAGCGCGACGGCGAAGTCCTCGACGTCGAACTTCGCGGGATCCCATGCGTTGCGGAGCTGCTTCGCGACCTCGGGCCGCTTGCCGAACTTCGCGGCCATCTGCGCGGAGACGCGGACGGGCTTCGGGTTGTCCATGAGGTACACGGCGAGGTCGAGCATGTGGACGCCGACATCGAGCAGCGCACCGCCGTGGGAGTGCTGCTTGTAGTGGAACATGCCCCACGTAGGTATGCCCATGCGGCGCAGCGCCGTCGCCTCGGCGTAGTAGACGTCGCCCATGTCGCCGCTATCGACGATGCGGCGGATCGCGCGCGAGTTCTCGTTCCAGCGCCAGTTCTGCGCCGCCATCAACGTCTTCCCGGCCTTGTCGGCCGCCGCGAACATCTCCTCGGCCTCGGCGACGCTCGTCGCCAGCGGTTTCTCGCACAGCACGTGTATGCCCGCTTCGAGGCAGCCAAGCACGAGCTCGCGATGGTAGACGTTCGGGACGCAGACGCTCACCGCATCGGGCTTCTCCTTCGCGATCATCTCGCGCCAGTCGCTGTAGACATTGGGAATCTTGTGGCGCTTCGCCTCCACGCCCGCGATGTCGGTGTTGAGATCGGCGATGGCCACCGGCGTAACGCCGTTCGCCGCGTACGCAGGCAAATGCGCGATGCGCGCGGCCCATCCGGCGCCGATGACCGCGATGCGTGGAGTGTTGGGCACGAAACCTCCATTTGCTGACGTAGGGACGCAGCTTTAGCTCCGTCCGGACGGTGTTGGACGGAGCTAAAGCTGCGTCCCGTCCCTACGGCCTTCTTCACGCGAGTCGTCGCACCGACTCGCACGGTCGTCACTGCCTTCCATCTTGATTCCGTAGCGTGGGCTTTTCAGCCCGCGCGTTCTTCGATCACGTGGCACCGGCCCCGCCCGAGCAGTGTTGGACGGAGCTAAAGCTGCGTCCCTACGGCCTTCTTCAAGCGACTCGTCGCGACGATCGCACGGTCGTCACTGATACCGCTCCAGTAGCGCCTTGCAGGCGAGGATGCCTTCGCGTTCGGGGAGGCGCTCGCCTTCGTACTCGATGCCGACGTAGCCCTGATAGTTGGCGTCGTCGACGATCTTCATCATCCTCGCGAAGTCGATCTTCGTCTCGTTGCCGGCCGCATCAAAGTCGTAGCACTTGGCGCTGACGGCCTTGGCGTACGGCATCATCTTGCGGACGGCGTCGTAGCGGTCGGTGGTGTCGGGGATGTTGCCGAAGTCGGGCAGCGTACCAAAGCGTGGATGGTTCACCTTCCTCATGAGCCCGACGAGCCAGTCCGGATCGGACGAGAGTCCCCAGTGGTTCTCGATCAGCACGTTGACGCCCGCAGCGTCCGCGTACTCGAGCAGCGCGGAGAAGCTCTCGGCGCAGCGGTCCTGCGCGTCGGCGTCGCCCTCTTGCGCGCCCGTGTTGCAGCGGATAGCGTGGCAGCCAAGGACGGACGCGATATCGATCCACTTATGGTGATTCTTCGCGGCGAGCATGCGGCTGGCCTTCTCGGGGCCGGCCATGCTGCCCTCGGCGTCGCACATGATCAGCAGGATCCGCACGCCGGCATCGTCAGCGCGCGTGCGGAGCTGCTTGAGGTAGCCGTACTGCGGCGACGGGAAGAACGTGTTGACCAGCTCCAGGCCGCCGATACCGACATCGTGACAGAGGTCGACCATGCCAAGCTGATCGATCTCCTTCGCGAAGAACATCCGGTGCATCGACCACGCTGCGAGTGAGATCTGGAACTTCGGTTCGGGCATCGTGTGCCTCCTCTTGGCTCTGGGCGCGATCGTACGGGATTGTCGGACGTTAGAGAAGGAGTCCGGGCTGCACCGCAAAGTCACGGGGCGAGGTTAAAGCGCTCGTCAGCGGCGGCTTTCGAGTGAATCCCGTTTCCCCCGATTGCAGCCGAAGCAGAGTGTCTGGAGATTCCGCAGATCGTCGCCTCCACCGACCGCAAATGGAACCTTGTGGTCGACCTCCAGCCGCACCCCGTGACCGCTCGCGCCACACAGCACGCAGGCGAACGAGTCGCGCTTCATGACGAAGAAGCGCTTTCGTATCGATATGGCTTCGCGCGTTCGCGGTTCTGTTCGACCAGGTACGGGAGAATCATCGTCTGCGGGACTCGCCGCAGTCACGGACCGAGCGGCTCTGGTCAGCGCTTTCGTCCAAGAACCAAAGCGCCTAGTGTAGGTATCGCCGGAGACCGCACAGTTGTAGGTTTTGAGATCCCGCCGTTGCGGGGTGCGGCCTTCCTCCTCCAGAACACGCTCCCAAAGGTCAACGAGTAGCGAGAGAAGTTCTTCTTCCGTGGCTTTCGTGAAGGGCCCAGGGGAGAGGCCGGCCAACTGCAGCGCCCGCCGAAGTGACCCAAAGCGCTTCCAAAAGAGCTCGTAACTGGCGCGTCCAATGCTCTCGATCTCGGCCTTCGTCACTGTGTCGCGACCACCGGCGAACGCGATGCGGCGCAACTCCTCAAGAAGGGACTCGTCATCGTAGCTTTCGAGAAAGTCAATATCGAGGCGGCGCACGGAACCCCCGATCTCTGCGAGCGTCACTCAATCAGACGACTATACTCTATTCCTTCAGCCGCGCCTGTACGGCGTCGCCGCGCAGCTCGCGCAGCGCGTCGGCGGCGATCCAGCGACCACCGCGGGTGCCGTCGGCACGGATCTGTTCAGCGCACTTGATGGCGGCGGCATTGCAGCGGCGGTTGCGCTTGCCGATATTGCGCAGCGCCCAGTTCACGGCCTTCTTCACGAAGTTGCGATCGTCGCCGGCCTCGCGACGGATCACGGGCAAGAATTGGAGGATGTCCGTGTCGGGCGCCTTCTCGTCGCGATACGTGAGGTAGGCGATGATCGTGAACGCCGCGCGCTTCACGTACTCGCGCTTGTGCGACGACCATGCGTGCGCCTTCTCGTACGCGTACGGCGTGCTGACGAAGAGATCGCAGACACCGTCGACGAGGTCCCACGAATCGAAGTCCTTCGCCCAGCGGTCCATCTGGCGCTTCGTCACCTTCGCCGGATCGTCGACCATGCCGGCGAGGATGCGCACCTCGTGGACGCCCGACTGCCAGAGCTGCCCGGCGAGCGCGTGGTCGCGGCCGGCGCGCTTCGCGATCGCCCGCAGCGTCGGAATGCTGATGCCGAGCGCGTTCGCACCGACGATGCCGAAGTGCGCCTGGCCGGCGCGGGCTTTCGGGTTGGCGTGCGAGCGGAGTTCTGCGAGGATTTCTTCTGCGGTCATGGAACCACAGTCTACGACCCGTAGGGATTACACAGATTTCACAGATTGTTGGGTAGGTGCGTGAAGAAGCAAGATCGGCGGGCGCACGCGCACCTCACCCCGGCCTGTCTCCTACGGCGACTCTGCGATCGGCCACCCCTCTCCCCGACGGGCCGTAGGCACGACGTGGAGAGGGGAGCGAATGGATCGTCCTGCAGGTTGGCGATGGCACGGAGTCAAGACGAAAACGCGGGCTGAAAGCCCGCGCCACGAATCCATAATCTGTGAGAATCGGTGTAATCTGTGGATTCCCCCGTCGCTCGCGTTACCCCTTGCGGGCGTCGCGCGATCGATCGCCGGTACCGAGGGTGCGCTTGCGGATGCGGAGGCTCTTCGGCGTCACTTCCAGCGCCTCGTCGTCGCCGATCCACTCCAGCGCCTGCTCGAGCGACATCTTGCGTGCCGGGAAGAGGTGCGCCGCGATGTCCGACGTGGACGAGCGGATGTTGGTGAGCTTTTTCTCTTTCGTGATGTTGACGGCGATGTCGTCTTCCTTGGCGTTCTCGCCGACGATCATGCCCTCGTACACCTTGTCGCCCGCCTCGACGAACATCTCGCCACGCTCCTGCGCGTGCTCGATCGAGTAGCCGGTGACGGCGCCGGCGCGGTCGGCGACGAGCGCGCCGTTCGTGCGGTGCTCGATCTCGCCCTGCCACGGCTCGTAGCCGTCGAAGAGGTGGTTGAGCAGGCCGGTGCCGCGGGTGTCGGTGAGGAACTGGCTGCGAAAGCCGATCAGTCCGCGCGACGGGATGCGGAACTCCAGCCGGACGCGGCCGGTGCCGTGGTTCACCATGTTCGCCATGCGGCCTTTGCGGCCGGCCATCTTCTGCGTGACGATGCCGACGTAGTCTTCGGGGCAATCGACGACCAGGTGCTCCATCGGCTCCAGGCGCTTGCCGTCGACGGTGCGCGTGATCACCTGCGGCTTGCTGGCGGTCAGCTCGAATCCTTCGCGCCGCATCGTTTCGATCAGAATCGCCATCTGCAGCTCGCCGCGGCCCGACACCTTGAACGTGGCATCGGTGTCGCCGGCGTCGACATGCAGCGCGACGTTCGTCAGGATCTCGCGCTCGAGCCGATCCTTGAGGTTGCGGGCCGTGACGAGCGTGCCATCCTGACCGGCGAACGGCGACGTATTGATCGAAAACATCATGCTGACCGTCGGCTCGTCGATGGACACGCGCTCCAGCGGTCGCGGGTCGTTCGGGTCGGTGACGGTGTCGCCGATGTTCACGTCTTCGAAGCCGGCGAGGGCGACGATGTCGCCGGGGCCCGCCTCTTCGATCTCCGCGCGCTCCAGTCCTTCGAAGCCGTAGAGGTACGTGATGCGCCCCTTTTCGAGCGATCCATCTTCTCGCACGAGGCCGACGTCCTGCTTGCTGCGAATCGTGCCGTTCATCATCCGGCCGATCGCCAGCCGCCCGACGAACTCCGAGTAGCCGAGGTTGAGGATGAGCATCTGCAGCGGCATCTCGGTGTCGTACTGCGGCGCCGGGATGGCGCGGATGATCTCTTCGAACAGCGGCTGGAGCTTGTGGTCCTCGCCGTCGGGCGTCGTGCGGCAGATGCCGTCGCGCGCGATGGTGTACAGCACCGGGAACTCGAGCTGACTCTCGTCGGCGTCGAGGTCGATGAAGAGATCATAGATCTCGTTCAGCACTTCCTGCGTGCGGGCGTCCTTGCGATCGATCTTGTTGATCACGACGATCGGCGTCAGCTTCAGCTCGAGCGCCTTCTTGAGCACGAAGCGCGTCTGCGGCAGCGGGCCTTCACTGGCGTCGACGAGCAGCAGCACGCCGTCGACCATCTTGAGGATGCGCTCTACTTCGCCGCCGAAGTCGGCGTGGCCGGGCGTATCAACGATGTTGATCTTGTACTTGCCGAAGCGCACCGACGTGTTCTTCGCGAGGATGGTGATGCCCTTCTCGCGCTCCAGGTCGTTCGAGTCCATGACCCGCTCGACGACATCCTGGTTCTCGCGGAAGACGCCGCTCTGCCAGAGCATGGCGTCGACGAGGGTCGTCTTGCCGTGGTCGACGTGGGCGATGATGGCGATGTTGCGGATGTCATCGCGCTGGGCCATGGTCGCCGGCTTCTCGGGCGCTTCTGTCTGTGCGGTGGTCATACGGCTCCTCGATCTTGGCGGGACTACGGCGTTATGTTCGGCATCGGCGCGACAGCCAGCATCCGCACAGCCCTTACGGGCGATGCCGGTCGCCCGCGGCGACCCCTTCCCAACACAGCGAGTCGTGGGAGATTCAGACGATGCGTATACAGGATACCGGATTTGGCGTGGGATTGCTTTTCGGCTCACCGCGGAGACGCGGAGGGCGCGGAGGTTCGGTTGGTGCGGCTCAGGGCGTATGCTTCAGAGAACAATCGGTTCGTGGCGGCACGGGCACCTCACCCCGGCCTTCGGCCACCCCTCTCCACGACGTGGAGAGGGGGAGCGGACGGAGTCCGTGCCAGATGAGAGGCTCCCGAAGAACCATGTCGGTCCGAGGGTGACGCGAAGCGTGGAGCATAGCCGCCCCCGGCTGTGTGTCCGGCAGAGCCGGACCGACGCAGTACAGTGCTTCGTGTGACGACAATTCGCCGCGTGCGAGAGACCGCCAACTGACGACCGACGACCGACGACCGAGCGACTATGACGAACGACGAAGAGCGGCTACGGCGGGAGTACGACGAGGCGGTGCGGGCCGAGGACGCGGAGCTGCCCGGGCCGTTCCACACGGTATCCGGCCGGCCGATCGATCGGCTGTATGACGCGACGGATGTCGCGGACATCGACTACGAGCGCGACATCAACGTGCCGGGGGCGTATCCGTTCACGCGCGGCGTCCACAAGACGGGGTATCGCGGCAAGCCGTGGACGATCCGCATGTTCAGCGGGTTCGGCAGCGTCGAGGAGACGAACAAGCGCTATCGCGACCTGCTGGCCGCCGGCAACAACGGGCTGTCCGTCGCGTTCGACATGCCGACGCTGATGGGCTACGACCACGACGACGCGTGGGCGCAGGGCGAGTTCGGCAGCGGCGGCGTCGCGGTCGATTCGCTCGCCGATATGGATATCCTCTTCCGCGACCTGCCGCTCGACCAGCTGACGACGTCGATGACGATCAACGGTCCGGCGCCTGTGCTCTACGCGATGTTCGTTGCGGCGGCGGAGAAGCGCGGCATCGCGCGGGCGGCGCTGTCGGGCACGCTGCAGAACGATATCCTCAAAGAGTTCATCTCGCAGAACGAGTTCATCTTCCCGCCGAAGGACTCCGTCCGGCTCGTCGTCGACACGATCGAATTCGCGTCGCGCGAGATGCCGAAGTGGAACCCGATCAGCGTCAGCGGCTACCACATCCGCGAGGCGGGCTCGACGGCCGCACAAGAGCTGGCGTTCACACTGGCGAACGGGCTCGAGTACGTGCGCTGGGCGCTGGAGCGCGGGCTCGACATCGATGACTTCGCGCCGCGCATCAGCTTCTTCTTCAATTGCCACAACGACTTGTTCGAGGAGGTCGCGAAGTTCCGCGCGGCGCGGCGGATCTGGGCGCGCATGCTGCGCGAGAAGCTCGGCGCGAAGAACCCGCGCTCGTGGCTGATGCGCTTCCACACGCAGACCAGCGGCGTTTCGCTGACGAAGCAGCAGCCCGAAGTGAACCTGATCCGCGTCGCGATCCAGGCGCTGGCGGCCGTGCTGGGCGGCACGCAGTCGCTGCACACCGACGGCATGGACGAGGCGCTGGCGCTGCCGAGCGACAAGGCCGCGACGCTGGCCGTGCGCACGCAGCAGGTGCTCCTGCACGAGAGCGGCGTCGTCAACACCGTTGACCCGCTCGGCGGTTCGTACTTCGTCGAGCGCCTGACATCGGACATGGAGGCAGACGCGCTGCGCTACCTGGCGCAGATCGACGCGATGGGCGGCGTTATTCCGGCGATCGAATCCGGCTTCTTCCATCGCGAGATCATCGAAGCGTCGGCGCGCTTCCAGCGTGAGGTGGAGAGCGGCGAGCGCGTGATCGTCGGCGTCAACGCCTACCAGCAAGAGGGTCTCGACGACGTGCCGATCCTCCGCATGGACGTCGAAGGCCGCGACCGCCACATGGCGCGCCTCCGCGCAACGAAAGCCGATCGCGATCAGGCGGCGTGGGCGGCGGCGCTCACGCGCCTCGAAGCGGCGAGCCGCGCGCGCGAGAACACGATGCCGTACATCATCGACGCCGTAACCGCAGGCGCGACCGTCGGCGAGATCTGCGGCCTCTGGCGGCGGGTGTTCGGGGAGTACAAGGAAGTGATGGCGGTGTAGGTCGGGTGGCTGAGAGGTCGGACGTCGGAGGTCGGACGCGGAGTCCAATGCTGACGGCTGACAGGCTGACCAACTGAGCGGCTCGAAATGGTCGGGGAGACAGGATTCGAACCTGCGACCTCCTGGCCCCAAACCAGGCGCGCTACCGGACTGCGCCACTCCCCGTGAGTGCTGGGGTAGGATAGCAAACGACCTACGAAGTCAGGCGCGCCTAGCTCACCTTGCCGAGGCAGCGCCCGCTACAAACTCAAGAGGCGTCAGCCGCTCGGACGGATGAGGTTCTGACGATGGTTGTGACGCTAAGCCGTTCCGGAACGCTTCGCAAGCGTGATTTCGCCCATCTTGACGTCAGATTCATCCCAATGGACGCACCCTTGAATTGGATCGATAATTTGGTGCGTCGTGCATGCATGCGCCCCGCAAGATTCCGATGCTTCAACAGATGGCTTGTGGCTCCCGGCCAGGAGTTCGACGGCGCCACGGAACTAACTATCTCGGTGGTGTCGAGGCGCCCATCCGCGATCTTCTCCCACAAGTCGAGCGCCTCAAACAGCGCGCCGAGTTCTGAGGGGTCAAGGAGGACTGTGGTACGCTTCACGAAGGAGGTTCCGAGATGAGCGCGAACATATCATCAGCAACGGAAAAGACGCTGCAGCTCTTTCTGGAGGGCGACTGTCCACCCGATGAGTTCGAGGAGTGGCTGATCGCTGCGTCAGATGATGACACACTGTTCGACGCGGAGCGCGCAGCGCTTGCGCGCCTTCGCCTCATCATGATCGAGTGCGGTGAAGGCCTTCGGTCGCCCGACGAGTTGCGTTTCGAGATCGTGGCGCTGCTGGTTGAATCGCAAAGCTCGAACGTTGCCATCTGGACGAAGGCGGCCGCCGCAGGCAGTTCTTCGATGACCTTCGACACGCAGCCGCGGGTCGTCATCACGTCGAAGACTGCGTCCCCGGCGTAATCACGCGCGTGTACTGCACGACGAACGGCATTCGTGTTAGTACGACGCTTCCGTCGAGCCGAACCTCGAACCAGTAGACACCCTCTTGATCGAACGTCATCTGGAATTCTATGCGGATGTTCGCAGTCCTTTCAGGGCCCTCAAAATGCACGGTGCCCTGGCCGAGTGTCTTCTTTCCGAAGCCACTCGGCGGCTCGACGCTGATCGAAAAGTCATGCCGTCCGATCGCGTCGCCGGGATTCAGCATCACCGCGCACGTCATCGGGTAGTTGATCGGCTGGATTGTCTCGGGTACTTCCGCGCCCGCCGCGGTCTGCATCAGCTTGTCGATGATGCGAACAAACGACGTCACGCCGTCTTTCTCCTCGAGAACCTTCTCGCAGAAGAGCGCGGCTTTCACGTAAGGTCCCTTGGGCGGGGCTTCCATGTTTCCTCCAAGCTTGTCGGGGAGCTGCTCACGCCAGATAACTTATCGCGAAGTGCAGCCTCGCATCGATTCTAACGCGTGCGTGTAATTAGACCGCTTCGGAGGGCCTTTCCTTGTCTAAGGAGTGAAGGAAAGGGGGCGGAAAAAGCCAGCTTGGAGCCGCCGAGATAGCCCCAAACCAGGCGCGCTACCGGACTGCGCCACTCCCCGTGAGTGCTGGGGTAGGATAGCAAACGGAGCCGGCAACGTTCCGCGCCGCTCCGGCCGGGCGAACTACAACAGGCCCTTGATCGTGTGCGCGGCGAAGCGGGCCGCATCGCGCGACTCGTTGAAGAGGGTGGCGTTCTGGTAGGTCAACAGAAACAGCGCGGCATAGAACGAGCCGGGCTCGCGATCGTGCCATGCGAGCGCAGGCCGGCTGATGGCCCGCCGGACGCGCGGTTGTGCCGCCACCCAGCCAATCCCGATACCGAGCGCCGCGCCGGCCAGGATGTCGGTCGGCCAGTGCAGCCCCAGGTACAAACGCGGCAGGCAGATGACGACGGCGGCATAGAGCAGCGCCACGACGCCCACGCGCCGTGAGACAAACAGCAGCCCGGTCGCGAGCACAAAGAACAGCACGGCGTGGTCGCTGGGAAACGCACTCCAGTTCTCGAGGCCCAGCGCGTGGTTGCTCCCAGACGGCGCCGTGAACTGGAACCCCGGGTCGGCGGCCGGACGGTCGCGGAACGGCAGCGCGAGCGCGAGCCCGCGCGCGACGAAGACGGCCAGCAGCCCCATGACGAGCGAGGAGAGCAGGTACTCGCGCGCATCCGCCTTCGCTTCTCTGCGATGCCACGCCCAGTACAGCAGCGCCATGAAGACGCCACCCTTGAGAAGGTCGTTGGTGCCAAGGAAGACCACGCTTCTGTCGAAGAAGTGGGATCGGTGCGCGAACTGATTGAGGAAGTCAATGATGCCTGTGTCGAACGCATTCATCGATCACGGCGCCCCCCGCGCGCTTGCCATGATTCAAACGCGGGCGGCTCACGTGCGTATCACGGGGCTGGGCGGCCAACGGATGGCGCAGCGGCGGTACCAGCTATGGGCGGCCGACAGCGGCCATACAGGATTCGAACCTGCGACCTCCTGGCCCCAAACCAGGCGCGCTACCGGACTGCGCCACTCCCCGTGAGTGCTGGGGTAGGATAGCAAACGATCCGTGCCTGCTATGGCGAGGCGAAGATCAGAGCGCAACGCCGAGTTGCCGCGATCGTCGTTCACACCGGACTCGGACTGGTGTCGGCTGGTACCGGGAGTCCAAGCCGCGCTGCGAAGTCGACATTCAGATGTTGAACGAGCAGGGCCGCGAGTTGGAAAAGAGAGTACATCATCTGTTGTACCCCCTCGAGGCTCAGTACGACACGCTCGCCTTCGATCCATGACCGCGAAGAGTCGTCGAATTTGACCCCGATTCCGCCCCCGTCTTCGACTAGAAGCGGCGGCTCCCCCCGCAGCTCTTCGCCGTTGAGCGTGAGAGCCAGGCGACGCCACCGAATGCCTTCAATCAGTCTCTTGTCCTGCGCGCCGACTATTCCGCCGCGGTGAACGAGGCAATTGCGGACAGCATAGAGTCCGCGAAACCAAACAATCCCGGTCGCAACGTTCGCGTTCGTGGCGCCGGCTAGTTGTAGTTCCCATAGAGGTTGTTGACACAGAGAGAGTGCTCGAGTCGGCTGTGGGTGTCTAAAGCCTTCAGTCGAAAGGAGCACTCTCTCATGGCGCATCGTAACGCACGACTCACGGTGTACGGCAGGCGGCTCA
>ORMF010044324.1_pt1 | contig 11470 bp, 8 predicted proteins | sample 1779871 | NCBI WGS metagenome assembly ORMF01 (sample SAMEA104232316, study PRJEB22302) | groundwater metagenome | biome: forest; feature: aquifer; material: groundwater | place: USA | collected 2011-08-07 | depth 5.4 m
CACGGACGGATGTGAAGAGTCCGTGGAAAATCGCCGCCTCATGAGCGTGAAACCCTGGATCGCTCAGACCGAGAAGCAGGGTGAGGTGTGAGTGTCAGCAGGCGTGAGAAGCCAGTCTCACTGAGCGTGAGACGCGACAGCTAACCACATCGGGATCCCGTGCATATCTGATGTCAGATGTCATATGTCAGATGTCTGATATCGTCGCTCCTGGCTCCAATCCGGCTTGCCTTTCGCCAAATCGCCACTACGATCGCGCAAATGCCCCTCTCGGTCCTCATCACCCTCGATCTCGTTCAGGACTTCATCGGGCCCTTCCCCGAGGGGCAGCCGAGGCCACGCGTCCACATCGGCGACGAGGAGGCGCGGCGGATCCTGGGCGAGCGCCCCGAGGACGGCCCCCTCGCCCGGTTCCTGCGCGCGTGCCATGCGCGCGCGGGAGGCGCCCTCAAGGTCGTTCATCTGCGCGACTGGCACGCCCCCGACGACCCCGAGTTTGCGCGATACGGGACGCACTGCGTCGAGAACACGCCTGGCGCCTCGTTCGTCTGGGAGCCGTGGCTCCCCGCACGGGACGACGGCAACGTCTTCCTCGTGAACGCGCGGAAGCTGAACGTCTTCGCCGAGGGGGTCCTCCCGGGCCTCCTGAAGTGGCTCGTTCACCGCAAGAACGCCTCCACTGTGCGCTTTGGCGTGATCGGCGTCGCAACCGACCTCATGGTCCGCCACGTCTGCGAGGGGCTCCAAAGCTACCTGGGCGCGGAACGGATAGCCGTCTGTTCGGAGCTGTGCGCGAGCCTCTCTCTCGAGTCGCACTTCCGGGGGCTCGAGGACCTCTCCGTGAAGCTCGGCGTGGAGGTCCTCGACCGCATCGCCGACTTCCAGGACTGGCTGGCCATGCCCGCGGACGCCCGCGTGACCCGCCCGAGTCCCTACGACGCGCCCGCGATCGAAGGCGCGCGCGGCCTCCCCCCCGACGACCTCGGGATCGTCCAGGACCTGTGCCGCGGGTCGAAGGCCGCCCGCCTGGAGCCCCTCTCCGGCGGCTTCAGCGGGAGCCGCGTGCTGCTCGTCCACCGGACCGCGCGCAGCGGCGCCGCGCAGTCGCTCGCAGTCGCGAAGCTGGATGAGCCTGCGAAGGTCTCGAAAGAGCGGCGAGGGCACCTGCTCGCCAAGGGGCTGTTGGGACCGAACGTCCCTGAGGTGATCGCCTGCTCCTACGGCGACGGACGGGCCGGCCTCCTGTACTCACTGGCGACGATGCGCAAGCCGCCGGTGCGGACGCTCAAGGCCTGCCTCGAGGCGCGACCCGACGCGGGCGAGGTCGACTCGATCTGGGACGAGGTCTTTCAGGTCCTCAGGGACCTCTACGTGAATGTCAGGACGGAGAAGGCGAATCCGTTCGTGAAGAACACGTTTCGCCCCGAGTACGCGCGGCACACGTTGGAGCGCCTCGCGGCGGTCCTGAAGTGCGACGTCTCGGGACCGGTCACGGTCTACGGCGCCGGGGCGACGCTTCCGCCGCCGGGGCGGTTCTACGACCTCCTGCCGCTCCGTCTCGCCACAGCGGCCGTGCCGATGCGTCTCTCGGTGGCCCACGGCGACCTCAACCTTGCGAACCTCCTCCTCGACCGCGTCCGGAACGTCTGGATCATCGACTTCTTCCATGCCAGCGAGGACCACTACCTCCTGCAGGACATCGCGAAGCTCGAGAACGACCTGAAGTTCATCCTTGCGCAGGTGGGGCCTGGAGACCTGGGGGCGTTCCTCGCGATGGAGCGTGCGCTCGTGGCCCAGGAGGGCCTTGGGGCGCCGCTACCGGACCTCGATGTGCCCGCGGGGATGCGCGCGACGTGGCAGTCGATCCGCCGCCTGCGCGCCTTCGCCTCCAGGGACCTGGGGGAGACCGACCCGTTCCCCTACCGCGTCGCGCAGCTTCGCTACGCCGCGCACACGCTCGGCTTCGACGAGCCCGACGAGCTGCAGAAGCGCGCCGCCGCCATCTCCGTCCTGCTCCTCTGCGACTGGCTTGCGAGCCGATAGCCCAGGGTTCCTTCACCGCAGAGACGCAGAGGACGCAGAGACCCGCGGAGAAGGGATGGTCCCATCTCTGCGGGTCTCTGCGTCCTCTGCGTCTCTGCGGTGCACGGACCGGGGACGGCGCCCCGCCTCAGTCAACCCGCCCGAGCGGCCCGCGCGTAACGCCCATGTAGTTGGAGGCGCGGAGTTCCTTCCAGAGCGACTCGCCGTTGTCCCGGCCGTCCAGGACGTCCCGGTACCGGCGGGTCAGCCGCCTCGTCTCCTCGGCCGTGTGCACGAGCAGCTCCACGCGGAACCAGCGCACCCCCGCCTCGAGCATCTTCTTCAGGTACTGCGAGGAACTCTGCGGGACCGCGTTGAAGACCGTGTTCCGGCACCCCGCGTCGGCCTTCAGGGGGTGCGCCATGCCCGTCGGGTCCTCGAGCGTCAGCGCGTGGCGGTCGCACGGCCTCCCGCAGTCGCGGAAGTCCTTCCCGTCCGAGAGGATCGCCGCGAAGACGCAGTGCTCCATGTGGAACATCGGCATGTGCTGATGGACCACGACCTCCGCGCAGCCCGCCTCGGTCCCCGCGAGGAGCGCCACGAGCTGCTCCCAGTTGAGATCGTAGCTCGGCACGAAGCGCGAGAGCCCCTTCGACAGCAGCCAGTCGGCGCACAGCTCGTTGGCGACGTTGAGAGAGAAGTCGCCGATCCGCTCGACGTGGGGCGCCTCCCGCTCGAGAACGTGGAGGTGCGCCGTGGAGCGTACGAGCACGCCATCGGGATTCGACGAAAGGACGCTCCTCAGAAAGCCCAGCTCCCCCGGCTTCACGACCCGGGGCGGCGCCAGCGCGATCCACGCCTGCTTCGCGCGCGCGAGCGGCACGGCCTGCGCGTACCGGCGGATGTCCTCGAATTCGCACTCGACGTGACGGACCCCCTCCTCGAGGGCCGCCTCCACCTGCTCCATCGAGCGACAGAGGACGACGAGCTGCGGCGCCGAGGTCGTTCGGCTCCCGTCGCGCCGCAGGAGGCCCAGCGCATCGGGCACCACGCGGTACCCCGGGTTCGCCCTGCGCACCGCCTCCAGGTCCGCCGCGAGGCGCCTGCGCAGGTCGTTGATCTGGCTCACGGGAAGCATGACGTTCCCCAGCGTCGCCTCGAGCCCTCGCAGCTCGAACGGCGTGGTCCCCAGGCGGCCCAGGTGCTCCCGCAGGTACTCGGCCGTCAAGGGCCGCTTCCGTGCCTCCTGAAGCGGACCGGCCTCTCCCGTAACGCGATGGACCCCGTCCGAGAGGGTGACGCGCAGGTTGCCGTCGGCGGCCTCCACGACGGCGTCGACCGGGACGCGCCTCCGGACCTCCGCGAACGTCGCGCGTAGCTCCCGGTCGATCGCCGGGTCGTCGGTCTTCCACACGCGCCAGCCCACCTCGGGGGCGCGGCACTCGCGCACCTCGAACTCGACCCGCTGCGGCGTGTCCGCGGCGTCGATTCGCCTCCCCTCCCGCCAGACGTGCATCACGCGGCCACCGGGCTCGTCCTCCTCGGGGTGGCCGTAGTCGTACACGATCCCGTCGCCCGGCTTGAGCGGTCCCTGGAGGCGGATCGAGACGCGCTCGCCCGCGACGTGGTCCACCTGCCCGAGGAAGATCCCGCGCTTCTTCGGCGAGAGCCCCTTCACGAGGACCTGGTGGTTCACGCCGCCCAGGAACCCGTGCGAGAATCCCCGCGAGAAGACCTGCTCGAGGGCGAGGACCTCCTCGCGCGAGAACTTCGCCTCCGCGTCGTCGACGGCCTTCCGATAGGCGCGCGTCGTCGCGGCGACGTACTCGGCCGACTTCAGGCGCCCCTCGATCTTCAGCGACACCACCTGCCCGAAGAGTTGCGGGATGATGTCGAACGCGGCGAGGTCCTGCGGGGAGATGAGGTACCTCTTGTCTCCCAGGTCCTTCCGCTGCCCGTCGACGTGGAGGTCGTACGGGAACCGGCAGGCCTGCGCGCAGGCGCCCCGGGTGGCGCTACGTCCGCCGAGGGCCTCGCTCGTGAGGCACTGGCCGCTCCACGCGACGCAGAGGGCCCCGTGGACGAAGACCTCGAGCTCCATGTCGGTCGCCGCGCGGATCTTCCGGATCTCCTCGACGGAGAGCTCGCGGGCGAGGATGACGCGCGAGAAGCCGAGCTCCTGGAGGTACCCCATCTGCTCCGCGCACGACGTCGTCGTCTGCGTGCTCGCGTGGATCGGAACGTCGGGGGAGATGGCCCGAACGAGCCGGGCGACGCCGAGGTCCTGGAGGATCAGGGCGTCGGGCCCGGCGGCGACGATCCGCTCCAGGAGCCTCTGGGCGTCGGCCAGCTCCGTGGAGAAGAGGAGCGTGTTGAACGTGACGTAGCCCCGCACGCCGCGGAGGTGGAGGAAGGCGAGGAGGTCGGGGAGTTCCTCGAGCGAGAAGTTGCGGGCGCGCGCCCGGGCGTTGAACTTCTGGACGCCGAAGTAGACGGCGTCGGCGCCGTTCTCGACGGCCGCGCGGATGCAGTCGAAATCGCCGGCTGGGGCGAGGACCTCGGGTCGAGTGCGCGCGGACGTGGACGCCGCGGCACCCGATGCGGGTGCGGTTTGCATGGCGGGATGATAGGTGATACAACCCCCGCGGTCAACCCCGCCCGTGGGACGTCGATGACGCCGGACCCCATCCATGCCCTGCTCGGCCGCATTGCGTGGTGGAAACTCTGCGTCCTCGCGATTGCCCTGGCGACAGGGGGCCTCGCGCTGACCGCCTCGGAGGAGACCCAGTCCGAGCGGTGGACGCACAGGCGCCACATCGGGATCGTGGGCGGGGTGCTCCTCATTGCGGGGATGAACGTCGGGGCCCTCTGGAAGGCACGGAACCCCGATCCGCCGCGCAACGCGAGGGAGTGCTACCGGGCGTGGTTCAGCCATGTCGGCGGGGACATCGTCGGCCTCGCGATCTGGGGGGCGAGCCACATGGCGCCCGGACGGCTCGGGAACCTCACCGTGGCCGGCTGGGTGAACCTCGCCGCGTGGACGACCGTGCTGCTCCTGGGTGTCGTGGTCTCGCCCGTGCTCGTCTCCCGCATCGTTCGGCGCCTTTAGTCTCCGCTGCCCAGGGGCCTTCCGATTCGAGAGGGGCCCCTCGCCCTAGCGCCTGGGATCCGGCCACTGGTCACTGGTCATCCCCCGCTTGATGCGCCCCCGCCCGCCGCGTAGGATGTCGCGTCCAGTCAGAGGAGCATCCCGTGAGACGAGTCGAGCCCGGCGAGAAGGTCCACCTCCGCCTCCGCGTCAACGGCCAGGAGTTGGACTGCGTCGTCCCCGTGCACAAGACGCTGCTCGAGGTGGTTCGCGAGGACCTCGGGCTCATGGGGACGAAGCACGGCTGCGAACTGGGGGAGTGCGGCACGTGCACCGTCCTCGTCGACGGCCAGGCGGTCCTCTCGTGCCTCGCGCTCGCCATCGAGGTCGAGGGGCAGGAGATCACGACGGTCGAGGGGATCCAGGACGGCCCGGACCTCCACCCGCTCCAGCAGGCCTTCGCCGACACGGGGGCCGCGCAGTGCGGCTACTGCACGCCAGGGTTCCTCCTCTGCGCGAAGTCGCTCCTCGCGAGGAAGCCCTGTCCGAGCCGCCAGGAGATCAAGGAAGCGCTCGCCGGGAACCTCTGCCGTTGCACCGGGTACCTGAAGATCTACGAGGCCGTCGAGCAGGCTGTGGAGACGATCGCGAAAGGACCCGCCCATGCCCGCCCATGAGATGCCGAACAACCTGCGCGTGATCGGCAAGAACTGGCGAAAGGTCGACGCCCGCGCGAAGTGCACCGGGCTGACGAAGTACGCCGACGACCTCGTCTTTCCGAGGATGCTCCACTGCAAGATGCTCCGGAGCAGCGAGCAGCACGCGCGGATCGTGAAGGTCGACACGACGAAGGCCGAGCGGCTCCCGGGCGTCGAGGCGGTCCTCGTGGGGACCGAGATGCCCATCCCATTCGGGATCCTCCCCGTATCCCAGGACGAGCACCCGCTGTGCATCGACAAGGTCCGCTTCGTCGGCGACCCCGTCGCGGCCGTAGCGGCGGTCGACGAGGAGACGGCCGACGAGGCCACCCGGCTCATCGAGGTCGTCTACGAGCCGCTCAAGAAGATCATGTCGATCCAGGAGGCCCTGAAGAACCCCGAGCCGCGCATCCACGATTATGGCGAAGAGGGGAACATCCACAGACGGGTCTCGCTCGAGTTCGGCGACGTCGCGAAGGGGCTGGGCGAGGCAGACGAGGTCGTGGAGGACCTCTACTACTATGAGGGGAACACGCACCTCGCGATGGAGCAGCACGCCGCGGTGGGCGTGTGGGACCCCGACGGAAAGGTGACGATCTACTCCTCGACGCAGACGCCGCACTATCTCCATCGGGCGGCCTCGAAGGTCCTGGGCCTGGCGCCGTCGCACATCCGGATCATCGCCACGACGAATGGGGGAGGGTTCGGGGGGAAGAGCGACCCATTCAACCACGAGATCGTCGTCGCGAAGCTCGCGATGAAGACGGGGCGGCCCGTGAAGATCTGCCTGACGCGCGAGGAGGTCTTCTACTGCCACCGGGGGAGGCACCCGGTCCTCATGTGGGTGCGGATGGGGGTGAAGAAGGACGGCACGATCACGGGGCTCCACTTCCGCTCGATGCTCGACGGAGGGGCGTACGGGTCGTACGGCGTGGCCTCCACGTACTACACGGGGGCCCTCCAGACGGTGACGTACAAGGTGCCGCACTACAAGTTCGAGGGGCTGCGCACCTTCACGAACAAGCCTCCCTGCGGCCCGAAGCGCGGCCACGGGACGGTGCAGCCGCGGCACGCGCTCGAGATCCACCTCGACAAGGTCGCGGAGAGGCTGTCGATCGACCCGGCGGAGCTCCGGAAGAAGATCTGCGTCGACAGCGACTCGCCGACCGCGAACTACCTCCAGGTCGGATCGTGCATGCTCCGTGAGTGCCTCGACAAGGTCGTCGAGGGCTCCGGGTGGAAGTCGAAGTTCCGGAAGCTGCCGTACGGGAAGGGCGTCGGCCTGGCGTGCGCGTCGTATCTCTCCGGCGCGGGGCTGCCGATCTACTGGAACAACATGCCGCACTCGGGCGTGCAGATCAAATGCGACCGGGGCGGCGGCGTGACGGTCTTCTGCGGTTCGACGGAGATCGGCCAGGGGTCGGACAGCGTGCTCGCCTACGTGGTTGCGGAGGTGCTGGGGCTCGACCCGTTCGACCTGCGCATCCTGACGGCGGACACGGACCTGACGCCGGTTGACCTGGGGAGCTACTCGAGCCGGGTGACGCTGATGACGGGGAACGCGGCGATCCAGGCCGCGGAGCGGATCAAGGAGCCGATCGCGCGGGCGGTCGGGGAGAAGCTGGGCGTCCCGTCGGCGAGGCTCACGTTCGCAGATCGACGCGTCTTCGACGTGGAGGACCCGTCGAAGGGAATGACCTGGGCGGAGGCGGTGCAGCTCGCGGAGGCGAAGTTCGGGACGATCGGCGCCGTGGGGAGCTACACCCCGCCCGTCTCGCACGGGAAGTTCCGGGGTGCGGGCGTGGGGCCGTCTCCCGCCTACAGCTACATGGCGGCCGTGGCCGAGGTGGACGTCGACCCCGAGACGGGGATCGTGCGCTGCCCGAAGTTCTGGATTGCGTACGACTGCGGCAAAGCGCTCAACCCGCTGCTCGTGATCGGGCAGGTGGAGGGGAGCATCTACATGGGCCTCGGCGAGGCGCTCATGGAGGAGCAGGTGTTCCGCCTGGGGGTGCACAAGTTCCCCTCGCTGCTGGAGTACAAGAGCCCGACGACAATGGAGATGCCGGACGTCACGACGTGGCTGGTCGAGGGGCCGGACAAGAACGGGCCGTTCGGGGCGAAGGAGGCGGGGCAGGGGCCGCTCTTGCCGGTGGCGCCGGCGATCGCGAACGCGGTGTACGACGCGGTACGGGTGAGGGTCGACGAGGTGCCGATCCAGCCGGAGAAGGTGCTGGCGGCGATGCGGAGCGCGTCGAAGCGGTTCGGGCCGAAGGCGATGCCCACGGTCAACTGGGGAGAGGCGATCAAGGTCCCCACGCCGTGGGAGGGGGGGACCGGGAAGCCCGCGACGCCGGAGAGGGGCGCGAGGGTGTAGGGAGACCGATTTTACATTGGGCAGCTCACATCTCACATTTCACATTGCGGGTGGATTCGAGGCGGGCAGATGAACGCCGAGGAGCTGAGCGATCGCTTGCTGGACTTCGCTGTCAGGATCATGGACCTCGTAGAGGCCCTGCCATCGAAAAAGACGGCGACGCATTGCGCAAACCAGCTCCTACGATCCGGCACCTCTCCCGGGGCGAACTACGAGGAGGCGAGGGCCGCAGAGAGCCGCGAGGACTTTGTCCACAAGTGCAAGATCGTCCTCAAGGAGCTTCGCGAGTCACGGTATTGGCTGCGCGCGGTCGCGCGCAAGCGCTTCGTTCACATGGAACGAATGAGCCCGCTTCTGCAGGAAGCCGACGAGCTCGTCAGGATCTTCTCCAAGACAGTCTCCACGGCCAGGTCTCCGCGGAGGCGCTCACCAGCCGGCGATCCTTTGGTCCCCACCCCCGCAATGTGAAATGTGAGATGTAAGATGCCTAATGTGAAATCCGCACGCGAGAGACGCTGAGCATGCTTCGACTCCCCAGGTTTCGGTTCCTGGTCCCCAAGACGCTCGACGACGCCGTGTCCGCCATCGCCGATGGCGGCCCCGATGCGGCCGTCGTCGCGGGCGGCACGGATCTGTACCCGAACATGAAGCGGCGCCACCAGGAGCCGCGGACGCTGATCGCGCTCAGGAGGATCCGCGAGCTGCGCGGGATCGAGGGCGACCCGAAGTCCGGCCTTCGCATCGGCGGCGCCGCAACGCTGACGCAGATCGCGGACGACCCGCGCGTCGAGTCCGCCTACCCGTTCCTGTCGCGCACGCTTCGCCAGGTCGCCACGCCGCTCATCCAGAACATGGGCACGATCGGCGGAAACCTCTGCCTCGACACGCGGTGCACCTACTACAACCAGAACTACGAGTGGCGGAAGGCGATCTCGTTCTGCATGAAGAAGGACGGCGACACCTGCTGGGTCGCACCGGGCTCGCCTCGATGCTGGGCCGTCTCGTCGAGCGACTCCGCGCCCGTGATGGTCGCGATCGGCGCGCGGCTACGGTTCGTCTCGAAGCAAGGGGAGCGGGTGATCGCCGCGGAGGAGCTGTACCGAGATGACGGCATCCAGTACCTCACGAAGCGCCCCGACGAGGTGCTCGCCGAGGTCCTGCTGCCGCCCGTGAACGGCTGGTCGGCGACCTACTGGAAGCTTCGCCGCCGCGGGTCGTTCGACTTCCCGGTCCTCGGCGTCGCGGCCTGGGCAAAGTGGGGCAAGGACGGCGTCGTCGAGGACATTCGCGTGGTTCTCGGCGCCGTGGCGAGCTACCCCATCGAAGAGAGAGGCGTCGCTGGGCTGCTCCGCGGGAAGAAGCTGACCGAGGATCTGATCCTGGAGGCCGCAGAGACCGCCCAGAAGCCCGCCAAGCCGCTCAACAACACCGACTTTGTCGCCAACTGGAGGAAGCAGGTCGCCCAGGTATACGTCGCCCGCGCGCTGCGGGAACTCGCCGCCCTGCTCGAACCCCGCGCGTAGCCCGAAAAACGCTTCCCGGGGCGCCGCAGAATCACTACCCTATCCGCCCCCCGCGATTCCAGGCGGGGAGGGGAGGATCACCATGCCGACCGCCGAGGCCGTCGCACCGGCCACTACGTTCGAGGTCAGGAACCCCGCCACCGGGGAGCTCCTCGGGACCCCGCCGATCCACTCCGCGGAGGAGGTCCGCGCCGCCATCGCCCGCGCACGCGCCGCGCAGAAGGACTGGGGCGCCCTCCCCGTGAAGGAGCGCTGCCGCCGCCTCCTCGCGTTCCGCGACGTCCTCCTCGAGGAGGTCGAAGACCTCTGCCGGCGAGTCTCCCAGGAGAACGGGAAGACGATCGTCGAGTCCCTCTTCATGGAGGTCATCCTCGTCATCGACCTCATCACCTGGTACGCCAAGCATGCCCCACGGGCCCTCAAGCCCCGCCGGGTGAAGCACCACATGGCTCCGCACCGCCACGCCCAGGTCCACTACCTGCCCCGCGGCGTCGTCGGCGTCATCGCGCCCTGGAACTACCCCTTCAGCATCCCGATCGGCGAGACCATGACCGCCCTCTTCGCGGGGAACGCCGTCGTCCTCAAGCCCAGCGAGGTCACGCCCCTCGTCTCGCTGCGCGCGAAGGAGCTGATGGACCGCGCCGGGCTCCCCGCGGACATCGTGCAGGTCGTCACGGGCCTCGGCGCCACAGGGGCCGCGCTCATTGACGGAGGCGTCGATCAGGTCGTCTTCACCGGCTCCGTCGCGACCGGGAAGAAGGTCGGACTGGCCTGCGCCGAGCGGCTCATCCCCTGCACCCTGGAACTCGGCGGCAAGGGCGCCGCCATCGTCTGCGCCGACGCCGACATCGAGCGCGCCGCGCACGCGATCGTCTGGGGAGGCTTCGCCAACAGCGGCCAGACCTGCGTCGCCATCGAGCGCGTCTACGCCGCCGCGCCGATCTACGACGCCCTGCGCGACCGGATCGTCGCCATCGCAAGCACGCTCCGGCAGGGCGATCCGACGTCGTTCGATACCGACATCGGCGCCATGCCGTTCGAGCGCCAGCTCGAGGTCGTCCGCGCCCAGGTCGAGGACGCGAAGCGCCGCGGCGCGCGCATCCTCTGCGGCGGCGCGCCTCCGAACCGCCCGGGCCGCTTCTTCGCCCCCACCGTCATCGAGGGAGACCTCCACGAGGCCGACGTCGTGCGGAAGGAGACCTTCGGCGCCGTGATCCCCCTCGTCCGCGTCGCCGACGAGGAGGAGGCCATCCGGTGGCACAACGAGAGCCACCTGGGGCTGCAGAGCTACGTCTTCTGCGGGAGTATCGGACGCGGGAGGGCGATCGCCCGCCGCCTCGAAAGCGGGATGGTCATGGTGAACGACGTCCTGTCCACCTACGCGCTCATCGAGGCGCCGTGGGGAGGCGTGAAGCAGAGCGGGCTCGGGAGGACACACGGAGAGGACGGGCTCCGCGAGGCGTGCCAGCAGAGGTATGTCAGCTCGCCGAAGCGGTTCGTGCCGTGGTTTGCCAAGGAGGAGTGGTGGTACCCGTACTCGAAGGCCACGTTCGACAAGTGGCTGGGGATCGTGAGGAAGGTGTACGGGAAGGGGGTGGTGGGGACGATCGCGAGGTGGTTCTTCTAAGTAGCGTCCACTAAGTTTCCCGGGATACACCAACCAGCTCGACTTGGAGTCGCGCGCGTAAGCGCGCGGTGGATCACGCCCGTAAGGGCGTGCGACCGCAGGATCACGCCCTTACGGGCATGATCCACCGCGCCC
>ORMF012558692.1_pt1 | contig 11467 bp, 13 predicted proteins | sample 1779871 | NCBI WGS metagenome assembly ORMF01 (sample SAMEA104232316, study PRJEB22302) | groundwater metagenome | biome: forest; feature: aquifer; material: groundwater | place: USA | collected 2011-08-07 | depth 5.4 m
AAATTGAAAGCTGATAAATCAAGACCAATCATTAATTATGAACCTCCAGATATTAAATACCAACCGCCAGATATTAACGTCCAAAATCCACCAGACATATATCGACCCCTTAATTGTACTTCAAGTACTATCGGCAGTTATACTTATACAAATTGTTTTTAAGAAGGGATTTGGAGGAAGTTAAACCATTCACGCATTTGGATAATCTCTGAAGCTTTGGCTGTGCTATAATACGTTCGAACATCGTTCGGAAGGGGGTACTTAAAGGGATTTTTCGGAAGGGCTGGCAAATCGGCTCTGCGAACCCACAGCAGCACAGAGCGTAGTGGTCATAAATTTTCATTGCCTATTGTATAATTATGCAGAACATGGTAAAAATAATAGTAAGAAATGGTTTTAAAACGGGTTATTAACAAAAAAACCTAAAAAATAATATGAAGGGTACAATCAAAAAACTCACGGATAGAGGATTCGGATTCATTACTCGCGAAGGTGAAGTAAAGGATCTTTTTTTTCATTCCAAGGATTTAAACGGCGTCACTTTTGACCAGCTGAAGGTTGGCGATGTCGTTACCTTTGAAGTTGTAGATGGTGAAAAAGGACCTAGTGCCAAAAATGTGGCTCGGGCTTAATTCATTCAAAACTCAATAAATTTCCAAGTTATTACAAAACCAGGTTCAGTTCAATATCGTTACCCAATTACAAACCGATGGGTGTGATCTGATAGCGGAAATTCCATCCGTCCTTTTGGGAAATCTTTTTTAATTTTTCCCTTATAGTCTTGAAATCAAACTTATATTGATAAGTTTTCCCGAATAATACTGATTGCTCTTCAATCGAACCCTCTCTTGGACCGAAGCCAGTTTTATATGACTGTATCTTGAAACCTATTCCAGGTGTCATTTCGTCTATTGCACCACCCATTGAAAGGCCGGATCCTGATTCTATGAGCATTTCTGTGAACTTCACTGATTTTGTTTTTTCATCCAGTCTGAATTTTGCCATGTATTCAAGCTTTTTCTTGGATAGAAATACTTTCCTTTCCGCTATAATCGATTTCAAGGTATAAATACCTTTATCTTCTTCTAAGCTCGTTTCCAACGATTTTGCCAAATTTTTAATATTATCTTGTATCATATGTGCCTTACTATAACTATATATTATATACTTTATGTTACACTTAAAAGCAGAATTTATAAAAAAATAATTAAAAGGAGGTGATGATATGGAATTTATTAAAAAAATAATTGAATTTCTTAAAGAGATTGGACTATTAAGAATGGAAGCTTCTAAAGGTAAATATACAAGTTCTAAAGATGAGGCCTATAAACCGCCTGATCCGTTAGACGGTTAATTTACTATAGTTTCTTCAACAGTTTTTTTCTTGGAAGTTTTAGGTTTTTTAGGTTTAGGCTCTGAAACTGCGGATTCAACTGCCTTTGGTTCAAATATACTGATAATTTTGTCCAATTTGGTATTTAGGTTCTTTAACTGATCTACTATTTGTTCACTAAGCTGTGGATTTTTGTTTCTATTACTATCAAATGTTGGTGACGGATTTCTTCTTTCTTCAAACCTTGATCCTCTCCCATCTGCGTTACTTCTCTTTTCAAAACAGTTACTGCAATATACAGGCCTGTCACTGCTTGGTCGGAATGGAACTTCACAGTCATTACCGCACTCAGCGCAGGTAGCCCTGTGCATAGATCTATCCGAATCCCTATCGCCGAAACTCCTTCGTCCTGAGTCTCTTCCTCTAAATCCCTGACCGCCACCTCTTCCTCCACCAAATCGATTACCTTGATTAAAGTCACTCATAATTAGTATTATAGTCTTTTAATTTATGTAAAGCAATGGTTTTGTCTATTCGACAAATGTTAACGCTATACCGGCTTTATCTGCTCTTCCTGTTCTTCCTATCCGATGAACATAGTCAGTATAAGAAGACGGTTCGTCAAAATTTATCACGTGTGACACATTATCTATATCAAGTCCCCTTGCTGCAACGTCTGTAGCCACTAATACGCGTAACTGGTTTTGCTTAAATTGGGTAAGTACTCTTAGACGCTGGTTTAATGATTTGTTGCCATGAATGGAAGCGACATTAAAACCTCTTTGCTGGAGTGTCTGATATAGTCTCTCAACACCCCATTTGGTACGTCCAAAAATAAGGACTTTTTTAAATTCCTCCTGTTTTAACAACGAATTCAGCTTTTCGATTTTTTCATTTTTATCCTTTACCCTTATTACATCCTGCTTGATCTGAGGAACAATCTCTGTTTTTTTGACTGAAACAGTGATCGGATTTTTCAAAAAAGTTTGGATAATACTATTTACCTCCGATGGTACTGTTGCAGAGAAAAAAAGTGACTGGCGCACTTGGGAAAGGAGAGAAATTAAATATTTTATATCATCTCTAAAACCGATATCCACCATTCTGTCCACTTCATCCAAAACTATCGTTTTGAATTGAAATAAATTAAGACGTCTTGTTTGACACAGGTCTTTTAACCTGCCGGGAGTACCAATAATAATACTTGGGTTTTGACGGAGACAATATATTTGCCTATGAATACTTGCACCGCCTATACAAAGCAAGGAAGATATATTTAATCCCCTGGCAATTGACCTAAGCTCATCATCAATTTGTACGGCCAATTCCCTTGTAGGAACTACGATTAGCACCTTTTCTGTCCTATTATTTATAATCTTATTGATAAGCGGGATAAGAAATGCAGCTGTTTTGCCTGTGCCTGTATTAGCTATACCTATAACATCACGCCCGTTTAGTATGTGGATAATAGACTGGTCTTGGATAGGTGTGGGTACTTTATAGCCGCGATTTTCTATATTTTGCTTTAATTTAAGGTCTATAGAAAAATCATTAAAGTTGTATTTAATTGGAACATCTTCAATAGTTGGCTGTAATGGAGTTGTACTAACGTATTGGAAGGCATTTTTTCTTCCCTGTCCGTTATACCGGAAGTTTGGAAATCTTTTTTTCTGGAATCTATTTCTGTACATAAATTTTAATCTTTTTTAAACCAATAATTCTGCCTAAATGAGAAGTGTATTAAAGAAGTGGAGAAAGATACGAAGATAAAAATTAGAGTATCTTTATCTTACCCGATTAAAACTCAATCAGATTTAAACAGATTTATTGGTTTAAATCTGTATGATTATATGTAGTATACCAGAAACCTTTTCTAATGTCAATAAAACTAATTGGTTAATGCCAAATAAACAATATGCATTATAATGCAGTTATGTTCATTGATGAAGTTGAGGTAACTTTTGCCGGAGGGAGCGGTGGAAACGGCAAGGCGTCATTTTATCCCGGATATAAATCCGGTCCTAATGGCGGTAATGGAGGTAATGGCGGTAATATTTATATATCTGTTACTTCTGATTTGACTGCGTTAAATCAATTTTCAGGTAAAAAGTCAAGATTTGCCCAAGACGGAGAGAAGGGAGGGAATTATCGAAAATCGGGTAAAAACGGACAGGATATAACTATTTCCTTACCGCTGGGTACCATGCTTATTGATAATAACACGAACGAAGTTATCGAGTTAAATAATATAAACCAGAGATTTCTTATCTGCTCCGGCGGACTAGGCGGAAAAGGAACCTATGCCCTTGCTTCTCCCAGCAATACCACTCCGCTTAAAGCTGAAGCGGGTTTCCCGGGTCAAAAGAGGCATATGAAATTAGTTTTAAAATTAATTGCAGATTATGGTCTTATCGGTTTGCCAAACGCAGGAAAAAGCAGTTTACTTAATGAACTTACTTCCGCTCATGTTAAAGTTGCGGACTATCCGTTTACGACCCTGGAACCAAACCTGGGAGTAATGAAAGGAAAAATAATAGCCGATATCCCAGGGCTTATAGAAGGAGCCTCAGAAGGAAAAGGGCTGGGAATGAAGTTTCTAAAACATATTGAGAAGGTAAATTTACTTGTTCATTGCATATCAATTGATTCGAAAAACCCGGAGGCTGATTACAAAATCGTGAGGAATGAACTGGAAAAGTTTAATCCGATGTTGGTCCAAAAACCGGAAATTATTCTATTAACGAAGTCTGATATCACAAAAAAAGCGGAATTAGAGAAAAAACGTAAAGTAATGCAAAAATATGCTAAGGTTCTTACGATATCCATACATGATTGGGACAGTTTGCAAAGACTTATTAAGTTATTAACTACCTCTTAGCTTCTCTTTCCTTCTTTACATAGATTTATATTTAGTTTTAAAATGGGATCATAAATGGATAATAATTTGAATAATGAGGATGAGAAGTGTCCAAAGTGCGGAAGTGATCTGGGTGAACTAGCTGTCGCACCGACCGGTTCAAAACTTAGAAGATGTTCAAAAGGCTCTTGGGATGCGCAAACCAGAACTGCAACCGGTTGTAATTTCGTTAAATGGTATCCTCTGGATCCAACTCCCTTGGATGAGAAGTGTCCCAAGTGCGGTTCCCCTCTGGTTTTAGCTGTAACCCGATTTGGCAAAAAGATGAAAAAGTGTTCTAAGGGCGGTTGGGATAAAGTTGAAAGAAAAGCCACCGGATGCGATTATATCGAATGGATAAACGGAACTACAGAACCACTTTCTGAAACGTGCCCCGAGTGCAAGTCTCCTTTAGTTTTATTTACTACTACAACAGGCAAGAGAATGAAAAAGTGTTCAACTGGAGGATGGGATAAAGTGAAAAAAGAAGCTACAGGTTGTACATTTGTTCAATGGCTTAAACCGGGAGAAATGGTAAATACAAATACCGGTGAAGAAAATCTTCCACCAGAAAATTAAATTTGACAATTTATCGCTCCAAAGCCCCGCATATTGGTTTATTAGACATGAAAAATGTATAATATGCTTTCACTTTATAAAATATGGATAATAAAGAATCAACACGTAATATTTTTATCAGCTCCACTATTGGATTAATATCTATAATAATTGTTGCACTTGTCTCGTATATTCTCGGAGCCAGATATTCTAGTAACAATTCTTTTTTAAAGAACGAATCCGTAAACCAGGCTGATTTTATTTCATCAAAAATGATGGTTACGGTTGTTCCAACAACTAATGAAAAAACCCTATTAGATACGGTTAAGCGATTTTATGATTACATATCTGCCCGTCAAATCAAACTGGCTTATGAAATGTTGAGCCGGGATTATAAAAAGAATGTAGGCGCTTATGAAATCTTTCTAAAAGGTTTTAAGACAACACTGAACGTTAATCTACAAGAGGTAAAAATAGATGCTCCAGACATCAATTCAGTTTATGTAAAAATAGTTGCCACGGATTTGATTGGAGATAAAGGCGTATATAAATCTTTTGACGGTATCCTGATCCTTAAATTTGAGGACGGGGAATGGATGCTCAATTCATCAAATATAAAAGAACTATCAGATTTACGCATTGATTAGATCAGTTATGTCTGATATTGAGTTGTATTTCCTCTCTGAGTTTGTCCAGACCTTCCTGTGATTTTGCACTGATGAACTGGGGATGAAATGAGGCATATAAAGATGCCAATTCTTCTTTTTTTAAACCTTTTGCTATATCAATCTTATTGAAAACATAAATTTGTTTTATTGACTCAATTTTCAGATCATGAAGGATTTTTGCTACGGTTGTGATTTTATCCGGCATCAATTTATCTGATACGTCTATAACATGAAGCAGGAGATCTGCATTCACAGTTTCCATAAGAGTTGATTTGAATGCGTCAATAAGTTCCGCCGGCAGATTTTTAATAAAACCAATGGTGTCCGATAGATATAATTCATGTCCCAAAGACGGGAGATAAAATTTGCACACAGAACTGTCAAGGGTTGCAAAAAGCTCATCCTTCACAAGATTATTTTTCCTGCCTAAGCTATTAAACAGCATTGTCTTTCCCGAGTTTGTGTAACCGACGATTGAGATCGTTGGAAGCCCGTCTCTTTTCCTTTTGTCCATCTGAGAAGCCCTGTTTTGTGAAAGCTTTTTAAGTTCCTTGTGAATGTTTCGTATTTCGTAACGAAAATGACGACGCATTATTTCCGTATTCGTTTCCCCCATTCCCCGAGTGCCGATTCCTCCTCCTTGCTGGGATAATTCCAGCCCGATCCCGTAGATTTTCGGTCCCATATGCCGTAAATGAGAAAGTCTTATCTGGAGTTTGGCTTCGGCAGTTTGCGCGTGTTTAGCAAATATCTGTAAAATCAGATCGACTCTGTCCCAGACCAAAATATTTGGATTTCCTCTTTCAAATATTTTCTTAAGGGTATAAAGCTGTCCCGGTCTGCCTTTTGCGTTGATTACTCCTACATCGATTTTCTCTTCAAGAACCTTATCTGCCACTTCCTGAGCTTTCCCGGTACCTATAAAAGTAGAGCTGTCAGAACGGGCCGAATTTTGAAATGTAGCCGCATATACACGACCTCCATACGTATGCACAAGAAGCTCTAGCTCTTCAAAATCAGCAAGGATTTTTTCTTTATCTTCAAAAGGCTTGACCAGCCCGACCAGCATGAACCTTGAAATCTGCAATATGGGAATCATAGGGACAGTATTATATCTTATTCAACGTTTATTATCCTGAAAGTTGATGAACCTTGCGGGGTGGATACGTTTACCGCATCTCCTTTTCTTTTCCCCATGATAGTTTTTCCGATTGGCGAAATGTGGGAAATCTTGCCGTTTGATGGGTCCGATTCATAGCTTCCGACTATTTTATAATTAAAATTCTTTTTACCGTCAAAAAGTTCAACTTTTGAGCCAATTCCAACTATGCCGGGTGTTGGTTTTTCAGTAATTCGAGCTGACCTTATGAGATGATCCAGATGTTTAAGCCGCGAATCAACCGAAGACAATTTTGAACGGGCTACTTTGTAAGCGGCGTTTTCCGATAAATCACCCATCTCGCGTGCCGTACGCAGACTTTGGACTGCTTCAGGCCTATTGGACAACAAAACATTCTTTTCTTCTTTGACCTTTTCGAATCCTTCTGGAGTAAAAAATATATAACCTTTCATCTGCTGAATTATAACAAGAGTTATTTTGATATACTACTAAAAGTGAAAATTGCAACGCTTATAAATTACTTGTTTTTACCCTCTAGGCTTATTTTTCCTTCCAGATATCATAAAAATATAAGAATCGGTTATTCCTACGGACATATGACTTTGTATACCGGAGATGTTTCCCAAAGTGGGGGCGAATACGTATTCATGTGGAAAAAAGCAGTTAATTATGCCGATAAAAAGAATCATAATGTCATAAACTGTTTGATATTGGGGGTAGGAGGCGGAACGGTAGTAGAAATAGTTAAATCAAAATATCCTGCCTGCCAAATTACAGGAGTTGAGATTGATCCACAGATGATAAAGGCGGCAGAGGAATATTTTGGATTAAAAAAGTTCAAAAATTTCAAACTGGTAAATGCTGACGCATATAGATGGGTATCTAAAAATAAATTGAAATTTGACTTGATAATAACGGATTTATTTATTAACGGTCTTAACCCTGATTTTTCTTGGACTAAAGAATTTTTGACGATAGTCAGGAAACTTTTAAAACACAACGGTTTAATGCTTTTTAACAGTCACTACTTGAACGAAGACTCAGGGGAATTTGAGAAGTTTAAATCTAAATGCAGAAAGATTTTTACTGAAGTTACGGAAATCCACCAATTCTCCAAAAATAGGATATTGTTACTTGCCTAATGTTGCCGGATATTACCTAATCAGGAAACTCCTACGAAGTCGATTTTGGGGAAGTCTTTCCTGACAAGCATCCAAAATTTGTCCGCGAGCTTGTCCGAGAATTTTCCGTATTGACCGCGCTCGGCTTGCCGGCACAGTCTTCTCTCCCAGTCACGGATAATCTCAACCGTTTTTGCACCGATTTCATTAAATTTAATCTGCCATGCGGAAGAATCAAGTGCATACTTATCATGGATATCCATAAACTGGGCGAAAATCTCCGAGTTTTCGTCTATCATCTTCTGATAATACTCTTCATGTTTGGTCATGAACATATTATAATGAAAAGCCTTTATGAAGAACATATTTAAAATAATTTCGTTTACCAAGCACCTGTGGAAGTGGTATGTATTCATGGGGTTATTTGTGGTTTTAATATCTTTTCTCTCCCTCGTTATACCCATACTCAGTAAGCTTATCGTGGATCAGATAGTTGATCAGATAAGCGGAAAAAGGGTTGATTTTAATCTTTTTATTTATCTTCTGATAGGGATAATCGCTACAGATGTTTTTATAACTATAATGACAACCTTCAGCCAGTGGATTGGTGACATTCTGACTGTGCGTCTGCAGACTTTTCTCACAAAGAAGTTTTACCAGCATGTATTAAGCCTCCACATTTCGTATTTCGATAACGAAATTACCGGAAGAATTGTCAATAAGATGTACAGAGGGATTGCAAGCATTACGGATTTTATCCAGAGTATGCTCAATAACTTCCTCCCTTTTTTCATGACTGCGGTTGTTACGATAATTCTTCTAGGCAAGTATTCGCTTATTATAGCTTTGCTTCTGGCAATTCTCTTTCCGGTTTATATCCTGATATCTCACGGTTCTACCGTTGCCTGGGGGAAGTTTGAGGGGCAAAAAAATAAGTTGCATGATCTGGTTCAGGGAAGGGTTTTTGAGAGTATAAGCGGTATACGGATAGTCAAATCATTTGCCTCCGAGTTAAGCGAACTCAAATCCTTTCTGCTCCACAGGAAAGATATTGAAGATCTGACGGTAGATCAGACTAAACTGTGGCATATTTATGATTTCATCAGACGACTTAGTCTCAATATCATTCTATTTGCTATTTTCTCTTACATAGTCTATTGGACGTTTCATAAAAGATATACACTCGGTGAAATGACTCTTCTTCTTCAGCTTGTCAACCAGGCGAGATTTCCACTTTTTGCCATGTCTTTTATATTAGGCCAGATACAGCAGGCAAATTCCGGCTCTGAAGACTTTTTCAAGGTTTTAGGCGTGAAAAATGAAATTGAAGATAAAAGTGACGCAATATCTTTAAAAATAAAAGATAATTTAAGCAAAATTAAACCATTGATTGAGTTTGACAACGTTTCATTTAACTACGAGAAACAGAAAAATGTCTTAAAGGGAGTGAGTTTTGCAATCTATCCGGGTGAAAAACTGGCACTGGTTGGAGAAAGCGGTCAGGGAAAGTCAACGATAGTAAGTTTACTTCTCCGTTACTATGAGCCACAAAAAGGAAGCGTAGTCATAAACGGACAGGATATTTGTAGTATAACTCAGAAATCCCTCCACGAAAATATCGCCGTTGTTTTTCAGGAGTCATTGCTTTTTTCAGGAACAATCCGGGAGAATATCGGATACGGGAAAACCGGAGCCAGTGATAAAGAAATAATTGAAGCCTCAAAAGCTGCAAACGCTTATGAATTTATCACGGATTTACCGGATAAACTAGATACCGTTATCGGAGAAAGAGGGGTAAAACTCTCTGGCGGGCAAAAACAGAGGATTGCTATAGCCCGTGCCATACTCAAGGACGCGCCGATTATCATATTGGATGAGGCAACTTCATCATTAGACAGTAAAGCCGAGGTAGCGGTAAAGACAGGTCTGGATAGACTTCTCACGAATAAGACGTCGATTATAATCGCCCATAGGCTATCGACTCTATCTAACGCAGACCATATACTGGTGATTGCCGAAGGCCGGGTAGCCCAGTACGGAAAAGCGTCAGAACTGATTCGTGACCCGACGGGATTATATGCCCAACTTGTGGAACTTCAACACCAATTACTTACTGCGCCAAGCGAATTAAAAAAGAAGAAACTGGAACAATTCGACCTAATAGGTTAGAATTCCCCAATGGATATAAGAAATATTGCCATCATAGCCCATGTAGATCATGGTAAAACAACGCTTGTGGACGGAATGCTTAAGCAGACCCATACATTCCGCGATAATCAGGCTGAAATGGATCAGACGACGATTCTGGACAGTAATGAGCTTGAGAGAGAAAAAGGAATTACTATCCTTGCCAAAAATACGGCAGTTACCTATAAGGGGACAAAAATTAACATCATCGATACTCCCGGACATGCAGATTTCAGCGGTGAGATAGAAAGAATCATTAACATGGTTGATGGAGCTCTACTTATTGTCGATGCCGCTGAAGGGCCATTATCTCAGACTCAGTTTGTACTGGAAAAAGCGCTTGAATATAACCTAAAAATCATCGTCGTCATCAACAAAATCGACCGAAAGGATCAAAGACACCACGAAGTTTTAAAAGAAACGAATGATATGATACTTCGCCTGGCAAAACACGATAGTCATCTGGATTTCGATGTGTTATACGCAGTCGGACGTGAAGGGAAAGCGTGGAATTCTTATCCTACTGACATAAGCCAACCAGGTAATTTAGTACCGCTTTTTGAAAAGATAATTTCTGACGTTCCCAAACCCTCGGCTTATGAAGATAAACCTTTCAAAATGCTGGTTTCAACCCTTGATTTTGATAACTACAAGGGAACTTATGCCATAGGAAAAGTAGCTCAGGGTACAGTAAAAAAGGGAGATAGCGTGATACTTTTGTCCCATAACAAGATCTTGGGACGGCATAAGATATTAAATGTTTATACGAGTCGCGGTCTCAATCGAGTGGAGGTGGAAAGCTCTGAAACAGGTGATATCATTGCTGTTACAGGGATTAGTGATGTTGCTATAGGAGGTACATTATCTGATCCTATTGATCCTACCGGTTTTCCAACTATTAAACTCGGTGAACCAACTCTGAAAATTACTGTCAGTACCAATACCTCGCCTCTTGCAGGGCGTGAGGGTACATATGTTACCGCAAGACAGCTTGAACAGCGTCTGATCAAAGAAAAGAAAACCAATATAGGTCTTTTGATAACCGCAAATCAAAGCGGAGGATTTGACGTATCAGGGCGTGGAGAACTCCACCTGTCTATATTACTTGAGACTTTCAGGCGGGAAGGATATGAAATGCAGGTCGGAAAACCCAAAGTGATCTTACATAAAATAGATGGAGAAATTCATGAGCCTTTTGAGGAAGTAACAATTGAAGTTGAACAGAAACATATCGGTATCGTTGTCGAAGAGATAGGACGGAGAAAAGCAACAATCATCGACGTTAAAACTACTGAGAAAAATATTACGAGGTTTATCTTTAAAATATCGTCAAGGAATCTTATGGGACTGCGAGGAATGCTTATAAACAGAACCAGCGGAAACAGTTTATTTGCTTCAAGGTTTATCGGTTATCACTTAGCAATAGAGTATATAGCTAAACTCAGAAGCGGTGCGTTGATAGCCTATGAATCCGGTGTTTCTACAGCATACGCTTTGGAAACTGTACAGAATAGAGGTTCTGCTTTTATCGGTCCCGGTGAGCCTGTCTACGAAGGAATGATTATCGGGCTTAACAAGAGGGAA
>ORMF010140460.1_pt1 | contig 11466 bp, 9 predicted proteins | sample 1779871 | NCBI WGS metagenome assembly ORMF01 (sample SAMEA104232316, study PRJEB22302) | groundwater metagenome | biome: forest; feature: aquifer; material: groundwater | place: USA | collected 2011-08-07 | depth 5.4 m
GGAAGTAAAAAGGTAAAAGTAAAAAGTAAAAAATATAAGAACAGCCCATACTTTCTCATCGTCATCCCCTCCTTCGATTTCTCTTATTTCCGCTCTATGAAAATCTGCCCGGCCAGCTTTAGCAGCTCCTCAGGCCTTGGCGGCGTCTGGTCTGCTGCGTCCGCTGCGAAAAACTTTTGACCTTCTCCGTAGCGCTCACCGGCGGGCAGGTAATCCTGGGGCACGTCTTTCCGGACCGAGATCGAGCTATTGTTTGGGGCATAAATCATCTGCCCTTCCTTACTAAAAAACCAATCGAGAAAAAGCTTGGCGGCATTCGGATGAGGGGAATTGGCGATCAGACATACTCCGTTGGTCGTTATATGGGAACCTTCGGCGGGGTGAGCGAACTTGACTGGCGCCCCTTCGTTAATAAGCTGCCTCCCGCGGTTAGTGGCCGGCGCAAGCGCGAGCGGGTACTGGCCGCGCGCCACGGCATCCACTGAATCGTTGGTATTCGCAACGATCACGACCTGCTTGGCCAGTGCTTTCATATAATCGAGACCGAGCTCTTTGTAGACCGCCCGAAACCAGCCCGACCCTCTTCCTCCTTTCGAGGGATCTTGCAGAACGATCTTCTCTTTCCATTTGGAGTTCAAGAGATCCTTGTAACTCTTCGGTTCCTCCGCTGGAGAAAGCAACTGAGTATTGACGAAGAACGTCGGGTTTAAAGGCATGTTGATATAGAGCCAATCACGCTCCTTGGAAAATACTGTGGCTGGATCGAGTCTCCAGACTCCTTTCTCCAACGTGGAGGGGGCCAGGATGGGCGCCACGTAGCCTCTCGGTTTAAGCTCCGTGTAATGGCCGGCGATGCCGGACATCGTGATATCAGCGATATACTGGCGGGTGCGCTGTTCGGCGAGCACGCGTGGGACTATGTCCTGGGCGTTCAGCGTGGTCCAATCGATGGTAACTCCATATCTCTCCCGGAATCGCTTGCCCATGGCCACCTGAGCTTCTTGGTCGGCATGACCGGCAGCGGCATAGATGACAAGTTTTCCCTCTTTCCTGGCGGCTGCCTCGATCTCGCCCATGGGTCCCCATGGAACGAGCGCCGCCGCGCTTCTTTCCGCGGCCGTCGCGGGGACCGAAAGCCTAATCACGAGCGCCAGCACAGTTAGGCACAAACAGAAGTTCCGGAAAGCTCGATTCATAGTTTTCCTCCTGGAATACGCATGCCCATTGCCTGCTTCATCATTTTTGCCTTTTTACTTTTTACTTGACTACTTCTTTCCCGCCTCCGCCAGCGCATCGTTGATGATCTTATGAATCGGCCTCATGTCGATCCGCTCCGGCAAATCCGTATCGATATACTTGACTCCGGCTATCCGCCTATCTTCCGGCGCGACATCATCTTTCGGAATATCCGTTCTCAAGGAGTCCGGAACGGTCAATCCGGCTTTGGCGATCGACTGCTGGAGGGCCGTCTGTCCCTTGCGGGAGAGATACCAGTTGATGAAGAGCCGGGCCGCATTCGGATGAGGCGCTTTGCTCATCAGCGCCAGGGTGCCAAAACGAGAAATGAGCCCGGCGCCCTCTTTGAAGGCTCGGAGGGTATCGACGGGCAGCCCCTGGCGGTTGGCGGCCGCGATCTCATTGCAAAAAAGGCAAATAGAGAACTTGCCCTGGGCCAGCCAGTCGACCGGCTGGCGAAAATCCCGCGTCAGCGTCACATCCATCTCGCGGTAGATCCTCTCGATAAATTTCGAACCGATCTCAGTGTGGTAATAGAAGAGCCGGAGCGGGCCGCTGCTCGGGCCGGGATCTCTGGGATCTCGACTGACGATCTTTCCTTTCCACTTGGGATCGAGAAGGTTCCAGTAGGATTTGAACTCTCCAGGCTGAACAAGGCGGGTGTTATACGATATGCCGCCGTTGGTCGCGGTTCCTTCATAAACAAAAATGTATTGACCTTCGGGCTCTCCATACTTGTGCCTTCCCTCAAACCAGAGCGACTGGTCCAAGACCTCGGGCAAGATAAGCGCGGGACGGATCGGCTGGACGATCCCGGCGCGGTAGAAACTCTGAAAATTGGGATTGGCGCCGGCAGAGACCACATCGACGAGATACTTGCCGGCCCGCTGCTCGGCCATGACCCGCTGCCCGAGCTGGACGCCGGGCGCGGCGACCGAGATCACCTTAATGTCGGGGTACTCTTTCTGAAATACCGGAATCACCGCGTCGTAGCCGCTGATATAAATCGTGACCTGTCCTTCCTTCTTGGCGGCCGCCAGTGTTTTATCCCATTCCGTCTGCCTATCGGCCGCAGACGCCGTAAAGGCAAACGGGAAAAGGAAAAAACAAAAAGAGAAAAAAGAGAAAAACTTGGGAAATGAATTCGTTCGCCTCATCTTTTTACCTTTTGCCCTTTTACTTTTTACTCGACTTCCCTCCATCGGCCAATGTCTTCTTAAGGAGATCGTGGATGGGCTGCATGTCGATCCATTCCGGACGGCCCGTGAACAGAAGTTTCACCCCCTTGCGGCGCTGGGAACCGGGCTGCACATTATCCTTCGAGATATCCTCCCTCAGAGAATTTCCTCCGTAGCTGGAACCGCTCTCAAAAAAATATTTCTGGTATACTTTTTGCCCCTCCGCGGAGAGAAACCAGTTCAGCGCCAGCCGGGCGGCGTGCGGGTGCGGCGCTCGATTGAGAAGGCTCAGACCACCCCGCGTCGAGTCCACCAGCGCCCCCTCTTTGAATTGACCGGCAAAGAAATCGTCCACCGGCAGTCCCTGCTTCTTGGCGTCCTGAGCCGCTCCGCGGATGAAAAGGCCGAAGGCATACCGTCCCACGGCCAACCAGTCGAGCATTTGCTGGTCATCCCGGCTGATGACCAGCTCCGTCTCCCCAAAAAGCCTGCGGATGAACTCCGGCCCTAGTTCCGGGTTATGGTAAAAGAACCTCAGGTTTTGCTGCGACGTGCCGGGCCGCAAGGGATCGGTGGAAACGATTTTTCCCCTCCATTTCGCATCGAGGAGGTCCCAGTAGGATCTGAGCCGCGTACGATCCACGAGTTTCGTGTTGTAGGAAAGCCCTCCGCTTTGAACGCTTCCTTCATAGACGAAGATATATTTGCCCTCGGGGTCCGCGTAATAATGTCTCTTCCCCCACCATTGCGTCTCGTCGAGAACCTCCGGCAGAACGAGCGCGGGACGGACCGGCTCCAACATCTTCGCGGGGAGCAGCATCTTGGAGAGCGTGTCCACCCCGCTGATCCAGATGTCCACGCTGTGGAGGCCGGACCTCCTCTCCGTCAAGAGCCGCTGCGCGTTCCCGCTCGCCCCGCCCCCCGCGCCCCACATCGAAACCTTGATCTCAGGGTAACGCTTTTGAAACTCTCGAAAGATGAGCTCAAAAATGTCCCCGCCGTAGATGACGACCTTCCCCTCCTCCCGGGCGGCCAGGTGTATCCGGTTCCACTCGGCTTGCCATGCGGCCCCTCCCTCCCCGGTTCCGGCAATTCCGGCACGGACACAAATAAAGAAAAGGCCGAGCAGGACTCCCGATACTGCGCCGCAACGGGGAAGCATGAGCTTACCCATGAAGTCTTCCCTCCACTTTCCGAGTGTATTCTTTCCAATCCACCCGCGCCGGCAGGAGTTCGGAGATCACCAACAGACCGGGAAACGAATTGCGGCGCGCGTCGCGGATCACATGGGGGGGATCGTTGCCCTCCCGGACATCCTGGATCGCCTTTAACATGAGCTTGCGCGACGCGATGATTGCCTTGTCCGACGAGACGAGGTGTTCTTGGGTCCGATTCTCGACCGGTCCCGCTCCTTCGGTCGCGCAGGCGTCCTGCGCTTGAAAGTTGAAGCCGATGCCGCTGAAGGTCGTGGATTTCATTTCCGCGCGGTCCTGCAGATACCGGTTGCTTTTGTTGCGCACCATTTTGTAGTCGGGGGTCATATCGACCCGGGCGCGCCGGACCGCCTCCTTGTCCAGCGGGGCTTCGCGGTTGAAGATAAAGACATATTTCCAGTGATGCGTGTCGTCAATCGGCACGTGCCAGTTGACGGAATAGCCTTGCGATCCCGTCTGCGCGGGAAAGGCGCTCAGGTTGGGCAAAATAAAATTGGAGACCCGGAGGTAGTATTTGTCCGGTAAAATCTTCCGCACCGTATAGATGCGCGCGCCGAAATCGGTGATCTCGACCTCGGTCGTCGGCGCGACATCTCTTCCCACCAGTTGGGTGCTTCCGCTCTCGGCCGGCGCCTCATCGCCGTTCCCTCTGCCGCCTCCGCCATCCAGCCGGCGGTGCAAATAGGAGAGATGGACCGGATCGATATTGCCTTCGTTCGACTGGAGATAGTTGCAATCGTGGTAGTGCTTGATGGCGAAAACATGGTCTTCCGGCGCGGTCAGGAACTCGTAGTCGGGAAGGAGCGGCGGTTCTCCCGGACCCAGGTACACAAAGATCACACCTGCGGCCTCTCGACAGGGATACGCAGGATGCCGAATCTGATCTTTGTGTTGCCCTCCGCCCGGCTCACCCGGCTGATCCAGACAGCGCCCGTGAATGTCGTAGAGCCATCCGTGATAGATGCAGCGAAGACCGCCGTCTTCCAACCGTCCGTAGCTCAAATCCGCCCCGCGATGGGAACAGTGAAGCCCCAGCAGGCCGGGCCGCCCGGAATCGTCGCGGAAAAGGACCAGCTCCTCTCCAAGCAGCTTCACCGGGAGCGGCGCCCCATGAAGCGGAAGCTCCTCGGCGAGCGCCGCCGGCTGCCAGTAGCGGCGCAAGAGATCCCCGCCGGGCGTCCCCGGGTCCGTCTGCGTCAAAAGCTCGCTCTCTTCCTTGGGCATCATGGCATCGACCCTCTACTTATTTTTTTATTCTTTTTACTTTTGCCTTTTTACTTATCTAGGTCATTCGTCCCGCCCGCACCTCGTTGAAATAATGCGTCGCCTCATCGAGGATCAGCCGGGCGGCGCTGGGCCGCTCTCGATCCACGGCCCGCGCGTCGTATCCGATCAGGCTGTAGCTCACGGTGATCCGGCCGTCGGCGGCCGGCCCGGTATTGTGTCCCCCGATCACCGGGATTTTTACCGCTTGGGCGATCTCGCCGATAATCTGTGGGCCGACATTGGTGACGTCGAAGAGCGAGGCGCCCGCGGCTTCAAGGGTATGGGCGTCTCGGATCAGCTGGTCGTGCATTTCCGCCAGCATCGCCTCCGTGCGCTCCATGAAGCCGCCGATGGCCATCGTGCTCTGAGGGGTGAAGCCGAACTGCGCAAAGACCGGAATCCCCGCCTTGGCGATCGCGGCAACCACCTCCGGGTGGCCGGCGGCGCCGTCCACCTTCACCGTCTCGGCGTCCCCCTCTTTCCCCAGCCGGATGGCCGCGCGGACCGCCTCTTTCGGACCCGCCTGCACGGTTCCGAAAGGCAAATCGCAATTCACCAGCGCCCGCTCGACCCCGCGGGAGACGGCCAGGCAGCAGAGCACCATCTGGTCCATCGTCACCTCATGATGGGTCGCCTGGCCGAAGAAGCGGTGGCCGACGCTGTCGCCCACCGAGATGAGATCGGCCCCGGCGCGGTCGAGGAGCTGGGCCATTTGATAATCGTAGGCGACCGCCGCGGCGATCTTTTTTCCGTCGCGCTTCATCTGGTGAAGCGTGGCGACCGTGACTTTACCTGCCATGGATCCTCCTGTCTTTAGCAGGCCGCTGAAAAAGGCCCATCCCTCATCAGCCGGCCCGGGGGTATTTCGAAGGGCCGATGCACCCGACCGAAATGTGTCGAGCGTATTTCCGTTCGAAGCATAGTACTGCACTATTGCATCGGCCCGGAGAGAGCCCCCCGGGCCGGCGGTTATGATAGCCCATCTCGTTCACGAACACGCAACGATAGGTTACCTTCGTTTCGTCTCCGCCAGGACCTCATCCACGAGCTTCCGGAGCGGCTTCACATCTTCATATTGGGGATGGCTCGTCATGATGTAGTTCGCGCCCTCCCGGAGAATGTTCTCCGGAAGCACCGTCTCCTTGGAGATATCGGCCCTGAGCGAATTGTCTTTCGTGATCTTCTGCCAAGTAAGCTGGCCTTCCCGGGAGAGGACCCAGTTGATGTAAAGCCGGGCGGCGTTCGGATGGGGGGCGTTTTTGAACCAGCTCAGGTGATTCGATCCCGTGCTGATGCTGCCTCCTTCTTTTTGGCTGGAAAGCTCCTCCACCGGCAATCCCTGCTCTTTCGCCTTGTCGATATTGGCCCCTTTGGCGAGCAGGTGGACCGAGGCCTTGCCCGTACCCAACCAATCCATCATCTGGCGCTCGTCCACGGAAAACATGACGTCCATATCCGCCAAGAGACGGCGGATGAACTTCGGCCCCAGATCCGGACTGTAATAGAGATATCTCCAGGTGCCGATGTTGCCCGCCGACTTCGCATCGGTCATGACGATCTTGCCTTTCCATTTGGGCTGGAGGAGATCCCACCAGGATTGGATCTCGCCGGGCTTCACCAGCCCGGTATTGTAGGCCCCGATGCTCGAGGAGGCGTTCCCCACGATCATGAAGACGGCGCGGTTCTCCGGATCGGCGTAGTGCTGCTTCTTTCCCCACCAGAGAGACGGGTCCGCCACCTCCGGCAAAATAAAGGCCGCGCTCATCGGCTCCAGCAGTCCGGCCCTGGCATAAACTTCGACCTGCGTGCCCGCCCCGCCGATGGCGATATCCACGAGGTGTTTGCCCGCCCGCTTCTCCGCCATCACTCTCACTCCCAACTGGGCGCCGGTCCCGCCGAGAAAATTGAGCCGGATCTTCGGGTAAACTTGCTCGAAGGCCCTGATCGCGGCGCTGACGGGATGGCGCGCCTGGCCATAGATCGTCACTTCCCCCTCCCACTGCGCCGCCTGAACGGTTTTTTCCCATTCCGCCTGCCACGATCCCGCGGCCTGCGAAGCGGCATGCGCCGCTCCCGCAAGAATCAGGAAAATAAAGCCGGTCAGGCAAAAAAACATGGGATCTCCCGGCGCGGCTACACGGCCCTTCGGGCCTCTTCGCCGGTGCAGCGGGAAACCAGCCCGCGCATTTTGCACGAGGCCCCGTGAAGGGACATCTCCTCTTCGAACATCCGGTGGATCCTCGGGTCTTCATCCTCGTATTCGATCTGGGTTCCACCCAGCGCCTCGCTGACGTCGTTCAAGTTTTTGTTTCCCATCCAGTGGCGCGCTCCGGTCCCGCCCCGCATCGCCAGATAGCGCGCCGGCTTCGCGCCCGCGTTGAAGTGCTGGTGGTACCATGAGCTGGGCGCGACCACCAGGCTGTTCCGCCTCCAGCTCAAGCGCCGCCATTCCCTTTCCTCCGGCCGCCAAACCAGGGTGAAGCCCTCGCCGTCCAGGATCAGGAGCAGAGCGCCGCCCCCTTTGTCGTTTCCCTTGCTGTGGACGTGGGCCTTTTTGTAGGTCCCTACTGGAAATTCGGAAATATGGCAGGCGAGTCCCGCATCGGCCATCTCGAACATGACGTTGGTCCCGCCCGCGCCGCGCTCTTTCCATTCGTGGAGCTTGAAGCTGCGCGCGTCGGAGACAAAATTGGTTTCCCATATCCGCTTCTGATAGAGCGTCCCCTTTCCGCTGAAGTAATCGTCTTCCCCGGCGAAGCGATCCTCGAAGGCGCAGGGATTTTCAAAAATGAACTTCTCGTTGTGAAACAGCCCCATCATCGCCGGGGCATTGGTCCGCCCGAGGAAGCGCGCGGGCCGCCCTCCCTCGCCGTTAAAGTGCTGGTGCCAGGCGTTCAGCGGAATCGCGATCAAACTCCCCTCCTGCCACTCCACGGTCTGTTTCGGCCGGCCGTCGTTCCAGACGGTGGTCGCCCCTCTGCCGCTCACGACGTAAAGGGCCTCTTCGTAGAGGTGGCGCTGCGGCTCGAGGCTTCCTCCGGGAGGGATCTCGCAGAGATAGGCGCCCCGCTCGTGGCCGGGCTTCGTGCCCAGATCGACGAACGCCCCGGTTCCGCCTTTCCGCGCCCATGGGCCGAGCTCGACGGCGTTCAGGTCTTCGATGCAGAGCCCTCTGACGATGGGAATCCCCTCCTTCGCCTGCCATTCCTGATAGGGGTTTCTCCGTCCGATCTGCGGAAGGTGTTCGGCGATTTTTGCTTCCATCTTTTTTCTCCTTTACCTTCGCTGGATCGCGGCCATCGACTCGTCGATCAATTTGCGCAGCGGACCGATGTCTTCATATTCCGGCGAGCTCATGAACATGTACCTCTTTCCCTCCTGAATGACCGCCTCCTTGGGCACCATATCCTTCGGGATGTCCATCCGGAGAGAGTTGTCCTTGGTGATCTTCTGGTAAGCGAGCTGACCTTCGCGGGAGAGAATCCAGTTGATATAGAGTCTTGCCGCGTTCGGGTGCGGGCTGTTTTTGAAAAAGGCGATATGTCCGGAGCCGGTCCCGACGCTTCCCGCTTCCTTCCGGCTCAAGAGTTCCTCCACCGGAAGTCCCTGTCCCTTGGCCCGGTCGAGGTTCGCCCCTTTGGCGAAGAGATGGACCGGATATTTTCCGGACGCAACCCAATCCATCATCTGGCGCTCGTCCGAGGAAAATCTCAGGTCCATTTCGGTGATCAGCCGCCGGATAAATTGCGGCCCCAGATCCTCGCTGTAATAGAGATAGCGCCAGTTCTGGATATTCCCGGCGGACTTCGGGTCCGTGGCCACGATCTTCCCCTTCCATTTTGGTTGAAGGAGGTCCCACCACGATTGGATCTCGCCCGGCTTGACCAGCCGCGTGTTGTAGGCGCCGATCGTGGAGGAGACGGCGCCGGTCATGGCGAAGACATGCCGCTCTTCTCGATCCGCATAGTGATGTTTCTTGTCCCACCAGAAGGAGGCATCCGCCACCTCCGGCAAAATAAAGGCGGCGCTCATGGGCTCCAGGAGTCCGCCCTTATAATAAACCTCCACCATAGTCCCCGGACCGCCGATTGCGATGTCCACCAGATGTTTGCCCGCCCTTTTTTCCGCCATCACCCTCACCCCCAACTGGCTCCCGGTCCCGCCAAGAAAATTGAGCCGGATCTTCGGATAAACCTGCTCGAACGCCTGAATCGCCGCGCTCGTGGGATGGCGCGCCTGGCCGTAAACAGTGACCGCCCCCTCCTGGTGGGCCGCGGCCACCGTCCGCTCCCACTCGGCCTGCCAGGGCGCTCTCTCCGCGGCCGGAAGAAGCGCGCTTCCCGAGTGGAGAAGGGCGAGGAAGAAAAAAATTGCATGAATCGGGCGCATGATGGAAGCTATCTCGGCGCTGCGCTTTTGCCCTTTCGCGCGAGCGCCTCATCGACGACCTTTACGATCGGTCCGACATCGCTGTACTGCGGCAGGCTGGTCAGAATGTACTCCACCCCTTCCTTGGGCACGACGGATTGCCAGTGGCTGATCGTTTCCTTGGGAATATCCGTGCGCAGGCTGTTGGCGTCCGTGGCCCTTTGCCACTGGACCTGTCCCTCGCGCGAGAAGAGCCAGTTCAAGTAGAGCCTGGCTGCCTGCGGATGCGGCGCCTTGTTGAAAAGGGCGATATTCCCCATCGCTGAACTGAGATAACTCTCCCGGGGCGGGGCGTCCACCAGGTCCACCGGCAACCCTTGTTTTTTCGCCTCTTCGATATCCCGATCCCGCGCCATGAAATAGAGGAGGTATTTGCCCTTGGCGAGCCAATCGATGATGAATCGCGCGTCGCTGCCCAGGGTCACATCGGTCTCGCCGTAGAATTTCGTGATGAATCCCGGTCCCAAAAGGGGATTGAAATAGAGCCCTTTCAGATTCTGGATCTGCCCCGGCCTCTTGGGGTCCCAGGCGACGATCTTTCCCCTCCACTTGGGACTGAGAAGGTCTGCGTGCGATTTCAATTCTTTTGGATCGACCGCGTTCGAGTTGTAAGCAACCAGCGTGGCCGAGACGCTTCCCTGGTTGATGAAGATGTATTTTCCCTCCGGATCGGCGTAATGGTGCCTTCCCTGCCACCACTTCGAAGGGTCGGTGACTTCGGGAAGGAGCAGCGCAGGCGGGATGGGATCGAGGACGCCCGCTTTATAAAAGACGGCGACCTGGGTCGCCGAGCCGAGCATGGTAATGTCGATCAGATATTTGCCCGCCCGCCGCTCGGCCATGACCCGCGGTCCAAAGTCACGCCCAGCGCCGGGCTCGAATCTCACCTTGATCTTGGGGAAGGCTTTCTGAAAGGCATGCGCCGCATCGTAGTGGGAATCCGATCCGTATATCCTGATCTCCCCCTCTTTTTCAGCCGCCTTGACGAGCTTCTCCCACTCCGCCTTCCAGGGCGGGAACCCCTCTCCCGCGTCAACGGAAGTAGGGAGGAGAAAGAAGGCCGCCAGCCATAACCACTGCGCGCCGCGGGTTGAGAGCATCAGGCTCCTTAGACAGCGCCGCCGAGCTTTCCGCTATTTCCTGCCCGCGTCGGCGAGCGACTTGTTGATAAAGTCGTAGATCGGCCTCAAGTCCATCCAATCGACTCGGTCCGTGATCAGATATTTACCGTCTTTCCGGCGACGGCTCTCCTGCCTGATGACGTCTTTCGGGATATCCTCCCGGAGCGATTCCAATTCGTCCTCGGGAGTATTGATCGCCTTCTGAAGCGCGATCTGCCCTTCGCGGGAGAGGAGCCAGTTGATAAAAACCCGCGCCGCGTTGGGGTGGGGCGCCCGGTTCACCAGCCCCATGGTGCCGAAGGTGACGCTCAAGGCGTCGCCCTCCTTCAAGGTATGCGGTCCGACGCTGTCCACCGGCAATCCCTGCTTCTTCGCGTTGCTGACGTCGCCGCAAAAGAGGCAGATGGCGAACTTGCCCCGCGCGAGCCAATCGGTCGTCTGGCGGTAGTCGCGCCCCAAGGTGAGATCCATCTCGGTGTAAAGGCGGCGGATGAAGTCCGGGCCGATTTCCGGGTTGTGCCAGAGAAATCGGGTCAAGCCGCTGCCGGGTCCGGGCTCCCTCATGTCGCGGGCGACGATCTTTCCTTTCCACTTGGGCTGGACGAGATCCCAATAGGATTTGAATTCCTTGGGGTTCACGAGCTTCACGTGATAATGAATCCCCGCGGAGCCGACGTTGCCGGTGTAGGCGAGGATGTAATGACCCTCCGGGTCCAGATACCGGTGCTCGCCCCGCCACCACTTGGACTGGTCCACGACCTCGGGGAGAATCAGGGCGGGTTTCAAAGGATCCAGTGCCTTGGTCTGGTAAAGGGTAAAAATTGTGGTCGATCCGCCGCTATAGACGTCCGCCAGATATTTTTCCGCCCTTCGTTCGCTCATGAGACGTTGGCCGAGTTGGCTGCCCCGCCCCGTGATGCCCATGAGCTTGATATCGGGATAGGCCTTCTGGAAGGCGGGCAGAACCGCCTCATAGCCGCTGATGTAGACGGTGACTTGTCCCTCTTTCTTTGCCGCCTGAAC
>ORMF010620712.1_pt1 | contig 11466 bp, 12 predicted proteins | sample 1779871 | NCBI WGS metagenome assembly ORMF01 (sample SAMEA104232316, study PRJEB22302) | groundwater metagenome | biome: forest; feature: aquifer; material: groundwater | place: USA | collected 2011-08-07 | depth 5.4 m
AAAATCGTCGCCAACGCGATCTTCATGGACAATCCCAGCGACGAGCAATTTAGGAAACTAAGAGACGACTTCCGGAAGATTTTTTTGGGGCAGTGAAAATAACCTAGTTGCATTCTATCTAAACCCAAACGTCTGCTGATACTGTTCCAAACGTTTCTTGTACATCGGCGCCAAATTTTCCGCCGGCACGACCAGATATTTTGGATGATCGAGGCGCGCGTACTTCGACCTGACGCCTTTGCGCGTCGGGCCGCGGCCGAACTCCTGGGCGATGATCGTCTGCGCTTCTTGGCCGATGATCCAGTCGAGAAAGAGAATCGCCGCGTGCGGGTGCGGCGCCTGTTTGGCCAGCGCCGACATGCGCGGCTTGCTGATCACCGGATCGATCATCGCAAAATCCACCGGCGCGCCTTCGCTCTGGATCTGCGCGACTCGGTAACCGTATAGAATCGGCGAGATGCTGTATTCACCGGCGGCGAGCAACTGCGACGCCAAGGTGTGGCCCGTGCGCATTTCCGGCTGCAGCTGCGCCAGCCGTTTCATGAAACTCAACCCTTTTTCTTCGCCGTAATATTCCAGCAACGTGTGAAACCAGTCGGCGTCCTGAGTGTCGAGCACCATCTTGCCTTTCCAGCGCGGATGAAGCAGATCGTCGTAGCTCTTGGGCACTTCCTCTTTTTTCACCAGCTTGTTGTTGAACGCGGTGACCACCACGACATGATAACCGCCGGTCCAAAAGCCTTCCTTGTCCATCATCTCTTCCCGGACGAAGCGCCGGTTCGGCGAAAGATATTTCTCGATCAAGCTCAAACGCGCCATCTCATAAATACTCCCCGGCTCCTGATCGACGACATCGAATTCGTAACGCCCGCCGCGGGTCTCGGTGAGAATCTTGCTGAGCAGCGCCGTCGACCCGGAACGATAGTGATTGATCTTGAGAAACGAATAGCGCGCGCGAAACGCCGACAGCAAACGAGTCGAATGATCCGTCGACATGGTGCCGTATAATGAAAACGCGCCTTCTTTCTTGGCCTCGTCTTCGAGCAAAGTTTGGCGTTGGGCATCGGGCGTCTTCTGGAGTCGGCTGACCACTTCGCTGGTAGTCGCCGCGAAAGACAGGTCAACGAAGGCTGCGACCAAAAGAAGGCCCGCCGCAAAGATCTTTCGACAATACTTTTTCACAATTGCTACCTCGGCGCTAAATTCTATCTATTTGAATCGCCGCGCCAACGACTATCACTTCGGCGCGACAATCGCATCGTAATAATCCTGCGCCGCCATCCGCTGTAAGAACCGGTCGCGACCGGCCCGTCCGATCGATCTTCCTTTCTGTAACTTTGAAACTGCGAACCGACGACTACGAAACAACTCCATTCGCCCGAAGCGCCGCTTGATACCGCTTGGGAATCTCCGGATCTTCGTTCTCGTAGGTGATCATCCAGCCACCTTCATCGACGCTGCGAAAAACATCGTCATCGGTTTTCTGGTGTGAGACCTTGAAACCCAAGGGATGGATGCGGCTGCCGTAGCGCACGGCCAAATGGCGCGCCGGTTCTTTGCCGGTGTTGAAGTGCTGATGGAACCAGTCGCCGGGCGGACAGTAGATGCTGCCCTCGCCCCACTTGATGTCGACAACTTTATCTTCATAGCCGTCGCTATAAGGATGCATGCCAAACTGTTTGTGCCACAAGAGCACGTTGCCCACCGACTTGGTACCGACGATGATCGCTCCCGGACCATGATGGTGTGCTTTGTGATATTTGCCCACCGGCCACTCGCCCAAGTGGCCGACCAGGGCGTTGCCGGCCATCTCGAACTGCGCCAGGCGTAAACCCGCGCCTTTGACTTCGAGGCTTTCCAACATCGCGGCATTGATGTCGGGGATGAAATTGGTCTCCCAAATATTGATCATACCGCTGACATATCGTTTCTTGCCGACTTCGAAGTAATCTTCTTCGCCGTAGTAGCGGTCTTTGAAACTGTAGGGGCAGTTGAAGACAAAATTCTCGTCGCGGTAAATATCGAAAGCCAGCGGCGCGTTGGTGACGGCGAGAAAACGCACCGGTTCGCGCGAACCGTTGACCAAACGGTGCGTCGTGTTCATCGGCGGCGCGAACAAACTCCACTTGTTCCACTCGAACATTTTTTTGTTGCCGTGATCGTCCCACAACTCGGTGGCGCCCTGGCCGTTGAGAATGCAAATCACTTCTTCATACAAATGGCGCTCCGGATTGAGCGCGCCGCCCGGCGGGATCTCGCCGATGTAGCCGCCGGTGATGCCCTGCATGCCGTGCAAATGAACGAACGCGGCGCTGCCGCCCATGCGCCCGTAGGGCGCGACTTCGAGTGTGCGCAGGTCGGCCATGCCGTGGCCGGTGTGGATCGGCAATCCTTGGCTCCGCATCCAGCGCACGTAGCCGGTTTTTTGATTGAGCGGCGCGATGTCCATGACGCTCTCCTCTATTTCTTCCCGTCAGGCTTGTGCCAAAATTCTCGATTACTTTTAAAAATATTCTTGGGAATCTTGGCGTAGACTAAATTGACGATATCGACCGCTTCGCCGATGCCTAAATCCACGGCTAAACTCGACAACGCGTAAGCGTCCGCCACGCTCAGTCCCTTTTCTTCCTGCAGAAAATCGACGGCTTCCTGCATGGCGACGCGCGTGGCGACGTTCAAATCGACGTCGAGCCCAGTGGTCAAGTAATCCGTCGCGGTTTCCACCCGCGGCTGCTTGATCGTCTTACCCTTGTGGACGATGAATTGCAGCGTCGGCTTGAGCGAAATTTCAATCGCGCCGCCGTCTACTTCGCCGTCGCCCTGCACCGCGTGGCCGTCGCCGGTAAAAAACTGTCCGCCCTTGTTGAACACCGGAAGGAATAACGACGAGCCGATGCCGGTGTATTTCAGATCGATGTTGCCGCCCCAGGCGCCCGGCGGCGTGGAAGAAACCATGCCCAAGCTCGTCGGCGGCGACACCGCCATGATGCCCATGAAAGGACTCAGCGGAATTTGAATATCGTCGGAGAACAGCGCCACGCGCCGTTCCAAATCGACGCGAATCAATTTAGCGCTCGCTTCTTTGAGTAACTTCGGCAACACGCCTTTGCCCGGTCCGGTATTGTTGACGCCGTAGGGCACGCGAAACTTGATGTCATGCACGCGCACTTCCAAGACATCGCCAGGCTCGGCGCCTTCGATGTAAATCGGCCCGGTGAGAATATGCACGGCGGCGCCCTTGGGCCGCTTCACCTCGGTGTAAATATTCTTGGCGTCGGCGAGAACTTCATTGCCGGGAATCCCGTAACCGGCGAAAAACTTTTCCGGATCTTTATTGGTGGTGAGCCCTTGATGCGACAGCGCTTCGATCTCGACGATCTGCCCCGACTTGATCGTCAGCGCCGGCGGCAAATTCGCCGCGATGTACCCCCACAGGATTGTGTCCGGTGTCGACTTCAACGTCGCGTCGGGCTGAAGGACTGGTTGGATCGGCTTTTCACTCATGCTTGCTCCTCGTCACTGCGACGTTATCCGATGGACCGAAAGACTGTCAACGCAAGCCGAGAGGGCGGGTTTAGAATGTTTGCTGCAATCGGACTCTCGATCGGGATTTACATTGCGCTCTTCGCGGTTAGATTTTAGCTTCCGAACAGGGCCGGTCACGACCGGCCCCTACGTTGCGATCTCTAATGCCGCACCCATAAAAAAAGCGGCGAAGCTATGACCGCTTCGCCGCCTTTTTGCCAACTGAAATTCTAATCAATCGCGGATCGCCAGCGCGCCGCCGTCCACCGGCAAATCGATCGCGTAAATAAACTCCGACTCGTCGGAGACCATGAACACCACCGCCTTGGCGATATCCATTGGCACGCCGCGCCGGCCGGCGAGATTTTTCACGAAACGATTTTCCGGGATGTCTTGTTGGCCCACCGGCGAACCGATGCGGTTGGGCGAGACCGAATTGACGCGAATCCCTTCCGGCGCCAACTGCACGGCGATGGAACGGGTCAAGTTCAATACGCCGGCTTTCGCCGTGGTGTAAGCGGTCGCTTCTTTTCTGCCCCAGTGGCCCGAGGTGGAAGCGATATTGACGATGCGCCCTTTGCGCTTCTGATCGATCATCACCTTGGCCGCCGCGCGGGTACAGTACCACACACTGCGCATGCACACGTTCATCGTCCGGTCCCACTCTTCTTCAGTGATATCGAAGAGCGTTTTGTGATCGGTCCACGCCGCGTTGTTGACTAAAATGTCGACGCCGCCGAAAGCTTTCACCACGGTCTCGACCATGCTGTTGACCGACGCCGCGTTGGCGCAATCGCACACCACGGAAATCGCTTTGCCGGGATTTTTCGCGTTGATCTCCGCCGCCACGGTGCTGCCCCGCCCTGGGTCCATGTCGACCACCGCAACCTTCGCGCCTTCGGCGACAAACAGCTTGCTGATATCTTCGCCAATGTTGCGCCCGGCGCCGGTGACGATGGCGATCTGATCTTTAAGTCTCATAGTTTCCTCCGATTGATTTTCTTGTTTGCTGCATAGCAGAAGGCCGACGAAAGTTCCAGACGCGCGGGCCAGATACCCATGCAAAAGCAAGAAGCGGTAAAAAAATGAATTGTGATGCGCGATCGACCCCGAAACCCGAGACCGAATTTGGCTAGAGACTGACCTTTTCAGTGTAGAGGTCTTTGAGAAACTTGCTGTTCTTGAGCTCGTCGAAAAAACGCGGCTCGATGATATCGCTAGGCTTCAGTTTGCCGGAACGTGGGTCGGCGCTGGCGCTGACATCGACGAGCGCTTGCAGCGCCTCGCTATTTAGTTCCGGCAGCGGCCGCAGCTGCGCCGAGAACGCGTCATACATGGCGTCGACGCTCAAACCTTGGGTGCCGGGAAAGTATTTTTTTAAGATCGCCACACCTTCGCTGCGCTTGGAGACAAAGTATTGAATCGCCGCGGCGTAGCCTCGCATGAAGCGGCGCACGGTTTCTTCATCGCGTTTGATCAACGAGCGGGTGGTCAACAGCAGATCGGTCGCCATCGGCACCGATTTCACATCGAGGACTTTGATACCGATTTTCTGCGCCTCGGCGACCAGATCCTGGCCGAAGGGCGCGCCCTGCACGAGATTTTTCGTCAATGCCGCGGCCCGCGCCGGCGCCAATCCCGTCGCCACCAACTCGACATCCTTGGCTGGGTCCAAGCCGGCGCGACGTAAAATCACTCGGGCAATCAAATCCGAGCGGCCTCCTAGAGCGGAGACGGCGATTTTCTTGCCCTTCAATTCCTTCACGTCGCTGATCGGCGAAACCACCCCCATGCCGTACTGATCGAAACTGACATGCGTACCGATCAGCGCCAGGTCCGCGCCGTTGGCGATCGGCTGGAGCACCGCCAACGGATTGCCGAAACCGATCAGCACATCGACGCCCAGCAACGACTGCACGCCGGCGGAAAATGTATCGCGGATCGGTAACTCCTCGATTTCCACACCATGCTGTTTGAATAGCCCGCCGTCGACGCCAATATAGGCGACCGCCGTGCCGATCTCCCAACCGGCGTAAGCCAATCTGATTTTTCTGGGGCTATCCGCGCCAGCCGAGCTGCCCAAAGCGACCAACAATGCGCCTAGAGTTAAATTGAAAAGCGAAACTCGACGTAAGCGAGATGGAATGAAATTGCGCATGGCAAGAATCATAACCCACATTGATCGGCTGGCCAAGAGGCGAAAGACGTGAAATCGACTGTCGGTTTCGCCAGACATGCTTGCGCCAGGATAGCTGTGCGTTTAACCGAAGTCTTGGGAGATTCCAAGCGCCAAGCTTGGGCATCAGAATTTGCAACGCTGTGGGATTTCATCTAGGATAATTACGTTTTCACGCCGGTTTCAATTCCGTGTAGAGTTTAGGAGGTTCGGTTTCATGGCAACGATGATCGCCAACGACTGTATCAACTGCGGCGCCTGCGAGCCCGAGTGTCCGAATAACGCTATCCCCCAGGGCGACCCGATTTTCGTTATCGATCCCAAGCTGTGCACGGAATGTGTCGGCTTTCACGACTATGAAGCCTGCGCCGCCGTTTGTCCGGTGGACGTTTGTATCACCGATCCGAACAACATTGAAACCGAAGAAGCGCTGATCGCCCGCGCCCGGGAGATCCATCCGGAAACCAATTTCGGCGACAGCTTCGAATCGCGTTTCCGCAAGGGGCAAGCCAAGGCCGGCGCCGCCGAAAAGCCCGCGCCAGCCTCTGGAGCCCCGGCAGCGATGAGCGTAGAGGCGGCGCCGGCGGCGAACGGCTCAGTGGGCCAATTTGCCGAAGCCGATGTGAACTACGTCGAACTCCCGGCCATCGACTCGTGGAACATTCCCATGCGCTGCTACAAGTGCAACAACGTGCAAGAGCTGAACGTAAAAAATTTCATGATCGGCAACGTCATCTTCTGCCCGCATTGCCATAAGTCCACCTTCGTGCGCGATAACTTGAACTATCAAATCCGCACATTGCTCAAAGACGCCTACGATAAATGGGATAAAGAGCAGACCCAGTTCGCCGAGCGGCGCGAACGTGAGCGGACCGAATTCCTAACCAAGCGCGCTAGCGAAGCCGAGGCATTTGAAAACCGCCAGAAGCGCGATTTGGAAAAAATCCGCCAAGCCCTCGACACCATCGGCGACCAATACGACGCCGCCGGCAAACCCTACAAGAAGGGTTCAAGCTTCAGCTGGGGTTGATCCTTCATCCCCATGCTCTATTCCTGGCTCCACTTGATCGCCTTGATCGTTTATCTCGGCGCGGTCTTCGGCTTTTGGCTGATGCTGCTGCCGTCCGTAGCGATTCTCGACAGCCACGACGAGAAAGTCCGCTTTCTCGCGCGCGGGCTAAAATTTTATAATCCCCTGCAAGTCGGCGCCCTGGGCATCATTCTTTTCACCGGTGCCTTCCAATTGACCGAGCTTAAAGCCGCCTACCGGGAAAACTTTATCAAGCAGTTGGGCTACAATCTCGGCATAAAATTAATATTCGCTTTCTTGCTGGTGATTTTCAGCGTCTACCAAGCGCTCGGCGTCGGCCACCGCTTCGTCAGACGCGTCGAAGGCGGCGACGAGGTCAAACCGGAAGAGCTGGCATCGATCCTCGGCCGGCTCAAGAGCGCCAACTGGCTAATCATCATTTTCGCCGCCATCACCATGTGGCTCGGCATCCGTCTGCGCGCATAAACACAGGCTGCAAATCAGTTCTTATCGGTGCTATGAAGCCGGTAGCGTGGAATTTTACAATTGAGAGGAATCGCCCATGGCAAATCGCAAACTGCGAATAATTTATCGGTCAAATTCACATGCGCCCCTATGGCTGGTGGCGGACAAGTCCGGCTGCTGGAATAAAAACGGCCTCGACGTCGACACCTCGCCCCAGCTGGTGCGGGAAAAAGCCGTCGAGTCGCTCAAGAGCGGCAATGTCGATTTGATATCCGGCAATCACCACAATCTCTACGTCCGCAACGCCAAGAACGGCGAGGACTTTGTGCACTTGGCGCAACCGACCAACAACTGGACCGAGAACAAGTTGATCGTCCGGCCCGAAATTCGCACGGTGCAAGATTTGAAGGGCAAAAAAGTTGTCGCCGATAAGTTAACTTCCCACGCCGGATTGAATATCTGGCTGTATTTGAAGCAAGAGGGGCTCGACGTCGACCGCGGCGATATCGAATTAGTCGAGCTGCGCGGCTCGTCGGAAGAGCGCTGGAAAAAAGTTTTGAGCGGCGAATATGACGGCACCTTCGTCACCATCCCGCACGACAGCCGCGCCGCCAAGGCCGGCGCCCGGGTCATCGAAGCGCGCGCGATCCCGATGATTCGCGGCGTCACGCTGACCACCACCACCAGCTTCGTCAAAAGCCATCCCCAGGAAGTACGCCTTTTGACCAAAGGGCTGGTCGACGCGATTCATTTTTTCCTGACCCAGAAACAAGAGACTTTGGAAATTCTCAAAGAACACGCCACGCCCATCTTGAAGCTGCAATCGGACCAAGAAGTCGAAACTCTCTACAACGAATGGGCGCAATCCTTGGAGCGCAAACCCTATCCGAATCTCGAAGCGATCGCCAATGTCTTTCAGTTGGCGGTGCGCCGCGATCCCGAAATCGCCGGCTACAATCCGCTGGCGTTATGGAACACCCACTTCGTGCGCGAGTTGGACGACAGCGGTTACATCGACAAGTTGTATCAATAGACCAAGCCGCTACAAATAAACAAAAAAGGCGAAGCCTACGGGCTTCGCCTTTTTCTCCGGTTCTCCCCAGCTCTTTAGCAAATTAACGTTGCGAGATTCTATCTTCGCCGCCCTGGCGCTGCTGCGAGGAGCGCGGCGTTGCCGGCGCTGCCGCTGCGGCCGGCGACGAGGTGATGCCGTCGCGATAGACGAGAATTTCCACCCGGCGATTTTTCGCCCGGCCCTGGGCTGTGTTGTTATTTTCCACCGGCGCGCTTTCGCCGTAGGACACCGACACCACCCGTAACGGATCGACGCTCTTCTTGGTGATCAAATAACGACTCACCGCATCGGCGCGCTTTTTGCCCAAATCGTAGTTGAAATCCTCGGCGCCGACGTTATCGGTATGACCGGCGACCATGAAGACCATGCCCTCCGAGCCGGCCGAGTCGCCTTTGAAGTCGCTCAGAAAACCATCGATCTCGCGCTGCGCTTCGTGCGGCAAATTGGCCGAGTTGAAAGCGAAGTTGGCGCCGTCTTTCATGTCGATGACGAGTTTGCGTTCCAAGCGCAAATTGCCAATGGCGCTTAGCGCCCGGTCAGCTTTGGCATCGACCTGTCCCAGCCGGCCTTCGAACTGGCCGAGCCGGCCTTCCACGCCGCTCACGCGGCCGCCGATACTACCGATTTGGCCTTCCGCTTTATCGAGCCGCCCTTCGGTTTGCGACACCCTGCCGGTGAGCGGATCCATGCGCTCCTGGACCCATTCACGCGTCGCTAGACATCCTTGCGTCAACAACAGCGCACCGGCTAAGCCAGCGCCTAATAAGTACTTGCCACTATTTACGGAAACATTTTTCATGCGATCTCCTCCTGTTAAAACTTTAGTTTTCTTCATTACAATTACACTTCCTCCTCCGCGCCGGCGCTCTGCGCCGCCGGGTTGTCTAAACCAAAAGCATTCTCGTCGGCTCCAAGCACGGCGGGGAAACGATCCAACTGTTCGAGCAGCTCGTCGATGCTGGCTTCGATATTGCCGAAAATTTTTCCTGCTCGTCGTTCAGCGCGCCGCTAAGATTTTGTCGAATGAGCATTGTCGAACCGATGATTAACTGGAGGGTATTTTTAACGCTGTGGGAGACCTCGGCGAGATCGTTACGATGCTTCGCCTGGCCTTGCAGTTCGCGCGCGGCCCAGCTCAATTCGCTCGCCAGCGCCTGGAGCGAGAAGAGGTCGGCCGCCGAATAGTTCCGCCGCTGCGCATGACCGAGCATCAAGAAACCCAGCGGCGCGCCTAAAGGCGGTACGATCGGCGCCAGCACCAGATTCTGAAAACCGAATTCAGCGCTGACTTCGTTCCAAATGATGGGCGTGCGCGAATGCGCCACCAGATCGAGACAGCGGCGGGCAAAGTTGGCGGGTAAGCGATCGAATCCCGCCAGCGGCACGGCGGCGTCGATCAATTCGTCGCCGTCCGACAAGAGCGCGCCAAAACAAAAATCAACAGCGTAGAATCGCCGCAGCCGCACGAGAAATTGTTTCAGTAACGACTGGGCATCGGCGTATTGCTGGTGCCAGAGAAAAGCGCGGACCAGATTGGCGCGCTCCCAGAGCCCGGGGAACGTCGCCCAGCCGCCGCTAGACCCATCGGGACCGCTCACGCTCGGCATGATTCGCCCCATCTCTCCGGCCTTTTGGCCAACCTCTCTAGCCCTCGCCGCCATTAATTGCACAGTCATGGCTTGTGTATATTCCAAGTTTCATTCCACAGCCGCGCCCAAGTCGCTTGTGGTAGTCCTGCATAATCCGCGCGATTTCTTGACCCAGTTGGCGCGACCTAGCGAAGGTATTGCCGTACAGTTGTGGAGGACTTTTCCGTATGAGTTGAGAATCTGATTCCGGCTAACTGGTGATCTGCCCGATCAAATGCTTCCAAGCAAATGGATTAGGCAATACTTTGGCGGCAAACTCGCGCGACTCCGTGGTCAGAGCCGGCGAATATTTGTCCGCCGCCGCAGTCATATAAATCATCTTAACCGCCGGGTTGATCGCGCGAATGCAACGCATCATTTCGATGCCGTCGAAATCCCCATTTCGATGTCGGTGACCACCCAGTCGGTCGGATTGCGAAAATAGCTCGCATAACCGTGCATACCATTGCGCGCGGTGCGGGCTTCGAATCCCACACGGCGCAAGGCGATGGCAAAAGTTTCGGCGAGCCTTGCGTCGTCATCGACGATCAAGACACTTTGACAATTCGTCATGGCAAACCCGTGTGAATTCGTGAGCAAATCACGGTCCATGACGGGCGGATGAAATGGATCGTTGAAATATCGGGCTTTTCTATTTTGTCGCTGGAAAAACCGAAACAGCATTAAGGCTAAATCCTTCAGACAAAAAATCGCGCTGGATTTAGGGCTGGGTAGAAAGCATTCGTGGCGCGGAGCTATTGAAGAACGCAGACATCTCAGGTCGGCTCACGTCGGCTTGGGTTTTTTAAACTCGTCGGCTTTGAGGTCGTGTTTCTTTAGCAGATCGTAAAAGTCGGCGCGGTACTTGCCTGCAAGTTTCGCCGCGTGACTGACGTTGCCTTCGGTTAACGCCAGCACTTGGGCGAGATAATCGCGCTCGAAAGCGTCGCGCGCATCCTTGAGCGATCTCAAATTCTCGCCCGTCGCCGCGATACTTGCGCCGGCGCCGGCGATCGCCGGTTGATGCGCCGCGGCCTTATCTTGCAAAATATATTCGTCGGTCACGATCTCCTGGCGCGTCATCGCCACGGCGAACTCGATGGCGTTTTCCAATTCGCGCACGTTGCCCGGCCAGTCATGCAGCATTAACTTGCGCAGCGCCTCCGCGGTCAAGCCTTTGACGTCCTTTTTCATTTGCCGGCGGCATTTTTTCAAAAAATGTTCGACCAGCGGCACGATGTCTTCCTTGCGCTCGCGCAGCGGCGGCAGCTGAATCGGAATCACGTGAATCCGATAAAACAAATCGTCGCGGAACAAACCCTTTTTCACCAGATCGGCGAGATCCTTATTGGTCGCGACGATCACGCGCACGTCCACCGCCAGCGGCATCTCGCTGCCGACCGGGTAAAATTGACGCTCCTGTAGGACGCGCAAAAGCTTCGACTGCGTCGCCAGCGGCATATCGCCGATCTCGTCCAAAAACATCGTCCCGCCATGGGCTTGAGTGAAAAGTCCCTTCGTGCTTTTTACCGCGCCGGTAAAGGCGCCTTTCTCATGGCCGAACAGC
>ORMF011871229.1_pt1 | contig 11466 bp, 6 predicted proteins | sample 1779871 | NCBI WGS metagenome assembly ORMF01 (sample SAMEA104232316, study PRJEB22302) | groundwater metagenome | biome: forest; feature: aquifer; material: groundwater | place: USA | collected 2011-08-07 | depth 5.4 m
AGATCGGCACCCGCTCCGCGCCACCGTGCGTGTCCACCACCCCAACCTGGCCGACCAGTTCCAGGATGTGCCCCGGGAAAAAGCCGCGAATGTAACGCGAGGACTGCAACTCGATTTTGTAAATATCCGTATCGGCGCCCAGCGGACCGCCGGCGAACTCAGTCATCAACCTGGTGCGCTGGCCGCGCGAGGGAAGGAACGAACTGTTGCGGGTGTCGTACGCGAGCGAGAGACCCACCTTTGACACCAACCGGTCGCCGGCTTCTTCGGCGAGCACCTGCGAGACGCGGGGCGACTCAATGGTCACGCTTTCGCCGCGGCCAGGTCCGGTTTCGACGATGCGCTGGCCCTGGAGCAAGCTCGGTGCGAAGTCGATGCCGATGTTCTCGATCGTGTAACTGGCGCTGCCGATCAGGAAGTCGCTCCAGAGCGCGCGGGTGAGGCTGAGGCGCACGCCGGATTGGCTCTGGTCGTAGAGGTCGCTCAGATACCTCAGTTCACGATGGTAGAGGTCCACGCCCAGCGCCAGCTTGCGGCCGGTGAACCACGGCTCGACAAACGACAGTTGATAATCCTGCCGCCGTGTGCCGATGGACGCCCGGATGCGGAACTTCTGGCCGCCGCCTTTGAAGGTCGGCGGCTTGAACAAGTCGAAGTTGCCTTCGCGATACCCGACGAAGCCGACCAACTGGTCGATCGAACTGAAGCCCGCGCCGAGCTCGAACTCTCCCGTGCCCTTCTCCTCGACACCCACGATCAAGTTCTTGCGGTCGGGCGCGTCGGTCGGCTCGACCTCCGCGTCCACCTTCTCGAAATAGTTCAAGCCGTCGAGCCGCAGCTTGCTCAGCTCGACGCGCACCATGTCGAAGACTTCGCCCGGCGCCACGGCCAGTTCGCGGCGGATCACGCGATCCTTCGTGCGGACGTTGCCTTTGATCTCGATCTTCTCGATGTAGGATTTCTGGCCCTCCTCGACTTGGAAGGTGAGGTCCATCGTCCCCTTCTCGGTGTTCGGGACCTTCGCGGCGCGCACTTGCGAATCGATGTAACCACGCGCGCCGTAGAAGTCGTGCAGAAACCCGATGTCGCGCGCCAGGTTCTTGGGCGTGAACGTCGCGCCGACCTGGGACTTCAGCCCGCGGGCCTGATCGGTCAACGGCCGCTTCGGATCGGAGAAGACGCGGCGGTAGTTGCTGTAATCGTTCGTCCCAAAGAGGGTGTTCCCTTTGAATTCGACACCGCCGACTTTGTACTTCGTGCCCTCATACACGGAGAGGCGGAGGATCATGCGGTTGGGTTTGAGCTGGTCGAACTTCACGTCCTTCAGTTCAAAATCCACGTAGCCGTCGTCGTGATACAGCGCGGCCAGCTTGTCTTTGTCTTCCTCAAACTGCTCGTCCTTGAGCACGCCGCTGCCGGTGAGCCAGGAAAACATCCAGCGCCGGCGCGTCTTGATCGTCTTGCGCAGTTTGCTTTGCTTGAAGGCGGCGGCGCCCTCGAACTTCACGTCCTTGATCTTGACCTTGGGACTCTCCGTGATCTCGAACGTGGCCGTCGCGCGCCCGGCGTTCTCGTCGATGTTGAGAACGTATTTGACCTCGGTCCGCTGGTAGCCGGCCTTCTGATAGAGCTTCTGGATTTCCTGGCTGTCGGCAAAGAGTTTCCGTTCGACCACCGGCTCGCGCAATTTTGACGTGACCTTCTTGCGGAGCTTGCGCTCGCCGTACTTTTTGTTGCCCGAGAAGCGGATGTCGGTGAGGACGGGATTGCCTTGGACGACATAGACCAAGTTGACGCCCGTGGCGGTCGGCTCCTGCACCACGCGGATGTTGTAGAAATAGCCGGTGGCATACAGGTTCCGCACGTCGTCATCGACGCCCGTGCGCGAGTAGGTGTCGCCGACCTTGACGCGGATGTTGGCCTTGACCAACTCGTCGCTGGCGGCGGGCGGGCCGACGTGGCGGATTTCGATCTTCTCGACGCGCGGCCCGACCTGGGCCAGGAGGGGAGACAGCGAGAGCAGCAGACAGAACAGCAGCAGCCAGCACCGGCGGTGGACCAAGCTCATTCGCTCACGAGTCCACCGGCACATCATCGGGGCCGACCTTTGCTGCGCTTTCAAATCGAGTATAAGCCTTCAAAAATGTCAGATTCACATCGCCCGTCGGGCCGTTGCGCTGCTTCGCAATCAGCAAGTTCACCGGCAGCGCGTCCGTCTCCTGCGACACCGTGCCGTCGTCGTCGTCGTCGCTCGTGGGCTTGTAGAGCAGACCAACCAAGTCCGCGTCCTGTTCAATCGCGCCGGACTCCCGCAAATCCGACAAGCGCGGCTTGCGGCTTTTGTCTTTCTCCAGCTCGCGATTCAACTGGCTCAGCACGATGATCGGGACGCTGAGTTCCTTGGCCAAGGCTTTGATGCCGTTGGAAATGTCCGCGATTTCCTGCTGCCGGTTTTCGGCTCGGCGCGAAGTAGAATGGAGCAACTGCAAGTAGTCAACGACAAACAGTTTGATCCCATACTGCTGGATCAACCGCCGCGCCCGCGCCCGCAATTGCAGGATCGACAGCCCCGGCGAGTCGTCGATGAACAGCGGCGCGTTGGCCAGCTTGCCCGCCGCGCCGGTCAGCTTCGGGAAGTCGCGCTCGGCCAAAAAACCTTCGCGGATGTTGCGCAAGTTGACGCGCGCGCGCGAGCAGAGCACGCGCAACACGAGCGAATCCGCGGTCATCTCCAGGCTGAACACGCCCACGGGGAGCTTCTGGTCGATGGCGACGTGTTCGGCGATGTTCATAGCCAGGCTTGTTTTTCCCATCGACGGCCGCGCCGCGATCACGATCATCTCTCCGCCGTGCAGACCGCTGGTCATTTTGTCCAGATCGGCAAAGCCGGTGGCGATGCCCGTGAGCATGCCTTGCCGCTGGTGATACTCCTCGATGGTGCTGATCGCGCGGTGGACCAGTTCCTTGATCCCGTGCGTGCTCGACTCGACGCGCTCCTCATTGATGCGCAGCACGTCGCGCTCGACCTCATCCAGCAACGTGTCCACTTCGCCTTCCTGCTCATAGACGCGTCCCACGACCTCGGTACAGGTCTGAATCAGTTTTCGCAGCACGTATTTCTCGCGGACGATGTCGAGATAGTAAGTGAGGTTCGCCGCCGACGGCACCGCGTCCGCCAGCGACGCCAGGTACGCCAAGCCGCCGACGCCTTCGAGTTGGTTTTTGTCCTTGAGCCTCTGCGGCACGGTGATGAGATCGATCGCCTCCTTGTGATCGTACATTCCCACCAGCACTTCATAAATCACCTGGTGGCGTAGATCGTAAAAGACTTCGCTGCCGCGCTTGAACTTCTCGATGCAAATGCCCATGCAATCGTTCGGCGACAGGAAGACGCAGCCCAGCACGCCGCGCTCGGCATCGATCGAATGAGGCGGCAGGCGGTCCACCTTCACGGCGCTGGGGGCGGGGAGCTTCTGGCGCCGGGCCTTCTTCAAATCGACCGGCGGCGCGCCGCCGGTCTCGGTCTCAACGGTGTCAATCATTGGGCCAAGGAGAAGGCAGTTTCAGGGAAAGCGCAATGGCCGGTTGCTGGAAAACATTCCCACGTTGTTTGCAGGCAGTGCACCAGTTACGCGCACGGAATTCAACGCGTTATTCACAGGACCGCTGACGGCCGCGGCTGCGAAGCCGGCACACCTTCCCGGGCCGGGCGGGCGTGAGCGAAGGAGGAAGCAGCCACAGGGTTTTGCTCGGACATCTCGCGCGAAGCGCGCCTGCACCCGCGTCTGTCTCATTAACACCCTGCTTCAGCGGGGTGTTCGAGGCGCGGCGCACCGGGGCAACCGTTTCAACGGTTTCCGGCACCGGGTCGAAACCGTTGAAACGGTTCCTCGCCGCTCGCGGTCACCACACACCCTGCTGAAGCGGCGTGTAATAATGAGAGCCGGAGTCCCAGCGCTCAGGATGCGTGTGAAGTCTGCGTGCTAAAGCCACAGTGCTGATGAAAGCGACTCCCGCATCGTGAAAAACACGCCCCTCAGTGCAGCGCCGCGCGAAGCGGCAGACTGTCGATGATTTTTCCTTCCGCCTCGTTCAGTTCCTTCAACCGCTCGTAAACCTGTTCTTCTGGAAAATAGTTCAGCGCCATCTTCACGAAGAGGTTCCCGTGTTTCGCCTCCGAGGTCCAGAGCGTGTGATAAAACTCCTTCAGTTCGGGATCGTGATCCAGCGCCGCGCACACGAGCCGAAACCGCTCAGCGCCGCGACACTCGATGATTGACGCCAGGAGCAGCCGATCGAGAAAGCGCCGGATCGGATCCGTGTGGCACAGCGCCAGCAGCGCCTTGATGTACGGGTCCTCCGGGATTTCCTTCAGCAACCGGATGCCGCGCTTCTGCATGTGGGCATAGACCTGCTGGAAATGCTGCAACTCCTCAACGCCCGTCTGGATCAACTCCGAGAGGATCTCCACGCGGTCCGGGTACTTCGCGACGAAACTCATCGCCATCGCCGAGGCCTTGCGCTCGCAGTCCGCGTGGTCTTGGAGGAAGCCCGCGAAGTTTGCCATCACGGCTTGCACCCACTCCGGGCGAGTCGCAGCGGTCAGGTCCAAGGAGTATTTCATGGATGTTGGCTGCTGCGATGAGTGGGAACTTCCTGCTGGAAATCCGGCGCTATTCCAGGAAGGAACAAACGTATTGGCACAGGCCGGAAGCGACCTCGATGTCGAAACCAGATTTGGCAGGCACTTCAAACGCCTGCTCTGGACCGAACCGGCCGAGTTGCTCCCGCCCATCCAGTTTCACCGCACATTCCCCCGCCACGATCTCCATCCGCTCGGCCTTGTCGGTGCCGAAATGGAACTTGCCGGGATAGATCACGCCCAGCGTCTTCTTGCTGCCGTCAGGAAACAAAATCGTGTGACTGACAACCTTGCCATCGAAATAGACGTTCGCTTTGGTCAGGGCGGTCACGTTGCGAAATTCCGTCGGTGTTGACATAGGGCCGCGAGTCTTTCGGGACGGGCTGGAAAGTCAAGCGCGCGGGAGCCGGGTCCACGATCCCTATTATGCATGGCGCGGAGGAACTCGAGCTGGCTTGCCACGGGCCTCGGCAACTGACCGAACTCGCGTTCATCCGCGTGGCCCGCGGGCTGACCGGTGTTTGTCCTGTTGCGCCTTTTTGCGGCTGATGACCACACAGCCTGACGACCGAGATTTCATCCCGGCCCGCCTCCGACGGCTCGACCGGTCCACCCGCTCCGGGGAGTCTCGTCGTCATGAAGGACTTGGCGTCGTTGAATCGGCTTTCACTCTCCGTCGTCGCGTGGTTGGCGCTCGCCAGCCAATCGCTCAGCCAGCCGTTCGTGAAGATCAACGCGTCGTTGCCGCGCGATTCTCCCGGCGCAGCGACATGGGCGGACCTCGACGGCGATGGCGACATGGACTTGCTGCTGGCGGACTTGGTGGCTGTCAACACCGTCGAGTCGCGCCTGTATCGCAACAACGGCAACGGGGCCTTCGCGCTGGTGGATCTGTCGGCGACGAGGCACTCGTATTTCGGGTATCAGAACTTCTGGGGCGACGACAATCGCGACGGGCGGCTGGACCTGCTGCTCACCAGCCACGCGGTTGGAAACGCCGAACGCCGGACGACGCATCCCCTCTCCCATTGGATGGGAGCGGGCCGGAGTGAGGGTGAGGGTGTCCCAAAATCCGAAGTTGTCTTTGCACGAGTCCTTAAAGTGCTCCTCGCCAGGCGAATGGCCTCCCGCATCCTCACGGATGCAGCTACGCTCAACTGAGGTATTCTCGCGGATCGACGATCTTCCCCGCGATGGCGCTCGCCGCGACGGTCATGGGCGAGGCGAGGAAGACTTGCGATTCCTTGTGGCCCATGCGGCCGGGGAAATTCCGGTTCGTCGCGCTGATGCACTTCATCGGCGTGTTCATACGGCCGAAGGTATCCACGGGGCCGCCGAGACATGCAGCGCAGCCGGCGTTCTCGGTCATCTGCACGCCGGCCGCGACGAGGATTTCCCAGACGGTCTGAGCGCCCCACCGGGTGCTCTGCAAGTCGTGCACGATCTCCGGCGTCGCCGGCACTCCGAAGGTGTCGATCGAGACTTTGCGACCGCGGATGACGCGCGCGAACTCGACGAAGTCACTCGTCTTGCCGCCGGTGCAGGAGCCGATGTAGGCGCGGTCGAGCCCGATGTGCCCAAGTTCCTTCGCGAGCTTGCGCTGGCCGGGATCGGGGTGGCAGGCGACGGTCGGCTCCAGCTTGTCGAGGTTCACGGTCAACTCGTAACAGAACTTTTCGTCGTTATCGCGCGGGACCGGATCGTAGGTCGTCTTCGTGCCGTTGAGTCGGGTGCGGGTATCGACGTGCTCGGCCGTGCGCGCATCGAACTCGAAGATGCCGTTCTTGCCGCCGGCCTCGATGGCCATGTTGGCGATCGTCATGCGATCGTCCATCGTGAGCGTCGTCACGCCGGGGCCGTCGAACTGCATCGCGCGATAGGTCGCGCCGTCGAAACCGATCGCGCCGATGACGTGCAGGATGATGTCCTTGGCCATGACGCCTGGCTGCAACTTGCCTTCGATCCGGAAATGCATTGTTTCGGGCACCTTGAGCAGCAGCCTGCCAGTGCCCATCACGAAACCCGCGTCGGTGTTGCCGATGCCGGTGGCGAACTCGTTGAACGCGCCGGCCATGCACGTGTGCGAGTCCGTGCCGAAGAGGATTTCGCCTGGCCGCGTGTGGCCCTTTTGCGGCAGCGCGGTGTGGCAGACGCCGGCGTAGTGGGAGCCGTACTGGCGTTTGAGTTGGCCCCGCGACGCGTCGAACACCCAGTGGCCATTCGCGTCGTCGATCACGTCGTAGAAGTAAGCGATCTCCTGCTCGCGCACGAAGTCGCGCAGGATATCGACGTTGCGGTTAGACTTCGAGTCCGCGGTGAAAATGTAGTGATCGGGAATGATGACGACTTTATTGCGGTCCCACACCTTGGCGGCCTTGCCGAACTCGCGGTGGAACACGCCGATGGTGCCCGGCCCGCACACGTCGTGGGTCATCAATACGTCGGCGTTCACCCAGATGTTGTCGCCGGCCTCGACGCGCGCCTTGCCCGCCGCCCGCGCCAGGATTTTCTCAGTCAAAGTCATAACGTCTGTTCAGCATAGCCACGGGGCGGGGCGGCTGCAACTGGGGAAAGGGGGGCGTAAAACGTAATGCGTAATGCGTAATGCGTGAACTCGGCACGAAGATCCTCTGAATGGCTTACGCATTACGCATTACGCATCACGTTTTACGTTTCACGTTTTACGTTTCACGTCTTTCACCTTCCCTTCCCAGCTTCTTCAACTCCCGCTTCAGCAGGCGCGCGACGCGGTGCTTGTTCACGTACACGTGCGTCACGCTCACGTCCAGCGCGCGGGCGACTTCTTTCACCGGCCATTCCTGGAGCACGTAGAGATCGAACATCTGGTAGTGCTTGGCGCTGATTTGCTCCTTCACGCGGGCGAGCGCGGCGGTCCACAGATTCTTCTCCCACTCCTCCTCCCAGACCGCTTCCAGATCGAGGCCCGCGGGGTCGGGAATTCTTTCGATGGTCGCCGTGCGCTTGGTGTCGCCCGGGCGGCGGAGGCTTGGGTCTTTCGCTGGCAGCCGTTTCCGGAGTTGTTTCTCGATGCGCCGCCGGGTGAGCAGGAGCAGCCAACTCTTGAACGAGCCGATGGCCGGGTCGTAGTTGAACTCAGGCATTTTCTTGGCCACCAGCAGCACGGTCTCCTGCACCACGTCCTGCGCTTCGGCGTCGCTCAGCCCGGCCTTGCGGGCCACGGCGTGGATCAGCTTGCTGTACGTGTTGAAGAAATCCTGCCAACTGTCCTGGTCGTCCCAACTCTTCAAGCGCCGCAGCAGGCTGGACCGGGTCCGCAAAAAAACGTCCGAACTCATGCGCCTTCGTTTGGATAGATTCCCAGGAAGCGGCCGATTCTTACAGTAAAATTTCCCCGCGAGTTGCATTTCGGGTTCGACCGCCAAGAAGCGCGGGCAGCAGATGCACTTGAGCCACAAGTCCTGTGGCCTCGCGTTCGCTATCCCGAAGGGATTGCATCCCTCAGCCCAGGGTTGCGAGGCACGAGCTACCCTGGGTTGGCCCGGGGCAGAGCGCCCCAACCCTGAAAGGGTTGTGGCCTCGCCTTGTCAGGTGTGGCAATGGTTGCACCGCCGCGGGTGGGTCAGGGCCACAACCCTTTCAGGGTTGTCCTTCGCTCGGTCGGATCACCCCAGGGTAGCTCGTTCCTCGCAACCCTGGGCTGGACGACGCAATCCCTTTGGGATTGAAACCCGCGGCACACGGAGTCGTGGGGGAAGAGCAGGCCCCTCCGCACTTGCCTCCTCCTCTTGCCAGCCCGCCACGACGGCGATTGGCAACTTTCTTCCGGCCCGTTGTAAGAACCGCCACTTCGCCGGGAATACAGGGGAGAAGATCCTCGACCGGACAAAGACGACCCGGCCCGACCCAACCCGAACGCGAAGCCAAGATGAAAACCAACCACCCGCTGCTCACCGCCGTCATTCTGCTGGCCGCCTTCGCCGCCGGCGTCGGCCAGTCCTCAATCCTCCCGCAGGCCCCGGCTCGGTCACCGGGAGGAGCTCTGCCCAAACTGGCGCAGACGGAAGCCGCCACGCCCACCTCCGCTGCCGAGCACCGCGCCGAGGCGCCCGCCACTCCGAGTTGGACCCGCGGCGCCAAGACGGTCCTGTTCATGCGCGTCAATTTCCCCGATGACCCGGCCGAACCGATCTCCGAGGCCGATGCCCTCGCCCTGATGAGCGAGGTCAACCGGTTCTTCACGGAGAACTCCTACGGGGCGACCTCGTTGTCCACGACTGTGACCGGGCTGCTGACGCTCCCGCAGCCGAAGGGCTGGTATGAGCAGCGGGCGCGGCCCGGCCTTGTGCTCGAGCACGCGCGAATCGTGGCTGCCGCAGCGGGCTATCGCCCGGCGGATTACGATCTGGATTCCGTCCAGTTTGTGCGCCTTTTCCCCGTTCGGGACTCGTGGGGTTACATTGGCGCCAAAGGAACCATGCTCCAGGTCAACAACGTCGGACTTGCCTGCCACGAGTTCGGCCACAACCTCGGGCTGTGGCACGCCAACGCCTGGCAAACCACGGATCGCAGCGCCATCGGCCCGGGCGCCAACTTCGAATATGGAAACGGCTTCGACACCATGGGGCGCGGCGAGGGCGAACGGTGGCACTTCAACACCTGTTTCAAAAACCTGCTCGGCTGGCTGCCGGCGAGCGCGATCCAAACCGTGACGACGAACGGTCTGTATCGCGTCTATCCCAGCGACGTTCCTCAGTTGGCCGGCGGCCGGGCCTACGCCCTCCGCCTGAAAAAGGACTTTGCGCGCGAATACTGGATCGAGACCCGCCAGCAATTGAACGCGCATCCGCGTTGGAAACAGTCCCTGCTCTTGAACTGGGCGCCCTGGGGCGGGAGCGCGAACGGCACGCAAATCCTGGCTGCCGACCCAACGTCGCCGGACCTTCTCGACGCGCCACTGCCGCAAGGGCAGGCCTTCCTCGACCCCGAACTCGGTGTCAAAATCACGCCCTGGCCCACCGAGGACAACGAGACCGGCGCCGTCGATGTCCTCGTGCAGGAGATTCACCAAGTCGTGATCGAAGCGGAAGACGGCGAATTGTCCGCGACGGCGATGGTGGGAGCCGAATCGCAGGCCTCGCACGGGCAGTATCTCACCGCAGCGCCTGCCGGCCTGGGCGACGCCGATTTCACCGTGGAACTCCCGACTGCGGGACACTATGCCCTTTGGGGGCGCGTGCTCGGCCCGGTCGCCGATCGCTCGACGCTGCGAGTCTCCGTGGATGACCGCTGGGAAGGCTCGCTCAGCACGCTGCCTCCGGCCCGTTCGCCAGCCTGGCGCTGGGTGCGCATCATCGGGGAGACAGACCCACCTGGGGCGCTCCTCACGGCGGTTCCCGTCTTTCTTGACGCGGGGCTTCACACGATTGGCGTGCGACTGGGCGACCCGGCGATCAAACTGGATTGTCTGCTGCTGACCACCGACCCCATGCGGAATTTGCTCCCAACGATTTCCTCGATCGCTCCGCAAGCCTCCTTGGCAGATGAGACCATTGGGCCAATTCCATTCACCATTCTGGATGTGGAGACGCGACCTTCCTCCCTGACTGTCGAGGCCGTCTCCTCCAACCCCAAGCTGTTCCCCGCGGCGAACCTCGTCCTCGCGGGTGACGCCTTTGATCGCACTTTGACGCTCACCCCGACCCCCGCGCAGGTTGGCACGGCGACCATCACGGTCACGGTGACCGATGCGGACCAAAACCGAAGCGCGGCAAGCTTCCAAGTCACGGTGAGCGGGCTGATCCAAGCCCTCGTGGATGCGACCGCTCCCGGCGAGATTGTCACGATTCCCGCTGGCACGTATCTCGACGTCATCACCGTCACCAAGGACGTGTCGATCGAGGGCGACGGATCGGTGGTGATCGACGGCAACGGCCTCGGCTTCCCGGTGACGGTCAGCAGCAATGCGACCGTCACGTTGCGCGGACTCACGCTTCGCAATGGTCGGGGCGGCGGCGTGAAGAACTTCGGTGCGCTGACGTTGACTGAGTGCAGCGTGATCGGGAACCAGCCGAAATCGGCGGCGGAGAGCGGCGGCGTCCTGAACCACGGCACGCTGCGCATGGAACGTTGCACGGTCAGCCGGAACGTCGCCGCGGTCGGGGCCGGCATCCACAATTACGGGACGTTGCTCGTGAGCCGATGCGTGATCAGCGAGAACGTCGCTTCGTTGCGCGGGGGCGGAGTCCTGAACGAGAATCAGGCGCGACTCCTGATCGAGGGCACCACGCTCACTGCGAACCGCGTGTCCTCTGGCCACGGCGGCGCGCTCTACAACGCGGGCCAACTGACCGTCTGGAATACCACGATCAGCGGCAACGTCGCGCATCGGAAGGACGAGGAAGACGACGGCGGCCTCGGGGGCGCGGTCTGCAACGTGGGGACGGCGATACTGGAATCCTCGACGGTCGCAGACAATCAGGCCACCGTGGCCGCCGGCGGGATCGAGAACCGGCACACCCTCGTGCTGAGGAACACCCTGCTCGCCGGCAATTCGCTGGAGAGCGGCGCAAGCTCCGAGGGCCGCGGCACGTTCACTTCGCACGGACACAATCTGATTCAAAACCCGGGCGGCTTCACGCTGGCGGGCGGGATGACTGGGAACCTCCTCGGGGGGGGGCCTCCCCGCGGGCAGGGCCGGGGTGGGCGCCGCCCCGCGGTTGTCCGCCAGCGGGGCCAGGAGCGGATCCACCCCGAGGAGGTTCCCAGTCATCACGCCCGCCAGCGTGAAGCCGCCCGGGTTTTGAATCAGATTGTGTCCGTGCGAAGTGAACGTGCCGCGGCCC
>ORMF010131513.1_pt1 | contig 11465 bp, 8 predicted proteins | sample 1779871 | NCBI WGS metagenome assembly ORMF01 (sample SAMEA104232316, study PRJEB22302) | groundwater metagenome | biome: forest; feature: aquifer; material: groundwater | place: USA | collected 2011-08-07 | depth 5.4 m
ACCGCCATGCGGCGGCCGATCGTCGCCATCGTGCCGCGATCGCGATAGCGAAAGCGTAGCGGCGACTCGCCACGCGCCGCGCGCAGGATGTTGCGGGCCGCGAGATCTCCCTGCTGCAGTGCGACCTGCGCGAGCATCGGATACGGGCGGCCGTCTCGCCCCTGGAGAGCCGCGATATCGCCGATGGCGTATGCCTCGGGACGGCCGCCCAGCTGCAACGTGTCGTCCACCGGGATGCGGCCGTCGGGCGATACGTCGAGCCCGGCCGCAGCGGCCAGCGGCGCGCCACGGGTACCCGTGACCCAGACGACGTTCGACGCCCGGATGGTCTCGCCGCCGCGCAGCGTCACAGCGTCCTCCGAAACATCGATCACCATTGCGCTAAGGCGCACCTCGACGCCGAGCGCGCAGAGCTGATCTTGTGCCTTTCGTTGCAGGCCAGTCGGCATTGCGGGCAACAGGCGGTCCGTCGCCTCGATCAAGACGACGCGCGCGCCCGCCACGTCCAGGGTAGGATAGTCGCGCCGCAGCACGTGTCGCTTCAGCTCGGCCAGCGCGCCTGCCAGCTCGACCCCTGTCGGCCCGCCGCCGACGACGACCATCGTCATCAGCCGCTGGCGGGTGATTGCGTCTCGCTCGACCGTTGCCCGCTCGAAGTTTCGCAGGATGCGACTGCGGATGGCGTTCGCTTGAGACAGGTCCTTCAAACCGAAGGCGTTTCGCTCCACAGAAGCCATGCCGAAGTAGTTGGTCACGGTCCCTGCCGAGATCACGAGGTAGTCGTATGACACGCCACACGCATCCGTGATGACGCGGCGGGCGTCGAGGTCGACGCCGGTCACCTCGGCGAGCAGGAAGCGCACGTTGGGCGCGCCACGCAGGATGGCCCGTACCGGCTGCGCGATGTCGTCTGCCGCCAGGCCGGCTGTCGCGACCTCGTACAGAAGCGGCATGAACGTGTGATGGTTGTGCTGGTCGATGACGAGCACGTCGACGAGAGAGTTGCGCAGCCTGCGCGCCACGCGTAGACCGCCGAATCCGGCCCCGATGACGACAACTCGCGGCTGTTGAACACCCGCTGTCACGACAATCTCCTTATCACGCTCCCACTCGCCTAACCGACCTCGCCGGGGGAAGCATCTCTCCGTTCGAGCTGCCCTACTGCGCCGGGCCGGGCCGTCTACTGGTTCGCACGCCATTGCCCCGGGCAATACTAGCCCTTACGTGAAGCACATACGGCGCAGCGACACATCTCTCGCAGTCGATCGAACTTATAGAGGCCGGTATTGTGACCGTCGCTCCAGTCGAACCTTACGCCGTAGTTGCCCACGGAGGACATGTTGAGACTATGAATGTCGTCCGGTACGCTCGCTGGATCCAAGCGTCTTTCATGGGTCCACTCATCGACGCACATGGCGCACGGACACTCCTCTCGCAGGTGTCGAAAAAGGTACGTGCTCACGTGCCCGTCGTCCCAGGCGATGGTCAACTCGGTGGGGCTGGACGGTTTGATGTCGAGGGGCCGGCAGCCGGTGACTTCCGACTCGCTGTAATTCTGAATGCTGACTTGTGCGGCGAGCAGTTCAGCAATGTTTCGATACGCTGTTGCTGACGCCGTCTCAGGGTGGGAGATGACGATGGGAGTGCCGCTGTCTGCTTGGGCCCGAATGAGTGGGTCCAGAGGAACTTCGCCCAGGAACGAGATACCAAGAGACTCACTAGCCTTGGCCACCTGCCCGTGTCCGAAGATCTCCTCCCGCCTCCCGCAGCCCGCGCAGAGGTAGTAGCTCATGTTTTCGATGATTCCCAAGATCGGCACGCTCGTCTGCTGAAACATGCGCAGCGTCTTCATGGCTATGGTCACACCCACATCCTGGGGGGTGGAGACAATCACTCCACCCGTCAACGGCACCGTTTGCACTACGGTGAGATGCACGTCACCTGTCCCGGGTGGAAGATCGATCAGCAGGTAGTCCAGCTCTCCCCATTCGACGTTGAGCAGACACTTCTGCAAGGCTTTTGTGGCCATGGGGCCGCGCCAGATAAGGGGTTTATCTCCCGGGGCGAAATATCCCATGGAGATAAAACGAACGCCGTGGGCCTCGTGGGGGATCATGTGGCCGTCGTCTGTTGTGGCCAGCTCCCGTTGTACCCCCATCATGATGGGGATACTGGGCCCATAGACGTCCCCATCCAGGAGTCCCACCTTCGCCCCAGTTTGGGCGAGCGCGGCGGCGATGTTCACCGCCACCGTCGACTTGCCGACGCCACCCTTGCCGCTGCCGACGGCGACGATATTCCGTATACCGGCAATGGCCGATTTGTCAGGGGCCGAGTGCTGTCGGACCTCTGCCGTCATGTTGATGTTGGCCTGGCTGATCCCAGGCAGGCTTTCCACGAGCTCTTTGGCCTCGTCGCGCATCACCTCCTTTACCGGACAGGCAGGAGTGGTGAGATTGATGTCGAAGGCGACGGTTGAGCCACAGATCTTTATGTTCCGGATAAAGCCCAGGCTCACGATGTCGCGGTGCAGATCCGGGTCCTTTATTTGGCTCAAGGTGGCCAAAACCATCTCCTCGGTCACGGATGTCTCCTCGGTCACGGATGTCTCACTCATGCCTTGAGGTCTCCCTTCTTTGACGGCGTGGCGCTCACGCTCTCCGGCCGATATTCAAGAACGCTTCGATTGGCGCCGAGGTGTTGTCGTTGGCTGGGGTTGCCAGCCCGCAGCGCGTAATGATTGTCCACGAGATGGCAAATGATCATCTCCGATTCTCCATTTCAACCGATGGTTCCTGCGGCCCTGCTTATGTACTCATCCTAGAGATAGGCCGCGCTCGCGATTCATCTCCTCGGTTCGGCGGCGATATTCGCTTGCTAGGTCTCGTTAGTCTGTTCATAGTCGGCGGCGAATTGTCCGAGGGCCTCCACCCCAACCCGTTGGCAGAAGTCCCCGAACCGCTCGCCGGGGCGTCGTGTCTCCTTATAGAACGCCAGGAGGGGCACGACCGTGTTCACGAGCTCGTCAGTGGGAACCATCTCGGCATAAAGCTGGTTGAGTCGCGTTCCCTCGAAATCGCCGCCCACGTACACGTTGTACGCATTTAGAGTCCGGCCGACGAAGCCAAGGTCGCCCAGGTAAGGGCGAGCGCAGCCATTGGGGCAGCCGGTCATGCGAATCGAGATCTTCTCTTGCTCGAGCCCCAGCTTCGCTATCGAGCGCTCCAGGCCGCGAACGACGGCGGGGAGGACACGTTCAGCATCGCTCAGGGCCAGGCCACAGGTAGGCAAGGCCGGGCAGGCCATGGCATATCGCAGCGTATTGGAGATTTCGCTGACCTGCGCGATGTTGTGCTCTCGCAGCACGGCGTCCACGGCCGTTCTCTGCTCCCCGGCGATGTCGGTGAACAGGATGTTTTGTTGAGGGGTCAAGCGGATGCCTGGCCGAAAGGTCTCGACCAGCGTGCGGAAGCACGTCTTCAGCTGTAGCCGGTCGGCATCCTTGATGCGGCCATTCTCGACATAGACCCCCAGATACCAGAGACCGTCGCCTTGGGGGTGCCACCCGAGATGATCGTCGACTCCTTTCCACTGGATCGCCATGGGTGGACGCAACTCGTAGCCAAGGCGCTCTTCCATCTCGGCCTTGAACTTGGCCACGCCCCACTCCTCTATCAGGTACTTCATGCGCGCGTGTTTGCGATTAGTCCGGTCTCCATGGTCGCGCTGGATGCTGACGATGGTCTCCACCACGGCGATCAGTTGGTCGGGCTCGACAAAGGCGATGGGGTCGGCCTGGCGAGGGAAGGTTGTCTTGATGCCGTGTGTCATGGCCTGGCCACCGCCCACCAGGATGTTGAAGCCCAAGAGTTCTTCGCCATCCAGCGTCGGAACGATGCCGACGTCTTGGGTGTAGACGTCGATGCAGTTGTCGCCTGGGAACGCGATGCCTGTTTTGAACTTGCGGGGCAGGTAGGCCTTGCCGTAGAGAGGCTCCGTCTCCGGCTCTGTGGAGGCGACCTTGTCGCCGTTTAGCCAGACTTCGTAGTAGGCTCCGGTCCGTGGCAGCAGATGGTCGCTCAGCAAGCGAGCGTAGGACTCGATTTGAGAGCGCAGTCGATCCTCCCCGGGAGCCGGGCAGCACATGATGTTGCGCTCGACGTCGCCGCAGGCTCCCATGGTCGTTGTCAGCTTCTCGTTGATGGCCCTGAGGACCTTCTTCAGATCGTGTTTCAGGACGCCATGGAGCTGGAAGTCCTGCCGGGTAGTGATACGGAGGCTTCCGTTCGCGTAACGCGAAGCGACTTCGTCCTCTGCCAGGTACTGCTCTGGGGTCAGGATGCCGCCGGGAATCTTTAAGCGGATCATGAAGGAGTAGAGCTTGTCCGTGCCTTCCTTCTTCAATTGCTGGCGCAGGTCACGGTCGTCCTGCTCGTAGACGCCGTGGGCCTTGAGAACCTGTCCGTCTTCGTCAGAGAAGTGCGTGGAAACCTTGGCCAGTTCCTCCAGGAGGGTACCGCGAAGGTAGCTGCTTCCCTCCTTGATCAATTCGACCTTAGACTTGCTTACGTCTTTCAAGCGCGGCTCATCTATCATGCTTCGGTGCTCCTCATCTCCCGGGCGCTGCAGGCCGCGCACCTACATCGTTCGAGCGATCTTCCGCTCGGTACGACGCCCGGCGTTTGTGACTCTTCGGCGACCGCGTGCTGAACCATTGGCATACTCCGTGTCCGGACTACGAGAACTGCATCTCCTTGAAGTGCTCTGTGAGGAATTGCTCTTGGGCTTCGAAGGCGCTGCGCCTGCCTGTCCTTGCATGGTCGCGGAGGCTCACGAATGCAAGGTTCAACGCCGCGAGCTGCGAGCGCGTGAGCTTGATCGTCCGTCCGTCGAAGTCGCGATCCTTGAGCTCCGGGACGCCGGGCAACGGCCAGGAAAGCCCGTACAGCCGTAGGTACGCGCGACGGTGGCCATCGTCGAGACAGATGGCGAGGTGTCCGGGTGGGAAGAAGATGCGCTTGCCGACGATCGGCGGAATTTCCACGGGGTTCAGTGCTCCTTCGTCTCGACCGACCTTGGCCCGGCCACTCCGCTCATCCTCACGCGCGAAGTCCACCGGTGGCCCATCACCGTTGAACAGCGGGCGGTAGTGGACGAAGGCCGGCGCGTGGGTGCGCGCGGACTAGGGGGCGATCGCGTCGACCTTGGCGCGGGCGGCGGGCTTGTCCTTGAACCAGAGCGCGTTGATCTCGGTGTAAGCCTTGAAGTTATCGGGGACGTCGTCCTCGGCGAAGATGGCGTTGACAGGGCAGGCGGGCTCGCAAGCGCCGCAGTCGATGCACTCGTCGGGGTCGATGTACAGAATCCTGTCGTCGTCGCCCTCGTCGTGGATGCAGTCGACGGGGCAGACGTCGACGCACGAGTGGTCTTTGGTGCCGATGCAGGCTTCGGTGATGACGTACGTCATGACACTTCACTCTTCTCGATCGCTGCGGGTTGGACAAGGTGATATGAAGGCCGGTCGGCTGCGCTCGACTCATGTATCATGCTTAGTAGCTCTCATTCTCACGCCGGATGCTTGCGGCGCGAACGGAGTAAGGAGCTCGTCGGGAACGTTGGGGCAGTCTTCGTCCGCGCCGACACCCGCCGTCGAGGCGGCGTCCTCAGATCCGTAGGTGGCCTCGTCGGCGAGGACGATGAGCAGGTCGATCCCTTCGCGCTGTCCCACGCGCTCCCTTCGGCGCAGCTCCCAGATTTCTTCGAGTTGCTGGCCAATTTCGTGAATACGGCGAACGACGATCGGGTCGCCGCGATGGCCGTTGGCGGCCAGGCGGTAGAACGTCCCGCGCTCGGCGGAGAGTCTATTGATGAGCTCCAGCATTCTGACAGGTGAACTCACAGATCCTCCCTCCCACTCTTCTCGGACGTCTGCGACACCGAGATGGTTCGTCCTTGTGGACACCATCCCAGTAGAGGGTATCTGGGAATGGGTGATTACACAAGTTGTTACTGCTAAAATTATGTGAATGGCGTCGGCGCGATGATCCACGGGTTCGCCCTTCAGATGCCGAAGGGTTCTGTCAGATTTCAGGGTGCTATGGTGCAAATGGCCACGGGGATCAGAGCGGCTTCGAACCTCTGTGACTACGCGGCCGCCAGCTCCACCATCAGGGATCGCCAGCGTGCGCCGAAGATGCGGCGTCGCTCCGAGGACGACACGTGGTCGCCTAGGTGGTTGGGGATCCGCAAGTACTCGCGCGGTTCCTCGAAGGCTGAGCAGAAGCGCGTAGCCGACTCCATCTGCCCGAACCCCAACATCGGGTAGTACCGCTGCTTGATCGCTCGATGATCCTGTTCGAGCTGTTTGTTTAGGTACTGGCTCTGGCGATGCCCACCTTCCGGCCCAGGACGCAAGCAGCCGTTATTTCTCCTGGCCGCGCGTAATTCGCACGAGTTCTACAATGAGTCATGCCCGGCATTACGCGACTCTCGCGCAGTCCGCGCGCTCACGACGACGGGCATGCCGATCCTGATGCATGTTGCGCACGCCGAACCTAACAATGGAGCAGTTCGATGCCCGCACCAATGGATAGCTATGGGAGCCGGGCGGCCCTCACCGTCGGCGATCGAAAACTCGACATGTTCCGCTTGGACGCGATGACCAAGGCGGGCGTCGGGCACGTCGAGCGGCTTCCATTCTCGCTCAAGATCTTGCTTGAAAACCTGCTCCGCAGCGAGGACGGGCGCAGCGTCACGAAGGACGATATCGCCGCTCTCGCGGCGTGGGATCCGAAGGCGCCGTCCGAGAAAGAGATTCAATTCCGGCCGGCGCGCGTCCTCATGCAGGACTTCACCGGCGTACCCTGCGTCGTCGATCTCGCGGCGATGCGCGACGCGATCAAGGACCTCGGCGGCGACCCGCGCCGGATCAACCCGCTCCAGCAGTCGGATCTCGTGATCGACCATTCCGTGCAAGTCGACGAGTACGGGACGGCCGGTGCCTTCGCATTCAACGCGCGGAAAGAGCTCGACCGAAACCGGGAGCGGTATGCGCTGCTGCGGTGGGGGCAAGATGCCTTCAACAACTTCCGAGTCGTACCGCCGGACACGGGCATCGTGCACCAGGTGAACCTTGAGTACCTTGCCAGCGTGGTCGTCGAGAAGCAGGAGGACGGGGCGGTCGTCGCCTACCCCGACAGCCTCGTGGGCACCGACTCGCACACGACGATGATCAACGGCCTGGGCGTGCTCGGCTGGGGGGTGGGCGGCATCGAAGCGGAGGCGGCGATGCTCGGCCAGCCGATGCCGATGCTGACGCCGGAAGTGATCGGTTTCAAATTCACGGGCCAGCTTCGCGAGGGTTCGACGGCGACTGATCTAGTGCTCACGGTGACGCAGATGCTGCGAGCAAAGGGCGTCGTCGGCAAGTTCGTCGAGTTCTTCGGCCCGGGCCTGACGAGCCTGCCGTTGCCGGACCGCGCGACGATCGCCAACATGGCGCCGGAGTACGGTGCGACGATGGGCTTCTTCCCGTGCGACGCAGAGACGCTGGCCTACCTGCGGTTCACCGGCCGCGACGAAGCGCTCGTACAACTCGTCGAGGCGTACACGCGCGAGCAGGGTCTCCTTCGCACTGACGAGACACCAGAACCGCTATTCTCGGACACACTGCAACTCGACCTCGGCGAGGTCGAATCGAGCATTGCGGGACCGAAGCGGCCGCAAGATCGCGTGCGCGTCGCAGACGCAAAGCAGACGTGGCGCTCTAACCTCGTCTCGATGCTCGAAGGCTCGGCGAATCTTGATCCGGCAAACGTGGAGCGCTGGCTCGGCGAGGGTGGCAGCGCCAACAAGCCCGTGCAAGAAATCGTGACGCCCGAGCCCGCGGAGGGCATCTTTGAACACGTGACGGTGACGAACGACGGCCAGACGTTCGAACTCACGCACGGGTCGATCGTCATCGCCGCGATCACCTCGTGCACGAACACATCGAACCCGCAGGTGATGCTCGCCGCGGGGGTGCTCGCGCGTAACGCCGTCGAGCGCGGCCTGACGACGAAGCCCTGGGTGAAGACGAGCCTCGCCCCCGGATCGAAAGTCGTCACCGACTATCTCGACGAGGCGGGGCTGACGCCGTATCTCGAGAAGCTCGGGTTCTTTCTCGTCGGCTACGGCTGCACGACGTGCATCGGCAACTCCGGGCCGCTGCCGGAGCCGGTGTCGAACGGCATCCGTGAGGGCAACCTCGTCGTCGCATCGGTGCTCTCGGGCAACCGCAACTTCGAGGGGCGCATCCAGCAGGAAGTGCGCGCAAACTACCTCGCGTCACCGCCGCTGGTCGTCGCATACGCGCTGGCCGGCAAGATGGACATCGACCTGCACACGGAGCCGCTCGGCGCAGGCAAGGACGGCGCGTTTGTGTACCTGCGAGACATCTGGCCGACGCTCCAGCAGATCCGTGACGCCGTCGCGACGGCCGTGAAATCGGACATGTTCCGCGAGAAGTACGCCTACGTGTTTGAGGGCGATGACACCTGGAGCGACCTTGACATCCCGAAAGGCGATGCCTTCGCGTGGGATCCCGACTCGACGTACATCAAGCGGCCGCCGTACTTCGACGGGATGAAGCTCGAACCGGAACCGCCGAAGGACATCCTCGCGGCGCGCGTGCTCGCACTGCTCGGCGATTCCGTGACGACGGACCATATCTCGCCTGCGGGGAGCATCCCGAAGACGACGCCTGCGGGCAAGTACCTGATGCTGCTCGAGGTCGACCCCGACGATTTCAACACATACGGTACGCGGCGCGGCAACCACGAGGTAATGGTGCGCGGCACATTCGCGAACATCCGGCTGCGGAACGCGCTCGCACCCGGCACCGAGGGCGGCGTCACCAAGCACCTGCCCGACGGCGAGATCATGCCGATCTTCGACGCCTCAGAGCGCTACCAAGCGGACAGCGTGCCGCTGCTCGTCATCGCAGGCGCCGAGTATGGATCCGGTTCGTCGCGGGACTGGGCGGCGAAGGGGACGGCGCTGCTAGGCGTGCGCGCGGTCATCGCGAAGAGCTACGAGCGCATCCATCGCAGTAACCTGATCGGGATGGGCGTGCTGCCGCTACAGTTCGAGGCGGGCGAGGATCGCGACACGATCGGCCTCAACGGTCTCGAGCGGTACGACATCGAGGGGATCGGTGTGGAGCTGACGCCAGGGAAGCGGATGACCGTGCGCGCGACCGCGGACGACGGCGCGATCAAGACGTTCACGGCAATCTGCCGCATCGAAACGCCGGTCGAGGTCGATTACTACAACCACGGCGGCATCCTGCCGTTCGTGCTGCGTTCGCTCGTGCGGTATACGCGCTGAGCTCGGAGCAGTAGAACGCGACGGACTGCCGTCCTTCGGGGATGCGTCGACATCCAGGGCACTCATCTAGTGACTCCGAAGTGCTCTAGCGTGCGCGGCCGGCAGCGTCCGCTTCGCGTTCTCTGCAAGAGAGATTGATAAGAGAGAGAGGCTGGGGACACCCCAGACCCCGGCAGAGGCGCTGCGCCCACTGCGCTCCCGCTTGACCTCCCGACCATGGACAACCCGGGCCGTCGCTGGCCAACCGGCGCCATCCGGTCGTACTCGTACCCGACGATCCCCGGGAACGCGTCTCCGTCCTTGATCCCGGTGTCCTGGAATACCCACGACCTCTCCTTGTTCGTCCGCGCGCCATGGCTGGTAATCGGGCGTGGCGCTTGAGCCGTACGCCAGGCCCGACAACGTCGACACAGGCCGGTCGATTGGCGGGTCGGCGAAGCGGGTCGTCGCATGCGTCGGGTCGGTGCGCGCGACGGGCCAACCCAACAGTCCACCGGGGTCGCCCTGTTGATCTGCTGCCGGTCAGGCCGATATACTAACAAAACACTGTAGAAATTGACCCCACCAGCAGTGCCTTCCCAGCAGTGTTTTATGTCGCAATTCAATCAGGAGGATCTATGACGACGGAGATCAAGCCTGCGACAGACGCCAAGACCTACCAGATGTTGGTCGACGGCGAGTGGGTGGGCGCGAAGAGCGGCAAGACCTTCGAGCGGCTGAATCCGGCGAACGGCCAACTCGTCGGCACCTATCCGCTCGCCGACACTGTCGACGTCGACCTCGCGGTCGAGGCCGCCCGCCGCGCGTTCGACAGCGGCACATGGAGTAACGCGCCCGCCAAGCAGCGCCACACCGTGCTGCGCAATGTCGCCGACCGCCTGCGTACCCAGATCGGGCCACTGGCTAAGATGCTCGCCCAGGAGGTGGGCAAGCCCCTCAACATGGCGATGGGCGAGATCGCGATGGCCGCCGACGTTTACGAGTACTTCGCCGGCGTTGCTCTCGACATGCGCGGTGAGTCGATCACCCAGTTTGTGCCCGACGCTGTCGGCCTCATTGTGCACGAGCCGGTGGGCGTCGTCGGCGTGATCACGCCCTGGAACTTCCCGGTGCTGTTGGTGAGCTGGAAGCTGGCGCCTGCCCTCGCCGCGGGCTGCACCGTCGTCGCCAAGCCGGCGCAGCTCACGTCCGGTACCACCATCGAGCTGGGACGCATTATCCAGGAGGCGGGCGCGCCGAACGGCGTGGTGAACGTCGTGACCGGGCCCGGCTCCAAGATCGGCCAGCACATGGCGGAGCACCCGAAGATCGATAAGATCGCCTTCACCGGCTCGACCGAAGTGGGCAAGTCGGTCATGCGAGCGGCGGCGTCCAACGTGAAGAAGATCTCCTTGGAGCTGGGCGGCAAGTCCCCCAACATCATCTTCCCGGACGCCAACATCGACGCGGCCGTCGTCGGCGCTTTCTTCGGCATCTACCTGAATTCCGGCCAAGTCTGCCAGGCGGGATCGCGGCTACCCATCCACGAGTCGATCAAGGACGAGTTCATGGAGAAGCTGGTGAACTTCACCAAAACGGTGAAGCTGGGTGACCCGCTGCACCCGAACACGACCATGGGCCCGGTGGTCGACCAGAACCAGCTCAACACAGTGGAGCGCTACATCGAGGCGGGCAAGCAGGAAGGCGCCAGGGTTCTCGTCGGCGGCTCGCGGGCGACTGGCGACGGACTCGACAAGGGGCTGTTCATCCAGCCGACGATCTTCGATGGCGTGCGCAACGACATGACGATCGCGCAGGAGGAGATCTTCGGGCCGGTGCTCAGCGTGATGACGTTCAAGGACGTCGACGAGGCGCTCCAGATCGCCAACGACACGATGTACGGCCTCGCCGCCGCCGTCTGGACGCGCGACATCAACACCGCGCTCAAGATGGCGAAGGGGATCCGCGCCGGCACGGTGTGGGTGAACGCCTATCACACCGCCGGCCTGCCCTTCATGCCGTACGGCGGCTACAAGCAGAGCGGCATCGGCCGCGAACTGGGCCGCCAGGGGCTGGAGGCGTATCTGGAGACCAAAGCGATCCATATCAAGTTGTCGTAG
>ORMF010098234.1_pt1 | contig 11459 bp, 8 predicted proteins | sample 1779871 | NCBI WGS metagenome assembly ORMF01 (sample SAMEA104232316, study PRJEB22302) | groundwater metagenome | biome: forest; feature: aquifer; material: groundwater | place: USA | collected 2011-08-07 | depth 5.4 m
CGCGGCCGAGGGCACCTCAATCATCGCGCCAATCTGGACCGGCGCAGCCGAGTGGCCGCGGGCTGCCAGTTCCTGGCGCACCTCGTCGAGCAGCGTCCGCGCCGCGCGGACCTCTTGGACCGACGAGACGAACGGAAACATGATTCGCAGCTGGCCGTGTGACGCTGCCCGTAGCAGCGCGCGGAGCTGCGTCTTGAAAATCGCCGGATGCGCCAGCCCGAACCGGATCCCGCGGAGCCCGGCGCGGCCGGCAGGACCTTCGGTCTCGGGAAACCAGCGGGCATCGAGCGCCGCGTCGACGATAGGACGCGACGTCTGCCGTTCATCCACGTCGAACGTGCGGACCGTGACCGGCAGGTCGGGCATGCCGATCAGGAGCGCGCGATACACCTCGTACTGCTCGTCCTCGTTCATCAGATCCGGGCGGCCGCCCGACAGCAGAAACTCCGATCGAAACAGCCCGATGCCCTGGGCGCCGGCCGCGCGCGCGGGCCCGACGTCCTCGACGCGCTCGATGTTGGCCTCGAGCGCGACGCGAATGCCGTCGCTCGTCTCCACAGGCCCGTCTGCGGGCACCGCCACGACGCTGCGACGAGCTGATTTCCGGGCCTGCGCTTCGGCCTCCTGACGCTGGGCGGCCGTGGGGTTGATGACGACCTCGCCAGATTCCCCGTTGATGATCACGATCGCTCCCGCCGGAACGCGCAGGCTCGCGTCGTGAAGGCCCACGACTGCTGGCACGCCCAGCGATCGCGCGACAATGGCGGTGTGGTAGGTGCGGCTCCCCGCGTCGGTCGCGAAGCCACGGATGCGGGTCCAGTCGAGCTGGGCCACCACTGAGGGCGTGAGCTCATCGGCAATCAGCACGCACGGGGTGGCGAGGTCCTCGAGGAGATCGCGGGCGCTACCCTTCTCGTCGCGCAGGTTCATGCGAAGCCGTCCTGCGACGTCCAACAGATCGCCTTTCCGCTCCTTAAGGTACGGATCGGAGAGATCGTTGAACACCGCCGAGAGCTGCTCGAGGGCATGCTGGACGGCCCATTCGGCGTTCACCCGTTCGTCCTTCACCCCCTGGGCCGCGCGGCCGAGCAGCATCGGGTCGTCGAGGATCAACAGCTGCGCGTCGAAGATCGCGCCGAGGTCGTTGCCGGTCGCGGCGGCGACGCGCGAGCGAATCTGCTGCAGCTGCTCACGGGACCGCGTCCTCGCCCGCGCGAGCGACGACAGTTCGTGTGCCACGCGTTCCGGCGCGACAGCAAATCGAATGACTTGCGTGCGCTGAAGCGCGACGAGCGCGGGGCCGACAGCGACCCCTTCCGACACACCGATACCTTTCAAGCGTTCCACGTGTCCTCACCGAAATCAGCAGCGACAAGCTCACAGAGCGCGTCTACCGCGGCCGTCTCGTCTCGTCCGTCTGCCGTGATTGTGATGGTTGTCCCGCAGGACGCCGCCAGCAGGAGGATGCCCATAATGCTTTTGCCGTCCATGACCTTCGCGTCTCGCCGTACCTGAATCTGCGCGTCAAACCGCGTGGCGAGATGCACGAACCGGGCGGCCGCTCTGGCGTGCATCCCGAGCCGGTTGGCGACGGTCACTGCCCGAGAGACCATCTCAAATCCCAAATTCCAAATCCCGAATCCCAACAAAGTTCCAAATCCCAAAGAAATGGCCAGTTCTACCGAGGTCCCACCCCCAACGCACCCCTTCGTCCTGTTGGAATTTGGGCGTTGGCGTTTCTTTGGGTTTTGGGATTTGGGATTTGGGATTTGATTGGCTCACGTCTTCTCCCCTTTCAACACATCCGAGGCAACCCAGATCGCGTTCCTGCCGTGCTCGCGCATCTCGCGCGCGACGTCGAGTAAGGCGACGGGGTCCTTGAGGCCCGCGAGCTTGATCAGCATCGGCAGGTTGACACCCGTAATAACCTCGACGCTGTCTGTTTCGAGAAACGTCATCCCGAGATTCGACGGTGTGCCGCCGAACATGTCGGTCAGCAGGAGCACACCGGATCCATCCTGGAGTCGAACGATCGCTTGTCTGATCTCTTCGCGCGCGTTCTGCACGTCGTCGTGCCACCCGATCGAGACCGCGACGAAGCGCGGGAGGTCGCCCACGATGGTTTCTGCGGCGTTCAGCAGCTCCGTCGCCAGCTGCCCGTGCGTGACCACGATGACGCCAATCATTCAAAAACACCTGTTCCAAGTTCAAAGTTCAGGGTTCAGCGTTCGTGTTCACGTTCAGGATTGGCTCGAGTGTCAACGAACCTGAACACGAACCCAGAACCCGGAACCCAGAACCCGGAACATTGAACCACCATCGTCAGTTGTCCCTGTGTTTCACGCGTATCCGGACGCCCTTCACGTCCGACAGGGCCTTCTTCAGCGCCTCCGCCACCATGATGGAGCGGTGCTGTCCGCCTGTGCAGCCGATGGCGACGGTCAGATACGTCTTCCCTTCCCGGACGTACTGCGGCAGTGCGAACTTCAGGAACGAGGTGAGCCGCTCGATGAACTCCCCCGTGGCTCCGTGACGGCGCATGTACTGCACGACCGGACGGTCGCGCCCCGTCAGGCCTCTCAGGCGATCGATGAAGTGCGGGTTCGGCAGGCAGCGCACGTCGAACACGAGGTCGGCGTCGAGTGGCACCCCGTGCTTGTACCCGAAGCTCAGAAGGTTGACAATCATGTCCGCTCGCTGGCCTGGCGCCTGCAGGAGGTTCGTGAATGCGTCCCGCAGCTCGTGCACGGTGAGGTTAGAGGTGTCGAGAATCAGATCCGCCATGCCGCGGATAGCGTTGAGCTTCTCGCGTTCCTCGTGAATGCCCTCCGTGACCGAACGGTCTTTGGCCAATGGATGTGGCCGGCGCGTCTCGCTGAACCGCCGGAGCAGCGCCGAATGGCTGGCTTCGAGGAAGATCAGCATCGGCGAGACCGCCGCCATCGATTTGAGCCTCCGATATACGCGCGGAAAGTCCCGTAGAAAGCCACCTTCTCTGACGTCGACCACGATGGCGACCTTGTCAATCCCCGCCTCCTCCCTGGTGGCGAGTTCCGCAAGGGTCGGGATCAAGAGGGTCGGCAGATTGTCGATACAGAAATATCCAAGATCCTCGAGCGCGCGGATGGCGTGCGATTTTCCCGAGCCGGAGAGACCCGTCACGATGATGAACCGGCGCTCGGGCCGGCGCGCCCTCGGAAGACGTGGCGTGTCGGCGCGGCGAGCCTTGGTGGCCTTCACTCGTCCTCGCTTTCGGCGTCCGTCTCCTCGCGCAGCTGGCGATCGAGTCGGGCCGCGAACTCGCGTGCGGCATTCAGTCCCCTGGCTCGCAGCAGCTGGTGGCGGGCCGCGACCTCGATCAGAATCGCCAGGTTGCGCCCGGGCCCGACGGGCATCTTCACCAGCGGAATCTTGAGGCCGAGCAAGTCGTGGAAACGTTCATCGAGCCCTAGGCGCTCGTAATCCTGCGCCGCATCCCAGCGTTCCAGCTGCACGACCAGCTCGATGCGTTTCGAGGAGCGCGTCGACGCGACGCCGAACATGTCTCGGATATTGATCAGGCCCAGGCCACGGATCTCCATGTGATGCCGAGTCAGTTCCGGGCAGGTGCCAATAATCACGGCCTCCCCGCGCCGGCGGATCTCCACGGTGTCGTCGGCGACCAGCCGGTAGCCGCGCACGATCAGGTCCAAGGCGCACTCGCTCTTCCCGATACCGCTCTCCCCGGAGATGTACACCCCAAGGCCAAGAATATCCATCAGGACGCCGTGGATGATCTCACGCACCGCAAGCCGGTCTTCGAGCAGCGACGTGAGCTTGGCAATCGCCAAGGGTGTACTGATCGGGGTTCTGAGCACCGGGAGCCGGTGTGCGTTGGCCTGTGCTTCGAGCTCGGGCGGAGGGCTGCTGCCCCCGGTCAGAATCACGCAGGGAATATCTGTACTGAAGGCCCTGGCGAGCGCATCCGTGCGCCCTTCGACGCCGAGGGTCTCCAGGTAGCGCAACTCACTGTCTCCGAATACCAGGATGCGGCCGGGACGCAGGTATTCCTGAAACCCAGCGAGCGCCAGACCCGTCTTCTGGACGTGCGGACTCGTGATGACGCGGTCGCTCCCCGGGTGCCCGGCAAGCATCTCCAGGGCCAGGCCAATCGACTCAGGTTGGCTGCCGAGCAGTCCCGCGACGGTCACGCCGGGCGTCATCACGCTGCTTCAGGCAGAAGACTAATGCCAAATGAAACCGGGTTTCATCTCCACTGCGATCTGGAGGAAATGAAACCCGGTTTCATTTATTCAAGCCTCTGGCTCGATGAGACCCAGGTTGCCGTCAGGCCGCCGGAACAACACGGTCACCGCTTCGGTGTCTGCATTGCGGAATACGAGAAACGCGCCGTGCCCCTCGTCGACCTCCATCGCGGCCTCGTCGATCGTCATCGGTTTCACCTCGTAGCGGCGGGCTCTGATGATTCTGAGCTCCCCATCTCCTCCCGATGGCTCGGGCCGCGGGGTCCCAACAACCCGCGCGGCGCGCTCGGGCCGCGGCGCAGCCGAGCCTGCCTTCGCGGCGGAGATGCCCTGGCGCCTTCGCTCGGTGCGCTTGCTCTTCAGCGTCTGCGCCTGGCGTTCCACTTTGTCAGCCGCCGCAGAGAGCGCCAGCTCCCAGTCGCGGCCGGTGGCTTCCCCGTGGAGGAACCGCTCCCCGCGGGCGTGAAGGGTCATCTCCACGTGCATGCGCGTTTTCTCGCGCGTGATGACGACTTGGCTCGAGATGGCGCTGCTGTTCAGCAGCCGTTCGAGATGTGCTAGCCGCCGCTGGACCTGGCGGCGCATCGGAGTCGTGATGGTCAGATGCCGGCCGGTAAGTTCGAGTCGCATGGATCTCTTGGCTAGTACAGCACCTTCCGCTGATTGGACGTGGGGATCTTCAATTCCTCCCGGTACTTTGCGATGGTGCGTCGAGCGAGCTCCAGCCCTTCGCGCTGCAGAATATTGACGATCTTCGAGTCGCTCAGCGGTTTCCGTGGGTCTTCTTGTTCGATGATCTTGCGGATGCGCTGCTTGATGGTGACCGACGAGACGGCCTCGCCGTACGAGCTGGCGATGCCGCTGTGGAAAAAGTACTTCATCTCGAACACGCCCTGAGGCGTGTGCATGTACTTGTTCGTGACGACGCGGCTGACCGTCGATTCATGCATGCCGATGTCGTTGGCCACATCGCGCAGTACGAGAGGGCGCAGATATTCGATACCGTGATCCAGGAAGTCGCGCTGGAACGTGATGATGCTCGTCGCGACCTTGTGGATCGTCTTCTGCCGCTGCTCCACCGACTTGATCAGCCATAGCGCCGACCGGAACTTGTCCTTCACGTACGCGCGCGTCTCGTCGGTGTTGTCCGCTCCCTTGTCCAACAGACGGCGGTACACGGGGCTGATCCGAAGCTGCGGCAGCCCCTCCTCGTTCAGGACGGCGACATACGCATCTTCGACTTTGACGACGTACACGTCGGGGATGACGTACTGCGACTGGGACGGGTTGTAGCGGCTTCCGGGTTTGGGATCGAGATGCCGAATCAGCTCGATGTGTTCCTTCAGGTCGTCGATCGTCATCCCGAGCTTCCGGGCAAGCTCGGGGACTTGGTGGTTCTTGAGGAGTTGGAGATGTTCGTTGACAATCCGCTCGGCGGGGGAGCCTGCGAGCCCGAGATGGCGAATCTGAAGGGTGAGGCACTCCTGGAGATCGCGAGCGGCGATCCCCACCGGATCGAAGGTCTGGAGCAGGCGTAACGCCCGCTCCACCTCCTCGGGTGGCCACGGTCCCATCGAGCCAATCTCATCCACCGTCGCGACAAGGTGACCGTCATCGTCGAGGTTCCCGATGATCGCCTCGCCGATATCGCGGATCAGCGGGTCATCGGTCTGCATCGAGAGCTGCCAGAGCAGGTGATCGGCAAGCGACGACGAGCTCGAGAGCGTGTTCTCGATGGGTGGAAGTTCCTTTACCTCGGTCGGCGTCCGCGGACGGTAGCCGTCATCGAGGTAGTCGCCGAAGAAGTACTCGTAATCCTGATCGTCCCAGGTGTCCGTCTTGTCAGCAGCGGGCTTCTGCTCCTCTTGCTTGTCCTGCGCCGCCTCGACCGGTTGAAGCTCTTCCGTGGGCACTTCCTCGAGCATCGGATTCTCGACCATTTCCTGGTTGAGCAGTTCCGACAGCTCAAGCGTCGACATCGGCAGCAGCTTGATCGCCTGCTGCAGCGACGGCGTCAGGATCAGCTTCTGGACGAGCTTTGTGTGCAGTTTTTGCTGAATGGCCATGTGCTGCTAGGTCAGCTTCGTCATCCTGCCGCCTGCGTCCATCTTAGTCCAAGCGGAACTCGGCCCCGAGATAAATCCGGCGCACATCCTCGTCTGCTGCGAGCGAATCGGGTGTGCCGCTTCGAAAGAGTATCCCGTCGTGCACGATGTATGCCCGGTCCGTGATCCGAAGCGTCTCGCGGACGTTGTGATCCGTCACGAGCACGCCGATCCCTCGCTCCTTCAGATGGAAGATGATCTTCTGGATCTCCGTCACCGCGATCGGGTCGATGCCCGCGAACGGCTCGTCGAGCAGGATGAACCGCGGGGATACGACCAGCGCGCGCGTGATCTCGGCGCGGCGGCGCTCGCCGCCCGACAGCGTGTACGCGGGCGAATGCGCGAGCGGCGTCAGGTTCAACTCGGCCAGCAATTCTTTCAGTCGCGCGCGGCGGCTCGCTCCATCGAGGTTCAGCGTTTCGAGGATTGCGAGGATGTTCTGTTCGACGGTGAGCCCTCGGAAGATCGACGGCTCCTGCGGCAGGTATCCGATGCCCTTTCGGGCGCGGACGTACATCGGGTCGTCGGTGACGTCTTCCCCATCGAGGATCACGCGCCCGGAATCCGGAGAGGTCAGACCCACGGTCATGTAGAAGGTCGTGGTCTTGCCGGCACCATTCGGTCCGAGCAGGCCGACCACTTCGCCCGAGGCCACCTCGAGGCTGACTCCGCGGACGACGGTGCGGCCGCCGTACGATTTGGTGAGCTCGTGGGTCCGCAGCGTCGACATGTGGGTAGGCTTGATGGCGGGTTCGGAGGGACCGGGCTCGTGCCGGGTCCAAAAGGACCGCCTACTTGACCGCGGCTCCAGGGCAGGGTCCGCCGCCGCTCTTCGTCTGCGTGCGAATCTCCTGGTTGCCGTCGACGATGATCCTATCGGTCGACTTGAAGAAGGTCAACGTTTTGCCGCGTGTTTCGCGGCAGTTTTCGACAACGGTGACCAGCTCGCCGGCGAGTCCGGACATCACGTACCGCCCGTCGGCGGCATGGTAGATCATGTGCGCTCCCGCAGCCGCGCGCGTGTCCAGCTTCAACGCGACGTGTCCGGTGGCTTCGAGCTGCTCCACCTTGTTGTCGCTCTTCGCCAGCGACACCACGATCAGGTCGCTGCGTACGTCTCCCTCCGGACTGGAGAGCTGTGCCGTCGGCGCTGCCGGGCCCGCCACCGCGATAGGGCGGCGGCCGCCTGCGGCACTGGCTTCGCCGCCCGGCTTTGACGGCGCGGCCGGAGGCGCAATGGCCCCGAGGTACGTGACCTGCCGCTTCGCGTCCTCGTAGCGGATCTCCGCCGCGCGACCGATCGACGTGCCGTTGTCCATGGACAGATGCGACCGCGCAGCCGTCGTCGGCGTGCCGGTGGCGACCAGGTCGCCCACCGCGCGGTCGATGACGAGCCGGTCGGCGTAAACCGCCGTTTCGCCCTGCAGCAGCTTCGCGGTTCCGGCATAGACGGCGTGTCCGGTGTCGCCGTCGTACTCGAGCGCGTTCGCATCGGCGGTAGCGGGCTGTCCCTGCTCGAGCAGCCCGGGCATTCTCGCGTCACCCTTCCCTTTCGGCCGCAGCGTCGTTCGGACGGGAGCGCCGGTGGCGGTCATGTGGCGGCCTTCGAGCCGCACGTTGATCGCGTCGGCTTTGATCTCCACCTGCTCGTCGGCCACCCGCGGCCCGCCTCCCTGGTCGGTGCCTTTGAGGGCCAGCGTGCCGGCCACCGGGGCGTACCGCGCTTCCGCCGCGCCAGCCTGAAGCCCCTGTTCACTGAAGGTCACCGCCCCTGAAAAAAGCGCGTCGCTGACGTCGTTGTCGACGAGTGCGGCCCGCAACGACCGTGAGCGTGCCACCCGCGCAACGCCTTTCGGGCCCTGGGCCTCTTCGCGAAACTCCACGTCGTCCGTAAATCGCGCGGAGGTGAGCCCTCGTCCCGGTTCGCCCATCGCGTCGAGCAGCTGGGCCGAGACGCGGCGCGTCGGCGTGCCCTTGGCGGCGGGCAGATCCATTCGCACGTTCCCTCGTCCGGTGACCGCAGTGGCCGTGCCGTCGGAGGCCAGCGCGATGTTGAGCGACTCACCGGCGAGCTGCCGGCCGGCTGCGCCCTTCTGGCCGGTCAGGGCGATGGCCCCGCTGCCATTCAGCACCACGCCCTCAAGCACCGTGCCGTCGTCGGTGTAGTCGAGATCGATATCGCGCGCGCTCATGGCATCGAACGCGTCGGAGCCTCCCGCCACGCGCGAGTTGCCGCGGAGCTCGATGAACGTGATCTGCTCGTCACTCTCGGTGAGCCTTGCGGTCGCGCGATCCGTATCGATGACCTGCTCGCCGCGGAGCGCGTGGACGCCGCGCTCAATCAGCAGGTAGTTGTCGCGTCGGGCCAGCGTGGCACTGCCACCAGTGAATTCCATGATGGTGCTGCCCGACGCGTCTGCGAGCGTCACGTGCGACTGGTCGGCGATGATGAGCACGTCGGTGTTCTTGTCGTAGGTCATGCCCACGCCGTCACCGCTCATGCCGCCACGGCGGAATGTCAACGCACCAGGCGCTCGGACGATCCCGTCGCTCTCGGAGAACGTTGCGCGATCGGTGTGGAGCTCGAAGCCGTCGCTGGCGGCAAGGCTGACCGCGCCCGACACAGTGACATCGCGGTGCTTGTCGCCGGCGATCGCCTCGTCGCCGGTCATGACGAAGTCTCGTCCCTCGCGACCGCGGACAGCAATCTCCGGTCGAATGAGCTTCGAGGAGCCGTCGTCGTACATCAGCTGCCGCTGCGCCTTGACCTCATAGTCCTGCTCGATCCCGCGGACCTGACGGAAGATCGCGTCGGAGCTTTCGATGATGGCCTTCGGATCGACACGGGCGGGCGCCGGCGGTGGGACCACGGACTCCCGTTCCCCGATGAAGAAGAACAACGCGACCGCAAATGCCAAGCCGCCAACGGCAATTCCGGCACGGACCTTTTTCTGCCACTTCATCGATTGTGTACAAGCATAACAGGCCGTGTCCGCGGGTGAACTGGTTCCCGTTCCGGTTCATTGTTCATGGTTCGCGTTCAGGTTCCGCTTCGTACGCCGGTCGCAGGTGGCGTTCGCGAGCGCGCTGGGCTTTACTCAGAGCTTCGGGAGACTGAAGGTAGTTCGCAAGTCCGGTCATCTCACGGATGGCGATGACCGCCAGCGCATCGCACTCTCGCCGTGAGGCCTCGGAGACGTGCCCGCTTGTCGGCCGCCGTGCCAAGGTGACTCTGTGATTCCATCACCGACGACCACGCCATCAGCACAAAGCGCGCGAAGTCCCGCGGATTGAATCGGCGGAACCCTTCGGCGAGATGGGCCGGGGCTGCCATAGCCGACGACTCCAGCTGTGTGCGGAGCTTCAGATCTCGAGACAGCGCGCCTGCGGCGCAGAGCCGAAAGACCGCTCGTTTGAACGTGTCAGCAGACTGCCATGCGCGCAGATCGGAAAATCTGGCCACGCCCATGACCCCGCTGGGTGCATGAGCAATGCCGGCGCGCTTTCAATTGCGATGGCAACGTCTCGCGCGGACGTCGGGAAAATCTACGCGCCTGGGATGAGACGGGGAGGGCAGATTCTGCCGGCCGATCCGCGAAGACGAACGTGAACACGAACTCTGAACGATGAACTTGAACCGGAACTAGGTCTCCGGCACCTTGAAATCCGCCACCTCCAGCTGCAGGTAGCGCTCGCCGTTCCAGGAGTCCTGCTCCAGCGAGAAGGCGAGATCGATCGCAGCGCGATGTTCGGTCACGAAGCGTTCGCGTTCGATGGCGCGCCAGGCGATCCCGCGCAGGACGCGGCCATCTTGGCGGAATGAGAGTTTGAGGTGCCGATCCTTGATCCGCCGCGGTCCGTCCACGATCTCCACGCGGCGCGCGTGGAACACTGGCCGCGGATTGCCTGCGCCGAACGGCGCCAGCGACGCCAGTTCCGATACGACCTGATCGCTAATCCCCCGGAACGTGAGGGCGCTGTCGATCCAGAGCCGCGGGCGGAGATCGTCCGGGCCGATACAGCCATCCGCGAAATCGTTGAGGCGGGTCCGGAGCTCGCCGATTCGTGCGGCCTCCATCATCAGCCCAGCCGCCTGCGTGTGGCCTCCGAAACGCGTCATCGCGTCGCCACACGACTCGAGCGCCGCCAGCATATTGAACGACGGGATGCTCCGGCAGGAGCCGTGCGCCACATCTCCGTCGATCGAGATCACGATCGCGGGTCGGTGAAACGCATCCACGAGCTTGGATGCGACGATGCCAATCACGCCGCGGTGCCACCCGTCGCCAGCGACGACGATCACCGTGCGGGCACCGATGTCGAGATGCGTGTCCACGAGCTTCCGGGCTTGCGTGACGATGTCGGCCTCTTCCTGTTGCCGTCTGAGGTTCTCGGTGTTCAGTTGGTTGGCCAGCTCCCGCGCCTCGGCACCCATGCTCTCCTCAGAGGCGAGCAAGAGGCGCGCGGCGATGTCGGGGCTGCTCATGCGGCCCGCGGCATTGACGCGAGGTGCGATGACGAACCCAACGTGGTAGCCATCGATGGCCCTGCCCGTAAGACCGCACACATCGAGGAGCGACCTGAGGCCGACTTTGTGAGGGCCCTTCGAGAGCATCTCGAGCCCGAGCTTGGCGATGATCCGGTTTTCGCCGATCAGGGGCACGACATCGGCCAGCGTACCCAGGGCGGCAATCTTCACAAAAGCCGGCAGCCAGGCGAGGTGTCCCGTTCGCGCGCACAGTGCCTGCACGACCTTCAGCGCGACACCCACGCCGGCCAGGTTCTTATCCGGGTAGGAGCAGTCGCGCCGCTTCGGATTGATCACCGCCAGCGCCGCCGGCAACTCGGTGTCCGGCTCGTGATGATCGGTGATGATCAGGTCCAGCCCGAGCGCGCGCGCATGACGGGCTGCGTCGGCGCCACGGATGCCGCAATCGACGGACACCACGAGGCTGACGCCCTGCGCGTGGAGCCGATCGAGCGCGGCGGGCTGCAGCCCGTACCCGTCGCGCATCCGTTCCGGAATGAAGTGGACCACGTCGGCCCCGAGCAATTCGAGGGCGCGGCGGAGGATCACAGTCGAGGTCACCCCGTCGACGTCGTAATCGCC
>ORMF011536218.1_pt1 | contig 11459 bp, 4 predicted proteins | sample 1779871 | NCBI WGS metagenome assembly ORMF01 (sample SAMEA104232316, study PRJEB22302) | groundwater metagenome | biome: forest; feature: aquifer; material: groundwater | place: USA | collected 2011-08-07 | depth 5.4 m
ATACCAAAGTGGCTCCAGGTTAAGGTCTGGTTCCTGCCGTGCGCCCCACCCCAGAGCACCCACTCCAGGCGCCCTCGGGCTCCACGAGATAACCTCAGCACCTTAGCGGTCTGGCGTTTAAGGTTGGGTACATTGGCTGTCGGGTGGGGGCTGGCCCGAAAGGGTCCGGTGGTCATAGGGGTATGGGGTTAGCATATCCTCTATGGTACCCTCGACTGCACACGATGTATCTCATCTTGTGCAGCTCAGGGGCAGGTTAGGTTTAGGTTGCAAAAATTCGTTCCTGCCCTATACTCAGGGCTATGGTAAGAACGCCAGAATCACTGCCTGACCAGGCGCGCTCCCAGCCGCCCGAGCGCCCCGAGCTTAAACTGGAGGGGCGCGACTGGGTGCTGCCGAGCGACCCGGCTGTGCTCCCCATGGTGCGGGTCGAGCTCGAGCGGCGGTTTCGCGAGGCCGGCTGGCCGGAGGAAGCCTGGTCGCGCCTACTGCTCGGCGTGGAAGAAGCGATTACCAACGCCATTGAGCGCGGTAACCTCGAGGTGCCCACCAAATCTTCGTTTACGGATGACGACCCGGGCGCGTACCCGCGAGCCATAGCGCAGGCAATGGCGAGCGAGCGAGGTGCCCGTCGCGTTGCCGTGTCGGTAGATATTATCCCTACACTAGCCGAGTTTGTGGTACAGGATGAAGGCAGTGGATTCGTTCCCAATTCGTTGCCCGACCCCACCAGCGAGGCCGAGCTGGCCAAGCGGCGCGCCAGCGGCCGCGGCGTGTTCCTCATGCGTGCGGCGTTTGGGCCTGACGGAGTGCAGTACAACGAGGTAGGCAACCAGGTAAGGCTCAGTAAGCGGCGCTCACCGGCCTAAATCTACCCCTCCCCGGTGGTTTTGAGATGTATACACTGGTGCCAACTAGCTAGTTTTCTTTTACCCCGGCGAGCGCAAGGGAGGAGTGCTGCTGGTGGTCAGTGTTTTTGGTCGTTTTTTGGCAGTGGGCGTACCTGTCAAATTTCCTCAGCTGAGGAAATTTGACAGATTACGTATTTTAGCCTATCAATTATCACATCACTAGCTATAGCTTCGCCTGCCCCTCATTCACCCCTAACCTATGACTCCAACTAAACCTCGGCCAGTCACCAAAGCACTCCTGGGGATTTTAGCTGAGCTAGGAGGCACACTGGTTGATCTTAACGATCTATTTGTGGATATAGGCCAAGGCTATGGCAGTGCCCATCGCCGCGGCGGGCATGAGTATGTTCTGGAGCTTAAAGCTCTACACCAGGCGGCGCGAGCCCAAGCGGCCTTCCGCAACCTCCGTCGCGCCAGGTACATAACCGCCCGCAAAATCGGCCGACGGTTCGAGGTTTCACTCACCCCCAAAGGTTCTGCCGCCGTACTAGTGCAGCAGCTTCGTCAGCTCCAACCTAAGCGTGGAGCGACTGCCTACACCGTGGTGGTGTTTGATGTTCCCCAAACTGAAAACCGAACACGGGACCAGTTACGCTGGTTGTTGCGGCAAGGAGGTTTCACCAAGCTGCAGCAGAGCGTGTGGGTGGGGCCGGCTGAGGCCTACCAGCTGGTGGCAGCGTTCGTGCGGCAGGTTCATTTGCAAAGGTGGGTGAATCTTTTTCAAGCGACTAATTTTTTTCATTTACCCCGTTGAGTGCGCTGAGAGCTGTGCTTTCGGTCGGCTTTCGGTAGTTAGATTTCGGCACTTTGGGTATGTGTCAAATATCCTCGGCTGAGGATATTTGACACAATAGGTTTATCTTCTCCTGAGGTTGGAGAGGGGGAGCTTCGGCTACTTAGGAGCAAAACCCTGGTGTTACCAAGTAGCGTCACTATAGCTGCTGAGCCACGGCTAGGTTTGCAAAAGGGTTTGGTCTGGGGGGGCCTAAGCTCCTAGGCTAAGGGGGCTGTGGAAGGTTCAGTAACTAGGCCTAAGCCTAGCCATTTTTAGGCAGTTGACAAACTACTGACAATAGGGGTAAGGTAAGGTACTTTACAAACATAGAAACCGAGCCAAAAGCTTCATAAAATAATAACTTCCCAAGTAGGAGGGAGGTATGAGAACCCCAGCTTAAGCAGGGCGGGGGCGCTTGCTGTGTACTAAGTGAACTTCCACTTTAAGAGCCTTAATCATACATTTATTTTAAACTTTAGCTTTTTATATCATTAGCTTAATGTTTATGCACTATTCACCTTCTAAGACGATGCGCGCCTGGTTAACCAGCGCTGTCATCGCTACCCAGCTTGTTTACGTAGCTGGGCCAGTTTTCGCTCAGGAAGTGCCTGACGCGCCAGCCCAAGAACCTGCTGCTGAAGTGCAACAGGTTACGGCTGACACCTCGACTACTGATACTACTACGGTAGTAACAGAGCCGAGCGACACCAGTGTTACTACCGACACCACGGTGTCGAGTGACGCTGCAACGTCTGATGCTTCGGTTACTGCTCCGGTTGATACGACCACAGAAGTAGCACCAGCAGAGGAACCTATTACTGACACGACTGTAACGTCAGACTCCAGTACACCAGCTGCGGATGCTACGGTAACTACTGACACCACCCCTACTGATACTGCTGAAACTGCTACTCCAGTTACCGAGCCTACCCCAGCACCTGCCTCGCCTGACGCGAGTCAAGGCGTGCCACAGCTTACGACCGATAAGGCCGACTACCAGCCAGGTGAGACAGCTACCATCTTTGGTTCGTTCTTTCAAGCTCTACAGAACGTGGTAGTGAAGGTTTTTGGCGGCACCCAAGCCGATGGTACCTACACCGAATCGATTTTTAACGTAGTAGCTGACTCAATTGGTTCATTCACTCAAAACTACACACTTAGCCTCATTTCCCGCCCGCTCTATACGGTCGTAGCGAGCGATACGTCAGGTAATCAGCTCGCGCAGACGACATTTACTGATCCGCCGACGAATATTGGTTACGATAAATCTGGGTACGACAAAGGTACAGCCTCGTGGGGCACTGGAAACCAGAGCGGCTATAGTGAAAATGACTGGGTACAGTACCAATATATCATCACTGGGATAACCGGTACTGTTCCGAACTTTAATGTAAAGTATGATGAGCAGGTGAGCGGCCGTGTGTTTATTGATGCTCTCAGCAACTTCAGGACTTGTGTTGACTGTGCAGTTGCCGGTGGCGCCAATTCAAGGTTGGCTGACGGCACCCCAAGACCACCTAGCTCTGACGGGTCCCCTGGCTTTGGGCAATGGCACAGATTCACGCCGCTGAATATTAACAACACTCACACTGGCGGTACATGTAACACGACCGATGCGCTCAATACTCCATCTGCAGAGCACTGCTTTAGGATTGACCCTTCAAACGGGGGGTGGGCAGCGTTGCCAGGTAACTCTGATTTCCCAGCCTCGTTTGGCAGCGGGACTCACACCATTACAATTTTCTATGAGGCCCACATGGCAGCGACATTTGTCTGGTCTACTGGGCATGAAGGCTCATTGGGTAATGACGCCACAATTTACGGAGTTCACGCGCCGACCGCGGCTGTTCCATCAGGTGTGTCATTCGGAACAGGAATATACAGTGGCTGGACAACCACGGCGTTCAATGGCGCTGGCGGTGGTGGCTCTAACAAGCACTTCAATATCGATGACCAGTCGGCTGGGCCAAGTGGGGTGATAACCCTCCCAATTCCAGCGGTGACTTTGCCGACTGGCAGCATTACTATTACGAAGGTTACAAGCCCTACTCCTGCGGTTGGTGTTACCTTCCCATTCACGAGCGACTTTGGCCCGTTCACTTTGGACACTGATCCGAGTGTAATAAATCCAAATTCAGTTTCATTCGGGACACTCCCAGCCGGAACTTTCAACTTTACGGAGACGCAGCAAGTAGCTAGCGGCTGGGGTCTTACTGGTATCTCTTGTGTGACAAACAGCGGAACGGCCGGCAGCGGCTTTGTTACCAGCACGGTTACAGGACTTTCTACAATCACTCTTGCTTCAGGTGCGGTTGTTACCTGTACTTACACTAACACACTTCAGACTGGGCATATAATTGTAGTTAAAGATGCTGTGCCGAACGATGCTCAAGACTTCTCATTCACCAACAACTTTGCCAACGGCAACCCGAGCCCATTCCTACTAGATGATGATGCCGATGGCACGCTCTCAAACAGCCGTGATTCGGTCGTGACTGCAGGAACCTACTCGGTGTCCGAGGCGGCGGTAGCAGGCTGGAACCAAACTTCAGCTACATGTAGCGATGGTAGCCCAATAAGCGCCATAGTGGTCTCCCCAGGCGAAACAGTCACCTGTACGTTCGTCAACACCAAGCTCACCTCGAGTGTTACCACCGAACTCCACCAAGCGAATGAGTCGGTCGTGACGGTTGGTGGTTCCGTGCCGCTTGGTACTACGATGCACGACAAGGCCACGGTGAGTGCCAACACCGGCACGCCGACTGGCACAGTTGCTTTTACATTCTACACATCCAACGACTGTACGACTGGCGGAATTACCTCTGGTACGGTTTCTCTCTCTGGCGTTGTAGCACATCCTTCTACCAGCCAGGGCCCTCTCGCCGCTGGTAGCTACTCGTTCAAGGCGCACTACAACGGCGACGGTAACTACCCAGCCGCCGATAGCTCGTGCGAGAACTTTACTGTTAACATGGCGAACTTGAACGTCAGCACGCAGATCCACGACGCCAGCCACAACCCGGTTGGTGGAGCCGTGCACGTCGCACTTGGTTCGGTCGTTCACGACACAGCTAGCGTAACCGGCCAGGTGGGTAGCTTTACCCCAACTGGTGCTCTGACCTTCCAGTTCTTCCCCTCGATTAACTGTACTGGCACCCCAACTTCGCCAGCTACGAGTGCCGAAGCAACCTTTTATGGTCGCTCGGCTGCCTCAGCCGCTTTGGCCTCTGGTGTCTACTCGTACAACGCTAGCGTAGCTGCTGACAGCAACTACAATGCAGCTGGTCCAGCGACTTGTGAGCCGTTAACAGTAGATCAGGCTCAATTAGCAATTACCACTAACGTACACAACGCTGCTGATGCTGATATTACCAATGGCAGTGTGGCTTTGGGCTCCATAACCCACGACACCGCAACAGTGACTGGTGGCGTCGGTGGTTTCACTGTTCCAACTCCTACCTTCACACTTACCAGCGCTTACACTGGCACTTGTGCTGCAGGTGCAGCTGTTGCTAACAACGGTACCGAAGGTAGCGCGGCCAAGTCGGCCGACAGTGCCGCTTTGGGCGCTGGCGCTTACGCCTACCGTGGCGCAGTGGCTGGCGACAGCAACTACCTGGGCGCTACCAGCGTGTGTGAACCATTCACGGTGAACAAGGCTCAACTCGGTATTTCGACTGACATTCATAACGCGGCACACGCTATTGTAATCTCGGCTCCTTTGGGCTCGGTGGTGCACGATACAGCCACCGTGACTGGTTCGGTTGGGGGTTTTACCCCGACTGGCGCAGTAACCTTTACCTTTGGCGCGCAGTGCCCCGGTTCCCCAATAGCGACCGATGGTAGCTTAGACAGCGGCCTGCCTCGTTCGGTTGATACTTCGGCTCTTGGGCCCGGCAGCTACAACTTCCAGGGCAGCATTGCTGGTGATGCTAACTACTTTGGCGCAACCTCTGCTTGCGAACCCTTGACCATTGGCCAAGGTACTTCCACGGTTGCTACAACCATGCACCAGGCGCCTCACGTAGTGGTGGCCGAGGCTGGTTCAGTACCAGTCGGTACCGTGATGCACGACCTGGCCACAGTCGCTGTGAGCCCGGCCTTTGCCGCACCAACGGGCAATGTTGATTTCCGCTTCTACGTAAGCCCTGCCGTTTGTACGAATGATTCCGGCTTTACCGGCGGCACAACCAAGGGTTCTATCGCGCTCGACGGCGCGACTCCTGGTGTAGCACACCCTTCGACCGATACCGGCGCGCTTACCCCCGGCACCTACGCCTTTAAGGCGCAGTGGGGTGGCGACACCAACTACACGGGCAACACCAGTGGTTGTGAAACCTTTACCGTGGAGCAAGGCACTTCTTCAGTGGCCACGGAGCTCCACAAGACAGCCGATGAATCGGTGGTAACGGTCGGCAGTTCAGTGCCCTTGGGCACCGTGATGCACGACAAGGCCACAGTCACCGTGAGCGACGGCTTTGCTCCAACCGGCAACGTTACCTTTACCTTCTACAACAACAACACCTGTTCGGGTGATGGCGTATCTTCCTCACCCGTAGCTTTGGACGGTGCCAACCCAGGTGTGGCACACCCCTCGCAGAACAGCCCTACCTTAACGGCCGGTGCGCACTCGTTCCGCGCCAACTGGCCAGGCGACAGTAACTACGCAGGCAACACCAGCGGCTGTGAGAACTTTACCGTGGACAAGGCCAATACGACTACCACCACGGCTATTCACCTAGGCAGCGACCACACCACTGACATCCAGAACACCTCCATTGCGCTAGGCTCGTCCATTCACGACCGGGCTGACGTGGCCGGTCAAGTAGACAGCATTATCCCCAGTGGCACGCTTACCTACAAGTACTACGGAAGCAACGACTGCACCGGCGGCCACGCCGACGAAACGGTTGCCCTGGGAACGGAATCCAGCTCGCACGGTAACTTGACCGCTGGCGACTACTCGTTCCTCACGAGCTACTCGGGCGATGCCAACTACAACAGTTCCACCGCGGCTTGCGAAACGGTCCACGTGAACAAGGCCCAGTTGGCTATTGGCACCACGGTCCACTCCGACAGTCCTGATGCAGCCCTGGTAGGCAACCTTGCCTTAGGTGACGGCGCCCACGACTCGGCGGCAGTCACTGGTAAGGTTGATAGCATTACCCTGCCCAGCGTTACGTTCTACTTCTTTGGTAAGGACGTTACCTGCAGTAACGGCGACACCACGGGTGGTACGGCGCTCAACACGCTGGCGCCCGATGGCTCTGGCGTAGCGCACCCCTCTACCAGTGAGACCAATTTGGCCGCCGGTACCTACAACTTTATGGCGGTGGTGGCGGGAAATGCCAACTACCTTGGCGCCACGAGCAATTGCGAGCCGTTCACCGTGAACAAAGCTGATTCCAGCACGGTAACAGTAATTCATGATGCCGCTCACAACGTGGTCACCTCAGTTGCCCTCGGCACCACAGTGCACGATAAGGCTACGGTAACGGGAACTGCCTTTGGTACCCCGACTGGCACAGTTGATTTTACCTTCTACCCCAACAGCACCTGCACTGAGCAGGGTAGCGCGGCTGGCACTGGTATCGCCCTCGTGGCCGGCGTGGCCCATCCATCCTCAAGCGAAGGCCCACTGGCAGCTGGTAGCTACTCGTTCAAGGCCCACTACAACGGCGATTCCAACTACAACCCTTCGACTGGTGCTTGCGAGCCGTTGACGGTAAAGAAATCTGATACAGAAACTGCCACTCAGGTCCACGACGTGAATCACACTGACCAAACCGGTCAAAGCGTACCCTTGGGCTCCGTGATGCACGACAATTCAACAGTTGGAACCCAGGTGGATAGCATTGCCATCACCGGCACCGTGACCTACCACTTCTACGCTGATGGAGTGTGCGAAGGCCAGCCGTCAGATGAGGCAGTGGCTGTGGGCAGCGAGTCGAGTGCGACTTCAGCCTTGGCCGCAGGGTCTTACTCGTACAAAGCTGACTACTCAGGCGATGCCAACTACAACGGCTCGACCGGTGCCTGTGAGCCATTCTCGGTCAGTAAGGCCAACCTCGAGTTAGCCACCGAAATTCACAACAGCGCGGGCGACACGGTAGTAACAGGCCCGGTTGACCTGGGCACTACAGTGCACGACCAAGGAATGCTCACGGGCATGGTTGCCGGGTTTGACCCGTCGGCTAACGTAGCGTTCACCTTCTACCCCAACAACGTTTGCGAACCACAGGGCAGTTCAGCTGGCAGCGCGGCAGTGGTCGCCGGTGTAGCTCACCCTTCGAACGACGAAGGGCCGCTCGGTGCGGGTGGCTACAGCTTTAGCGCCAGCTACCCGGGCGATGCTAACTACAACGATGCCACCTCCCCTTGTGAACCCTTAATTGTGATCAAGGCTGATTCCAGCACCGTGACCGAGATCCACGACGCTGGTGAAGCAGTGGTAACCACGGTTGACCTTAACACTACGGTACACGACCAGGCCACGGTTACTGGCACCTCGTTCGGCACGCCGACCGGCAACGTTGATTTTACCTTTTACCCCAACAATGTTTGTGAAGGTAATGGCACGGCGGCTGGCACTGGTGTTGCCCTTGCCGCTGGCGTGGCGCACCCATCTTTCAGCGAAGGCCCCTTGGGCGCTGGCAGCTACTCATTCAAGGCGCACTACAACGGCGATGCCAACTACAATCCATCAACTGGCGACTGTGAACCTTTGACGGTCAAGAAAGCCGATACGACTACCACCACGCAGGTTCACGATCCGCAGCACAATGATGTGACGAACGGTTCGGTGGCCCTTGGTACCGCTATTCACGACAGCGCCACGGTGGCGACCCAAGTCGGCAGCTTCACCATCACCGGCAGCGTTACCTACCACTTCTACTCAGGGCTCACCTGCCAAGGACAGCCCACTGATCAAACGGTGGCGGTCGGCAGCGAATCAACTCCACAGACCTTGGGGGCAGGCGACTACTCCTACCTGGCCGACTACTCGGGCGATGCCAACTACAACGCTTCGATTGGTATTTGTGAGCCGGTAACGGTGAGCAAGGCCCAGCTGACGGTTGATACCATTGTCCACAACGCTCTCCACCAGGATAAGACGGGCGGCAATGTGCCGCTGGCTTCCATTATGCACGACACAGCTACCCTGGGCGGTGTGGTTGTAGGCTTCGCAGCTCCAACACCGACCTTCACCTTGACGAGCAACTACAATGGTGAAACCTGCAGCCAGGGCGCGGCGGTTGGTAACGACGGTACTGAAGGCCTAGCCGACAAGTCCGCTGATAGCGCAGCCCTAGCCGCTGGCGCCTACGCCTACCGCGGTTCAGTGGCTGGCAACGAGAACTACATTGGCAGCAACAGCTCGTGCGAACCTTTCACGGTTGATAAGGCTAACCCAGAATCCAGCACTGATACACGGATTGAGGGTGGTATCTCACAGCAAACTATTGAAGCTGGTGGCTCGATCTACGACACGGTGACCATCACCGGCAACGGTAGCTTCACGCCGACTGGCAGCGTGACCCTCGACTTCTTCACGAACGGCACTTGCAGCCAACCGTCGTCCGCAACCTCTGGCTCGTACACGCTCGATGGCACCGGTTTTGCCGACGCTTCGACCTTTACCCAAGGCCCGCTGGCCGCTGGCTTGTACAGCTTTAAGGCGCACTACTCAGGCGACAGCAACTACGACCCAGCTGACGCTGGTTGTGAGCTGGTGACCGTGGTTGATGCTTCAATCGTTCTCTCACCTCTCACGGCAACGAACAACGTTAATCAGCCGCACACAATCACCGCAACTGTGACGCAGGACCCCGGCACCGGTTCAGTACCAGCCGTGGGTGTGCTCGTTACCTTCAGCTTGCTCAATAACACCGCAGGCGCTGCCTTCGTAGGTGGCAATACCTGTACTACGAATGCTAGCGGCCAGTGTTCAGTCCAGATTAACTCGGCCACACCGGGTAGCGTAGATATTCACGCCGCCACTACCTTCTCGGTTGGCGGGGTGAGCCTGACCCGGGCCTCGGGTGACGGCTTGTCGGGTGACAGCGCCAACGCCAACAAGGTGTACGTGGCTGGTAAGATCACGATTGTGAAAGACGCCCAACCGAACGACCTTATCGACTTTCCATTCAGCGGCGGCCTAGGTGCCTTCTCGCTGGATGATGACCAGGGTGTATTTGGTGAGAACAACGTGCTCTCGAACACCAAAGCCTCCGGGTTCATTGCCCCCGGGAACTACACGGTGACAGAAACCGAGCCAAACTCGTTCTGGACGTTCGGCGGCGTAACGTGTGTCAACACTGGTGACCAAACTCCGTACACGAACATTACGAATGTAGCCAACGGCGTGACCATTAACCTGGTTGCTGGGGCGGACGTCACCTGCACCTTCGTGAACATTAAGCTCTCGCCTACACGTACGCTTGGGTTCTGGCAGACGCACACGGCCTACACCTCGAGCACGTTTGCTACTTACTTCCCTGTTGGTATGCAGATTGGCAGCGGTATACACAGGGGTGTGATTACCAACACGCAGAGCGCGGGCGCGAGCCAGCTCTTCGGCGGGTGGTACTCTGCTATACCAAAGACGACCACCGGTTCGCAGCGTAACGCTACTGACAAGGCCCGTATGCAGCTCTTGCAGCAGCTCTTAGCTGCCAAGCTCAACTGTGCTGCCTTCGGCTGCAGCGCCGCTATCCAGGCGCAAATTGCGAACGCTGATAGCGTATTCGCCACTGGCACTGCCGCGCAGATCTTAGCCGCTGCCAGCCAGATGGACGCCTTCAACAACAGCGGCGACAGCGGCGCTATTCCACCGGTCTTAGGAGCTACTGGCAAGGCTACACCCAAGACATCACAGAGTTACGCTAACCTAGTGTTCTGGAACCTGCCATAATACAAAACTTCCGAGCTTGAGTTAGCTCACCAAAAGCTCCGCTAGTAGCGGAGCTTTTGGTTTGGGGTAGGGGACTGCCCCCGCCGTCCCTCCTCTCCCCTGGTCTAATTCGCGCGAATGGTAGAATAGGTGTATAGTGGATTACACGTAGCATTAAGGAACTTTTTATGAAGCAACTAGAGCGGGTGCTCAAGGCAGCTGGCAACCGGCGCCGCTTAGCCATTATTGCATATCTTAAGAACCACAAGGAGGCATCGGTCGGGGATATTGCCGCCGCCATCAAGCTCTCATTCCGTGCCACCTCCAAGCACCTGATAATACTGTTTGGGGCCGATATCTTAGAGCGTGAACAGCGTAGCTTGCAAATGTTCTACCGTTTGTCCGATGCCCCCACGCGTACTATCCGCACTATTGTTCAGCTGGTCTAATTCGCGCGAATGGTGGAATAAGTTCTAGGTGGATTAGCAAGCGGTAGCCCCTTGCCCCGTCCCGCCCCTGTGCTATGCTTAGGGAACTTACTCAATAATTTATCCAGCGCCACTTTTTAAAAAAGCCAGGCTGGGTAAAAAGGAAATAGCATATGCCTAGTGCAGAACACAAGAGTTTTACGACTCCCGATGAAACCCGTAAGTTCGAACACGGCCAGGCGGACATTATGAACATCGGCACCGGGAACGTTGGTCGCCTGACGCTCATGCCGGGGTGGCGGTGGTCCAACGACGTTAAGCCCATTGCCAAAACCGAGTGGTGCGAAGCGCCGCACTTTCAGTACCAGGTCAGTGGCACCATGCACGTCAAGATGCAAGACGGCGAGGAGTTTGACCTGGTAGCAGGTGATGTCTCCTACTTGCCGTCGGGC
>ORMF010280760.1_pt1 | contig 11456 bp, 11 predicted proteins | sample 1779871 | NCBI WGS metagenome assembly ORMF01 (sample SAMEA104232316, study PRJEB22302) | groundwater metagenome | biome: forest; feature: aquifer; material: groundwater | place: USA | collected 2011-08-07 | depth 5.4 m
GAGTTCAAAGCGGCTCTGTCCTCGATTCTGTTCTCGATTCAAAGGTCGACCGATCTTATCCTCTCCTTCTTTCAACTTCCTGACACCCAGTATGCTGCCAACGCTGCCTACTAGTGCATATACTTATGCAACGATTGATATCCGTTGTCTACTCCATCATGGAGTTAATCAATCGGGGCAATGGGTGGCCCCAAACTCGATTGAGCAAGAAATACCCCTCCATGGGCCAGTTGTGATAAACATTTGTCCAGGGTGATGATCGGTTAATCGTTTCAGATGTTGAGCATCTCGGTTTCTTAGTTTGGATTCCTGGACGGGCCTGAGGAGAATCGAATGACAAAGAAAAATCCGCTTCTTATAGCCTTCGTCGGCGTCCTGTCTCTGCTAACCGTTGCTCCGACATTTGTTTATTCACAGGCGCCTCTTTATCTAGGCAAGACAATAAAGATCATCAATAACGATCCCGGCGGCACCGCCGGACTGCGCGTTAAAACTGTCGTCCCATATCTGCGTAAATACATTCCGGGTAACCCGACTATTGTTATCGTGTTCATTCAAGGCGGCGGCGGACGCCGAGCCGCGAATCATGTCTTCCAAAACGCCAGCCCCGACGGTCTTACGATCGGAGCTCTCAGTAGTTCCGTGATCGGACTGCAGGTCATGAAAGAAACCGGTGTTATGTATGATATCGACAAATTCATCTATCTGGGCACGCCGGTGAGCGAAAACCACAACGTCATCTACACGCGGCGGGAGCTCGGTCTCAACACTTTAGACAAACTGCGAACGGCCAGCGGCATTCGCATCGGTGCTCAGGAAGTGGGCGCAGTCGCCTATATTTCGGCAAGGCTGTTTGCTTACTTTCTCGATTTAAAGGCGCCTAAGTTCGTAACAGGTTATTCCTCGCTGGAAGCCGATGTCGCACTCAACAACGGGGAGATCGATTCGCGCGCGAACAACGCGACTTCAGTGCTAACCCGCAATCGCGATTGGGTGGAAAAGGGCATCATGGACTTTCACGCGATCTTGGCCGTGCCGAAAAATGATAAACCGCCGCATCCGCGCCTCGCCCAACTGCCGGAGATCGAGAGCTTCGCCAAAACAGATAAAGAAAAAAAACTTTTGACCACGTGGCGCGGTTTCAGAACAGTCGCGTCGCCGTTCGTGTTGCCGCCGGGAACGCCCAAAGATCGCGTGGAGATCCTGCAAGACGCGATGCGCAAGGTGTTCAAAGATCCGGAGTTCCGTGCCGAGTTTAAGAAGCTCGTCACCGACGATGCTTCGCCCCTGATGCCCGAAGAACTTACGAAAGTGATCCAGGAGACACCCCGCGACCCCGAGATTATCGAATTGCTGAAGAAGTTGTCCGGCGTCGATCCGCTGCCGGCGCGCTGAGAAGATCAGGATGGCGGAAGTCGTCGCCGAGGTGCTCGGCGCGAGTAGTCTAAACTGGTTGAATTGTGTTAGGCCTGGGATCAATTGAAGTGAGATAATATCAAACAAGCAAAGCCTGACACGTAATTTGCACCGAATCACTTCGCCGGCGTTGGTCATCTGGGGCGAAAAAGACAACTTCGTGCCGCGCTCCCACGGCGAAACCTACGCCAAGCTAATTCCGAATTGCAGCGAATTAAAAATCATCCCTGGCGCCGGCCACAGCGTGATCGTGGAGAAACCGGACGAGACGGCGAAACTGGTCGTCGATTTCCTCGCTAGGTAGAGCGGTCTACGTGCGATGGGGTCTGCTACAAGCCTTAAATTCTTTTAGAGAAGACTTGCCTGACTTGCCTTTATCCGTTGCCGTCTCCGTCTTGGAGTTAATCAATCGAGGCAAGTCTGACACCGTCGCACCCCCGTCGCCACCCGCACCGTCGCCACCGTCGCTTCGCGCATCTCTGCCCGAGCTTCCGGGTGGAAGATTGCCTCCTTCACGACCGCTTGGCCCGCAACTCAGCGAAGACCTCCCGAGCGGGTATCCCCGGCACGACGCCGTCCCGCATTTCTTGGAAGCGCCGCTCTGCCTCGGCAATCCAGAGCTTTTCAATCTCCTCCGGCGACTCCGTGGTAGCTTCGAGGCTGGCCAAGAGACGCACCGCAAGCCGCGCACGATCCTCAGCCGGCAACCGCAAAGCGTCCTTCTCTATGTCAGGTAAGGAATGGGCCATATCATCCTCCTCGTCGCTAAGCAGAATAGCACGGGATTTCAGCCCTCGCTAACGGCTCGGCGCTCATCCGCATCACTGCACCGGCGTTGGTCATCTGGGGCGAAAAGGACAATTTTGTGCCGCGCTCCCACGGCGAGACTTACGCCAAGCTGATTCCGAATTGCAGCGAATTAAAAATCATCCCCGGCGCCGGCCACAGTGTCATCGTGGAGAAACCGGAAGAGACTGCGAAACTGGTGTTGGATTTTCTGGCTAATAGAGCCGTCTACGTGTGATGGGGTCGCATGTCGCACAGTAATAATGTGTAAGAGCACGACCTGGCCCGCTGGCTCATCATGGACTTCATCGCTGTAACTCAGCGGTCCTTCCAATAACCAGGACGCCGGCGGGCGTGCGCGACAGCGACAACCTGCACAACCGCATCGATCTGACGGTAAACCACAACGAAGGGAAATCTTCTTAGTAGGAAATGTCGCGTGCCGTGAAGGTAAGTGGGCCACCGCATGGGACCCTCTGAAATGAGTTCGACCGCGCGGTCCAGCTCCACAAGAAAAGCTTCTGCGGCGGTTCTATTCCGCTCCCGATACCACCTGTAAGCCGTCCGAGCTTCCTCGATTGCTTCAGGGTGGACGTCGACCGACGACTGAGCCATCACCGACGGGAGATTCTACGCCGTGCTTCAGACCATGGAATAGTTTTCACCGATCCCGAATCAAGCTCCCTCAACCGCCGATCAATTTCCAGCTTCCAAGCCTTCTCCGCGCCTTCGTCCACCTCTTGATCAAGGCTGTCAAGAAGAGAACCGGCAAGCGCAGCTCTTGCTTCCGGGGGAAGCTTGAGGGCCTCTTTCAGAATGTCATTCGGGTCTTGTTTCATGAAACGTATCCTACACCCCTTTGGTTGCCCGTTTCAATCTAACGGGAAAGGGTCGGTGATAGGGGTTCGGACCCTGCACTGCACCAATGTGCGATGACAATGCCTCCTCCTCTTCGCCTCTTTCACCCCGCTTGCCGACTTGCCGCCCTTTCGGCCCAAGCGCCTCGTTGCTAGGAGACCGAATCAAGACTAAGAAATAAACTCTCTGACTCCAACTCCCAACTTCCTATTTCTCTATTCCAAAGTATTTGATAAACAACTACCGTTAATCGACCAGAAAAAGCTCGTGGCTATGGAAAAACGAAACCTCTGGCCGTCAAGGCAATTAAGGATGGTGCTGCGGCCCGGCGTGTATGCATTTCTCGCCATTCTTGTAGTTTTTAACCATAGCTTCTTCGTCGAAGTTCTTCGAGTCATAGGAAATCGAGCCTTTCTCAGTGGGTTTGGAACATTTCTGGTAATTACCATCTTGGTTTCTATTCTTGGCGGTGGGCTTGGAGTGGCATTAGGTAAACTTATTGCATTCAATGATTTGTTGAGTCGCTCATCAATTCGCATTTTGCGTGTAGGTAGATGGCTGGCCTTCTTTATCTTTTGGGCGCTGCCAATTTGGCGGGCCACTAACACAAGAAACGACTCGCCCATCGTGACATGGTTAACCACTATTACGATTGGTGTCATTGCTGCCGGCCCGACGGTTCTTCTTGGGGCTTGCTACTACTATTTATCTTACCGTGCCCTGTTAAAAATTGGAAACCGACGCATTCTTCTCCAAGTCGCACGATCAATCTTCCTCTTAGCTTTACTCATCTGTCTACTTTTCCTCCTGTTTTTTAACAACGGGTGGCCCTGGCAGTGGTACGTTCATCCCGCTGAAGCCAGCACCAACAGTGTAGCGGCATTTATACTTGTTCTCGCCCTCGTAATTTTGACTAATGTGATCCCGCAACAGAGTCTCGCTCCCGATATAAATTCACCCAACTCCATTCTTACTAATCAATTTGACCTCGTTGACTGGCAATCCCGAGCCGGGACTGGATTAATTTCCATTGCAGGAGTGGTTTTCTGGCAACTGTGGAACCAAACGCTACAAGAGGCCCTCCTCATAACCCCTCCGGCTGAAGTGGCTCGCGCGATCCAGGAGCTACTCGTCACGGGCTCGAATGCTTTCGGTGAAACTCAACGTCTGCTTTGGTCGGATATTAATGTCTCCGTAGTAGAAATCGTCGGGGGAATTCTTGTCGCGGGAATGGCCGCTTGTTTAAGTATCAAGATACTTGGCGAGAGATACATAAAAATTGTCTATCTGTCCGCAGTCGCCCCTATAACGCTTCCATTCCAAGTATTGTTCTGGGTGGGTGTTGGGGTTTGGCAAAAAGTCCTTACAATCGCTTTATTCCTGGTCTTTCCCATGGCGGTAGCACTGTGGTCTTACCGTAGGGAGGGATTACCACGGCGCTTCCTATTGGCTATTGAGGAGGGCTTACCATATGCCTTTATCGGGATGGTATTTGCCGAGGCATTTGTCGGCACAGCAGGTTTAGGTTTTACCATCCTTGTTACCGGGTTCACCGGTCATATCGCTGAGGCCATGGCAACGTCATTCATAACCTTCGGATTGCTCGCGATCACTTCCACCGTGCTACGGATTACGATTAAGCGGATACTTCTATCTCATACTTGAGGAAAGGGAGTAGAGTTGGAATCGGTTCTTGCATTGCAACAATGTGTGATCGCAAGACCGAGCCCTCATCGCCGGCTCATTGTCGCTGCGCAAAATGAGTTGTGCATGGCTTAAGAAACGTCCAGGGCTGGCGCGTTTTTCCGGTCGTGGTTAGGCTTGACGACGATCTCGACCCTTCGACCCAAGCCCCGGCCTTGGCCGGGGCTCTTGCTCAGGATTCCGCCCCACGGGCGTGCTGGCAGGTGTCTCGGTCTTGCCCGTGGGGCTCCACATTCTGACCCAGCGCCACGAGGAAGCGCAACAAACGTTCAACCGAAAACTGCCGAAACTCGCCGCGCAGCATTTTGGATATATCTGGCTGACGGACTCCAAACAAACGAGCGGCTTCGACTTGTTTCAGCCGGCGCTTTTTTATGATCGTATCGATCTTGAATACCAGTTGGGCCTTGACGAGATGCTCATCCGCATTTGGCACGCCGATGTCTTTGAATACATTGCGGCCGCTTTTTTCATAGCTTTTGGTCTCAATGATTAGGATGAGCGACGTGTTTTCCGCGTTCCCTCCATCCTTTTGTTAGGCGCTGTCACCCCAAACTTTCTCTCTAATGCTTCCAGTGAAGTCGTCTTTCCTGCCCGAACTTCCTTCCTCGCTGTTTCGATAATTCTCAAGAACTGCGGATTAGTACTCAAGGCTAGCGACTCCCGGTCTACCTTTCTGAGAGAGACCAGAGCAGCGACTGGCCGCTTTTTCTTAATAAAGATGAGTGTCTCTTCCTCTGCGGTTTCAGCAACCTCCAGGAATGACTGTAGCTCTTTCGGTAGCTTCATTGCCTTCATATGTGTATCTCCTTGCCTGCAACGATAAGCCGATTCCCTCTTTTGATCCCGATGGCGAGGACGTTTACAAGATCTGGTTCCGGCGCATCCACTTCAAAAAAGGTGTTAAATCTGCTGTTGGGTTTTTAGAAGCCATTCCACATTGCGTGCTCGACTCGCCAACCTCTTCTCGTCTTCTATCCTCCCCTTCATGGATAAACAAGCCGAACTCACCGTTGAGCACTGCTCCAATCCCAATACCTTGCCGATGTCGGATAACTTGTGTCCTCGCACGTTCAGCGCGTCGCGTCGATCATTGCCTGCGCTATCCGACGGAGCTCGTCGCGTCTAACCTTCACACCGTTGGGGCCTTCGACCGTCGGCAACGAGTCGACAATAATCACGCGGGCCGGGACCTTGAATGACGCCAGCCGCTCGCGGCAATGGGCGATGACCGCCGGCTCGTCGGTCTGTGCGCCCCCCTGCCTGGCGGCGGGCAGGCCGGCGGCGGGCACCACGAAGGCCACCGGCCGCGTCCGGCCGTCGAGTCGAACTTCGACGACCTGACATGCGCTGAGCGAGCCGATTTCCAGAACAGTCTCTTCGATCTCCAGCGGATTGACCAGAAACCCGCCAAGCCGAAGCGCGTCACCCATGCGGCCGAGATGGACGAAGCCGCCATCGTCTGTCGCATAGCCGAGATCGCCGGTGCGCAGGAAGCCATCCGGCGTGAAAGCCGCGCGCGTGGCTTCGTCGTCGCCCAGGTAACCGGACATCAGGCTGGGGCCGCGCACTTCGATCTCGCCGCTGACCCCGGCGGCGGCGATCTCGCCGGATGCGAGATCGCGCACGCGGGCTTGCCCCGATAGCGAGACGGGAATGCCGCCGGAAAGCTGCCGGCGCTCGAGGCCGGCCGCGGCCGGCTGCACAGCGAACAGAGCGAGGGTCTCGCTCATGCCGAATAGACCGCGCAGCTTCACGCCCCGCGCCTCGGCCCGCGCCGGCAGGTCCGGCAACGCCGGATTGAAATTGGCGTGGCCGAAGAAGCGGAGGTTCGGGAACGGTTTCTCGTCGGTGGCCGCCGCGAGCATGCGATCGAGCATGTCGTTGGTCCCAACCATGTTGGTCACGCGGTGCGCGCGCGCGAGTCGCACTGCCTCGGCGGCATCGAAGACGGGCGGCACGACCAGAGGACAGGCGGCCGCGATGGCGGCGATCGCCTGGGAGAACCCGAAGGCGCCGCAGAACGGCACGACTTGCAGCACCGCCGAGCCTGGACGCGCGAGCTCGAAGGCGTCGGCGACGGCGCGCGCATGGGCGACAATGCCGCGCTGGCGATGGACGACGAGCTTCGGCTGGCCGGTGGTGCCGGACGTGGTGAAGAGGATGCAGGCATCTTCCGGGCGGCCCGCATCAGCCACGCTCGCCGCGTCAGACATCTCATCGAGATTCATCACGTCGAAGGGACGCCAGGCCGATGGATCGCCCTGGCCGGCGACGACCACGGCGCGCAGCGAGGCGAGATCGCCGGGCGCGATGGTGCGAAAGATCTCCTCGCTGCGAACCTTGCCTTGCCACGCGTCGGCGACAAGGAGACGCGCCGAACTACGGCGCAGCAAATCGCCGATCTCGCGGCCGCGGAAGCGGGCGTTGATACCCACGGCCAAGGCGCCCAGACGCGCGCAGGCGAGGAAAACTTGCAGCCAAGCCGGTGTGTTCGCCATCCAGACGCCGATGGCATCGCCGCGGCACAGGCCGAGCCGCGAAAAGCCGGCGGCGATGCCGCGCGAGCGAGCGGCCATCGCATCGAAACTCATCTCGCCGCCGTCCGGGAGGACGACGCAGATGCGTTCGCCAGGGGCACTGTCGAACATTTGATGAAACGTATCGGGCGCGCCCGCGTTGGTCATTCCGGGGTCGCCCCGATGGTTAGACCGCCGCAGACATAGAGCGTCTGGCCGGTGATAAAGCCGGCGTCGGCGGAAAGAAAGAAGAGCACGACGGCGGCCACCTCCTCCGGTCGTCCGAGACGTCCCAGCGGTACGGCCTCGGCCAGCGCCCGAGTGGCCGGGGAGGTCGGATCGTTCACGCCGGTGAAAAATTCCGTCGCGATGGGACCGGGCGCGACGCAGTTGACCGTGATCCCGTGGGGCGCGAGCTCGAGGGCCATGGAGCGCGTCAGGCCGGTCAGCGCCGCTTTCGTCGAGCCGTAGCCGATGCGCCCGATCTTACCGAGGGCGGCGCGACTGCCGATGTTGACGATCCGCGCGCAGCTAGACTCGCGCAGCCGGGGCAGGCAGAGTTGCGCGACGCGGATCACCGCGCGCGTATTCACCGCCCACATCGCGTCGGCATCCGCGAGGTCGATATCGAGCAGCGGCGCGACCGTGATGATGCCGGCGTTGTTGACGACCGCATCGATCGGTCCACGCTCGACGATGGCCGCGACCGAGCGCGACAGGGCCGCATCGTCGCCAAGATCGACGATGGAGACCTCGCCGGGGAAATCGCCGGGCGGCCGACTGCGCGTAACGCCAATCACCTTGTGACCGGCGCGCGCCGCGGCTTCCGCGACCGCTCTGCCGATACCCCGGCCGGCGCCGGTGATGAGAACGGAACCCATAGGTTCACCTGTGATGGATTCTTGCTTCTTAATTCCTGAACACGACCACTGCAAGACAATTTATCCCGCCAATACGCCAAGACGCTAAGTGACGGGCCACGGTCCGTCATCCCGAGCGCCGGCGAGGGATCTGAGAAAGATTTCTCCCTTTGGTCGAAATGACAACGCGCGCGCCTTTGCGCCTTTGCGGGAAACATTCTTCCTTCGTGTCCTTCGTGCCTTCGTGGTGGTACTCTCCGGGCGCGGGTGCAGGTTTGCCGCCGGCATCCAGCGCCGCCATTTCGTTACCGCGCATAGTTCAAACGAAGGCCAGGTCGCTTCCATTCGAACGCGACGAGCTTTCCTTTTCCCGAAAGCGTGACGAAGGCCGTGCGCAGATCGGGCCCGCCGAAACAGATGTTGGTCGGATAGAAATCCGGCAGCGGGATATGCCGAACCTCGCCACCGTCCGGCGAAACCACCGTGATGCCGCCGTTGATCAAAGTCGCCACGCAGATGTAGCCGGCCCCGTCGACGGCCAGCGAATCGAAGCGCTGGTGACCGCCAACCCCGACCAGCAGTGTGCCGCCGTGCGGCGATGGCCATGGCGCCTTGTGAATCTCGCCGGGGGCAACGATCTCCCACGACCACAGACGCGCCGTTTCGGTTTCGGCGACGTAGAGCCGTTCGCCGCCAGGGGACAGGCCGACGCCGTTGGGCGTGAGGATGGGATGGATGATCTCGCGGATCAGGCTGCCGTCGGTGCGGGCGTAGTAGACGCCGCCCCAATCGCGCTCGCGCGCCCGCGACTTTCCCAAATCGGTGAAGTAGAACCCGCCATGGCTGTCGAAGACGAGATCGTTGGGCCCCCGCAGCGGGCCGTTGGCAGTGCCCGTGTAGAGGGATTCGATCCGGCCGGTCTCGAGGTCGACGCGCTCGATGCGCCCGCCGCTGTAATCTTCCGCCTGCAAGACGGGTCGTAGGCAGAACTCGTCTTCGACCCACTTGAAGCCGCCGTTATTGCAAATATAGCACTTGCCGTCCGGCCCGATGGCCGCGCCGTTGGGGCCGCCGCCCATCTGCGCCACCACCTCCTTGCGGCCGTCCGCAGCGACCCGCGTGAGCGTGCCCCGCTCGATCTCGACAAGCAGGACAGAGCCGTCGGCCATCGCCACGGGTCCCTCGGGAAAGCGCAGCCCGGTCGTGATCTCGCGCAACTTCGTCATGATGTCATCTCCTCAGCCATCAAGAGATAAAAGCTCACGGCCAACTTCTACTTTCCCCACAACTTCTTCACGAACCCTTCTTCTTCGAGGCGCTTGAGAAAGCGGTCATTAACGTAAGCTTTCGCGTCAATGCCGCAGCGATGACCAAGCATATTGTGTTTCCCATGACGCCCTCCTATCACAATCCGAATCGGCCGGGCAATCCCGCATGAGCAATGGACGCGATCCGGCCATTGAACCGCCCCGCGCGGCTTCCGACTTCTCCCCCCTGACAGAATCACTTCGCTACGACAGCCCCAAGCCGATCTTGTAGAAAACCTGAGGCCTAAGGTATAGATATTTACCTTGGAAATGTTGAACAAAACGACTCCAGGAAAATTTACCCCGCCAAGGCGCGAAGGCGCAAAGTGACACTCCGTGTCCTTTCGACCGAAGGGAGAAATCTTTCTTCGATCCCTCGCATTCGCTCGGGATGACGGGCCGAGGGCACGTCACTTCGCGTCTTTGCGTCTTTGCGGGAGACATGGCTTTTCCGATCTCTTCTTGGTTTCCGAATTTCAAATACTTTTGGCTAGGTTTTAGTCGATTCGAGGAGAAAGTCCCCATGGCGAACGCAGAAATCGTTGCTATCGGTTCCGAGTTATTGCTCGGCCAGATCGTCGACACCAATTCCGCCTGGATGGCGCAGCGGCTGACGGCGCTAGGGGTCAATTTATATTTCAAGTCCGTGGTCGGCGATAACCCCGGGCGGATGAAAGAAGTCATCAGTAGAGCGCTGGAGCGGGCGGACATCGTCATCACCAGCGGCGGGATCGGACCGACGCGGGACGACTTGACGCGCGAGATCGTCGCCGAAGTCACCGGGCGCGAGTTGGTCTTCGACGAAATTCTTCTGGAACAGGTGGAAACCCATTTCAAGCGGCGCGGCCGAACTATGACGCCCAACAACCGGCGCCAGGCTTATATGCCGGAAGGGGCGATCCGGGTGAAAAATCCCAACGGCACAGCACCCTGCTTCATCGTCGAAGATTCCCGCGGGGTGATTTTCTCTCTTCCCGGCGTGCCCGTGGAGATGAAGTGGTTGTTTGAAAACGAAGTCGAGCCGTATCTGCGCCGGAAATTCAATCTTGCGGAAGTGATTCACTACCGGGTCTTGAAGATCATCGGCGTCGGCGAGAGCGCGGTGGACGACAAGATCGGCTACTTGATCGCCAATTCCAGTAACCCGACCGTGGGCGTGCTTGCGCTGCCCGGCCAGGTCGACGTGCGCATCGCTGCCAAAGCCGCTGATAAGAAAGAAGCGATGGAGTTGATCGCTCCCGTGGAAGAAGAGGTGCGCGGCTTGTTGGGCAACGCGATCTTTGCGGTCGATGACGATACCATGGAAAAGGTCGTGGGAAAGTTATTGCGCGAGAAGAACATAACGGTGGCGGTCTACGAAGATGTTACCTGCGGCCTGGTTGCGGAACGAATTCGGTCGGCGAGCGCCGAGCACTTTCTGGCCGGTTTCATCAGCAACGGCACCTCATCGCTGCGGGCGTTCCTGGGCTGCCCCCGGGAGCCGGATAGGTTGGAGCAAACGATCCGCGATCCGGCGGCGCTGACCGATGAGCTTGCTTGGTGCGCACGCGCCCAGGCCGGCAGTGATTTTGGGCTCGCGTTGCATTCCATTCCCGATCCGAAAAGCCAGGAACAAAACTTAGCACGGGGAGAAACCTACGTCTCGGTCACGAACGGAAAAACCTTCAAGCGTTTCACCAGCACCATGGCGGGCCGGGGACAATACGACCGCACGCGCATGACGCTCAACGCCATCGATCTGCTGCGCACGGTGCTTCTCGAAGGCATGTCATGAAATCAATTAACCGCAAAGACCCTAGCGCGGCAAAGCCGCAACCAAAATGAGAAAAGTCGGATTTACCACGAAGGCACGAAGGACACGAAGGACACGAAGGTTTTCGTAGGGTGCGCTTCGCGCACCGGTCGGTCTCGGAATATCTCTCGCAAAGACGCAAGCAAAGAAGTTATAGAGGCGGGGGGGAGAGCCCCCCCCCGGAAAGAACGGTCGGGCGAAGAAGTTTCCACCC
>ORMF011315378.1_pt1 | contig 11456 bp, 10 predicted proteins | sample 1779871 | NCBI WGS metagenome assembly ORMF01 (sample SAMEA104232316, study PRJEB22302) | groundwater metagenome | biome: forest; feature: aquifer; material: groundwater | place: USA | collected 2011-08-07 | depth 5.4 m
GGCGGTGGAAGCGCGTTCGAGCAGCAACGTGCGCTCGCGTTCGTCGGCGGGGCGGATTTGCAGGATCGCGCGCGCAAGTCGGAGCCATGTCGTGCTGTCATCGGGAGCAACCGCCACGATCTGCCCGAGCAACTGCATCCCGGCGCGAAAGTCATTGCGCTGGAAGGCCGCGTCGGCATCGCGGCGCAACACCGCGGCCGATTTTCCCACTTGGCTTGCGTCGCTCTTGATTTCGCCTTCGAGTCGGATCGCAGCGTCGGCGAGGTCGACACGGTGAAATGCCTTATCGGCGGCCGCGGCGGGAAAGCACGCAACAGCAGCGAGCGCGGCGACCAGGCCGGCGCGGAAGAAAGCGAGCATCGGTAAACCTCCCCTTCCCCTCGGTGGGAGCGCGAGGGGGAAACGTCGACTGAGCCCCGAAAACGTGTCGAGGTCGTGACTATCTTAGGCATATTCGGCCGGCGGCGTAGACCAATCCCGGAGTGTCGGGGAACGACGTTGGGCGCCGGGCGAAAGCCCTTTTCGTCGATAATATATGTGCATATTCAATAGCTTAGGTGAGCGCGGCCCTGGTCGGCGGAAGATCCGCGCCCGCTCCCCGCGCCCGTGCTTGTCCCACGATTCTTTTGCGCGCGAAGATCAAGACGACGCCGGAATGCGGATGCTAAGTTGCGACGGGGATTATTGACCGACATAACCAGACAACGGCCGCGAGGAAAAACAATGCCCGATAAAACAAAGAGTCTATTCCGACCGAAGGAATTTTCCATCGCGCTTCTGGCCGTGCTCGGCACAGTGATCGCCATGCCCGGCGCGGGCGCGCAGACGGTGGAAGAATTCTACCGCGGCAAGCGGGTCAATCTGGTCACGTCGGCGTCGGTCGGCGGCGGCTACGACCAATATGCGCGGCTGCTCGCCAAGCACATGCCGCGGCACATTCCCGGCCAGCCGACGATCATCGTGCAGAACATGACCGGCGCCGAGGGACTGAAGGCCGGCAATTATCTCTACAGCATGGCGGCCCAGGACGGCAGCGTCATCGGCGGGCTCCAGCGCAACAACGGCCTTGCGCGTTTTTATGCCGTGAACGATGCAGCCATCCAGTTCGACGCCAACAAGTTCCATTGGCTCGGCTCGCCACAGCAGGAAGTGGGACTGTTCATCCTCTCCACCAAGCTCGGGCTGAAATCCTTGGACGACCTGAAGAAGCAGGAGGTCGCCATCAGCTCCACGGGGCACAATTCGCCAAGCTCGATTTACGCGCGCATGCTCAACGCACTCTACGGCAGCAAGCTCAAGCCGGTGGAAGGCTACAACGGGTCGCAGGCCGCGCTGCTGGCGTTCGAACGCGGCGAGGTGGACGGGCATATCTCCGGCGGCTCTTCCGGGGCATTCCGGGCGCGGATACTGCCATGGATCGAGAAGGGCGAAGCCAAAGTGATCATGCAGATGGGCATCAACGCCGATCCAGCCTTTCCTAACGCGCCCACCGCTATCGACGTGGTGAGCTCACCCGCCGACAAGCAACTCTTCGAGATCGCCTTCGCCGAGCAGGTGATGGGGCGCCCGTTCCTGCTGCCGCCGGGCGTGCCCGCGGACCGCGTCAAGGCGCTGCGCGCCGCCTTCGACGCCACCATGAAAGACCCGATCTTCCTCGAAGATGCCAAGGCGCAGAACGTGGAGATCGATCCGATCAGCGGCGAGCAGATCAATGCGCTGCTCGACCGCGTCTATGCCGCTCCGCCGGAAGTGGCCGGGCGCATCCGCGACCTCGCCAAGTAAAGGCATCCGTGCACGCAAATCTAGCCCTCGCGCCGCGGCTATCCCGATCGGAATGATTGACAAGTCAGCGCGCGAAAAGCTGGCATTTGTTAATACGAATGCGCAGTTTTCGGCGGTTTTCTGGCCAAAGTTAACGTTCATGACATTTTAATGCGATACATTTGTCGCCCATATCTCAATGGTGCTCATGTCGCCCGTACTTGCCTACCTCCCGACGGTACATGACTGGCGTCTGGTCATGCTGGCCGGTGCCATTTGCTTCTTGACCAGCCTCGCGGCCATAAGCCTCTTGAGCCGAGCACGGGCAACGACCGGCCGCGCGCGTCTCACCTGGCTCATGAGTGCCGGCGCCGCGGCGGGATGCGGCCTATGGTCAACTTATTCCGTGATGATGCTGGCCGAAGATTCAGGTCTATCGTCCGTCGTCGCCGCTGCCGTGACGGGCATGGGTCTCGGTATCGGCCTGCGACTGATCGGCAACTTCATGGACGGCTCGCTCCAGGAGAAATTCCAAGAGCAAAATCTGCTGCTCGATAGCGCCCTGAGCTATATGTCGCAGGGCCTTTGCATGTTCAACGCCGCCGGGCAGCTGGTTCTGTGGAACAAGCGCTTTGTGGAAATCTACAAGCTGCAAAACCGGTTGCGGTTGGGATTCACCTTGCGGGATATCCTGCAGCAGCGGCTGGAGGCCGGAACCTTCAGCGAAGACCCCGATGAATTTGTGCGCCGGGTCAAGGCCGCTGTCCAGGCCGGCAAGTCGTTCCGGCACATTTTCGAATTGCCCGACGGTCGCAAGATAGCAGTCACCAACGAGCCAAGACCGACCGGCGGATGGGTGTCTACCCACGAGGACATTACCGAGCGGCAGCAAGTTGAGCAGGAACGCCCCTCCATCCGTGCTCAGGAGGCTCGTCGCGCCGTCATCGACGCGGCCATCGCCGCGTTCCGGCCGGAGGTGGAAAGCTTGTTCTCCAGCGTGAGCGACAGCGCGAGCGCGATGCGTTTAACCGCGACGTCGCTATTCGGCACCTCGCAGCAGACTTCGCAGCGCGCCGATGGCGCGGTCCAGGCCTTCAACGACGCCTCCGCCAATGTGGAGACCGTTTCAATCGCCGCCAACGAACTTTCTCACTCCATCGCGGAGATTAGCCGCCAGCTCGCGCACACGACCGAAGTCGTGCGACTTGCCACTTCGGAAGCGCAGGCGACCGATGGCGAGATCGCCGCGCTTTCCGACGGCGCGCAGAAGATTGGCGAAGTGGTGAAGCTTATTCGCGATATCGCCGGCCAGACCAATCTGCTCGCGCTCAACGCCACGATCGAGGCCGCGCGGGCCGGCGACGCCGGCAAGGGTTTCGCCGTCGTCGCCTCGGAGGTCAAGTCACTCGCGGTGCAGACCGCGAAGGCGACCGAGGACATCGCCAGTCTCATTCTCGCCGTGCAGGACTCGACCGCCGGCGCGGTCGGGGCCATCCGCGGCATCGCCACCCGCATGCAGGAGATCAATCACTATACCACCACAGTCGCCGCCGCGGTTCAGCAACAGAGCGCGGCGACCGACGAGATTTCGCATAATGTGGCGAGCGCCGCGAAAGGAACCAACCTCGTCGTTTTGGTTCTCGGCGAGGTCGCCGGAGCAACGACGGAAACGCGCTCGTCGGCTGAGATCGTGCAGGGCGCGTCGCAGACCGTGGAGACCGCCGTCTCCAACCTGCGCTCCAAGGTCGAAAGCTTCCTCGCCAAGGTGGCGGTTTAAGCCTCGTTGCGTGGTGTGGCGTCACCGGCCGTAGCATCAAGCGCGGCAATCTGAAAAGGGCGCGCGGTGGCCTTCACCCGCGTTGCAGATTGCCGCCGTGAGCGCAAATAGCTACACTCACAGCCGATATGAAAGCCCCCTTCCTTCGATGCCGCTTTCGCCACGTTGCTGACGGCCTGCGCGGGTCCATTCACCGCCGGCGTGCCGGGCGATCCGAAGAAGCCCGCCCGCACCCTGCAGGTCAAAATGCCGGAGGGCGACGGCACCATGACCTTCGATCCGGCGCGGATCGAAGTGCGCCGAGGCAAGCAAATCCGTTTTGTCATCACCAATGTCGGCGTGCTGCCGCACGAATTCGTGCTCGCCAGCGCCGAAGCAAACCTCATGCATGCCAAACTGATGCAGCAATACCCCGACATGGAACATGACGACCCGAACGCCAAGACGGTTCAGCCGCAAGGCACTGCCGAAATCCTTTGGCGCTTCACCAAGAAGGGCGTATTCGAATTCGCCTGTCTGATACCGGGCCACCGCGAGGCTGGCATGCTCGGCAAGGTCATCGTCAAGTGACGCGGCTCACGCTTAAAACACACGGGGGCTACTTGAAAATGAGGATTACGATCATCGTCGCCGCGCTTGCGCTTTTTCTCGCGGCACTGACTTGTTCCGCGAATGCTCAATCCGACGAATTCGCGAACGGAGAGGTCACCAGGATCGATACGGCGGCGAGCAAGATCACGATCAAGCACGGACCGCTGAAAAAGTTCAACATGGATATGGGGATGACGATGGTCTACCGGGTCCCCGACCCACAGATGCTTAAGGATCTCAAGCCCGGCGACAAGATCAAATTCATGCCCGACCGCGCCAATGGCCAATTCACGGTCACGAAAATAGAGAAAGAAAAATGAACTAGCCCGCCGACAGGGCAGCACCGGCCAAAGCAGGCCAAGCTATGGCAATCCAGGGCGGCGAATGGAACCGATAGGGCATTACATCGACGGCGCGCGGGTCGCCGGCAACAGCGGCGCGGTCGCCGATCTCTATGAGCCCGCATCCGGCAAAGTCTCCGCGCAGGTATCGTTGGGCGCCGCCGCGGATGTGGAACGCGCGGTTGCCGCCGCGACGCGCGCATGGCCGGAATGGGCGGCGACACCCCCTCCTCGCCGCGCCGCCGTGTTGTTCAAATTCAAGCATCTCATTGAGCAGCACGCCGGCGAATTGGCGCGGCTGATCCCCGGCGAACACGGCAAAGTTCTTTCCGATGCCCGCGGCTCATTGCAGCGCGGCCTCGAGGTGGTCGATTTCGCCTGCGGCATTCCGCATCTGCTCAAGGGCGAATATAGCGAAAATATCGGCACCAACATCGATAGCTATTCGCTGCGCCAGCCGCTTGGCGTTTGCGCCGGCATTACCCCGTTCAATTTTCCCGCCATGGTGCCGCTATGGATGTTTCCCCTCGCCATCGCCTGCGGCGATAGCTTCATCCTCAAGCCGTCGGAAAAAGTTCCGAGCTGCTCGCTCCGTCTCGCCGAACTATTCACCGAGGCCGGTCTTCCGCCGGGCGTGTTCAACATCGTCAATGGGAGCAAGGACGCGGTCGACGCGATCCTCAACCATCCGGGAATCGCCGCGGTGAGTTTCGTCGGCTCGACGCCTGTCGCCGAGCACGTCTATCGCACCGGCACCGCGGCCGGAAAGCGCGTACAGGCCCTGGGCGGGGCGAAGAACCACATGGTGGTGATGCCCGACGCCGATCCCGACCAAGCGGCGGATGCGCTCATGGGCGCGGCCTATGGCTCCGCCGGCGAACGCTGCATGTCCATCTCCGTCGCCGTCGCGGTCGGCCCCGCTGCCGATCCGCTGATCCAAAAGCTGACGCCGCGGGTGCGCGCGCTCAAGATCGGGCCAGGCACCGATGCGGAATCCGAAATGGGACCCCTGGTGACGGCGGCGCATCGCGACAAGGTGAAGGGCTATATCGAGACCGGGGTGAAGGAAGGCGCGGAGCTGGTGGTCGATGGCCGCGCGTTGCGGCTGCAAGGCTATGAAAACGGCTTCTTCCTCGGCCCTTCGCTGTTCGACAAGGTTCGCCCCGAGATGCGCATCTACAAGGAGGAAATCTTTGGCCCGGTGCTCTGCGTCGTCCGCGCGCCCGATTTCGACGCCGCCATAAAACTCGTCAACGCGCACGAATTCGGCAACGGCGCCGCGATCTTCACCCGCGACGGCGATAGCGCCCGCACCTTCGTCAGCCGCGTCGCCGCCGGCATGGTCGGGGTGAATGTGCCGATCCCGGTGCCGATGGCGTTTTACAGCTTCGGCGGCTGGAAGCGCTCGCTCTTTGGCGACCATCACATCCACGGGATGGAGGGCATTCGCTTTTACACCAAGCTGAAGACCGTCACCTCGCGCTGGCCCACGGGAATCCGCGACGGGGCAAATTTCGTCATGCCGACCATGCGCTGAATCAAAAAGAAAACCCGGAGCCCTTCTTTAGATCGTCTTAGCTCGCCTCCTTCATCACCGGCGCGGCCTTCAACGCAGCTTCGCCGATGGCGCGACGCTCCGCGTCCGCAACCCACTGAGGGTCCATCGGGACAACCTCGTTCACCACATACTTCACGTCCTCGATCTTCTCGTCGTCGCCAAGAAGCGGAACCGCGGTCTTGCGCGCTTCGGCGTTGTTGCCGATCAGCGGCGGGGTATGAGATTCCAGGACGACGGCGTCGCCTTGCGAACAATTATAAGCCCAGTGAACCTTGCCGCGGGGAATGCGCATGAGGTCGCCCTGCTTGCAACAATAGCCTTCACCCTCGACAAAGAACCAGATCTCGCCCGACATGACGTAATTCACCTGCTCGCATTCATGCCGATGGGGACGGGTGTGATATCCCGGCCCGCGCTCAGCGAACATGATGCTCGTGTCCATGCCATACACTTTCTGCGTGGACATGAAGACGCCCTTGTTCGCCGCCGACGAGGGCGCCGCCGTGCGCACCGGGAGATCGTCTTTTTTGGCGTGATAGTTCTGGCGTTTACCCATGGCGTTGTCCTCGATGTTGGATTGATCGTTTATCGAACCGTACCGTTGACGTTAATTCATACCGCCACTGGGCACGATTTTCCCCACTTCTGTGATGACTTCCGGCGGCGTCGCGTAGAGTGCTTGCACAAGCTTTTCAAGCTCCTGCGGCGGCCTGTAAGTCATGTCGATAGAGCTCTTTTTTGCCTCTTCGATAAGCCCTGGATCGCTCAGTGCCGCGGCGAAGGCCTCGCGCAATGCTGCAAGCCTTTCTTCCGGCACGCCGGGCGGAGCGACATAGGGCCGTCCAAACTCGACGCTGGAGAAAATAAAGCGAAGCAATTGCTTCTGCGATTCCGTCTTGGCCAATTCATACACCGATGGCACTTTCGGATCGTCCGCAAACGGAGCTTCCTCGACATGCATGATGAGGCGCAATTGGCCGTCTTTCAGCAATCTGGCATGCGTCGTCTGAAACAGGCTATAGGTGTGGCAAAGGCCGTCCACTTCGCCGCGTTCCAGGGCAATAATTGCCGCGCCTATTCCCTGATAGCCTTCGACCACGTTAAACTTCATACCTAAGACGTTGTTCAGAACGGTCGGGACGATGCTGAGCGAGGAGCCGGCGCCGCTTCCGGCGACGATAAGCTCTTGCGTAAATAGGTCGCTTGGACCTTTCACCGGGTTTTCGGCAGCGACCGCGCAGATGCGGCTTGGCAGCGAAGAGCCGCCGATCCAGCCGAATTTTCGGGGGTCGGCTTCTAAATTTTTCTGTCCGAGCACGGCCTGGCTCGGGATATTCCGCGAGAAAGAGCCAATGACCGTGCCGTCGCGCGGCGCCTTATTGTAAAGATAGTTGGTGGCTGTGATGGTTGCGGCGCCAGGCATGTTCTGCACGATAACCGTTGGATTGCCGGGCATGTGCGCACCCAGGTATTTCGCCAGTAATCGGCCGCCGAGATCGTAGTCGCCACCGGCAGCGTTGCCGACAATGATGCGCAGTGATTTGCCTCGATAAAATTCGGAAGGCGATTCACCCATGGCCGGAGATAGCTGAAATACGATTGCCGCGCCCATGAGCACGGCGGACGCGACAGCCTGTTTTTTCATGATTCCTCCGACCGTTTGCAGCGGCTTAACCGCATCATACTTGCACGCGCGGCCCAAGCAACGGGGTGGAGGGCCCGCTCCCTAACGCCCACGCTGCGCATGCTCGAAGTGCAGGCTATCTCGGCATATACAGAATGCAGCGAAGCGCCTAGAGTGCGATTCATTCTTGCACTTGGAACGCGCTTCCACTTACAAAATCAAGCGCATCGTCGGACGGTGGAGCGGTTGCCGACGTCGTCCCGGCATGGCGTCAAGCCGCGGAGCCTTGTCGGTTCCGTTCAACTTGTTGCCCAACAATACCGGGAGGAAAGAGCGACTTGGCTAACGCGCTGGCAATCTTCCAGGACCGAAACTATCGCTGGTATCTTGCGGGAAATTTCGCGTCGACGATAGGCCTCTGGGTCCAGCGCACCGCCATTGGCTGGCTAACGTGGGAGCTGACGCATTCCGCCACCTGGCTCGGCCTAATCGCGTTGGCAGAGACCGGGCCGACGATCCTGATTGGACTCTACGCCGGCGCGGTGATCGATCGCCTCAATCATTTGGGCGTCTTGCGTTTCACCCAATCGCTGACCTTGCTGTATTCGATTTTGCTGTTTGCTTTCACCTTCTTCGGGTTGATGAACATCTGGTGCCTGGCCGCGCTGGTTCTGTTTCGCGGCGCGGTTTTCACATTCAACCGGCCGGCGCGGCAGACTGTGGTCTATGGCCTCGTCGGCCGCGACCAGTTGATGTCCGCGCTCTCGCTTAACGCCGTCGCGTTTCAGTCGTCCAAATTCATTGGACCCGCCATCGGCGGCACCAGCCTGGTTTTTTTCGGCGTGGCTTGGACCTTCGCGATCGGCGCTGTGCTCGTTCTGATCTTCACCTTCTCGCTGAGCCTTCTGGAGGCGAAGCCGACAACGCGAGTGCCGCGAGAAAAAATCTCCATTCACGGCGAGATCGTCGAGGGCCTGATCTACATCATGCGGCATGCCGCGGTGCGGTTTCAGCTTATCTTGGTCGTCGTGGTGGCGTTGTGCGCCAAACCGATCACCGATCTATTTCCGGGGTTTGCGGCGGCGGTATTCGGGAAGGATGCCAGCGGTCTGGCGTGGCTGCTGGCGTGCCACGGCATTGGCGCGGCGACCGCCGGTATCTGGCTGAGCTTGGGGGTTGGAAACCGGCAGCTGCTGACTCTCTCATATTCCAGTATCGTCGCCATGGGCATCGCGCTTATTTTATTTGCATCCGTCAATTCCTTCGTTCTAGCCTGCGCGCTGCTGATCGTCGTCGGCTTTTCCTTTGTGATGATGGAGATCAGCAGCCAGACGCTGGTCCAAACGACGATCCGGTCGCGCTATCGCGGGCGCACGATGAGCATCTACGGCATGGTGTCGCAAGGCGTCCCGTCGTTGGGTACGCTCGCGATGGGCACGCTGGCCGAGAGCATGGGCTTGCAGTTGCCGGTATTGATCGGGGCATGTCTGGCGCTGGCCGTCGGCGTGGCCGCGTGGATTTTCCGCGGCAGATTGACCGCCGGGCCGGAGTCCGCAATCCAGCCGGATGACAAATCGGGCCTGGACTCTTGAATAAGTGGCGACCCCGCCTGGATTCGAACCAGGGACCCTCAGCTTAGAAGGCTGATGCTCTCATCCACTGAGCTACGGGGCCGTCTGCAAAAAAGTCTTATAGCATCAACGTTCTTAACAATAATAGTGACGGCCGGAGTTACGCCGCTTCGGCGTCCGTCATGCCAACCACCAGACGTTTGCCAAGCACGCGCAGCGCCGCGGTGAGCGCCGGCAGCTTCGTCATATGCTTAGGATCGAGCGGGCGGCGGACCTGCTTTTCATCCTTGTTCAGATGCCGGGCGAATTCCGACTTGCTGATATGGGCCGCGGTAAAGGCCTCCAATGCGGCCAGCTTGGCCGCAACCTCCGGAACGACGGTAATCTCAATCAAACCCCGCAATCTGGCGCGCGGCTTCGGCAGCGGAAGGCCGCGCTCCGGGTAGGTCAGCAAGGCAAGTCCAAGTGCTTCTTCGGCCATGGCGCGGGCGTCTACTTCGCCGCGCCCCTGGATAATTGCCTCCGGCACGTCGGGAAAGGTCACGACAATATTGCCGCGCTTATCACCGGGTTCGAACCGCGCACGGTAGGTGAAGGATTGCCGTGCTCTGGTTTCGACGCGGAAGGTCGCTCAACCCCCGATATATCGCGGTAAGTTCCTACCGAAACTCATATTTAACGAAATTTACCTAAGCTTTACCGGTCACCCAACCTTTGCAGCATCGGCTCCGAATGACCGAAGTCCTCGACCGCGCAGCTCACGACGATGCGACCGCTGCGGCCGGCGGCGCGCCAGGCACCAGCAATCGCACGCCTCTTTGCTATGTGGTCGAAGAAGAAGCGAGCATACGCCACTTCTTGTCACTGATCCTGCATGGATCGGGAATCGACACGGAAGAGTTCGCCGACGGCGCGGCGCTTCGCCAGGCGCTTTCCAAACGCAAGCCGGACCTGACTTTTATCAACATCGCCCTGGATTCCGCCGACGCCATCGAGTCCGTCGTGACGCTGGGCAAACAGGGTTATTTCGGCTTTGTGCAGGTGATGAGCAACCGCGGATCGGCGGTGCTCGAGCATGTGAAGAGTATCGGCGACCAACATAAGCTCAACATGCTGCCGGTTTTGAAGAAGCCGTTCGATACCACCACGATCATCAAGATCATCCAGGAGCTCAAGCTCGGCCATCCGCCGGCCATAGCGGCGCGCGTCGATCTCGACGAGGCGTTGGCCAACAATTGGATTGAATTTTGGTATCAGCCGAAGATCGATCTGCGGAAAAAACAGCTTGTCGGGGCCGAGGCTTTCGTCCGCGCCAACCATCCGCAACACGGCTATCTGCCCCCCGGCGCCTTCATGCCGGGCGCCACCGAAAGCAGTCTGCTTGCCGTTTCCGAAAAGGCGCTGATCAGCGTGATCAAGGCGGGGCTGAATTTCTCCAAAGTGGGCGTCAATCTGCGGCTCGCGGTCAACATTCCGGTGAGCGCGCTGGTCAAACTGCAGATTCCCGACATCGTCCGCGCCCACCGCCCCAACATGGACAACTGGCAGGGGCTCATTATCGACGTCACCGAAGAGCAGATCGTCAGCGATCTCGCGCTTGCCAACGAGATCACGAAAAAGCTGAGCCCGCTGAATATCAAGTTGGCGATCGACGATTTCGGCCGCGGTTATTCCTCATTGGTGCGGCTCAAGGAGTTGCCGTTCGCGGAGCTCAAGCTCGATCGCAGTTTCGTCACCGACTGCGGCACCGACAAGGTGAACGCGCCGCTGTGCAAGACGGTGATCGATCTCGCGCATAATTTCGGCACGCTTGCGGTCGCCATCGGCATCGAAAAGGCCTCCGACGCGGTGGCGCTGGTAAGCATGGGATGCGATTACGGCCAGGGCTTCTTGCTTGGCCAGCCCATGCCGGAGGATCGCTTTACCTCGCTGTTACGGCAGCGTGCGCAAGGCGGGCCCCGGCCTGCCGCGGCCGAGCCACAGAAACGGCAGGCGTGAACGGCCGGCCCAACGGTCGGTTTTTGCTTCAATGCGTCCAGCCGTCGCGGCGGGTAAAAGCAAAATTGTCGGCATAGGCGATGGTGCGGCGCGAAGGCTTCTTCGCCTCGAACAGCTGAAAGGGAATGCCGTGACGCTCGCAATAGGCGATCGCCTCCTCCTTGCTCGCAAAGCGCAGCCGCACCTGCTGCTTCATGTCGCCGGAACTCGTCCATCCCATCAGCGGCTCCACCAC
>ORMF012080070.1_pt1 | contig 11456 bp, 10 predicted proteins | sample 1779871 | NCBI WGS metagenome assembly ORMF01 (sample SAMEA104232316, study PRJEB22302) | groundwater metagenome | biome: forest; feature: aquifer; material: groundwater | place: USA | collected 2011-08-07 | depth 5.4 m
CGGCGCAGGGCCCTCTGAGAATACCTCGGCCGTTTGATCGGCGACGAGAAACGGCCGTGTCGCGGGCGCGCATCTCACCTGAGTGCCAAGCAGCTGACACAGATGCTCGGCGACGCCCTTGAGGTCGAAGAAGTCTACCTCGCGCTTGTCCTGGGACCAATGCGGCGGTGGGGGCGCGCCCGTCCACGCGATCCCCACGCCGCGGGTTTCGCCCGTCGTGGCGTGGAATCGCGCGCCGATTTCGAACAGCCCGACGTCGCGCCGGCCGTGCCGCCGGTTGTGCGCGACGGCATCGACGAGGCCGGGAAGGAGCGAGGGACGCAGCGTGCCGAACTTGGCCGACAGCGGGTTGGCGATGTCGACGAGCCCGCCAGCCTCGGCGTCGGTGACGAAGGCCCGGGCCGCGCCCGCTTCGATGAAACCGAACGTCACTGCTTCGTTCAGACCCGCGGCTGTCAGGACCCGCCGCACCAGCTGATCGCGCGGCACGCGCGGATCGGGCGCTGGGGCTGCCGTCGTCAGGGGTGGAAACGTGGATTCGAGCTTGTCGAAGCCGTAGTGACGCCCGACCTCTTCAATCAGATCTACCTCGTGTGTCAGATCGACGCGGAAGGTGGGGGCACCGACGTCCCAGCCGTCTCGACGAGCCACCACTTCCAGCCCGAGCGCGCGAAGGATTCGCTCGACCGTGGGATCGGGCACATCCAGTCCGAGCAGCAGCGCCAGGCGCGCGCGCCGGAGGTGAACCGTCTTCGGCGCGCGCGGCCGCGGATACACATCAAGGACTGGGCCGACAAGCTGGCCCGCACCGAGCTGCTCCATCAGCGCCAGCGCGCGCTGAAGCGCGAGCACGGGCCCGGCGATGTCAGCGCCCCGCTCGAAGCGGGACGAGGCTTCGGTCTTGATGCCAAGACGCTTGCTCGTCCGACGCACCGAGGCCGGCTTGAAGTAGGCGCTCTCGAACACGACCCTGCGCGTCGAGCCCGATACTTCCGATGCGGCGCCGCCCATGACGCCGGCGACCGCTTGCGGGCGCGTCGCGTCCGCGATGACGAGCATGTCGGTCTCGAGCGTTCGACTCGCGCCGTCGAGCGTCGTGATGGTCTCGCCGGGCGATGCCCGACGGATTCGGATGCTCGCGCCAGCGAGTGCAGACAGATCGAACGCGTGCAGCGGGTGTCCGATTTCCATCAGGACGTAGTTGGTGATGTCCACTATCGGGCTGATCGGCCTGACAGCCGCCGCTTTCAGCCGGTCAATCAACCAGGACGGGGAGACGGCTCCGGACGTGACATCGGCAATCGCGGCCGCGTACCGGGGGCACAGATCATCGTCTTCGATGGTGACAGAAATCCCGCCCGGGTTGCCAATGGACGGCGCGGCCGCGAGGCCGCGCGCGTCAGGTTGGACGAATGGGAGCCGAAGGGGCAGATCGTAGGCTGTCGCGATCTCCCGAGCCAGGCCAAGGACGCAAAGGCAATCTGGGCGGTTCGCCGTGACCTCGAAGTCGATCACCGCGTCGCCGGAACCGAGCGATTCGATCGACGCCACTTCGAAGCCGCAGAGCGCGAGCGTCTCGGCAATGTCATCAGGCGACGCCTGCACGTCGACGAAGTCACGAACCCAGGAAACCAGCAGTCGCATCGATTAGTCGGGCCTGTTCCTCACGAAATCACGAAGATCACGAAGCGATGATTGTTCTTCGTGTTCCTCGCGTCTTCGTGAAACGCTGTCCTCGTTAGTACGGAAACTGTTCAAGGAACCGCAAGTCGTTCTCGTAGAACATCCGGATGTCAGGTACCTGGTAGCGCAGGATCGCGATGCGCTCGATGCCCAGGCCCCAGGCGAACCCGGTGTACTGCTCCGCATCGTATCCAACGGCCTCAAAGACGGCGGGATGAACCATGCCGCAGCCTCCCAGTTCGATCCAGCCGGTCTTCTTGCACATCTGGCAGCCGGAGCCGTCGCATTGCCAGCAGCTGATGTCGATTTCCGCGCTCGGCTCCGTATAGGGGAAGAAGCTTGGACGGAAGCGCACGCGCGAGGTCGGCAGGAACATCTCTCGCACGAACGCGAGCAGCGTGCCCTTCAGGTGCGCGAGCGAAATGCCTTCATCGACCACGAGCGCTTCCACCTGGCCGAAAGCCGGGGAGTGCGTGAGATCGAGATCGTCCCGACGGTAGACGCGCCCCGGCACCACGATGCGGACCGGCGGCGGATGCGACTTCATGTGCCGGATCTGCACGGCCGAGGTATGCGTGCGGAGGAGGGTGCGCAGGTCATCGGCCCGTCCGCTGTCGCCGTGCACCGAGGTGGCGAGATAGAGCGTGTCCTGCATGTCGCGCGCGGGATGCTCGGCCGGCATGTTCAGCGCGTCGAAGCAGTGCCATTCGTCTTCCATCTCCGGCCCCTCGACGATGCCGAAGCCCATGCGGGTGAAGATGGCCTCGATCCGGTCGCGCACAATGGTCAACGGGTGCAGGTGGCCGAGCGCGGGTACCCGCCCCGGCAGCGTGACATCGACAGCTCCCGCGGGCCGCTCCTGAAGCGCCCGTTTCTCCACAAAGGCCGCCCAGTGCACCTCGATGGCCTGCTTCAGTTCGTTGGCGTAGCGGCCGATTTCTTTCTTCTGGTCTGCCGAGGCGCCGCCAATCATTTGCATCCACGACGCGACGACGCTGTTCTTGCGCCCCATGAACCGGTCGCGGACACTCTGGGCCTCTCGAGCGGAGGTCGCCGCCGACAACGCCGCCTCGAACGCAGCAAGCTGGGCGTTGACCTCGCTCTGGTCGGGAATGCTCAACGTATTCGCCTTCGTGTCTTCGCGGGCCTCGCGAAGGATAGACGGGATGGCTGTGTCAGGCGCGCGCGGCGGCTGTCTTCGCGCCCGTGGCGGTCTGGGCCTTGGCCTTGGCCTGTGTGGCCAGGCTGGCGAACGCGACCGGGCTCGAGATGGCCAGCTCCGACAGGCTCTTGCGGTCGAGCGTAATGCCGGCGTTCTTCAGTCCGTTCATGAACCGGCCGTATGTCAGGCCGTTCTCCCGGGCGGCCGCGTTGATGCGGACGACCCACAGGCGACGGAAGTCGCGCTTCTTGCGCCGGCGGCCGACGAAGGCGTACTTGAGCGCCGTATCGACCGACTCTTTCGCCGCACGATAGAGCTTGCTCTTGTTGGCGTAATAACCTTTCGCAAACCCGAGCAGTTTCTTGCGCTTGGCGCGGCGAACCGTTCCTCTCTTAACACGCGGCATTGCTGAGTCTCCTAACAACGCCCGACCTGAAGGTCGGGCCTACGATCTAATTCCTACTCCCTACTTATAGGGGAGCATCCTCGCGAGCTTCGGTGCATCCACGTCGGCCACCGTTGTCGTGCCGCGGAGCCCGCGCTTACGCTTGGTCGTCTTGCTGCTCAGAATGTGCTGCTTGAATGCTTTTGAGCGCATGAACTTGCCGTTCTTGGTCCGCTTGAAGCGCTTCGCGGCGCCGCGATGGGTTTTCAACTTCAGCTTCTTCGCCATCTAATATATCCCCAACGCCCGGGCTAAAGCCCGGGCCTACATGCCTTCTTTTGGCGGTCTCTGCCCGCCTTCGCTTCGCTCACGGCGAGGCCTCGCCGTGAGCGCACCCGATTTCTCCATGCGCGGAGGCGGGCGGTGATCGTGCTCGTTACTTCACCGCCGCGGCAGCCGCCGGCTTCGCCTTGCCACCGCCCGTGTGCGGTTTGCGGCTGAAAATCGTGTGCATCTGGTTGCCTTCCATGCGCGGCGTCGATTCCACGACCGCAACATTGGTCAGCTCCTGCACGAGCCGCTCGAGAATCCGGCGGCCGATCTCGGGGTGCGCCATTTCCCGGCCGCGGAAGAAAATCGTCGCCTTCACCTTGTCGCCGTCCTCGAGGAAGCGCTCGATGTGCTTCTTCTTGAACTGGTAGTCGTGCTCATCCACCTTCGGGCGGAACTTGATCTCCTTGACCAGGATCACCTTCTGGTGCTTCTTCGCTTCGCGGTTGCGCTTTTGCTCCTGATACTGGTACTTGCCGAAGTCCATGATGCGGCAGACCGGCGGCACGGCGGTCGGCGAGATCTCGACCAGGTCGAGCCCCTTCTGCTTCGCTATGGCCAAGGCCTGCGGCGGCGGCATGATGCCCAGCTGCTGGCCGGTGTCGTCGATGACGCGGATTTCGCGAACGCGAATGCGTTCGTTGACGCGCGTGCGGTCATCACGTCGAGGACTTCTGTCGAAAGCTATAGCAACCTCCCTAACGCTGCGGCTGTTGGCTCGCAGCTTTCAACTCTCGGACCGCCGGCTCTGGTTGTGCTGCCCAATGATGATCAGGCTGAACGCTGAGAGCTATCGACCGCGAGCTGCGCCTTCTTCAAGATTTCGTCCAGGGCCTTGGCGACGAAATCCGTGACCGTGCTGGCGCCCCGGTCCCCACCCAGGCGTGTACGCACGGAGACCGTGTGTTCTTCAACTTCCCGATCACCGACGACCAGCATGTAGGGGATCTTCTGAAGCTGGGCCTCCCGAATTTTATATCCAATCTTCTCCTGCCGCTCATCAAGAGTCATCCGGAGCCCGGCGGAAGCCAATTGGTCGCGGACCGAGGCCGCATACGCCAGGTGCCGGTCGGAAATTGGGATCACGACCGCCTGGACTGGAGCCAGCCAGAGTGGGAATGCCCCGGCATAGTGCTCGATCAAGAGGGCGATAAATCGCTCAAAACTGCCAAAAATGGCTCGGTGTATCACGATCGGCGGATGCTCCGCGTTGTCGGCGCCCACGTACTTGAGACTGAACCGCTGCGGCAGCTGGTAGTCGAGCTGAATGGTGGCGCATTGCTGCTTGCGGCCAATGGCGTCGGTCACGTCGAAGTCGATCTTCGGCCCATAGAACGCCCCATCGCCTTCATTGAGGGTATAGGCCTGGCCGGACCGCTCGAGCGCGGCCTTGAGCTGCGCCTCGGCCGAATCCCAGGTGGCCACCTCGCCCAGGAACTCGGCCGGTCTCGTGGACAGCTTGGCCTCAAACGCAAGGCCGAAGTCCGCATACACCTGTTGGACGAGCCCGAGCAGCCGCTCGACCTCCTCGCCAATCTGCTCCTGCATCACAAAGCAGTGCGCATCGTCTTGCGCGAACTGTCGGACGCGGGTGAGACCCGACAGCACGCCCGATGCCTCGTTGCGGTGCAGCGGTGTCTGCTCGTGCAGGCGCAGAGGCAGGTCGCGATAGCTCCGGACTTCACTGGCGAAGACCAGCATGTGCCCGGGGCAGTTCATCGCCTTGACGGCGAGGACCTCGTGCTCGCCGGCCGCCTGCGAGGCCGCGTCGCCCACAGCCGCCCCCGCGTCGATCATGAACATGTTCTGGCGGTAGTGTGACCAGTGTCCGGAGGTTTCCCACAGCGCCTTGTTGAAGATGAGCGGCGTCTTCACTTCCACGTAGCCGGCAGGGAAGAGCACGCCGCGCATGTAGTTGGCGAGCGTGTTGTACAAGGTCGTGCCCTTGTCGAGCCAGAACGCCGCGCCAGGCGCCCACTGGTGGAACATGAACAGGCCGAGGTCGCGCCCGATCTTCCGGTGGTCGCGTTTCTTCGCCTCCTCGATCTGCGTGAGGTGGGCCTTCAGCTCCTTGTCCGAGAAGAAGGCCGTGCCGTAGATGCGCTGCATCGGCTGGTTGTGCGCATCACCCTTCCAGTACGCGTTCGACGTCGTGAGCAGCTTGAACGCCTTCAACCGCCCCGTGGAGGGGACGTGCGGGCCCACGCAGAAGTCGACGAAGGTCTCCTTGTCCTTGATGGTGTAGCAGGAGACCTCGCGCTGTCCCGCGGTCTTCTCGGCGATGAGCTGCACCTTTAGGGGCTCGCCGCGAGCCTCGAAGAACCTGACGGCTTCTTCGCGCGGCCACATCTGGCGCTCGTAGACCAGGTCCTGGGCCGCCAGCTCCTTCATCTTCTTCTCGATCGCGTCGAGATCTTCCGGCACGAACGGACGCGGCACCACGAAGTCGTAGAAGAACCCCTCGTCGGTCGGCGGACCGATGCCGCACTGCACGTGCGGGAAGAGGTTGGTGACGGCCGCCGCGAGGAGGTGCGCCGTGCTGTGCCGGTAGACCATGAGGGCCTCTGGGCTCCGGTCGGTCAGGATCTTCACCGAAGCGTTCCGGTTCAGGGGGAACGTGAGATCGACGAGCGTGCCGTCGACCATCCCCGCCACGGCCGCTCGCGCCAGGTTGGGAGAAATGTCCTCGGCCACACGGATCACGGGCGCGCCGGCAGGCACGGCCCGGCTGGATCCATCCGGTAGCGTGACGATCACGTCATTCATTGGGGGTGAACAGGTAGGCGCTCAACTCTCGGCTCTTCGCTCTCACGGCCCTCGGCTCTCTGCTCGTGTGACTCGCCGCCGCCCGCGCGTGAAGCTGAACGCTGACAACTGAGAGCCGACAGCTTGAAAGGAGCATGGTAGGCACGGGTGGACTCGAACCACCGACCTCCTGCGTGTCAAGCAGGCGCTCTAACCTCTGAGCTACGCGCCTAGATCCTTGAAAATACGGGCCTTGAACAAACAGCGAGTATAGCAGATTGCTATCGGCCGGCTTGCCGTTCGGTTCACCGTCTTGAACGCGCGAAAGCCGATGACCGACACCGAGTCATCAGGCGGCTTTCTTCTGTGCGAGGCGTTCGAGGGCCTTTTGAAGCACGGGGTCGATGGTCGGCGCCGTTTGTCCGAAGCCCACGATCGGTTCGTCGACCATGACGGTTGGCTCGAGCCCCTTCTCGTGCAGCGGCGATCCGTCGGGCGTGAGGTAGCGGGTCACGGTCAACCAGAGGCCGCTGCCATTGGGAAGTTTGACCAGCTTCTGCTGGGCGGCCCGGCCAATCGTGTGCTCACCGATGGTCTCGGCGCGCTGGTTGCCAACGAGCGCCGCCGCAAACAACTCCGCGCCGCTCGATGTGCCCGTATCGATGAGCAGCAGCGTCGGCAGCGTGATGGCGCCGTCGCCACTTCGTGCCGTGATGGTTTCGCGGTCGAGTCCCTTGGTATCGCGTTGGGCGAGCGTGCCCTTGGCGACGAAGAGACGCGCGAGCGCCAGCCCGCCGTCGAGCGATCCACCCGAGGCGCGCCGCACGTCCACGATCAGCGAGGCCGCGCCGTTCTTCGCCAGGTCGGCGGCTTGCGCCTTGGCCTGATCCGCCGTCTTCGACCCGACAGCCGCAACCCGCAGGTACCCGACTCCGGGAGCCGCCATGCGGCTAGTGACGTCAGTCGTCGATACGGTTTCGCGTGTGAGCTCGATCACGTGCGGTTCGTTGGCGTTCTCTCGAATGATCGTGAGCGAAATCTTGGAACCCACCGCGCCGCGAAGCGCTCGCATGCCTTCAAAGACGGACATGTCGCGGGTCGGCGTGCTGTTGATGATGCGCACGTAGTCGCCGGTCATCAAGCCGGCTTTGGCTGCAGGTGATCCGTCGCGCGTCGCGATGATACGCAGGTAGCCCTGCCGTGTGAGGTCAATACCGACATCGCCCGCGGGAGGCGCAGCGTTGGTCTCCATCTGCCTGACCTGGGCAGGTGTCAAAAACGCGCTGTCGGGGTCGAGGCTGTCGGCAAGACCGTGCATGGCCCCCGCCATCACCTTGTCGATGTCCACCTTCTCGACATAGTTGCTCGAGATGAGGTTGACGACATCGTCGAAGACCTTGAGATGCTGGTAGGTGTCTTCGCGAGCCATCACCCGGTTCAGCACACCACCCAGCAGGGCAATGGCCACGACCGGAGCCGAGATCCATAGAACGATGCGTCGGGTGGTTGAAGGCATAGGACAAGTCGCCGGACGCTGAACGCCGACAGCTCATGGCTGAGAGCTGACTATTTCCGCTTCAGCCATTGTAAGGGATCGACCGGGCGGTCGTCGATGCGCAGTTCGAAGTACAAGCCCGCCGTTCCCCCGGCGGCATTGCGCCCGGAGGTCGATGTCAGGGGCGGCCCGGCCGTTCCAATCACATCGCCGTGGGTGACACGGGCGCCGACCGAGAGCGCGATGTCGAGCAGGTTACCGTACAGGCTGAACGTCTGGTTCCCGTGGTCGATAATCACGAGCTTGCCGAACCCGGTGAACGTGTCGGCAAACGCCACCGTGCCGTTGTGGATCGCGGTGACCGTTGCGCCTTCCATCGCGGCGATCTCAATCCCGTTCGAGAGGGTCCGGCCGTCGGCGACCGAGCGTCCGAACGGCAGACTGAGTGTGCCGGCCACGGGCCAGTCGAGGTCGCCACGGAATGGTCGGAGTGGCAAGGCGGCTTCGGCGACAGGCGTGGCTCCCGCGGCGATTCCCCGCAGTGTGACCTGGAGCTTCTGCTGGGCCGCCTGCAGCTCGCCCGAAAGTTGGGCGTTGAGATCTCGCGCCGAGTCGATGGCGGCGATCCGCGCGTTGCGGGCGGCGACAGCACCGGCTGCGGCCACGCGCGCACGCTCAGCGGCGACCCGCAGCCCTGCAATTTCTTTGACCTGCGTCTGGAGCGATGCACGGGCGGCCGTCAGCTGGTCGAGCCGCCGCGTGTGCGACGCGATGCGCTCGCGATCCGCCTCCGCCAGCGCGGTCACGAGACGCGCGGCTCGTCCGAGACTCCGGACGTCCGACACCGACAGCAGCATCCGAAGGTACCGGCCTTGTCCCAGCTTATAGAGGGTCACGAGACGACCGGCGAGTTCCGGGCGCTCCGCGAGGTCTTCGCGCTCGAGTCTCGCGACCTGCTCGTTGGTGGACGCCAGCTGACGGGTCGTGGCCTCCGCGCGCGCGGTGATTTGCGCCAACTCTTCGCTCCTGAGCTGGCGCTCCACTTCGAGCTTGCGAAGCTCACCGAGGAGCGTCCGCTCCTCCGCCGCCAGGCGATCCGCTTCCTGCTGTAGCGCCTGCATGCGCGTCGCAGCCCGCTGCGACAGCGCCTCCGTATGGCGGCGATCGGCCTGTGGGACTTGTTGCGCGGCAAGGGTGGCGGACAGGGCGAGCAAAAGGATTGCGGAGGCGGCGGGCGCCGAAATCCCGTGCATCATGTGATGGGAAGCGCCGAAATTATAACATCTAGGTGTGCGTGTGCTGGGGATTGACCTCGGGCGGCGGCGGATCGGCCTCGCGATCAGCGATGTCTCCGGCACGCTGGCTCGCCCGCTCGAGACGCTGTCCATGGGGCATGCGGCGACGCTGCGGCAAGCCATTGACCGCGTGTCGGCGGCTGTCTCGGCCCTGGTCGCCGAGGAGGACGGGCTCGCCGCGATCGTTGTGGGAGTGCCGAGGGGGCTCGACGGATCGGCGACTGACGAAACGCGGCGGGTGGCGGCCTTCATTGAAGGTCTCAGGCGCCGGACGTCGCTCCCGATTGTCGAGGGCGATGAACGGTTGACGAGCCGGGAGGCCGAGAGCCGCCTGGCTCTGCGGGAACGCGACTGGCAGAAGCGCAAACAGAAGCTCGATGCGGCCGCGGCCGCGATCATCCTTCAGGACTATCTGGATCGACGGAGGTGAGTTGTGACTCCTAACCTGCACGGGCGTCGTGGCCGCGTCAGACCTGCGTATCATCATCTCCCAATTGCAGGATGGCAGGATGGCAGAGTTGCAGGAAGTGAAAGATCCTTCCGTATGAGAACTGTCTCATCATGAGAAGACTCTCGCTCGTGGTCCTGTTGCTGGTCGTTCTCGCTGGCGCGGCGTGGTACGCCCTGTACGCTCGTCTCACGACGCCGTATCGCCGTGACGCGGAGTCGGGGCAATCTGTCGAGATCCCGTCGGGGCTCGGTACGCGGGCCATCGGCGCGCGTCTTGTGGCAGCCGGCGTGGTCCGCGACGAGTTGACGTATCGCGTCGCGTTGTGGCTGAGCGGCGACGCGCGACGGTTGCAGGCCGGCGAGTACCGGTTCGATCGCCCGATGACGCCGGCCGAGGTGATCGGCAAGATTGCGCGCGGGGAAATGGAGCGCGTTCGCGTCACGTTTCCAGAGGGGCTGACCATTGCCGAGATGGCGACGATCTTCGAGTCGAGCGGACTCGGCTCGGGGGACGACTTCCTCGCGGCAGCCAAGGAGGTGTTACTCATCGCCGCCGACGATCCTGCCGCACGGAACCTCGAGGGATACCTCTTTCCAGATACCTACGCGTTGTCGCCCCACGCCGCGGCCGCTGATTTGGTCCGGCTCATGATCGATCGTTTCCGTACCGTGGCGACGGATGCTCTGCTGGGCGAGGCTCACGCTCGCGGGTGGACGCTGCGCCAAATGATCACGCTCGCCTCACTCGTGGAAAAGGAAACAGGCCGGCCGGAGGAGCGGCCCATCATCGCCAGCGTGTACGGCAACCGTCTTCGCATTGGCATGGGCTTGCAGTGCGATCCGACGGTCATCTATGCCCTGCAGTTGGCCGGAAAGTACACGGGCAACCTTCGCCGCGACGATCTCATGTACGACTCGCCCTACAACACCTATCGATACCCGGGGCTCCCGCCAGGCCCGATTGCTGCGCCAGGCAGGACATCCATCGAAGCCGTCCTGCACCCCGCCGCCGCCGACTATCTCTACTTCGTCAGCCGCAACGACGGTTCGCACGAGTTCGCGCGCACACTGGCGGAACACAATCGCAACGTTCAGAAGTACCAGGTGCAGTACTTCAGGGACCGAAGGGCAGGCAGGACTGGCCCGCCTGGCAGAGCCGGCAAGTAATCACGCGTCCTCTTGCACAAAATACCACCCTGCGACAGCCAGAGTGTTTGACAGCATCCGCACGACGATGCCATCGTCGTCATAGGTCGGAGAAAGGGATTGCAGTCATGCACGTCGCTGGCATGCCGGGGGCTGTGCGGGAACGGTTTGGCGAGGAGGCGACCAATGGTCTTGTGGATTGGATGCAGTCGCGACAGGATGAGTGGAGCGACGATGTGTTGAGCACGGCCACCGAGCGATTCGAACGGCGGCTCACCGAAAGCCTGTCGGGCCTGCGAGTGGAGATGCACGAGGGGTTCGGCGGAATGCGTCAAGAGATGGCTCAGAGCCTCGCGGCTGTGCGTCAAGAGTTGACGGAAGTACGTGTGGAACTCTTGAAGTGGTCGTTCCTCTTCTGGGTCGGTCAACTGGCGGCGATGGCCGGCCTGCTCGCGTTCATGCTCCGCGGGACAGGCGCGTAACTTAGCGTTCTCCCCACTTCAGCTTGGTGCGCAGTACCTCAAAATAGCTGCGTGTGGACGGCTTGATGAGCCGGAGCGGCTGATCGGCGCGTTGAACGGCAATCTCATCCCCAGCTTGGAGTTGGAATCCGGCCTGTCCGTCAAAGGTCACGAACAGTTCGTCGCGCTCCTCCATGTTGGGCTGGATGCGGACCACCGATGTGCCGGGGATCACGATCGGACGGTTCGTGAGCATGTGCGGCGCGATGGGGGTCAGCACCAGCGCGTCAACCGTCGGCTGCAC
>ORMF010248151.1_pt1 | contig 11454 bp, 10 predicted proteins | sample 1779871 | NCBI WGS metagenome assembly ORMF01 (sample SAMEA104232316, study PRJEB22302) | groundwater metagenome | biome: forest; feature: aquifer; material: groundwater | place: USA | collected 2011-08-07 | depth 5.4 m
CAAGGAAAAGAGAGTTTTTGTTCCTGGGGGAACACCCCCAGGCCCCCGGCAGGACGGCTTCGCCCCCTGCACTCCCGTGTCCGAACCGCAACTCTGAACACGTACGGCGCCCTCCTTCATACTGCACGACCTTAAGTTTGGACCACGCTTTAGATCCCTCTGATCATGGGGAACCCTTCCCGACGATTGGTTGCCTCGACAGCTTTAGTGCCGCGTTGGCTTCGCCGCTGCCTGGGCTGGCTTGGGGAGGGTGAATGGGAGGAGGGATGCCGGTCAGCCTCCCGCTTGGGCCGGCAGCGTTACCTGGCCGGGCGGACGTCGCTGGCGGGGAGCGTTCGGGGAATCTCAGTCCGCCGCCCACGTTCGGCTCTGTGCGCGAGGGCACCCGCTCAGTTCTTGATATTGAGCAGACCGTTCACCAACTGGCGGGTCTTCTCCATCTCCGCCTGGGCAGACTGTGGCCCGGTGTAGAAGTAGCGGGTCTTGGGATCTGGGCGTGACGGCGCGTCTACGGGTTCTACGTCGACCCTAAGGCTGTTCACCTGGAGGTTCTTGCTGTAGGTCTGCTGGCCTTCCTTGGTAAGGAGCCAGTTGATCAGCAGCTTGGCAGCGTTGGGATGTGGCGCCCGGTTTACCGACCAGAGGACGCCCGAGTTGGCCACGATCATCGCGTCTTGAATAGGCTGATACTTGATATTCTTTCCAAGGCCCGCATCAAGAAATGGCTGAAGATTGGAGAGCCCGAGCCCGCAGATCATGGCATACCCGCCGCGCACCAAGGTCTCGGCAGCTTGACGCTCATCCTTCACGAAATACGGTTGCTGGTCGACAAGAAGTCTTTTGACGATGTCCTCCCCGTTGGCAAGCCGAGCGGCAGTCAGTGGGGCGTACGTTTGGGGAGTCCGCGGATCGTACCAAACGATCTTTCCCTTCCATTTCGGGTCCAGGAGATCCTTAGCCGTCTTGACTTCCCCAGCGTTCACCAGGTCGGTGTTAACTGCCCACAGGACCAACCGGACATCCATGGCGAAGCCCCACTTACGGTCATCGTCCATCCAGTTCTTCTCAAACCCTGTAAGCCACACCGCATCGTTGAGGACGTCAGGCCTAAACATGAGCGGTCGTATCGGGTCCAGCACGCCATTCGGAACCAACTGCGGCAAGGCTACCACGGCGGAAGCCACCAGCACGTCCAGTTCATAAACCCCCGCCTTCCGCTCTTCCAAGAGTTTAGGTGCGAGTAACGCGGTGTTGGCAAACGCAACATGGTTGACGGCGATACCAGGGAATGCACTCTCAAAGCCCTGCAGCCATATGCGGTGGCCCACGTGCGCGGTGGTGGCCACCGTGATCGCTCCTTCTTTGCTAGCGGCAGCTACGAGGTTACTCCAGTCCTGTTCCCAACTCCGGTCTACCGCAGCGGCAATCGGGTCTGGTGCTTGAGCGGGCGGCACCTGGACAGCCGGAGCGCAAGCAACTCCGAATACTGCCGCGGCGGAAACGCCAGTCGCTCTGAGAAATCTTCGACGGGTAGGCGCTATTCCCACAGTCACTTTATCGCGCTCCTTTCACAATCACTATAGATGCTAACCTTCATCACTCGAAGCCGCCGGTAATCCCGAGATAACCGTGGAGCCTCACCACCCTAGCCGTCTGTGGTCAGCGCCACCCAGGCCATCACCTGACAGGCGCCGCGGAAAGTGGAGATCACTGAACACATCTAGGCTTGGGGCGATTGCTCGAAGAGTGTTGAGTCGTTAACTGGCTACAGATCCCGCAGCAGACGCCCGTAGCCCTTGATGGAGTCTTGGATTCCGCAACGCCGCAGTGCGTGCCAAGTGATCGCTTGGCCGGCCGTGACCACGGTGATACCAAACTCTTGCTCAAGGGCATCGATGTTGGCAACCATTGGCCAGTGTGGAGAGGCGCAGTGCAGCGTATCGGCTTCCGGGGGTTTTTGGATCAGTTCACGGGCTTGCGCCAGTGTCTCATCCGCCGTTAGCGACCCGCTCCTATTGACCGGCTGGCTCAAGGGGAGGACTTCCAGAACGGTACATCCCAGACGCTCCACTTCCTCCAAATGCTGCACGTTCGTTCCCGAACTCGAGCGCATCATCAAGACCTTGCTCGCCCCGACGGCTTTGAGCGCCGCGTTCTGACACAAGAGACTCGCCGTGACCGGTACACCATAGTCCTCCTCCATCCGGCGTACCACTTCTTCGACCGAGTGTTCGCTGGCCGCGAAGTTCACCGGCACACCACCGAAAACCACAATGTCAGCACCGGCCTCAGCCATCTCATGGGCGGCTCGCATGCTCTGCTCGGCGCTGAGCTTTATCTCTTCCTCGGTCCCCTCCCACACACTCATCGTGGATAGCAGGAGCGACACTCCATCAGGGACGATGCGATAGAAATCAAAGGGGAAGACCTCACCCACAAAGACAGGGCATGTGTAACCAATACGGGCGCGGTAGCCGTAGGCTGGAGACATGGCAGGACTCCTCGACGATGCTGGATATGATCGGTCACGGACTTCAACGCCACCGTGAGCAGGGAAGCCCCCTCGGGCGCCATCAGATAGAACTCATGGGCGTGGTTCTGGTTCGGCACCGCGGGTTGCAGGAAGCCAATGCTGGCGCGCCAACCGTAGGCGGCTCCGGAGAAGGCCGGAGCGTTCATTTACTCCACCTCCAAACCATGGATCCCTACTGAGCACACGTAATGGGCGAAGGCCCATCGTTTCCTCAGAGCACGCTCCCCGGGGCCCATAGATGATGCGTCCGAAACGGCGAGCGCCGGGGGCGTCGAGTGGATTGTTGAACGCCGGCTCGGCCTGCGTCAACATTGTGAAGCCCATCACGCACAGGCCAGTAGCCTGCGGCGTAATTGAATGCCTGTGACTCAGAGCCAATTTTAACCTCGTCACAAAATTGACATTCCGTTGGCGAGCGTCAATACTCTGACCGTGCCAAAGGCGTGCGCTAGCGAGCCATGCAGTCGCTCCAATACGTGATACCCTAACCGGTGGAAAACCTGGTCACTCATCATTCCCCGCTGGACCGGGTGAATGAGGGATTCGAAGCCCACGAGAGCTGGGAAGCCATGGTGGCGATGGTTACCCCCAACCGTTGATGCAACACAAATGAGGCATGAAGTAGGATGCCCTACCACATCGGCTTCGACATCGGCGGGACCTTTACCGATTGCGCCGTGCTGAATGGCACGGGGACGGTGGTCACCACCGCCAAGTCTCCGACCGATCCCCACGACCCCAGCGAGGGCGCCCTCAACTCTCTGTCCGCCGCCGCCGAGAACCTGGGCCTCACCCTGGAAGCACTGCTGGCGGATACCGCCACGTTGATCCACGGCTGCACCGTGGGCACCAACGCCATGATTGAGCGCAAGGGGGCCCGGGTCGGGTTGATCACCACCCGCGGGCACGAGGACTGCCTGTTCATCGGCAAGGTGAACCAGAAAGTTGCCGGTCTTTCGGAGCGGGAAATCCTGCATCAGCGCGCGCTGGAGAAGGCCGACCCACCCATCGTCGACCCGGCGCTGGTGCACGGCGTGTCGGAGCGGGTCGACGCGCTGGGCGAGGTGGTGGTGGAACTCAACCAGCAGGAGTTGGACACCGCCCTCACCGAGTTGCGTCATCGCGGCATCGAATCGCTGGCCGTCTGCTATCTTTGGTCCTTCGTGAACCCTCAGCACGAACGCGCCACGGCGGCGTTTGTCACGGAACGTGACCCGGGACTCCCGGTGTCGCTGTCGGCCGAGGTTGCGCCAATCCTGGGGGAGTACGAGCGGATGGCCACCACGGTGCTCAGCGCCTACCTGCGGCCGCGCATGGCCGAGTACCTGACCCGCCTGGAAGGGAAACTGCGGCAACGGGGCTTCGGCAGCCAATTGCTGATGTCCCATGGCATGGGCGGCCTGACCTCCGTCCAAGAAGCACGTGAACGCCCGCTGCTGACGCTCGATTCGGGGCCGGCCGGGGGCGTGGTGGGACTGCAATACTTCAGCGAGGCCTACGGTGAGCCGAACATCATCGGCACCGATATGGGAGGAACCTCCTTCGACGTCTCAATCGTGGAGCACGGACGGGCGACGTTGGATGACGAGCCCGTCATCGAAAAGTACCGGTTTCTGCTGCCGAAACTTGCGGTGCGCTCGGTGGGCGCCGGCGGCGGCAGCCTCATCTGGGCCGATGAAGAGGGTATTCTGCAGGTGGGACCCAGGAGCGCGGGCGCCGACCCCGGCCCGGCGTGCTACGACGCCGGCGGCACCGCCCCCGCCGTCACGGATGCCGACGTGCTGCTGGGTTACTTGAACCCGGACAATTTTCTGGGCGGGCGTAAACGCCTGGACCGGGCGCGCGCCCAGGCGGCGCTGGCGGCGGTTGGCAGGCCCATCGGCATGAGCGCCGAGGAGGTGGCCGCGGGCGCCTTCGAAATCGTGAACTCCCACATGGCGGACCTGGTGCGGAAATGCTCCATAGAGCGCGGCTATGACCCGAGGGACTTTGCGCTGTTCGCGTTCGGGGGGGCGAGCCCTACCCATGTCTGCTTCTTTGCCCAAGACCTCCAGGTGCGTTCGGTCTACGTGCCTCGGCACGCTTCGGTGTTCTGCGCCTTGGGTATGCTGACCGGCGGCATTCTTCACAGCCACGAGGCCTCGTTGCCGCTGAACTTCCCGTTCACCCGGGAAGACGTCGTCCGGGTGAACGCCATGTACCGCGAGCTGACCGGCAAGTTGGCGGAGCAGTTCACCCAGGAGGGCCTTTCCCTCGAATCGGCGCAACTCACCCGCTATGCCTACGTCAAGTACCGGTTGCAACCGCGAACCCTGCTCACGGCGTTGCCGTCCGGCGAGCTCACCTGGGAAAACCAGGACGCCTTGCGGGTCGCCTTTGAGCAGCGTTATCTCGGGATCTATGGGCCCGGCTCGGGTTACCCTCAGGCAGGGTTCGAGGTCATCAAGTACCGCGTGGATGGCTTTGTGCCCTCCATCGTGCCCTCCATCGCCCCCGACCGCGTCCGGTCGTCTGCGGACCCGTCTTCGGCGTTGCGCGGCGCCCGCAACGTGTATTTCGCTGCCAAACGAGGGTTCATCGACACCCCCGTGTTCGACGGGGAGCGGCTGGTGTTCGGGAATGTGGTAGAGGGTCCGTGTATCGTGGAGCGGATGGGGGATACGGTGGTGGTCCCACCCGGTGTTCAGGCCGCGGTGGACCAGTACCAGAACCTCCGCATTGAAGGATTCGCGCGCAACTGAGGGAGGGCACCATGGTGACGGCGGGAACCAAAGTCGATCCGGTCACGTTCGAAGTGTTGCGGCACCGCCTCTGGATGATCAACGACGAGCAGGGGCGCATTGCCACCCAGATTTCAGGCTCACCCGTGGTTTACGAGGCCTACGATTTCAACTCGTCACTGCTGACGCCGGAAGGAGACAGCATCTTTGTGGGGATCTACACCACCAGGCTCTCGCTGTCGCTGCACATTGCGGCCAAGTGGATAATCAAGCACCTTGCCGACAACCCCGGCTTTGCCGAGGGCGACGCCTTCATCACCAACGACCCCTGGGCCGGCGCCTCCCACATGAACGATTTCCTCATGGTGGCGCCCATCTTCTGGGAGGGGCAGATGGTGGCCTGGACCGGCATCGCAATGCACGAGGTCGACGTCGGTGGGCCCAACCCCGGCAGCTTCACCGTGGGCGCCAAAGACGTTTTCGGCGAAGGACCCATCATCACCCCCATAAAGTTGGTCGAAAGGGGCGTGGTCCGGAAAGACATCGAGGCGGCGGTGGTACGAAACAGCCGCACGCCCGAATTGAACGCGCTGGACCTCCGGGCGCGCCTGGCCGCCATCAACCGCACCCGCGAGAGCATTCACGACATCGTGGCACGCTACGGCAAGGACACCTTCCTGGCGGTGCAGGCCCAGATCATCGAGTTCTCGCGGCGCGCCTTCGCCCGCCGGCTGTCGGAGTTGCCCGACGGCGAGTGGCGGGAGCAGGGGTTGATGGATCACGATGGCAACGAAAATCGTCTCTACGATTTCAAACTGGCGATGCGGAAGCAGGGCGATCGCCTGGTGTTCGACTACACCGGCACCAGCCCGCAGGCGCCGGGCATGATCAATTGCACCAGAGTGGGGCTGGAAGGGGGGACGATGTCCGCGATCCTGCCCACCCTGTGCTACGACATGCCGTGGTGTCCGGCGGGCATCATGCAGCAGCTCGATATTATCTCCGAGGAAGGCACCATCAACAATGCCCGCCATCCGGCTGCGGTCAGCATGGCCACCGTGGCCGCGGCGTATTTCACCGGCATGGTGGCGTGCAACACTATCGCCAAGATGCTGGCCGCATCAGAGCGCTATCAGGATGAACCCCAGGCCAACTGGGGCACGCCCTGCTTCTCAACGCTGTCCGGGCGGCGCGAGAACGGCCAGCCCTTCACCGGGATGCTGTTGGACAAGGGTGGTGGCGGCGGCTCCCGGACGTACAAGGATGGGCTCGATGCCGGGGGCACCTATGGTTCCCCCGCCTCCTCCATCGCCAACGTGGAAACCAATGAGCGGATCTACCCGATCCTGTACGTGTATCGCAAGTTCGGGCAGGACACCGGGGGGCCGGGAAAATACCGCGGCGGCACCGGCACCGAGGTCATGATCGTGCCCCACCGGACGAAAGACCCCATCGACATGACCGTATTGGGCTACGGCAGCACCCATCCCGACCCCCGCGGCCTGTACGGCGGCATGCCGGGGTCGGTGAACGTGCAATTGCTGTTGAAAGATGCCGACGTGCGACAGCAGTTCCGCCAAGGCCACGTCCCACGCGACCTTGAGGAAACCGGCTTCACCAGGGCGCATTCCACCGCTTCCAAGGAACTGGTCCGCATCGACGTGGGAGATGCCATCCTGCTGGGAGCGTCGGGCGGCGGCGGCTTCGGCGACCCGCTCGATCGCGACCCTTACTCGGTCGAAAGGGATGTGGCAACCCGGTTGGTGTCCGCTGCGGCGGCGGGCGATATCTTCGGCGTGGCGTTCGACGGTGAAGGGCGAGTGGTCCTCCCGGACACAGAAATGAACCGCACGGCGCTCCGGCGGGTCCGCCTGGGCGGCAAACCGTTGTCGCCGGGCACAGCATCGGGCGTGTCCACCGAGCGAGAACCGTTCTTGATCGGAGGTTGTCTGGAGGTGGTGGAAGCGGGTGGTCACGCGTTCGTCCACTGCGCGAGGTGCGGGTATCGCTACTCCAAGGCGACGGTCGATCCGAAATCCGCGGCGACGGTGCGGGAGGTGCCGATGGTCTCTCTGAGCCCGTGGAACCGCTACGGGCTCCATGAGGAGATTGCAGTATGGGAATTCTGCTGCCCGGGTTGCGCGCTCCTGATCAACGTTCAGGTGGGCCGGCGTTCGGACGGACCATTCTTTGATCTGGTCATCAATGAGTAGATAAGCGGAGGAAACGAGGAGGTTCATCATGAAGTCATCACGGCAGCCGCTGTTCGCCGTCGCTTTCGCAGGAGTCTTGATGCTCGCGGGGTGTCAGGCGCTCGCTCCCGGTGGTGGTGGGTCGGGTCCCATCAAACTCGGGCTGACCGCTCCTAAGACCGGCGGACTGGCCCGCTACACCGACGGTTTCCTACAGGGCGCCCGCATCGCCGTTGAAGAGGCAAACGCAGCGGGCGGCGTCAACGGGCGCCAACTGGAGTTGGTGGAGCGGGACAACAAGAGCACCAACGAAGATAGCATTGAGAGCCTGCGCCAACTCGCCCTGGAGGACCGCGTGTCTGCGGTCATCAGCCAGATGAGCAGCGCAGCGTGCCTCGCGGTGGCGGGGGAGGCAGCCCTGCAGAAGATGCCCTATGTCGAAAGCTGCATGGCGGACGCTCTCACCTACCAGCAGGGGAACAAGTACACCTTCAGGGTGCACCTGAACACCTGGCTCCAGGGCGCGGCCGCGGCGGATCTGGTGGCGGCCAAGTTCCCGAACGCCAAGCGCATCTACCTGCTGGCCAGCGATTACGAGTTCGGCCATTCCCTTTCGACTCGCTTTCGGGAGCGCCTGAAAGAGGTGAAGAAGGATGCCGAGATTGTGGGTGAGGCCTACCCCAAGGTGGCGGAATCAAATTACGCCCCCTATATCAGCGCGCTGCTTGGCGCCCGCCCGGATGTGGTGATGGTCAACATCGCCATCGTCGGACCGTTCTTCACCCAGGCGCTGTCCAGCGGTCTGATGGAGAAGACCAAAGTGCTCAGCCCGGCGTGGGGCAGCATGGACGAACTCTCGCTCCTCAAGAAAGAGCAGATCCCGGTGGGGGCCTGGGCCGCGGGAATCCCCTGGTATGCCATCACCGGCAACCCCAAAAACGATGCCTTCGTGAAGAAGACCAAGGAGAAGTTCAGCAAAGACCCCGTAACCTCGGACTACTTCGGCTACCTCAGCACCCTGTTCGCCATCGAAGGCATCCGCAAAGCCGGGTCGACTGACGCCGACAAAATCATCGCCGCCATGGAGGGCCTGTCGATCGATAGTCCGGTGGGCAAGCTGTCGGTTGGCAAGGAGAGCCACCAGGCGCGCATCTCCTATTGGTTCGGTGAAGTCAAGTGGGACGACGCCAAGGGGTACGGCGTACTGGCCGGCGTGTCTACCTTCTCCGGTGACAAGTTGTTGCCCACTGAGGAGCAGGTCCAGGGGATGCGCAAGAAATAAGGGGGATTCCCTTTGTCATTGGAAGCCATCGCCGCCCAGGCGGTCAGCGGGCTTATTGTCGCCACCCAATTGTTTCTGGTGGCGTCCGGCCTCACGCTGATCTTCGGGGTCGCCCGCATCATCAACATGGCGCACGCGTCCTTCTACATGTTCGGCGCCTACCTGTTCTACGTGGTGACCGATCGCATCGGCAACCTGACGACCGGCTATGTAGTGGCGTTGATCACCGTCCCCTTCATGGTGGCGGCGTTGGCCACTGTTTTGGAAGTTGTCATATACCGGAGGGTCTACCACCACGGCATGTTCGTAGTGGCCATGCTCAGCTTCGGGCTGGTGTTCATCGCCGAGGGGATGGCACGGGTCATCTTTGGCAACCAAGCCTACCTGGTCGAGTTGCCGGACGTGCTGCGCGGTTCCATCCACGTGGGCAGCTATGGCTTTCCGGCCTTCTCGGTGCCTGTCCTCGTCATGGCCCCGTTGGTCGCGCTGGCCATCTGGGCGGTTTTCTACCGGACCCGCTTTGGCATCGTGGTCCGAGCCGCCACCATGGACCCGGAAATGTTGAACGCGCTGGGGATTAACGTGCCCCGTGTCACCACCATCACTTTTGCGGCGGCCTCGTGGCTGGCCGCCTTGGGCGGCGTCCTCGCTGCGCCAACGACGGCGCTGCTGCCCACGATGGACTCCGACATCCTGATCGAAGCCTTCGCAGTGGTGGTCATCGGCGGGCTCGGCAGCGTGGCGGGCAGCGTGCTGGCGGCGCTTATCATAGGGGAACTGCTGGCTTTCGGCCTGCTCGCGTTCCCAGCGCTGTCATTGGTGCTGGTTTTCGTGATCATGGCCGTCGTACTGGTCGTTCGTCCCTGGGGGCTGCTGGGCAGCCCCATCGCGGACTAGGTTCCAGGCCGTTGGGCAAGTTCGGAGTGCTTTCCGGCCGCGGGAGGCTGGTGGTTTTGGGGGTGGTGTTGCTGGTCCTCCCTCAAGCGCTCTCTCCGTACAACACCCTCATCGCCACCTCGATCCTTATCCTGTCGCTGTTCTCGGTCAGCTTCAACCTGCTGCTGGGCTATTCCGGTCTCGCGAGCTTCGGCCATGCCGGCTATTATGCGCTGGGCGCCTATACCGCAGCGTTGCTTCAGACCAAGCTCGGTGTCCCAATGCCGGTGGCGTTTCTCGCGGCGCCGGTGGTGGCGATGGGTGGCGGCTTCGTCTTTGGCTATTTTTGCGTCCGGCGCACCCACGCCTACTTCATCATGCTGACGTTGGCGTTCTCCCAGATCCTGTACGCCATCGCCTTCAAGTGGTACGACCTGACCGGCGGCGACAACGGGGTGCGCGGCGTCTACCCGCCCGAGGAACTGATGACACCCATGGGCTCGTACTACTTCACGCTCATTGTCGCCGTGGTCTGCATGGCGGCCATGCACCGGATTGCGCATTCGCCCTTCGGGGCGATTCTCCAGTCGATTCGAGAGAACCCGCAGCGGGCCGAGGCATTGGGGATTGCGGTGCGCCGGCATCAGTGGGCCGCCTTCACCATCGCGGGGTTTTTCGCGGGCGTAGCGGGAGCGTTGGCGGCCTACTACCAGCGCAGCGTGCAGCCCGACTACGCCTTCTTGGTCAAGTCGTCGGAACCGCTTATCGCCACCATGCTTGGCGGCGCCAACTACTTCTTCGGGCCGGTGGTCGGCTCGATCATTTACATTTTGCTGCAACGCCTGGTGACTCGAGTCACGGATCACTGGCTGCTGGTGGTGGGGGTATTGGTGGCGGCGATCATCCTGTGGTTCCCCACCGGGCTGTTGGGAATCAACCTGCGGGGAATCATTGCGAGAGTGACCCACCGATGACCACCGCGGTGGCAACGCTGGCGTTGCATGGGGTCACCAAGCGGTTCGGTGGGGTTACCGCGGTGGATAAGGTAAACCTGTCGGTTCCCACCGGCCAGATCCGGGCGGTCATCGGACCGAACGGGGCGGGCAAGACCACCCTGCTCAACCTGATCACCGGTCACCTGGCTCGGGATGAAGGAGACGTGGTGCTCCAGGGCCGGCCGCTGCGGAAGCTCTCGCCTGACCAAGTCTCCAGAGCGGGGGTGGCCCGCACCTTCCAGGTTTCAGGTATCTTCCCGCATCTCACGGTGTTCCAAAACGTGCAGGTGGCCTGGCTGGCGGCTCAGGGCCGCTCATTCGATATCTTTTCGGCCGCGGGCCCCCAGGGGCGGGAACCTTCCCAGCACCTGCTGGACCGGGTGGGACTACTGGATCAACAGGCCAAGACCGCGGGCATTCTGCCCCATGGCGATAAGAAGCGCCTTGAATTAGCGATGGTCCTGGCCAGCAGACCGGTGCTGCTGCTCATGGACGAACCCACGGCGGGCATGGCGGCACAGGAGAAGCAGAGCATCGTCCCGCTGGTGGAACGCATCGCGCGCGAGCAGAACCTGACGGTGGTTTTCACCGAGCACGACATGGACGTGGTCTTCGGCATCGCCGACGAGATCACGGTGATGCACCAGGGAGCGGTGATCGCCCAAGGAGGAGCGGACGCCATCAAGCGCAACGACGAGGTTCGGCGCGTCTATCTGGGACAGGCCTTTGACCATGCTTGAAGTTTCGGACATCCACACCTACTACGGATCGAGCCACGTGCTCTCCGGAGTATCGATCTCGGTCGCCGCGGGAGAGGCTGTCGGCATCCTCGGGCGCAATGGGGCGGGCAAGACCA
>ORMF010473515.1_pt1 | contig 11453 bp, 8 predicted proteins | sample 1779871 | NCBI WGS metagenome assembly ORMF01 (sample SAMEA104232316, study PRJEB22302) | groundwater metagenome | biome: forest; feature: aquifer; material: groundwater | place: USA | collected 2011-08-07 | depth 5.4 m
CGAGGGGTTTCTCGCATTCGTTCCCGCACAGCTCGCACCGCGGAAGGCTACGACCGGCTTCTACCGTTTGCATGGTGATGGGGTTAACAGATCGTTCGCGGCTGCGACGGTTTTCAGACCGCAGAGTTTTTGACCGCGGAGTACGCCGATCACGCGGACGATGGCGGACAAAAGGCCGATGATTCGCGTGCTCTGCGTAATCCGCGGTTAAATGCCTTGGCGATTCCTTGGGTTGCGGCACGATTGCGGTTGATTGCGCACCGCGGACCGCAGTGTGAAATACCGCGCTACGCCATCCAGGTGCGGCGGCGGTTGACTCCGGCGACGGCCTTCAGCGCACGCGCGGCGATCGCGGTGTTTTCCACGACCTGGAAATCGAACATGCCCACGCAGAGGAAATCCGCGCCGTTCTCAAAGGCCCACTGAAACTCCTGGCGCGGGTGCAGCGCGCCCGCCGCGAGCACCTTGAACGCAATCCACGGTTTCTTCACCGTCGCCATGTACGCGATGGTCTGCGGCGCGTCGGTGCACCACATGTTGTCGTGCGGCTGGTCGTGCCCGGGCTTGTTGCCGTTGATTTCGTCGAAGATTGCTCGATTACCGCCGGGCGTCGCGGACCAGTAGCTGTCGCGGTGCAGCGTCTTGACCCAGAAGTCCGGACTCAGTCCGGCGCTCACGCAGGCCTTGACGGTTTGCAGGCTGTGCGCGCCGAGCCCGCACGGCACGCGCTGCTGTTGCATGAAGCCCAGCACGCTTTCGATTTCGGCGAGCTGGCCGTCGCGCACGAGCTTGTCGCACACGCCGCCCTGCAGGTACACCGCGTGCGCGCCGCTGCCGACGGATCGCCGGATGCTCTCGCGCAGGTCGCCGCTGGCGCAGTCGGATATCCACTGAATCTTCCCGCCTTCGCGATACCAGTAATCGTGGATGACGCGGTCCGACACCGGATTGGTCAGCACGGTGTTCACGCCGCGATGCTCCGCGAGCCGCAGCGTCTCGAAGATCTTCTCGTCGGTGTGATACGCCTTCACCAACGGTGACACGTACATCAGGTCACGGCTGTGGGCCCAGCCGCCGATGAGATTCCCGCCGCAAATGACGCGGCTGATCCCGAGGTCCTTGATTTTGCCGTGCGGCAACTGCAGCGGCTCGACCGCAGCCGGCACCGGCGCGCCGGCCGGCGGCTTCATTTCGGCGGCGAGCGCCTTTTCCTCGAAACTGCGCAACGCCACCGCTGCGCCGCCGGCGGCGAGCGATGTCGCGAGGAATTTTCGTCGATTAAGCGAGGGTTCCATGATGACTGAACGGTTGAAGTTTTCGGGCGACTGGGCGCGCAGCGTGTCGCGGCGAAATCAAGCGCTGCCGAGCTGCGCGCGGTTGGCCCAGATCTTCTCGAAGGCGCGGCCATATTGCTCGATCAACTGCGGCGCATCACCGTAGACGAGCGGCACGAAGATGTGGTTCGCATTCACCGCCGCGTTGCCCGGCATCTGCGCCGGAATCGTGGGCGGGTGGTGCCACCACTTCGGCTCGCGGTAGATCTTCAGCTTGTGCTGCTCGGGATAATCCCAGCAGCTCGCCGCCACGCCCTCGGCCTTGAGCGCACGCAACAGCGTGTCGCGCGAAACCCCGAGCCGCGCGAAATCGAGGAAGAGCAGGTTGGCGTGGTAATAGGCGCGGACCTGGTCCGGACGGCAGCGTGGTTCGGTGAGGCCCGGCAACTGCGTCAACCGGGCGTTCAGGGCGGCGACATTTTTCGCCACGAGGGCGTTGCGCTCGTCGAGGCCGACGAGTTGCTGGCGCGCGAGCGCCGCCGCGAACGGGTGCATCCGGTACTTCTGTCCGAAACCCGTGCCTTCGTAGGCGCGCACCGGGCTGTCGGCGGGAAACTTCGCCGGATCCTCGTAGTGTCCGAAGGCCGCGGCGCGTTCGTAATAGGCGCGATTCCGATACATGCCCATGCCACCCTCGACCGACGGCAGCACCTTGGAGGCCTGGAAGCTGTAAATCGCCATCTCGCCCCACGTGCCCATCTTCTTCCCCTGCATCGAGGCGCCGTGCGCGTGGGCTGCATCCTCGAGCGGAACAAGGCCCTTCTCGCGACACCAGGCGACGATCCGATCCATCTCACAGGGCAGCCCCCAGGAATGCATCGCGACCACGGCTTTCGTGCGCGGCGTCAGCTTGCGTTTGGCATCCTCGAGGTCGAAGCAAGCCGTCTTCGGATCGATGTCGACGAACACCGGTACGAGGTTGGAGAACCGCAAGGCCAGGCACGCGGTCACGAAGGTGTAGGAAGGCACCATCACCTCGCTGCCCGCCGGCAGGTCGAGCGCGAAGTACATGCTCGTCAACGCGCTCGAGCCGTTCATGTGGGCCTTCACGAACGGCGCCTGGGTGTACTGCTGCCATTCCCGCTCGAAGAGCGGCAGCTCGTCGTAGAACCGATTGCTGTCGATCAGCGCGTGCAGCCGCTGCTTCTCGGCCTCGCCGTAGCGCGGCCAGCGCGTGAGCCGGGTGATCTCGGCCGCCGGCAGCGTCACGGCCTTGGGGCCGCCGTTGATCGCCAGCGTTTCACGCTTCTCGGCGCCGACGAGTTGGCTGGCGGCCAGCGAGGCGGCCAGCGCCCCGCCGGCGGTGATGAAGTTACGGCGACTGAGCTCGGATGGCGTGGGCGAGTTGGGCGAATTCATAGGCGTATTCATTGGTTCAATTCGCGCGCTTGACGACCGTGAGGCCACCGGCGGTCCGCCTCGCCGCTGCGCGCTGAAAATGGTTTGCCGGCCGGCTGCGAGTCGCGCGGACGGAATCCGCGACTTGAAAGTTTAGCGTTCACCCCTGCTTCGCTCCTTTCTACACCGTCGTTGCGGCGATGATCGCTGACATCGTAACGCGAGCCCTCGGCAGCGCTGCGCAGTTCTTGGCCAATGCTCCGCACGGTTGACCCGGCGCCTCGTAGCGCGGGCAATCTGCCCGCGGCCCGACGAACCCGCACGGGCAGGTTGCCCGTGCCACGAAGCCAGCCGCTGCCCTCTCCGGCCCCCAAAAAGCAACCGGCCGCGACGCGCCCACACGCGCCGCGGCCGGTATTATTTCGGGGTAACTAAATCTTACAGGCTGCGCTCGAGCGAAACGTACGCCAGCGGTCCACGGAAGTTCGTGTTCCCACCGGTCGTGTCGTTCTTCACTTCGTAGTAGCCGAGTTTCGCGCTGCCGACCCAACGATCGCTCAACTTGCGCGTGACGCTCGCGCTGATGCTGTACTCACGAGCACCGGCGCCATAGGGCAGCGCCACCGCGGCGATCTGCGGGTTGTAATTGTTGGCCTTGTAGTAGGTGGCCTGGAGGGACGCGTTGGTCACCTTGTCGACCACGAAGCCCGTCAACAGGCTGCCGCTCCAATAATTGTTATCGGAGTTCTGGAGCACCTGGCGCGCGATCCCGGTGGACCGCGGGTAGGCGGTCGCGATCGAGTCGTACACCAGATTCACGTCACCCTGGACGAACCAGAGCTTGCTCGGAATCCAGCTGACGGTCTCGCCGAAGGACTGGCGCTTCGAGTCGTTGCTGTCACCGCGCGCATTGTCTTCGAACACCTTCGCGTCACCCGATTGATTGATGTAGCGGGTGGTGAAGGACCATTCCGCGACTGGCCGCACCGTGGCCGAGAGCTTCGTGCCCCAGATGTCGTAGTCGAGGATGTATGTGCCGCCGGCGCTCACGCCGTAGCCTTCGAACCGGTTCTGGTGGTCCTTGGTGAAGAACTCTGCGCGGGCATTGAACATCTGGTTCGGGCGCCAGTTGGCGCCGATTTTCCAGTTGGCATGCCGTTCCTTCACCTTGTCGGTGGAAACCCCGAGGCTCGGGCCAACCGTGCCGGCGGAGGTGTTAACGCTCAAACCACCCTCGGTCGAGCGCTCATCGCCAGGCGAACTGCGCAGTTCCCAGTCACCGAAGAGCGAGACGTTCCGAATGCCGCTGTAGCGGGCGCTGACCTCCGGCGTCCACACCTTCTCGCTGTTGCGCGAGTAACTGTCGGGTGCCGCCACCGTGATGGGCACGATGACGCCCGTCGCCTGCGTGATTTGGTTATTGATGTACGACTTATTGCGGGTTTTGGCGATCGCGTCGTAATCCTCGGCCTTCACGCCGGCGTCCATCCCAAGATCCTTGGTCGGCTTGTAGTGCACGCCGAGGTTCGCGGTGTAGATTCCGACCTTCGTTTCGCCCGAGAGGGTGTACGAATAGGGCGGACGGCCGCCCGGCGTGAACAGACCCACGCCCGACTTGACGCCGGCGCCGGTGTTCAGCCGACCCGTGACCTCGCGGTCGGCCGTCAGATCGCCCGTCGAACGGAAGTAGCTCACGCCGGCATAGGTTGAAAGCTGGTCGCTGATGACCGTGTCGGCCTTCAACGTGATGTTCCAGCCGTCCTCCTGCACGCCCTGCATGTCGAAACCGTTCTGCCGGTTGTTCGCCAGCGCGACGGGCACGAGGGTCGGCGGGTTCGACGGAATCGCCGGGAACGGCTTCAGCTCGCCGTTGTACTTGTCGAAAGTCCGCGTATCGAGGTTATTGATGCGGGTGCCGACAATCGACAGCGACGCCGTCGTCGCGCCGAACGTCTGGCGGACCGAGCCCTCGAGCGTTTGCATCCGCTCGCCGAGATCGACATAACCCGGCACAATCTTGCGCGCGGCGGTCACGGGATTGAGCGAACTGAGCGAGTAGATCGGAATCCCGCTGTTGTCGGTTTCCGCCCAGATCGTCGTGTCCTTGCGGCCGCTGCGCGTCGCGTTGGTGTAGCTGAACTGGAAGACCGGGGCCTTCGGCAGTTCGACTTTGCCGTGGAGGAAGAACGTGCCGCGATCGACATACAGCGCGCGCTGGAAGATCGGCATGAAGGCGTTGCTCGTCGGGAAGAAGCCGCCCAGCCCGTCGTAGAACGTGCGGAAGCGCTTGTAGCCGACATCGAACGAGCCGACCTCGTTCTTGCTCAGCTTGAACGAGGCGAGGTAATCGCCGGAGTTGCCGAGCGCCTTGCCGTCGACGGTCCAGTTCGTGGCCTTGTCGACTTCCTTGGTGTAACTGAAGGCTTCAATGCCGGCCGCGCCCATGGACGGGAGTTGCGTGCGGCGTTGCGCCGCGGCTTTGCTGCCCTCGTTGAAGTTGTAGCCGGCGGCCGAGAACTTGATGTAGTTGTCGGAAAACACCGGAATCGCATCCGCGTCGGCGGCCTTGAGGCCGGCGGCGAGGAGGCACGTGCCGGCGACCAGACCGGCATTGCGAAGTATGGAAATAAAAGTGGCGTTCATGCGTTTGGGAGGATGCCTGGATTAATAACGCAGGGCTTTGCTGCCGTGAGAGCCGTGGACGGCTTCGTGGCAGCCCGAGGACCAGCAGGTACCGCTCATTAAGCGCGAGCGATGATCCTCACCGCCGGCCATGATGGCGCCCGGGGTCGAAGTGACCTCGAGATGGCAGCGCAGGCAGAGATTCGCGTCACGGGCGACGAGCATCTTCTGGTTAACGGTGCCATGTGGATTGTGACAGGCCACGCAGCCTTCCCTCATCGCATTGTGCTTGAAGACGAAGGGGCCTTTCTGCGCAGAGTGACACTTCGTGCAGGTCTCGTTCTCGGATTCGAGCGAGCCGGCGCCGGTGCCCTTGATCATGTTGCCCTCGTGCGGATCGTGGCAGTCGCCGCAGCCCATCTTGCCGGTGAGCACGCCGTGCGTGTTCGCGAGGCTGAACTCGCCGCGCTTGTCCAAGTGGCATTGGAAGCAGGCCTCGGGCGATTTCTTCGGATTGACAATCGTGCCCTTCCCACCGCCGGACTTGGCGTGCAGGCTCCCGGCGCCGTGGCAGGTTTCGCAGCCGTTGGCGTCACCCTTGGAATCGGCGAACGCGACTTTCGCGTGAGTCGCGGAGGCAAAGTGGCCGGTCTGGTCAGAGTGGCATTCCGCGCACTCCTTGCTGCCGACGAAGGTTGCACCTGCGACGAAGGGCGGCGCGAGCACGGTACGATTGACCGAGATACACGAAACGAGCAGCAGCCCCCAGGCTGCCGCGCCTCCGAATATCAGGGTGTTTTTAGTGAGACGGGGTCGATTCGTCATAGGTTATGCGTGGTTGAGTTAGATTGGGCTGCGCGAACTGGGTCTATCCGACACTCACTGTTATGCCTGATCGCGGCCCGCCCGACTGCGCATGGCTTGGCGAAGTTTACGCGAGGGTTGGCGATTCGGTGGTCACGTTGCGGCGGCAAAACTACAATTCATGCGCAGCTGCCGCCAATATGTAGGGCATCACCGGCGCGTCGTCGCCGGGCGGCTCACAAGAAGTGCCCACCCTTGGACAACGGATGCGCGGACGCCACGGCACACCGGGCGTAGCGTGCCGCCAACTCACCCGGCGCGACGTTCGCGCCCGAAAATTCAACCAAAGGAGACCGTCATGCCAGCCATCAAGCTGCACCTGGAAGAGGCGGAATACGATGCCGTGGTCCGGTACGCGACCGCGATCAACGTGAAGCCCGAGGCGGTGGCCTACGCCGCCTTGAACCGGCTGATGCTCGACGGGCGCAACCCCGCTCTGCCGACGGAAATCGCGCAGACGTGGGCGTGGCACCGCGCGAACCTGCCGCTGTGGAGCGACTCCGCGCACTCGGTGCACGCCTACGAGGGCAAAGCCGACGACGAGCCGGAGCCGAGTCCGTATCTGAATTAACACTACGCAGCAGCGCCGGCTTGGCGGCGCCACGGGCGCGGCCCGCGAGCCCGCCCGGCCTCGTTCGCGTCTCGGCGGACAGTTTCCCGGCCCGCCTTGGGCCCGAACCGGCCGGCGCCACACGGCGGGCCCGCTCAATCGCCAGGGCAACGCATGCGTGGCTTTGCACAACCGATGCGGAGCAACGCCCCGCGAAAACTCGTAGAGTGGACCCCGTCAATACCGGATCGGCGTCGCCCTTGGCGCGCGAATTTCGGTTACCCCAAAAAGCCGGCCGTGCGCATGTGGGTGCGCACGGCCGGCAATAGTTTTCAGGGGTTGCCCCGGCGGCCAGGAGGGCAATCGCACCCTGCGGGTTCACGTCGAGGCCCCCCCGACCCCGCGGCCGCTGCATCTCGGGCATTGACGCCGATTTTTGGGGGCCGTTTCCTGACTTTCATGGGTGAAAGCAAGACCGCGGAACCACGGATCAAATACAAGCGCGTCGTCCTGAAACTCTCAGGCGAGGTGCTGCGCGGCGGAAAGTCCGGCGATCCGATTGACGGGACCACCCTCACCGAGATTTGCACGCAGGTGAAGGAGATCCACGAGCTCGGGGCCGAGGTCTGCGTTGTCATCGGCGGGGGCAACATTTTCCGCGGGCTCACCGGCGAGAAACGCGGCTTCGACCGCACGACCGGCGACTACATGGGCATGCTCGCGACCGTCATCAACGGGCTCGCCCTGATGGATTGCCTCGAAAAACTCGGGGTGAACACGCGCGTGCAGTCCGCGATCCCCATGAACCAAATCGCCGAGCCGTTCATCCTGCGCCGCGCGATCCGGCACCTGGAGAAGAACCGCGTGGTGATTTTCGTCGCGGGCACCGGCAATCCCTACTTTTCCACCGACACCACCGCGGCGTTGCGCGCCTCGGAGATGCACGCCGACATCATCATGAAGGCGACGAAGGTCGATGGCATCTACGACAAGGACCCGAAGAAGCACGCCGATGCGGTGAAGTACGACCAAATCACCTTCATCGACGCGCTGAAACAGCGGCTGAACGTCATGGATTCGACGGCGTTCTCGCTGTGCATGGACAACAGCGTGCCAATCCTCGTGTTTGACCTGAACGACCAGCATGCGATCCGGAAGGCGATCCTCGGCGAGAAGATCGGGACACTCGTCCGCAACTGATGTTGCGGACAGTTGAGAGTTCATGGTTGAGAGTTGAGAGACGAAACTCCTGACCAGGTCGTAAGCACTCTTGCGGTTTGTGGCTCTCAACCCTCAACTCTCAACTCTCAACTAGTCCCGACCATGAGCCATCCGATTCTCACCGACACGCAGGCGCGCATGAAGAAAGCAGTGGACCACACGCTGCACGAGTTCAGCTCGATTCACACCGGCAAGGCCACGCCCGCAATGGTCGAGTCCGTCAGCGTCGAGGCTTACGGCTCCACCATGCGGCTGAAGGAATGCGCCGCGATCACGACCCCCGACGCCCGGCTGATTCAAATCCAGCCCTGGGACGCGGGGCTCAGCAAGGCGATCGCGAAGGGCATCATCGACGCCAACCTCGGCTTCAATCCGATCGTCGATGGCAAGACCATCCGCGTGCCGCTGCCCGAAATGAGCCGGGAACGCCGGCAGGAATTCGTGAAGACCGCGCACAAGATGGCCGAGGAGGGCCGGGTGCACGTGCGCAACATCCGGCGCGATGCGATCGAACACGCCAAGAAGGCGAAGCTGCCTGAAGACGAATTGAAACGGCTCGAAAAAGACATCCAGACCGCGACGGACAAATCGATTGCGGACATCAACGCTCATCTCGAGCACAAGGAGAAGGACCTGATGACGGTGTGAGCATCGGCTTTCGTAGCGGAACGCGTGAGCGTTTCGCGAAAGCCTCACGGCTTCCGCTACGGAAACCCACCGCCTGCTTGCCTTCGGTAATCAAGGCCTGTTCCGCAATCGCCGTGCCTCCGCGCCGCGTCGTGATCAAACTCGGCACCGGCGTGCTCACGTCCGGCGTTGGGCAACTCGACACCGCGCGGATTGCGGCGGTTTGCGCCGAAATCGCCGCCCTGCGTGCGCGCGGGAGCGAGGTCCTCGTCGTCTCGTCCGGCGCCGTCGGGCTCGGCATGGGCGCGCTCAGGCTGGAGCGCCGGCCGAAGGAGCTCTCGAGGAAGCAGGCGTGCGCCGCCATAGGCCAGTCGCGGTTGATGCAAACGTGGCAGGCCGGATTCGCGCCGCACAACCTCACCGTCGCCCAGGTGTTGCTGACGCATGACGACCTGCGCGTCCGCTCCCGGTATCTCGGCGTGCAGGAAACGCTGCGCCAGCTGCTGGCGTACGGCACAATCCCGATCATCAACGAGAACGACACGGTGAGCGCGGCCGAAATCAAGTTCGGCGACAACGACACGCTGTCCGCGATGGTCGCCAGCCTCGCCCACGCGAACTACCTCGTCGTCCTTTCCACCGCGCCGGGCTTGATCGACTTCAAAGGCACCGGAAAAATCGTGCCGGTCGTCGACAAGATCACTGCCGAGATCGAGGCGATGGCCGGCGGCACCACGAGCGAGACCGCGGTGGGCGGGATGGTCTCGAAGATCGCCGCGGCCAAACTCGCGACGCGCGCCGGCTGCGGCGTGTTCATCGCGAGCGGGTCCGAGCCGGAAATCATCGCGCGACTGCTCGCGGGCCGCGGCCCCGGCACGTTTTTCGTGCCGAGCGGGCTGCCGATGGAGGCGAAAAAACGCTGGCTCGCCTATTTCCAACGGCCAACCGGGACCATTTACGTGAACACCTGCGCCGTGCCGGTGCTGCGCGAGCAGGGCCGCAGCCTCCTCGCCGTGGGCATCACGGGCGTGGAGGGCGAGTTTGCGGCCGGCGACATCGTCAACATCGCCGGCCCCGAAAAGGAAATCTTCGCACGCGGCAAGGTTGCGTTCAGCAGCGACGAGATCCCCCCGCTGGCCGGAAAACATGGCGACGATCTCGCGGCGCTGTATCCGTCGCGCAAACGCCTCGAGGTCGTTCACCGCAACGACCTGGTGTTGCTCTGAGGCGGAACTATTCAATTCAACCGCGAAGAACGCGAAGCTGCGCGAATGGAAGCGTACCAATTGGCGGACTCATCAAATGGTGAATTCTGATCAGCGTGATCAAGATCGCTGCTTGCCCGCTGAAATTCGCGTTCATTCGCGTCCTTCGCGGTTTCTCTCTGCATCGGTCCGTTGGCTAAGGCGGTGAATTCGCCACCCGCTGCATCGTTTCGGTTCCGCGCGGAAACCTGGCTGATGGCGGCCGGCGCGGTGCTCGTGCTGCTCACGGTGTTCAGCCCGCGCTGGAACATCTTCGCCGCGTGGTCCCGCGTGCCGGAGTTCACCGCGTGGATCGAGGTGCGCCGCGCCGCGACGTTGGTGCAGCAGCTCGAGCATCCGCTCGCGCCCATCGCGGACCCGATTCACCGCGTGTTGCGCTGGCGGTTGCTGTTTCCCGTGGTCGGGCACGCGCTGCATCTGCCGCCGGCCGCGGTACTCGCATTGCCGTTGATCGGCGCGTGGCTCGCGCTGGCGTGGATGGGCGCGATCGTCCGGCGCGCGGGCTACCCGGCGCTGGCGACGTTTGGAGTCATGCTGGTGCTCGGGAGTGCGGGCTGGTTCTTCGCGTCGACCGGGTGGCTCGCGTATTTCGACTCGTGGCTTCTCCTTGCATTGCTTGCCGCCAGTCGCGGTCCGGCCTGGTCGGTGTGGCTCGCCTGCCTGCTCGCGCCCTGGGTCGACGAACGTTTCGTCATCGGCCTGCCGCTCGCGCTGCTCGTCAGGAACGCCGCGTGGCTGGCGCCCACCGCGCCAGCTGGTGCGGTGCGCCCTCCCCTCGCCGCCGGCACCTGGCCGGCGATCGCGCTCACCGCCGGTTTTGTCGCGCTACGCGTTTGGCTCGCCGGACGCGCCGGCTCGCCTTCCCTCGGCGGCTACCTGGGCGCGCAGCAGGCGTTCGCCGTCGGCGTGCCCCGGCAACTGCTCGGCCTGTGGGAAAGCCTCCGGGCTGGCTGGTTCTTTGTCGTCATCGGCGGGGTGCTTCTCGCGCGCTCGACCCGCGGCGGGCTGCGGATCGGATTTGTCGCGCTGTCCGTCGCAACCCTGGTCGTCGGGTTCGGCATCGCCAACGACCTCAGCCGGTCGATGGTGGTCCTGGTGCCCCTCGCGGTGGAAGGCGTCTGCCGCTCGGTCACGCTGCCGCGCATCCGCACGATGGTGGCAGGGCTCGCCGTGGCTGGCGTCGCGTTGCCGGCGCGCCACGTCGTGACCGATTTCGTCCTGCCGATTCCCGCGCTGCCGTCGGTGGTGCGCGATTGGCAGCACCCGGCTGGCGAACTGGCACCGATGACCTGGGTCGAGCGGGCGAACGCGCTGATTGCGCTGGGCAAGCTCGCAGAAGCCGACCGCGCCGTTTCGACCGCGCTGCGGCTCGATCCGCGATTTGCACCCGCGTTCAACGCACGCGGATTCGTCGCGGCTCGACAAACTCGCTGGTCCGCCGCGTTGGCGGATTTCCGCCGCGCCTGCGAACTGGACCCGGGCGAGGCGTCATTCTGGTTCAACCAGGCCTTCGCCGCGCAGCAGCTCGGCGATCAGCCGAGCTTTGCCCGTGCCCTGGCCGAGGCGAAGACCCGCGCCGCACCCGGCTCGGATACCGCGCGCAAAATCGCCGAGCTCGAGGCGAACCGGCTC
>ORMF011324576.1_pt1 | contig 11453 bp, 11 predicted proteins | sample 1779871 | NCBI WGS metagenome assembly ORMF01 (sample SAMEA104232316, study PRJEB22302) | groundwater metagenome | biome: forest; feature: aquifer; material: groundwater | place: USA | collected 2011-08-07 | depth 5.4 m
CGCTGACGAGGAATTCGAACCGTCCGATGTGATTCGCTGCGTGCAGAACAGGTCTCGCAGCCGAGCCACGACCGCCGCAGTCGCGACAAATCGCCCGCGATCGGGCCGCGGTCCGCGTCCGCCGGCTTGCGGAGCCCCTGGCCAAAACGCGCGGGACGTGACGCCGGGCGCGCCAAGTGTGACAATGCGCGTGGTGCTCGCGCTTCGACGGCAATCCTTGCTCATTTGCGCGCTCGGCCTCGGCGCCGCGACGGCGTCCTGCATCTACCCGCCCACCGAAGTGCTCGTGGTGCTCAACACGGATGCGCCCGTGACGCAAGCGCTGACGATTGTCGCGACGGTTCGACTCGGCACCGCACTGAGCGGAACGGGAACGGTTCATCGCTGGGTTCGGGGCACCGGCGTTCCCGGCTCGATTCGCCTGCCAGGCAGCTTCGCCATCGTCCCGCCCGCGGGCGGCAACATCGACCTCCCAGTGTCGGTCGTCATCGACGCTTCGCTCGCCGCCGTCAACCCTGCTGATCGGCCACTGCAGTTCCGCGTCGTGCAGCGATTTTCGTTCACGCGCCACCAGACGACGTACGTCCGAATCTTTCTGTCGACGCAGTGTGCCAGCCTCGGGACGGGCTGCCGCACGGCGATCCCCGCGCTCTGCACCATCGCGCAGCTCTGCGAAGACCGTGGTCAGACCTGCGGCGAAGCGGGGCGCTGCGTTCCGCAGGCGCTGATTCCCGAGCCGCTCGTCGACGCGGGCGCGACGACGATGGACGGGAGCCGAACCGACGCACGGAGCGACGGTTCCATCGACGTCCGCCTTGGGGATGTCCCGAGGAGCGACGCGACGGACGTCGTCACGGGCCCAGACGTGACCTGCCCGGCAACCTGTCCCAGCCCCCCGAACGCCACCGGCAGTTGTGTGGGCAGCATGTGTCGAGTCACCTGCAATAGCGGGTTTGAAGACTGCGACGCGAACATGGCCAATGGGTGCGAAGTCGCGGTCGCGACCAACATCGACCACTGTGGGCGGTGCGGGAACGTGTGTCCAACGCCGGCGGGCGCGACGCGTGGCTGTTCCGGCGGCGTCTGCGGCATCGCATGCACTTCCGGCCGAGCAGACTGCAATGGTTCTACCGCCGACGGGTGCGAGACGGACTTGAACGGCGACAATGCGAACTGCGGCGGATGCCGCCGGGTCTGCAGTCCCCTCCACGCGACTGCCCGATGCCAAAGCGGCACGTGCGACTACTCGAGCTGCGACGCCGGTTTCACCGATCTTGACGGCAACCGCACAAACGGCTGCGAGTGCGCGACCGATTCCGTAGCCGACACGTGCGGTGGCGCCATGTCGCTCGGCGCGATCGGTGTCGGCGGCAGTCGCACGGCGAACGGGAACATCGCACCGAGTGCCGATTCCGACTGGTACGATGTCAGTTTCGCCCCGGGTGGCGCTCCGAGCATTCAAGTCACGACCGACCCAGGAGGCGTGCGACTCGAGGTCGTGTCCGGATGCGGCGCCGCGGCAGCGTGCATGTCCGGCTCTTCGGGAAGCGTCACGGCCTGGTCTTTCGACGACACGGTGCCGCCAGCCATGGGCGGCACGACTCGCAATGTGCCGTATCCTGGTTCGATGCGATTCCGTGTGTTCTCCGGGACGCCATCGTGCATGAACTACGCAGTCCGCGTGAGCAATTGAAGGGAAGTCGACCGTCAACAGAAGTCGACAGTCAACAGTTGAGAGTCGAGAGTAGGAGACGGCAGCGGCGCCGCACTTTGCACCTACGCTCCGAACTCTCAACTCTCGACTGTCAACTGTCGACTTCTGTAGACTCCGAACTCTCAACTCTCGACTGTCAACTGTCGACTTCTGTAGACTTCCTAAAATCCCCAACTTGCGGGCAAATGGAATCCGCCTGGGAGTCCGCGAGTCTGCACGAGTGCGGCCATGTCCATCGAGATCGCGACGGTCACGTGGATGAGGAATCCAGACCAGATCGACCGAGTTTTCAGCGACAGCGTTCCCAACACGACGCCGGCGAGAATGGCGGCCATCGCCTCCGCCCACGGCTTGCCGTAATGGATCATGCAATAGGGCACGACCATGGCGACGATGACGCCGGCGCCCATGCTGCGGCGACCGCTGAAGATCAGGAACCCGCGAAAGAAGAACTCCAACGCAAGGAACTGTGAGGCATAGAGTAGTTCCCACGTCCAGAAGTCGCGCCAGGAGCGATTGGCCTGCCGGTAGAATGGATAGTAGTTGGCAAACTCGCTGGTGTTGCTCACGAGCACGACCGCAATGAGAACGATGCCAAAGAAGAGGGCGTAGATCCAGGCGTGGCTGAGAAAACCCTTGAAACTCAGACCAAAGTCGCGGAGTCGTTTGCGCCAGATCCACACGATCAGAACGGGAATGACGACGTAGCCGATCCATCGAGTGAAGACCCACCAGGACAGTCCGTACAGTTCGCCCCATCGCTCGCTCGTCAGCCAGCGCAACGGTCCAAAGATCTTGAGATGGTGTGTCGGGGGGCGGTTGGGTCCGCCGCCCCACTCGATGACCCAGCCTCGGTCGCGGAGTCGATCGAACGAAGCGCGGTCGCCGAAGTACTCCTGCAGTGTGAGAACGACGGCGAGCGTGACGTACGCGACGACTGCGTGCCAATCGAACCGCATGGGCCGTGACACTGCCCCACTGCGATAGACCATTTCGCCCATGCGATCAGCCCGGGCCATCGCGGCCTCCCGGTCGGCGGCGAGCCATGTTTCCAGAAAGAACTTCCGCGGATGCAACTCGTGCAACTTCTTGCGCGCGAGGAATGCGACCAGAAGTACGTACAGGAAAGCGAAACCGAGGACGACTTTCACGTCGCGCTCTCGGTCTGCGTCGGGCCGTGTGCAATGCTGGCCGCGGCCGACGCGAGTCGCGCTTCGGTCCATTCGCGCCCGAGGATCTCGCAAACGTCCCAGTGGCTCGGGCTCGACGTCGAGCCGGTGAGGGCGACTCGCAACGGTTGACCCGCCGTCTTCATGTCCCACCCATTTGCAGTGAGCACCGACTCGAATGCTTCGCCAAGGCGCTTCCCCGACCACTCGCCACCGAGCGATGTCGATGTCGTGAGTAACGCGTCGATGTATGGTTTTGCGGCCAGAGTGAGTGCATTGGCCACGGCTGCGGGATCCAGCGTGACGCTCGGTCGCAGATATGGGACTGCGGCCTTCGCGATGTCCTCCAACGTCGCGGCCCGCGGCTTGAACACGCCGACGATGGTTTGGAGTCGCGCGGCGTCGACGGTCGCGATGTCGATGCCAAGGCGAACGAGAAACGGCGCGAGTTTCGCGGCGAGATCGTCGTTGCTCGGAAATCGCGCCATGAACTTCTGGTTGATCGCAGAGCACTTCTTCGGATCGAATATTCCGTCGCTCCGGCCGACGTGCTCCCAGTCGAATCGCTCGACGAGCATCTCGCGAGTGAAGATCTCCTCGTCACCGTGCGACCAACCAAACCGTACGAGGTACGACAGCAGCCCCTCGGGCAACCACCCCCGGTCGCGATACTCGGTGACGCTCACCGATCCGTGACGCTTGCTGAGCTTGTCGTTCTTGTTCGCCATCATCATCGGCAGATGTGCGAATTCGGGGATGGGGTACTCGAGTGCGTCGTAGAGCAACACTTGGGGCGGCGTATTGACGATGTGATCTCGCCCCCGCGCGACGAGGGTGATGCCCATCGTCACGTCGTCCACGACCGCACCGAAGTTGTACAGCGGAACGCCGTCCGTCCGAAGCAGCACGAAGTCGAGCTGCGCGTTGTTGGGAGTGCGGACCTCTCCAAACACCTTGTCGTGAAACACCGTCTCGCCGTCGGCGGGCGATCGAAAGCGGACGACGTGCGGCTTGTCCGGTTGGTCGCGGCGGTCTCGGCACGTGCCCGGGTATCGAAATTGGTTGCGCTGCTTCTCGGGCAACTTCGCTTTGAGTGCGTCGATGTCTTCCTTCGTGCAATAGCAGCGGTACGCGTGTCCCGATGCGATGAGCCGCTCGGCGTGTGCGAGATACGTCGGCAATCGTTGCATCTGGAAGTACGGGGCATGCGGTCCGCCGGCCGTGTCGTCGGGCCGCGCCGGACCTTCGTCCCAGTCGAGCCCGAGCCAGCGCATGGACTGAAATATCGTTTCCACGCTGTCGAGCGTGCTGCGAGACTGGTCGGTGTCCTCGACGCGAAGGATGAACGTCCCGCCGGTCTTGCGGGCCCACAACCAATTGAACAGCGCCGTCCGGGCCCCGCCGATGTGCAAATATCCCGTTGGGGACGGAGCGAAACGAAGGCGGGGCTTGCTCATGGGCAGGTCGCAGCGTCGTACCGGGACCCGGCGACGCAGGTCAAGCGCCGCGCAGTCTTTTCACGGAACCAATCGCGTGCTGTGATGTCGACGCGTGCAGGACCATTTCGACGCGGGCGACGACGCACACATGAACTCACGCCGAAGACGCGAATCGCGAGTCACCCGAAAGAGCGCGACCCACGCGTTGGCGTTCGGCCTCGCGACGAGCGGTTGCGCCGCGGCAACGACGCCGACGCCACCCCGCGAGCGTTCCGTTGCGTCGACTGCTCGCGCGACGAGCGGACACGCGACCCCGCCTCCAACCACGCCAAGGAGCGATGCGCTGGCCGACGTGCGGGCGCTCACGTCTCTCGCGGGCGTCTTGCGTCGAGACGATCCGCGGCGTCCCGTCACACTGCAACGTCTCGCCGATCGCTACGTCACTCTCGCGGCCGAGACGCGAACGGCCGCGCTGCAGGCCGACGAGAACGCCGGCGGAGTGGGCTGGCCGCCGCGTCCCGCGCAGCCCGCTGTCGAGTCCGACGCGCCGTTGCCCGAGGAGCCGCCCGGCGCCGCCCTGCGCATTCCGGACCGTGACGCCGTTTCGCTCGCACGGATCAGGCCCGAAGCGCGCCGGCTCATCCGCCTCGCCGACGAGTACACCGTGCGTGCGCGTGCCGTGTACCGACAACTCGTCGCGGAACATCCGGCCGCGGCGAACGCCGACGCTTCGCTGTTCGCGCTCGCCGAAGCCGAGCGTGACTTGGGCGAGCCGGACGTGCAGCGACGGATGCTCATGGTGCTACTCCGACAGTTCCCCGCGAGCGCGGATGCGGCGGATGCGTATCTCGTGTTCGCGGAGCGATTCTTCGAACTCGCTGACATGGCGAACGCTGCAATCGCATACGAGCGTGTGCTGAGTTTCTCGGGCGCCCGCGTGGGACCGTACGCGCGGTACAAGCTCGCGTGGGTGCAGTTCAACGTCCAGGACCACGCACACGCTCTCGACACGATGGTTCGGGCAGCCCACGAGGCGCGGGCCGCGCAGCAGCCGCAGATACTCGTCGCAGCGCTGCGCGAGATTCCGATGATGTTCGCTGCGGCACATGCGAACAGCGTGCGGGCCGACGATGCGCAAGCCGTGTTCGCCCGCGCGGCCGACGGCGATCGCGACCGCGTGACTCGCATGATGGACGTGCTGCAAGACCACCTGCGCGACGAAGGTCGATGGCGGGAGGCGCTCGATGTGCTTCATGCCCTGGTCACGCGGTCGCCGGAGCGGCGCTGCGAGTTCCAGCGGCACGCCGTCGACGTCGCGACGCACGTTGGTGCGCCGGATGTCATCGCGTCGGAGAACGCGGCGATCGCGCGACTCGGCTGTTGAGGGGCGACTCCCGACGAGCCGTCCCACCGCAGCCGTTACCGCGCGCTTCGCTTCGCCGTCGCGACGAACCCGCGGTGCGGGCGGAAGTAGCGAACATACTCGGCGGGCAGCATCGTCCGCGCGAGCGTGAAACCGTCGGAGTTCGAGTCCACGTCGAACCCGCGTTTCGCAAACCACGGACCGACGTCGTCCGGCCGCCAGCCGAACGTGAATGGCTCGCCAACCCACCGCACGAACCGTCGACTCACGCGACCCCACGGCCCCTCGCCCTCGATCCGCGCGAGGTCGAAATAGGTCAACGCCAGCCGCGAGCCCGCGCACGACCATCGACCGATCGCGTCGACCGTCGCCTCGATCGTCTGTTCCGTCAGGTACATCGTGACGCCTTCCCAGATCGTGTGCACCGGTCGCGCGACATCGAGTCCGTCGCGTTCGAGCGCGGCCGGCATTTCGTCCATCGCGCGCGACTCGAAATTCCACGAGACATATCGCACGTGCGAATCATCGACGCCGTGCTCGCGCAACGCGGCGCGCTTGCGGCTCTGCGTCGCGGGATGATCCACTTCGAACACGCGGCCCTCCCCCACGACGTCACGCAGTCGGTGTGCACGCGCGTCGAAGCCCGCGCCGAGCAATACGAACTGCGTGCCTCCCTCTGCCGCGAACCGCCGCACGTCGTCGTCGATGGCACGCGTGCGCAGCTGCATCCACGCAACGCTCGCAGCGAGCGGCCCGGTGTATGGGAGGAGCCGACCGCCGATCCGCGGCGCTGCGAGCATCCAGCGGCCAAGCCGTTGCACCGAGCCTGACGCGAACGACAGGCCGTACGGATCATTGACCAGCTGCGCGTCCGGCGGCAGCAGTGCCCCGAGGCTGCGACACGCGGCGACCCAACTCGCGGTCCAACTCGATCGATCGGATTTCATCGCGTGCGGAGTGTACTCCTGGAAGTGCACACAGTGGCTTCGTGCGCGCATCTGCGGCATGCTTCCCGCGTGACCGTCGCGCTCCGCACACCGACCAACGCGGAACTCTGCGATGAGGCAGACGCCCTTCCAGCGCCGCTTGTCGGCGAGGTGATCGACGGAACGCTCTACACGATGGGCCGGCCAACGCCCGCGCACGCAAACGTAGAACTCGAGATCGCAGGTGATGTGCGACGCGGCCAGCGTGGCGGCGGACCCCCGCCGACGGGTTGGTACATCCAGCCCGAAGTCGAGATTCGTTTCGTGAACGACGAGAAAGCCATCCCCGACATTTCCGGATGGCGCGACGAACGAATCACCGGTCATCGCAACGACAACCCGATTCGGATCGTGCCGGATTGGGTTTGCGAGATCCTCTCGGATTCAACGCGGCGAAAAGACCTCGGCCCCAAGCGGGCGATGTACGCGCGGCACGGCGTTCGGCACCTCTGGATCGTGGACCCCGATGCGCGGCAACTCGATGTGTTCGAACTCGGCGCCGACGCGCGCTGGGCGATCGTCGGAAGTTGGTTTGACGAGGCAACCGTCGACGCGGCGCCGTTCGCGGGGCATCCGATGGTGATGGGACGTTGGTGGTTGCGGGACGAGTCGGGCTCGTTGCTTACAACGCGCGCACCGCCGTGAGTGCACGCTCGACGTGCTCCCAGTCGAACCGCGGGAACTTCGCAACGTCTGTGTTCGCTTCCCACGACGCGCCTACCGCACGCAACGCGTCTGCACGTGTACTGCCCCACTCTGCGACGACAGCAACCTCCGTCGCCTTGCCCGAGCGAGCCTCCGCGCGCCACTCGCCCGCGTCTTCGGAATTCGTGCGCGGCGCGAAGCAAAGGGTCAGTCGTTCGCCCCCGCCGCGAAAGTCGTACGTCATCCCGCCTTTGCCGCGGAACTGATCGGTGATGCGGAGGCCGTCCTTGTCTTTTTCTTTCGCGGGCTCGCGCGAGCGTTCGCCGGCGCTCAACGCCATTGCTCGGGCAGCGGCTGCGGCCCAGGAACGACGCCTGCGATGTCCGGATCGACGCCGTCGGGCGCGTCGGGGCGCGACGCCTTTTCGTTCTTCCGCTGCTCGCGTTTGACCAGCTTGTCCCGCGCGCGGTCTTGCCGATCTTTTTCCTTCTGACGTTTGCTGACGCTTGCGCTCATGGAAACCTCTCCGATCGCCTGCACCGACGGACCCCCGCCCTTGGCTTGGGGGCGACGGATACTACTTCGTTTTCGGCCAGACGCACGGCCGCGTGGGCGACGGGTTCGTGGGCGTTCGGGGGGTTAGCCTAGGTTCGCTTGACAACGGGGGGAAATCGGCTGACTAATCGCACCATGCACTACTCGAAAATTCCAACGACACTGCTTTCGACGTTGTTCGTGGTTCTCGGGTTCGGTCTTTCTTCGGGCTGCGGCGATGGTCTGGACGTCGATCCGCGGGACGGAAGCGGCCACGGGGACGGCGGCGACGGTTCCAGTTCGATGGGCGACAGTTCGGCGGATCGTTGCGCACAAGGGGTAGATTCCGATCGCGACGGCGTGCCGAACGATGTCGAGTGTGCGGCCGGTTCCGACCCGTACCGCAGCGACAGCGACGACGACGGCGTAAGTGACGGCACGGAGATCAACTATCCGCGGATCTGCGTCGCGACGGATCCGATGCGCCAGCGTCGTCCTCCGGTGCGATGCACGGGAGCGGCGGACTGCATGACCGGCGAAGATTGTCGCGGGCTCAACCCGACGAGCGCCGACTCCGATGGCGACGGTGTTCCGGACGGCACGGAAGACCGCAATGGCGACGGGATGATCGACACGGCGATGGGCGAGACGGACCCGCGACTGACCGACACGGACGGCGACGGAATGCCCGACGCGCGCCGCGCGATTTGCGAACCGACAGGGTTGGCGATGGTGACGCAAGCCGTGATCGCTCCGGGGGCCATTCAAGTGGGGCACGACCCGGCGTTCGGCACCGGGCGGACCGTGATGGTTGGGACGACGAGCGGCGCCGTGTTGCTCGACGACGCAGCGGCGAACGTGAGCGCGCTCGTGGCGTCGATTCCTGCGATGGGGGACGTCCGCGCGGAATCCACGCGCGTCGAAGGGATCGTGTCCACGGCGCTCGGCGCGGGCACGTCGGCCGTGCTGCTCGGGCGTTCGATCATCACGCACGAGCTCAACGATGGAATCACGTCCACGTACCGTGTCGCACGCGCGACGTCGGCGTCTGCGCTCCGCGATGCCATCGTGATGCCGCTCGTTGGCGGAGCTGCGGTGCCGGGTCCCGTCGTTGGGATGTCCGCCGAGTTCCTCGTCGACGTCACGACCGTGCGCCGAACGATGGGAAGCGCGATGGGTCGCACCGATGTCATGGTCTCGATCGCGCCTCGAAGCGATTACGACAATCTCATGCGCCCGACGGCCATCCGCGCCAGCGATCTCGTCAACTCCACGGCGGTCGCCGAAGCGTCGCGCTCGCTCGGGTTCGCGTGTCAGGCCATTCGCTCCGAGGGCGCCGCGCTCGTGGATTTCCTGTGGACCGTCGACGTCTCTCCGTCGATGGGGCCGTATCAAGTGCAGGTCGGAAACACGGGCGACCGTTTCTTTCGCGACTTGCGCACGGCCGGCGTCGACTTTCGCGTCGCCGTGCTCGCAGCGCAATCGGTTCCCTTCAACTTCACGATGCCCGCACCCGGCCTGCAGTGGGTCGCGTCGACCAACCCGATGGGATCCACCGAACTATCATACCGTGTGACGGTCGAGCGATACATGGCCGCCGCGGCGGACCGCTTCGCGCCCTATCCGAACAACGGAATGTATACGCTGCAGCTCAACGAAGAGCCCATCGCGGCTGCCATCATCGCGTACGAACAACTGCAGATGGGCGCGATGACCGGCGCGCCGCCCGACCACCGGTTGCGTGCCGGCGCACAGACCATCGCGTTCTTCGTGGCGGACGAGACGGGCGCCAACGACCAGTCGCGCTACTTTCAACGAAACACGGCGCGCTGGGGCGCGACGTATCCGCTGCAGTTGGCGGCCGCGATCAACTTCTTCCGCACGAATCGCATCCTCACGTTCGGCCTGGTGAATACCGTTGCCGGCGTGCCGATGTGCGATATGACCCGCTCGGCCGACATGCGGCGTTGCGTCATCCTGGGCGCGGGAGGCGCGTGGATTCCGATCGGCACCGCCACCGACGCCGACGTTGCCGCAGCGATGGCACGCATCGTGGCGGCCGTGGCGGGGAGCAGCTCGCAGTTCCGACTGACGCGTACACCGATCACGAGCACGCTCAAAGTGCAGGTGCGAGGGATGAACGTGCCGCGGTCGCGCGCGGACGGGTTCGACTATGATCCTGCGTCGCGAGCCATCGTGTTCTATGGCACGACGTACCGGCCGGTCACGGGAAACGAAGTCGTGATTTCGTACCGAGTGTGGGAAGGGTCGTTGGGATGAAGTTGAGAGTTGAGAGTTGAGAGTCGAGAGTTGGGAGGCGGGGCGTCCCGTCGGCGTATGATCCGGCAGAGATTCGGCATGCGCACTCTCACGGTGGCACTCACGTTCTTGGCGGGACTTCTCGCGGCGGAAGGTGTCCCCGCGCAGGCTCCTTCTGCGCAACCGCTCGTGCCCGTGATGCCCCGTGATCGTGGGGGGATGTCGGTCGGCTGTCCGAGCGATTGGGAGCATCGTGACGCGGGTGCTGGCTATTTTTCGTGCCGCGATACCGACACGGGTGCGTTCTGCAATGGTTCGTCGCGGCCGTCGCCCACGGTGCCGCTCGACGCGATGGTCCTGCGTGCGCGTGCGGAGATCGTCGCGCGAGGTTTCGTCGTGCGAAGTGAACGCCGCGAGGGGACACTGCACTCCTTCGTGTACGACGACGCAGCGGGTCACCGCGTAGTGTTCATCGTGCGGGCCGCGATGATGGGACAGCGATTGGACGTCACCTGTGGTTCGACGCCTGCGCTTGCGACATCGATGCTCCCAGTGTTTCTCGAAGTCGCTCGCGCCGCACGGTGAGCGTCAGGCGTTGCCGAATTCCTCGACGCCACACGGCCGCGGCGGCGTCCACAACCTCCGTCACGTACTACGAGTGCGCGAAAGCAGTCAGGGCGCCGGGTTCGTGTGGAGAAACAATGAATCTGATATGCTGCTCGCGTGGCTGATCGTCCGTCCCTGTGCTCACGCGGAATTGCCGTCGGTGCGTTGCTCGCGTGCGCGCTCGCAAGCGGGTGTGGCCTGCGCTGGGACTTGCTGCAGCCGCTCGCCGACGGCGGTGACGCGGGCTTCGTCCGCGACGGCGCGTCGATGGACACGGGGCGTGACGCGGCCGCGACCGATGCGGTGGCGCCGGCGGACGTGCGGTCGCCGGACACGACGCAGCCCGATGTCGTGATGCCCGTGGACGTGCAGAGCCCCGACGTCGTGATGCCGCTGGACGTCCAGAGCCCCGACGTCGTCGCGATGGACATCGTCATGCCGCGCGATGTCGTCTTTCCGAGGGACGTTCCCGTCGGCATGGACGTTCGACCCGACGTGCCCGTCGACTCGGGAGTCGACGCACAAGCCGACGTACCGACGGATGTCCGCGCGGATGGGGCCGCAGACGTCGCCGCCGACGCAATAGTCGATGTGCCGCTGGATGCACCGCGCGACGCTGCGACCGACGTCCAGACGGACGCCCCGCGCGACGTGCCGCCGGGGTAGCGGCGTGCGGCGCGAAACGCGGCCCGCGCCGGCGGGCGGGCGGGCCGCCCGCCCCGCCGCGCACCCCCCCAC
>ORMF010003113.1_pt1 | contig 11448 bp, 7 predicted proteins | sample 1779871 | NCBI WGS metagenome assembly ORMF01 (sample SAMEA104232316, study PRJEB22302) | groundwater metagenome | biome: forest; feature: aquifer; material: groundwater | place: USA | collected 2011-08-07 | depth 5.4 m
ACCAGCAACATCTGCACGGCGCAGGCGTTGCTCGCGAACATGGCTTCGCTCTACGCCTGCTATCACGGGCCGGAAGGTTTGAAGCAGATTGCGCAACGCGTCCACACGCTGACGGAAGTTCTGGCGACCGGCTTGGAGCGGCTAGGTTTCTCGGTCGCCACCACGCCGCGCTTCGACACTTTGAAGATCAATCTCGGCGACAAGAAGTCTGCCGATATTCTGAAGATTGCCGAGGCGCACCGGATGAACTTGCGCGTCATTGATGACAAGACCATCGGCATCTCGCTGGACGAGACGGCCAGCGCAAGCGATGTGGCCGAACTCTGGCAAATCTTCAACGGCGACAAAGCTCCGAACTTCACGGTGGACGAACTCGCTGTTGCTCTCATTAACACCGGGCTTCAGCCCGGTGTCCAATCGCGCGCCGAGCGTTTAGCCGTTTCAACGGCTTCCCCGTCCGCGCAGAAAACCGTTGAAACGGTTTCCACACCCGGCACAGCCAACACCGGGCTAAAGCCCGGTGTTAATGAGAGCGGTTCTGCTTCCGCCAATTGGCAATCGGCAATTGGCAATCGGCAATCCGCTTTCCTCCAACACCCCGTCTTCAACCGTTACCACTCCGAGACCGAGATGCTCCGCTACATCAAGCGGCTCGAATCGCGCGACCTCTCGCTCACGGCCTCGATGATTCCGCTTGGCTCGTGCACGATGAAGCTCAACGCCGCAGCGGAGATGTTTCCCGTGTCGTGGCCGGAGTTCGCGAAGATTCATCCGTTCGCGCCGATCAAACAGACGCGTGGTTACCAGAAACTTTTCGAGCAACTCGAAACCTGGCTCGCGGAAATCACCGGGTTCGCCGGCATTTCGCTCCAGCCCAACGCCGGTTCGCAGGGCGAATACGCAGGTTTACTTGTTATCCGCGCCTATCACGAATCGCGCGGCGACACGCATCGCAACGTCTGTTTGATTCCCACCTCCGCGCATGGCACGAACCCCGCCAGCGCCGTCATGGCCGGCATGAAAGTCGTCGCCGTCGCGTGCGACACGAACGGCAACATTGACGTCGCCGATCTGCGCGCGAAGGCCGAGGCGCACAAAGCCGATCTCTCCTGCCTGATGATCACCTATCCGTCCACGCACGGCGTGTTCGAGGACGCCATCCGCGAGATTGGCGAAATCACCCACGCGAACGCGGACCCGGTTTACATGGACGGCGCGAACATGAACGCGCAAGTCGGCCTCACCAGCCCCGGCTTCATCGGCGCGGACGTCTGCCATCTGAATCTGCACAAGACGTTTTGCATTCCGCACGGCGGCGGCGGACCGGGCGTCGGACCGATTGGCGTGGCGGAACATCTCGTGGAATTTCTGCCCGGCCACAACGTCATCAATCTCGGCGGCGAAAACCCCATCGGGGCGGTTTCTGCCGCGCCGTGGGGCAGCGCGAGCATTCTCACCATCTCATGGATGTATATCGCGATGATGGGCGCGGACGGACTGACCGAGGCGACCAAAGTTGCAATTCTGAATGCAAACTATGTCGCCAAGAGATTGGAAAAATATTTTCCAACCCTGTATCGCAGCAACAACCTTGTTGCCCATGAATGTATTTTGGATTTGCGGGCATTTAAGAGCGTCACTGCGGAAGACGTTGCCAAGCGGCTGATGGATTACGGCTTTCATGCGCCAACACTTTCATGGCCGGTCGCGGGAACGTTGATGGTCGAGCCGACTGAAAGTGAATCGAAATACGAATTGGACCGTTTCTGTGATGCCATGATTTCGATTCACGCGGAAATGACCGCCATCGAAAACGGTTCAACCGATGCCAGGAATAATCTGCTGAAAAACGCGCCGCATACCGCTGACATGATTGCCTCGGACAACTGGAACAAACCTTACACGCGCGAACAGGCCGCGTTCCCCGCCAAATGGCTGCACGAATTCAAATTCTGGCCGCACGTCGGGCGTGTGGACAATGTGTTTGGAGATCGGAATCCAGTTTGCTCGTGTGTGGGGATGGAGAGCTATCAGAGTTGAATCCGAAACAAGTGTTAGCAGATTGTCATTGTGTTGCTGCAACAGCGGCATCAATGAAATTTCGCAACGTAGCTTCTGAAGACTGAACATTTGTCGGGTCAGCCAAAACCAACTGCGGGCCTTGCTGCGGTGCTGTGCCCAGCAAAATATCCGGCGCGCTGTGGTCGAGGAAGCTGATGCTTGAAGCGTCAACAGTGAGAAATTTGAGAGTGATGCCACGCGCAATCAAAAACGACCGCAGGAACATCAGCGAAGGCGCGATGTGGTTGAGCCAATCTTCATGAAGAGTGCCGTCCGCCTGTGCAACACCATCGTAGCGGAATACGCTGCCGCCGAGGCGTCGCCAATGGAAGCGTTCCAACATGCTTCGGATATAGTTCCGGTCGTTGTTATCAATGTGCGTGACATCGTATGAGATTGTGACTGGCATATGTTGAATGGTTGTAAGATCAATCGAAAAAGGGCGGCCAGTGCAGGCCGATTTGCAGGGTATTAGATTCCAAGCCCGCACCACGGACATCGAGAATTTGCTGCACCGTGGCTATTAGTAGCTCGGGGTTTTCCGGTCCGGACCAATCCTGAGTCTCACCGCTTGCGCTTTGATCGTTGCGCCAGATAAAACCGGACAGTTTTAACATCTCTCGTATCTTTGATCTTTTCTTAGGAACAAGATCATACAGTTGAAGGCGGATTTTCTTGAAAGGCAGTCGGCACACCGCCAGCAAGGCGTGATCTCCATTTTCGGACAAAACTACGCACTCAACCCTGAGTGGTTCATGAATGAAAATCGATTTCAAACAGTCACCGAGTTCTTCCGCTGAATGCAACACGCGTTTTACCAGCTTCCCTTCCTTGGCATGATCAAACCAACAAAGAATCTCGTTTTTGGCGGTAATCTTTGGAATTCTTCTAAGCAGACAGCAGACGAGGCCCACCACCACTCCGATATCAAGCCCATGCATGTCACGGACTTCTGTTGTGCTGGCTGAGATTTGACCGGGAACAAAACCAAAGTGTCGCATGCATTCCTGGGCTGAACCAAACTCGGAGGAGGGCAAGGAAGGCATTGAGATGCCGATTGATTTCCCGCCTTGCGTGGTGTCGCGCGCTTTGCTGTAGATTTGAACCAAGTGATAATCTGGGTGAAGGCAGAGTGGAGTTAACCAATTGGCCACAGGAGCGATCCTCATGCAATCCTCCTCGCCGCGCTCGAAAAGCACGGCCAGCGCCCGGGTTACGAACTGCTCCAAAGTTTCTGCTGTTTCCGCCCGAAGTGCCTTCTCAATTGCTGACGCAACTTCAAAGGCCCGACCTATCTCATGGTTGTTTTTATTCCGCCCGGCGACTCCAGCGACGCGACGCGTTCACCAGCGTTCTACGATTCGACCTTCAATTACTTGAGAGAATTGGGCATCCCAGAAATCACGTGGGGTTGATCTCTAACTAAGGTTTCATTTCAGCCAGACAATTTTGATTTCTTTTTCCACTTCCTTCAATTCCGGGTCGCCGGTGAGGAGTTCGGCGTTTTTGGTTTTGGCCAGAGCAGCAGCGAAGCAGTCGGCATAGGACATTTTGTGCGTGGCTTTGTAGATGGCTGCCTGCCGGGCGAGCGTGAGGTCGTCGCCCACGCCCACGATGTCAATGGGCAGCGTCGCGATGGCCCGGGCTTGTTGTTCGGCGGCTTCCTGCGAAACTTCGCGCATGGTGTTGTAGTAAATCTCGCCCCAGTTCACGACGCTCAACAGGAGCTTGTGCTTCTCCGCCGCCGCCTGTGCCAGCAGTTTTTCCACCTGCTCCGCCGCCGGTTCGTCCTCCAGGAACGCGATGAGCGCCCAGCTATCCAAAACTTTGGTTGCCATATTCAGTTCAAATCAGATTTCGACACCTCACCCCGGCCCTCTCCCCGTTCGAGGCGGAGAGGGAGGGGAAAATGAGTCAGAGTTCCCGTTCCGCCTTGCGATCTTCCATCATCGCCTTCATCACGCCCTTACCCTTAAGCGATCCGCGCAAGCCGCGAATGAATTTGGAGGTGACGGGTTTGATGAGAATGCCTTCGGGCGTGGACTCAACGTAAGCCCGCGTGCCTTCTTCAATCTCGAATTCCTTCCGCAAGCGCCGGGGGATGACCACCTGGCCTTTGATCGAGAAGTAAACCGATTCTGCTTTTGCTACTACATTCATACTATAATCCTACATTGCTACATAAGTAAGTCAACACATTATTTGTTGGAAGTCATTCACAGAGTTTTCACAGCGGGTTTGATCAGCGCCAATCAGCGGTTAAAGATTTTGCATTCCATGCGTTCTATTGCGGCAAATCATTTCGCGTGGTTCGTGTGATTCACGGTTGAACTTAGATTCGTTGGCGGAACACGGAGTTTTATTTCCTTGCGAGAAATTGCGGGAAGAAAGTTTGTTCACCTCATCCGGCTTCGCCAACTTCTCCCCAGGATGCGGCCCCATTCAGGAAGTTCTCGGCCTTTGTCCGTCAGTCGGACACGGCGTGCAGTTCGCAGTCATCATAGGTCACGTGGCCTTCCGCGTAGTGGCAATGGATCACGGTATCCAGAATCAAACGCACCTGTGCGGTGGCCGCCGTCGTGCGGAAATCGTATTTGAGTTGGGTGTAAGGGGCGGCGGTTTTGAGTTCCACCTTGGTGTGCTGGCGCAGGGGTTGGCCGCGATCGTCCAGCTCGCAGATGATCAGACCGGCCGAGTCATTCGTGTGGTGGCCAAAGCCCTTGCCGCGCAAATCCACCGCCCGCACCCAGACAGAGGCGGTGCATTGCCGTTGCGGCCCGACCTCGACATCCTGGTAAATTTGCGTGTGGCCTTCGGCGTCGGTGTGCGTCCGCATGGCGCCCTTGCCGGCGTGAAATTCTGGCAAGCCCCAATCCGGGTGCTGCACATAATCCGCCTCCTGCCAGACGTAACTCTGCGACGGCCCGATGAACTGGCAGTTCCATTCCGCGAGCGGGATGTTGACCCCGCGCCCGCCTAGCACTCCGGCCACGGTGTTTTCAAACCCGGCATTGAGCAGCTGGTTGCCTTGGGGCGTCGCTGCGGGAACCGAGATCGGTTTCGCTCCCTTGCCCCCGCGGCCCGGGCCGATCTCCAGCGCCTGAACAAAGGCCTCCCCGCGCACGGCCTGGTCGCCGTCGGTCGTGCGCGCGGCAGTAAATCGGATTTCGATCACACCGTTTGTCGGGGCAATGTCATCGAATACCAAATCCACGGCGCGGTTTGGGCCGCCGGCGGTGGCGGCAACGTCCAGGCGTTCGACAACGCGCCGGCCATTGATGCGGATGTCGAAGCAGTTCCTCCGCGTGTCCAGTCCGCGCGTGGCGGCGAACTTGAGGCGCGCGTGGTAACGGCCTGGGCCAACGGTGAGGTTCACCCAGAAGTTGTTCCCGTGAACGCCGTGGCGATACAAATCCGGGTCAGCCGTGCCGCTGATTTCGCCGGGAGCGGCGTTTGTCCACCAGAATGCAACGATGCTGTCCATCAGCGCCGCGCCGCGCGTCACCAATTCCGTCGCGGGACGCCAGGTGTGACCGGCGGCATCGCGGTAGTCGGTCCGGCCCGTGTAGCCGAAGATCATCCGCTGCGCTTCGCGCGGGCCGGTGCCGGACGGAAAATTTGCCACGCCACCCGCAGCGGAATACTGGACGCTCTGGACGCCGACGCTTGCGCCCTTTGATTGGGGATTGCCCGTGCCGCGCGCCACCAGCTTCAACGTGTGCGGGCCTTGCGCCAGGCCGTTGCGATAGTAAAGCACCTGCCCGCGGCGCGGCGCGGGATTCCACGCGTCCGCAGGGACGAACTGTTTTTCGCCGTCGAGATACACGTCGGCCAAACCACCGGTAGGCCCGACGCCGCCAATGAGTCGGACTTGATTGCCGTCGAACCGGGCGGTGACCGCAGCACCGGATGCTCTGGTAGTGCGAACCGAGCCGGACGGGTTCGCCTCAGTCAGCCAAGCGCCATCGAACTCCAGCCCCGTTTCCTTCAACTCCCGCTGCGGATCGTTGCCGGTGACGACGACGGTTTTCGCGCCGTCGTGGCGAATCGCGACGATGGCGTCGCCGTTGGCGAGACGTTCAACCGTGTAGCCGTTTGATTTGAGGTTGCCACAGCGTTTGAGCGCGCGACCGTCGGCGGATATATTTTTCGGCGCAAACGCCAGGCGCAGCACCTCCACCGTTTCCGCCGGCGCGTTGAACGTCGAGTATTCAATCCGGCCCGCGCCGTAGTGGACCGAGTTCACCACCGCCGTGGAACGCACGATGTGGTTCTCGCGGTTGGCGCCGAGTTCCTCCGGCAGCCAGCCAATCACGGCCAGCCCAAACCGCAGCGGCATTGGGTGCGCGATGTTCAGCCAGTCCCCGTTCACGATGATGCCACCGTCAATGTTGTCCTCGGTCACGCCGGTTTCGTGAGCGTCATAAGTCAGAAGCACCATTTGGCGGTAGGCGAGTTCGCGCGCCCAGGAACTGCCGGCGGCGACGGCGTATTGCGCGATGGTGGGCGCGACATCCAGTGGCGCATACCAGAGCGAGCGACCGCAACAGCCGGACGACTCCGGATACGCCCACGCGCCGCTGTAAACGTCGCCGCGGGATTCAGGCGCGACGCTCGTGTGGTTGAGGAAAAGCGTGAGGATGTTGCGCGCGTCGTGGCGCCAGTTGGGAAACTCCGCCGGGTTGTTCAATAGATACGCGGCGGCGTCAGGCGTCGTGAGGCAATTCTGTACGGGGTTGTCCCAATCCCAGAAGTAACGGCCCCAAGTGTCGTTGACCGCCCACGCGGGAAGCAGCTTGTCGCGCAAATAACGTCGGCCCGCGTCCCGCGCGGCGAGGAGGCGTTGGTCCTTGTCCGTGTGTCCAAGGCGGATCAACTCGTCCAAGAATCCAAGGATCATCGTCACGCCGCCGGTTTGTTTGTTGTCCTTCCACGGCGCGCTTTCAGGATTGGCGTAGCGCGGCCAGGGATCGGCGTTCGGATCGAGATTGCAATGCTCGGCAAGGAGGTCGCCCCAATGCTTGGCAGCGTCGAGCCAGCGCGTGTTGCCGGTGAGTTGGTAGGCGCGCAGCAGGCCCTGGCCAGTCGAGGCGCAGAGGTCGAGTTGAATCATCCCGCGCGGGTCAGCCTTGAAGAACGCCTTGCCCTTGACCGGCACGCTGATGAACAGATTGGGCCACGGGTGGTCCGTCGGCGTCTGGCAGTGGTCCACGAGGAAGTCGGCCATGTAAGTGATGTGCGCAATCGCCGCCGCGTCGCCGGTGTAGCGGTAGTAATCCACGAAACCGTTTAGCACGCTGGTCGCACGCTGGCTGAGATCGCCGTTACCCCAATCGCCCGGATCTCGGGGCGTGATAACGCCGTTCGAGGAGATTTGCCAGGAGCCACTGAAGACGTAGGCGGGATATTCGGCGATGGCGTTGGTGCGGGTCGTCCACGGGTAGCGCTTGAGCGTTTCGGCGGCGATGCGCACACGGTAGTCGCACTGGCCGTTCAACCCGCGATACCACGGCGCGATCACGCCCTGCGCATCAAGGACCGCCGGGTGAGCGTAGTAGCGGGCCAGGTTCGTGGCGGCGGAGGCGGTCGTGATGAACGCTCCGCAAAGCAGGGGAACGATGAGTCGCTGGGTGTGTTTCATAAATGGGTGATGTGTTACTCCGCCAGCCGGATAAAATTCAGATCCACTCTGACGTTGGGATAAGCCGGACGATGCGCAGTTTTATGGCTCATTCTCAGAATTTGGCGCGCAGCCTGATTGGCGATGCGCCGGGCATGATGGTGATCGTTTCTGCTCTGGAGTCAAACACGCGATGGGGTTTGCCGTTCACCCGAATCGTTTGCGAACGGAGCGCCGGTCTCCGACCCGGCGCGTTGGTAACGATTCATAACGCGCCGGGTCGGAGACCGGCGCTCCGCCTTTCCATGTGCGCAGTGACCATTCACCAGAAGCGCCAATAGAGATACACCCAAACGATGATGTAAACGACCCACCACAGCAGGACGCTTTGATACCACGGGCGTTTCACGCCGTCGTCGTATTGATTGAGGGCCGCGAGCGTCCAGTGGAATGGCCGCCACTGACTTTCCGGGGGCGGTGACGTGAGCAGCGAAACCACCACGATGCCCACCATCGTGATCGCCTGCGCGATGGCCGCGACGTAAAGCCAGTGCAACTTGATGCCGGACGCCGGTGCGCCGAACGCCATTGCCAAGGTGATCGCCGAGCCGCCGATCAATCCGAACAGCGCGCCCTGACGATTGGTCCGTTTCCACAGCAGCCCAAGCAGCATCACGGAGATGAACGGCGTGGCCAGGTAAGTCACGCCGTTTTGAAAATACTTGAAGACGCCGCCCAAGTGCGCGACCGAGGGAGCCACGAGCGCGGCGATGCCCATCGCGGTTAGTGAGGCGACGCGCCCCATCCGCACCAGCCGCGCGTCGTCCGCGTCGGGGCGGAAGATGCGTTTGTAAACGTCGAGGCTGAAAATCGTGGCCGTCGAGTTGGCCAGCGCGCTGATGGTGGACATCACGGCCGCGAGAAAGCCCGCGAGGATGATGCCGCGCAGTCCCCAATCGGGCGCGAGGTAGCGTAGCGCAAACGGGAACGCCTCGTCCGGATTGTTCAGCGGCGGCGCGGCGTGCATCACGTTGATCCAGTGGAACACGATCAGGCCCAGGAAACACGTGACCAGCGGACGGAGCAGGTTGACCACGCCGGCCCACCACACGCCCATCAAGCCGTCCCACGTTGAGCGCGCCGCGAGGATGCGCTGGGCCATGACCTGGTTGCCGGCGGAGTAAAAGATGTACACGCCGAACGTGGCCAGCACGATGCCGGGGAACGGTGCGGCCTCGTCACCGGGTGGGCGGTAGAGGTGGAAGTGGTCTGGGTTCGCGGCTTCCATCGCGGCCCAGCCGCCCGGCACTTTGCCCATCGCCACGAAAAACAAAATCACGCCACCACCGACGAGCATCACGCACTGCAAGGCATCCGTCCAGATGACCGACGAGAGGCCGCCCTTGGTCGTGTAAAGCGCAACGAGCGCGACCATGCCCCACAGCACCGCGTAAAAATTCCAGCGGGTCAACTCGGTCAGCGCGAGGCTGCCGCTGTAAAGCACCGGCACCAGGAACACGAAAACGTAGGCGACGAGCATCACCCAACTATAAATGTCCGCGCACCCCGGCCCGAAGCGGCGCGCCAGAAAATCCGGGATGGTGATGACGCGGTTGCGCATCCAGATGGGAATGAACACGAGCGTCATCAGGCCGTAGGTGGGAACGAGCCACCATTCCCAGTTCGCGATCCCCATGCCGTACTTGTAGGTGGCTCCCACCGTGCCGCCGATCTGCTCGGACGATACACTGGTGGAAACAAACGCCGCGCCGATGATGTACCACGGCAGCCGGCCCGAGGCGAGGAAGTAGCCGCGCGCTGATTTCTCCTGGTTGCGCGCCGCCCATAATCCCACCGCGACCACGGCCACGATGGAAACGACGATGACAACAATGTCCAGTGTGCTGAGTGCGAAGTTAGAATTCATTGGTTGGTTGGATGGTGTTTTCTCAAATTATTTTGCCGCCGCGAACTCAATGCACTGGTCGCCCAAAAGTTGTTTCAACACGTTGTCCTGCGGATGGCCTTCGCCGACGTGCTGGATGAAACCTTCCGCGTGCGTCACGCCCGCCCGTTGGCCGTCGTTGGCCGCCATCTTCCGCATCAGGTCCAGATACTCGTCGCAGTTCATGACGGCGCGCAGCCATTCGCGTTGCGAGGCGTGGCAGGCGAGCATCCGCGTCTTGGTCTCCATGACGGCGGAAATGTCCACCGCGCAGGTGAGCGGCAGGGGTCGGCCAAAGATGTCGCGCCCGCCGATGGCGTTCGCGTAATACAAATACGGGATGCGCGAGGTCGGCGTCGTGGGCGTGCCGCAATCGTAATTGGGCACGGGGCCGATAAAGGCGGCGTTGCGCACGAGGCGCGAGGTTTCCTCGTGGTCAATCAGATAGTCCATCGGCGGATGAGTCAATACGATGGTGGGATTCGCGGCGCGCATCACGCGCACGGCGCGGCGGCGGTAGTCGTCGTTGTAGGTCACTTCCAGGTCTTCGCCGCCCGCGAAATGAAATCGCGCGCCGATGACGTCCGCCGCGGCTTGCGCTTCCTTGAGCCGAAGGTTGCGAATTTCCGCGCGCGGCAAAGTCGGCGAGCCGACATCCCCGCCGGCCATGATGGCGATGTGAATTTCGCACCCGCGTTGCGCGAGCAAGGCCAGCGTGCCGGCGCAGATGAACTCCACGTCGTCCGGATGACAGCCGAAGGCCAGAATTCTGTGGGTTGGTTTCATGGGATTTCTCCAGTTGAGTCGGTTTCGAGGGATGGTTTCATCTGCCGTTCGTTCTGCCGGTCACTGACAAATCACCGCCGCGACCTTCCGGTAAGCCGTGACAATGTCCGCCACGTCCCGGTCGGTCAAGTTCGAGGCGATGCACATCAGCATCGTGCGGTTGAGCAGGTCGTCGAGATGCGGGCAGGTGCCTTTGGCGTAGGAGACGCTGGCCGAGGCGCGGTTCTCGGCCATCTGCCACGGCGAGACGGCGGAAAGGCCGCGTTTGTTAACGAGGCTGGCCACGTTGTAGTAGATGTGCAGACCCCACTGGTCCATGTGGACCGGATACAAACCATCCTTGGCCGCCACGATGCCCTCAGCTCGCAACGCCGCGGTGAATTTCAACGACTGTTCGCGGGTGGGAAAGACGGTCAGCAGGAACGAGCCGGCGTCGCCTTCGGGATCGAGCACTGTGCGGAAGGTCAGCGTGCCACCGAGGGCCTGCTTGATTTTGTTCTTGGCGGAGCGCATCGCGCCGGTGATGCGGTCGAGTTTCCGGAGTTGCACGCGGGCGACCGCGCCGGTCAGTTCGCTCATGCGGCAACCGATGCCCCAGAGCTGGAGCGACGGATCGTCGAAGACCAGGCGGCCCGCTTCGTTGCGCGCGTAACCCAGGTCGTGAATGGCGAAGGCGCGGCGGTAAAGGTGCGGGTCGTTGGTCACGACCATGCCACCTTCGCCGGCGGTCATGTGCTTGTTCATCTGGAACGAGAAGATCGCCATGTCGCCGAACGCGCCGGCCTTGACGCCGTGCTGGCTGGCGCCATTGGCTTGGGCGCTGTCCTCAATGACCTTGAGCTTGTGCTGTTTCGCCAACGCGACGATGTTCTTGATGCGGCCGATGACGCCGCCCATGTGGACGACGAGGATGACCTTGGTGCGCGTCGTGATTTTGCGGGCCGCGTCCTCGGGGTCCATGCTGAAGGTGTCGTCGCAGTCCACCAGCACCGGGATGGCGCCGCTGCGGACGACCGCGCCGACGGTGGCCACCCAG
>ORMF011918208.1_pt1 | contig 11447 bp, 16 predicted proteins | sample 1779871 | NCBI WGS metagenome assembly ORMF01 (sample SAMEA104232316, study PRJEB22302) | groundwater metagenome | biome: forest; feature: aquifer; material: groundwater | place: USA | collected 2011-08-07 | depth 5.4 m
CCGCCGCGCGAGATCGCGCAGGCCTTGGCCGGCCTGGCCCGCGCGCGGCGCCAGGCTGCGGCGCTCGCGCGTGTCGACACGGCGCTCGCCGCCAAGCGGCTGGCGTTGACGCGGCGTGTGGAGCCTCAACAACGTGCTGAACGGCTTCTCGCGTCGATGATGCGTACGCTGGCCGACGTGCCGCTTCACCCCGCGTTTGTTGAATCGCTTGCCGTCGACGTTGCGGCCGGCGCAAACGGGGAGCGCGTACGCCGAGTCCAGGCGCGGCTCGAGCAGCTCCGGGAATTGAAACGGCGTTTGATGGAGGCTAACCTGCGGCTGGTCGTGTCAATCGCCAAGCGATACCGGCACACGAACCTGTCGCTGCTGGATCTCGTGCAGGAAGGCAACCTCGGGCTCATGCGGGCGGTGGACAAGTTCCAGTACCGTCGGGGCTTCAAGTTCTCCACGTATGCCACTTGGTGGATCCGCCAGGCCATCACGCGCTCGATCGCGGACACGGGCCGGACAATCAGACTGCCTGTACACGTGATTGAATCGCTGAACCGAGTTGCCGCGGCGCGACGGACGTTGGTCAAAGAATTGGGGCGCGATCCGACGATTCAGGAGATCTCGACGCACGCGCGGATCCCGGCCGAGAAGGTGATGCTGGTGATTCGGTCCGGCGCCCCCCTGGTGTCGCTCGACGCGCCCGTGTCCGAGGATGCAGTCTTCGGCGAGTTCGTGCCCGATACGGGCGCACTGTCGCCTGAGGCTCCGCTGCTCGAAGAGGATTCGCTCAGGCGAGCCAAGCTGGCGCTCGAGTCGCTCAGGGAACGCGAACGCCTCGTGCTGGAGTTACGGTACGGCATCGTCAACGCTCGCGAGCATACGCTTCAGGAGGTCGCGGACCGACTCGGGGTGAGCCGCGAGCGCGTGCGGCAGATTGAGAAGCAGGCGATGGAACGGTTGCGACGCCGGCGCGCCAAGATTGATCGGCCGCCGGCGGTGGCGTAGGCGCAACGGAACCATGACGACGACTCCCGTATCGGCACCACCGGAGCGACGAGAACGCCCACGAGGGCGCCAAATCCAATCGCTCTCGTGCTCTACTTTACTTGGCGCCGTGATCATGCTCGGCGTGCTCAGCACGCTGGCGAGCGTGACAGCTCACACGGTTTCCTACACCGAATTCAAGCGGATGGTGGGCGCCGATGAAGTCGCCGCCGTCGTGGTCAGCGAATCCCGCATCCGTGCTGATGAGCTGCGTGAAATCGTCGATTTCCTCCGGAACCGAGCGCCAACCCGATCGCGACGCATACTGACCAATAGCGGAGCGAGAAAGGTATGGATGGGCACTCCGGCCGGTGATCGAGGAACGATCCGCGTCCGCTGTGGTGAATTCTCCGCATGATCTTCCAAGTTATTCCCATGCCCGCCATGAAGGGAGCTGTGAATGCACAGGAAAGCGCGCGCAAAGCAAGGCATACCGATTGCCCTTGCGATCCGTCAGACAGGTTCCCCCTCCCCATTCACAACATGGAGGCGTCTTATGGCACGAGAGAAACACACCGCGCTGACACCGATTCGCGACCCGTTTACGCTGCTGCGGCAGATGACGTCCGACTTCGATCGGATGTTCGAGGCACCTGGGTGGCCGTCGTTCCGTACACGACCCGTGTTGGAGGCCGCGACCTGGTTTCCCGAGATCGATGTGTTCGAGAAGGACGGCCGTCTCGTGACCAAGATTGATCTGCCTGGGATGAAGAAGGAAGACGTGAAGGTGGAGGTCACCGACGGCAAGCTCGCGATCTCCGGCGACCGGAAGACCGAAGCAGAAGAGAAGAAGGAGAACTTCTACCGTTGTGAACGCGAGTACGGCAGCTTCTACCGTGCGGTTCCGCTGCCGGAGGGCGTGAAGCTCGAGGATGTCAAGGCTAGTCTTTCGGACGGCGTGCTCGAGGTGAGCGTCCCAGTGCCAGCCAAGCCGGAAGCGAAGGTCCGGAAGGTCGAGATTCAGGAGGCCCCAAAGGCCGCGAAGACGGCTGCGTAGGGGAAGCAACCATGAAAGTCAAAGAGCTCATGACGACCGATCTCAAAACCTGCACGCCCGACACCACGGTTGCCGAGGCGGCGCAACTGATGTGGGAAGGGGACTGCGGCATTCTGCCCGTGGTGGACGATGGCGAGCTGGTGGGAGTTGTCACCGATCGCGACATGTACATTGCGCTGGCGACGCAGAATACGCGCGCTTCGCGGTTACGGGTTGGTGCGGTCGCCACCAAGAAAGTGGCGACCTGCACGCCCGAGGACGATGTGCAGGCGGCTCTGGCCACGATGAAACAGGCCCGCGTCCGCCGGTTGCCGGTCATGGGGTTCGGCAACACAGTGCTCGGCGTTCTGTCCATGAACGACATTCTCCTCGCCGCGGGTGCAGACAAGGCGGTTCAGAGTGAGGACGTCGTGGAGACGCTGCGGGCGATCTGTTCGCACCACCACCCGGTCCCACACGTCGTCGCCGCTTGAACGGACGTCGCAGGGCCAGATCCGGGAGAACGGTTCCGTGCCCTCATGGGAGCATTTCTCCCACGACGCAGACATCGGCCTCGGCGGTATCGGGCCGACGAAGGCCGAGGCCTTTCGGCAGGCGGCGATCGCGCTGACGGCCGTTGTCACCGATCCGGAAACAGTGAGATCGGTGACGCGTGTTGCGCTCGACTGCAGCGCCCCCAACGATGAACTGCTGCTCGTCGACTGGTTGAACGCGCTCGTCTACGAGATGGCGGTCCGCTCGATGCTGTTCGGCGATTTCAATGTTGAGATCGCGGACGGCGAGTTGCATGCCACAGCATGGGGCGAGCCGGTCGACCCAGATCGGCACGAGCCGGCAGTCGAGATCAAGGGCGCGACCTTGACCGCACTTCGTGTTGCGCCAGTGCACGGTGGGTGGCGGGCGCAATGTGTCGTCGACGTCTGAGAGGGAAGATACCCATGGATCTCGCGTCGCTCGTCAGAAGATCAGAACACGAATGGTGGATTCCGGCCGCGGGTGGGATGCGGGTGCCGGGCATCATCTACGGCTCGGAACCGCTGATTCGCGCGATGGATGACAAGGTTCGCGAGCAGGTGTCGAACGTCGCGATGCTGCCGGGCATTCGACGTGCCTCGTACGCCATGCCCGACGCGCACTGGGGCTACGGGTTCCCGATCGGCGGTGTTGCCGCCTTCGATCCGCAAGAAGGCGGGATCGTCTCGGCCGGCGGGGTGGGCTTCGATATCTCGTGCGGTGTGCGGACGCTTCGAACGGGCCTGACCCTCGACGCGGTCAGCCCGGTGAAACAGCAGCTTGCGACGGGTCTCTCGCGCAGCGTGCCAGCGGGAGTCGGCAGTCACGGGCGCATTCACTTGGACGAGGTCGAATTGGACGCCATGCTGAAGGGCGGTGCGCAATGGGCCGTCGAGCGCGGCTACGGCGTGGAGGCGGATCTCGATGGCATCGAGGATGGTTGTGTCGATTCACTGCGGGTCGAGAGATCTCGGGCATCAGATTGGCACGGAGTTCCTGAAGGAGATGGCCATTGCCGAATCATCGCTCGGCATCGCGATTCCGGATCGGGAGCCCGCATGTGCTCCGGTCGAGTCCGAGCTGGGGCGGCGCTATCTGGGGGCGATGCGTGAGGAGTCGCTATTGTGCGCGTCATCCGGCGCGCAGTGTCAGGACCGGGCACGCCGCCTGGCGCACGACGTGCTGCGTCGTCGATCCAAAGAACAGGAGGTCAGCAGCGCCACGGCCATGGATGCCGATCACGATGAGATCGCTCTGCTGCTCCGACGCGACACGCAGAATCTCACGATAAGGCTTGCCCGTCGGCATCATCGTCTCGACGGTGCAGTATGCGCGGACAGCCTCGGGCACCGCCGCTATCAGTCGCGCGCGACGCTCCTCCCCGGCGGCCGCGATGTAGTCGGCGAGGCTTCGCGGCGCGCCGAAGACGGTCTCGTGGAAATCGGCAGGCGCCTCCAGCGGCGCCTCGATCACGTGTATGACCGTCAACCGAGCGTCGGCTTCCTGCGCCAGCGACATCGCGTAATTCAGCGCGTGCATCGAGCAGTCGGCGAAATCGATAGCGCAGAGAATGCGCTCGAAGAGCACGGCAGGAGCGGGGACGACATCCGGGATGTGCCGCGGCACGGAGAGGACTGGGCATGCAGCCTTGCGGAGCACCTTTTCGGTTACGGACCCCAGAAGAAGGCGCTCGAACCCCGAGCGGCCGTGTGTGCCCATGACGATCAGATCGGTCGGGACCGACGCCGCCAGCGCCAGAATCTCGGCAGCCGCACTGCCCTCCCTGATCTCGAATTCAAGAGGAACGCGCGATCTACCTTCGGCCTCGGCGAAACGCCTCATCGACGCACGCAATTGATCGCGGTCTTCGCGTGTGAGGACTGCTGACGGAACGATCGCGGGCCCGGGCGCGTACGCGGCGACAGGCGCAATCGCGGATACGTGGAGGATCGTGATCGTCGATTCGTACCATGTGGCAATGGCCACAGCATGGTCGAGAGCACGTCGAGAGAAATCTGAGAAATCGATCGGACAGAGGATTCGTCGAATCTGAATCATGGTCCAGGAATCCTTCCTGGCGAACGACCGCAAGGCGGGTACCAAGTGTAAAGGGGCGGCAGAGTCTTGATGCTCCAGAAGAACATGCCTGCTGACGCGGAAATATTTCCTGGGCGGCGAAGATTTTTCAGCATCCGGCGGCGTCAACGGCGTTGAATGCTCGAATCGATCGCGCCGTTGCCGAACCGTCAGACGGAGCGGGCGTTGCACCGATGGGAGTTCCAGTGCCGCCAGCGACACGCTGAATCGCATCACCTGCGCATTCAACGTGGCAGTGATGCTGACCGCTGACGGTCGCTACGATGGAATGATCGGCGGGGCGCGTCAAGACTCCCGGGGAGATGTTGTGGCGCGTGGCGACGTATGTGGCCGCAGTCGAGGAGCGGTATGGGTTCCGCCCGACGCGAGCGCCGACCGACGCGTCCTACGAGGCGATGTCATGCCTGGAGTTTCTGCCAGACTCGCTCGTGCTGATGAATGCGGGAACGGCGATGGGCCAGCTTGCCGCGTGCTTCGTCCTGCCGGTCGAAGACAGCCTCGACGCGATCTTCAGCACGTTGCGCGACGCAGCGCTGATCCAGCAGACCGGCGGCGAGGCACTCGTACGCGATATCGGACCGGCGTGTCATTTGCTGCAAGACATTTGTACGAGGCGAAACCATGACGAAGACACCTGCGGTAACAGTCGCGAAACGACCTCTGAGTGCATTGGACGCGATTTACGGGCGTCGGTCTGTGCGCTCGTATGCGCCGCACATGCTGGCGAAGTCCAGCGTGCGCGCGCTGCTCGACGCGGCCGTCCAGGCACCGACCGCCATGCTCGTGCCGCCAGAGGTGTTCGTCGTCGTCCAGGACCGGCAGGTAATGAGGCAACTGTCCGATCGCGTGAAGGCGACTTGGGCGCAGGAGGCGCAACCGGACCCGAAACTTCACATACGGCGCACCGCAAAGCTGCACGGCGACTTCCTCGAGCAGCTCGCGAATCCGGATTTCAACGCCTTCCACGATGCGGGGACGCTCATCCTGATCTGCGCACGACGGACGGATCCGTCTGTGGTTGCGGACTGCTGGCTCGCCGCTGAGAACCTTATGCTCGCCGCATGCGCCCTGAGGCTCGGCACGTGCTGCATTGCAGCGGCTGTCCCTGCGCTCAATGCGCCGGACACGAGAATTCTCCTGGGGATGCCGGCCGACGTCACCGCCGTGGTGCCGATCATCGTCGGAGTGCCTGCGGGCGGTCCTGCCGAAGTGACGCGGCACGAGCCCGAAATCATCTCGTGGAAGTAGGTCGCGGTACGCGCGGAAGGAGCTCCATGTCAACAGACTCCTTGTCGCGCTCACGGGCGCCGGCCGCCAAAGGACAAGGTTCGCGCGTATACGTTCCGCACCCGCCGCGGGAAATCCTTCGCGTGAAAAGATCGCTCTTTGACGCTACCAGTGTTCGCTGCGGGTGCGACTGCCTTGGCCGATGGGTAAGAGGCCCGCGCCGCGCCCACGCGTTGACGAGCCGCAATAAAGACGCGGTCGAGACTTTGCACGTACGCTCGAAGGGAGGTCGTATGCAAACCCGCGAGATCATGACGGCGCCGCCAATCACGTGCACCCCCGAGACGTCGCTCGGCGTTGCAGCCAGCCGGATGGCTGAATCCAATTGCGGGATTCTGCCGGTCGTTGACGCAAAGGGAAGACTGGCTGGAATCATCACGGACCGCGACATTTGCCTGGCCGTGTCACGGACGAACCGGAACGCGCTCAGTATTTCTGTGCGGGAAGTGATGACGCGCAAGGTCTTGTCCGTCCAGCCCGGAGACGACGTGCGACGTGCGCTCGCGACGATGCGAACGGCGAGAGTTCGGCGGCTTCCGGTCCTTGACGACGCCGGTCACCTCAGAGGCATGCTGTCGATTTCGGACGTCGTCGTTCGCGGCATCGCGGATGGTGACATCGGCGCGGACGAGATCGTCGAGACGTTGCACGGAATGTACGTTCGCCACCCGCAGGCGGCCTGAGGCGATGCAGACTGTTCGCTCCGTGGCGGCAGCTGACCGTCCACAGCGCTCTCCAAAGGACCACGCTCGTGTCGGTTCGAGGTGAGCCGCCGAGTGACGCACCGCACTTGAGACGAGCCGGTTGCGGCGCGAAGTACGTGCGCTTCGGGGCAGCCAGGGCCGCGCGTACGGCGTCGATGCGATTATCGGGACGTCACCGGCCGTGCAGACGGTCAAGTCACTGCTGGCGCGCGTCGCGGCCAGGCCCTGCGTCCACTGTGCTGCTCACAGGCGAGACCGGCACCGGCAAGGATCTCGCCGCCAAGGTGATCCACTACAACAGCGGCCGCGTCGCCCGCGCCTTCGTCACCATCACCTGCTCGGCGCTGCCGGAGCAACTTCTGGAGAGCGAGTTGTTCGGGCACGAGCGAGGCGCGTTTACCGATGCCCGGGAGCTGAAACGCGGCCTGTTGGAAACGGCGGATGGTGGCACGGTGTTCCTCGATGAGATTGGTGAGATGACGCCCGCCCTGCAGGCGCTCCTGCGCTTTCTCGAGGAACGGACGTTCAAGCGGGTTGGCGGGCTCGCGGATATTGGAGTGAACGTACGAGTGGTGGCCGCCACGAACCGCGATCTGAGCGAGGACATCAAGGCCGGCAAGTTTCGGGAGGATTTGTTCTCCGGATGCAGGTCATGCCGATCGCGTTGCCTCCATTGCGGGAACGTCGGGGCGATGTGTCGCTGCTTGGCTCCTATTTCGTGGAGCGGCACAACCGCGAGTTCAAGAAGCGCGTGAGCCGATTGACACCTGCCGCAGTCATTGCGCTCGAGCAATATCCATGGCCGGGAAATGTTCGAGAGCTTCGGAACACGATAGAGCGTGCGATGCTGTTGAGCGGCGGCGAGTGGCTGGAGCCCGGGGATATCACGTCGGTAACGGCACCGATGTCGGCGACGCAGTTCAAATTGCCTCCTGAAGGTGTGCGCCTGGAGGAGATCGAACGGCAACTGCTTGTCCAGGCACTCGAGCGGGCGGGCGGCAATCAGACACGAGCTGCCGAACTACTGGGTATCACTCGAGACCAGGTCCGGTATCGAATCGAGAAGTTCGGCATCGGCGCGGGGTAGCAGTCGCGCCTGCGCGGAGCGACGACGGAAGTTTACTGTGCGTCCAGGACCTGCGCAGCTCTTCTGACGTCGCGCGGGGCCACCGAGCACAGAGCACCGTACCGGCCGTTCGCAGAGACCGCATCGACCGCGACGATGCTGATCTTTGAATCGGCCAGTCTGCCGACGATGTTCGCAATCGCGCCCACGCGGTCGTCGCCCTGAATCAGGAATCCTCGCTTTGGACCGACGACCTTCCACTTGTTGGCGTTGGCCACGACCTTGAACGCCGCCGCGTCGGCGGCAATGAAATCGAGCTGTGCACGCCGCCCCTCCGGGAAGCCTGAGAACGCCAACAGGTTCACGCCCGCCTCCTTCAACGCTCGGGACTGGGAGCCGTGGCGGATGCAATCCTCGCGCCGCCCACATCTGGCGTTGTTCATGCTTTTCGCGGACGTCGGGTCATGCGCGCATGGGGACTGCTCGAGTTCGACAATGGGTGAGCGTTCCGATGTCGAAGTTCGTGAGTCGGGGGTAAACGGCGATTCGATCCGCGCTCTGTACGGCGTAGTCGAAGGGCACGGATATTCCGTTCACCAGAATCAAGTCGATCTCTAGATGCGGCACCCCGACACTCTCGATCAGATCCTTCACCGACTGGTGACGTCCGACGACATGCGGCCACGTGATCTGTCGGCGCTGAGGCGGCAAGAAGTCGTTGAGTGAGCCGTACACGCGAACGGTCACGTCGGCCACTGCGTCGGCCGTATTCTTTGCGCAAGGCACGTTTACGTTCGATGATACCGGCCCATCAGCTCGGCATGGGCGAGGATGTGACCGCGCATCGAGCGATCCACTTGTGCTCGTGTCGATCCGGGCTGCAACTCGAGCTTCTTGTCGAGCGCATACAGCTTGAAATAGTAGCGATGTCCCGGCCCGGGCGGTGGGCAAGGACCGCCGTACCCTGTTCTTCCGAAATCGTTACGTCCCTGTCGCGCGCCGAAAGGTAGCTTCCCATTAGGCGGAACACCTGCCGGCAATTCGCCCTCGGTTGGAGGCAGATCGTAGAGCACCCAATGGACCCATGTCCCGCCGGGCGCATCCGGATCGTCCAGAATCAGGGCAAAGCTCTGTGTACCCTCCGGCGGAATGTTCCAACTGAGCGCGGGCGACATGTCAGATCCGTCGCATGTGTACTGCGCGGGGATGTCGGCCCCCGGCTTGAACGCAGGCGTCGTCAATTGCAGCGTCATGGTACGTTCTTCATCATGTCTGCATGTCTGCCCGGCGTCCGGGATGGCGCGCGTCCCATATAGTAGCCGGACGCGGGGCGAAGAACGCCCATCGCGACTCTGCAGGAGAGGACATGAATCGCCGCGTCGTGCTCGATCATCTGGAGGAGGTGCTTCCGAATCATCTACACGCCGACAGTCGGTCGGGCCTGCCTCGACTGGAGCCGAATCTATGATCGGCCCGAAGGCCTGTACATCTCAGCGGCGCAGCACCGCGCCCGCGTTGCGGGGCTACTGCGGAATTGGCCGCGATCTCGCGTCGGTATCATCGTCGTGACTGACGGTGGACGAATCCTCGGACTCGGCGATCTCGGCGCAAACGGCATGGGCATCCCGATCGGCAAGCTCTCGCTCTACACGGCCTGCGCCGGCGTGCCGCGCGTTGCCCAGGAACTGCATTCGCTGGACCAAGCGCGTGCAGTTTCATCTCACGCTGAAGACCAGCCGCTGGCTCGGAACGTGGATTGCCGCCAATTCCAGCTCAGGCCAATCCGATGAAACAGACCGCGAATCTCCCTGGTGAGTTCGAGCTCATCGCGCGCTACTTCGCGCCGCTTGCGCGAGGGTTCCCGGGCGCCTTTGGGTTGCGCGACGACGCGGCGGTGATCGCGCCGCCGCCGGGCCATGAGCTGGTTGCCAAGACCGACGCGATCGTCGGCGGCGTTCATTTCCTGCACGACGATCCGCCGGACCTCATCGCCCGCAAGGCGTTGCGCGCGAATCTTTCCGACCTTGCCGCGAAGGGCACCGTCCCGCGCGCCTACATGCTCGACATCATGTTGCCAAAGACCGTCACCGAGGAGTGGATTGCCGCCTTCGCCCGCGGCCTCGCCGAAGATCAGAACGAATACGGCGTGCACTTGATCGGCGGCGACACGGATTCGACGCCCGGCCCGGTGACGATTGCAATCATGGCGTTCGGCGACGTCGCGACCGGGCGGATGCTCCGTCGCGGCGGGGCGCGTGCCGGAGATACCGTATTCGTGACCGGCACCATCGGCGATGCTGCGCTCGGTCTGGCGGTTCTGCGTGGCAAATTGGCGAACCTGGATACGAAGGCCGCACACTTTCTCGTCGATCGCTATCGCGTGCCACGGCCGCGCGTCAGGCTCGGTCCGCGGCTGATCGGAATTGCAGACGCTGCACTTGATGTCTCGGATGGTCTGCTCGCCGACTTGGGGCACCTCTGCGAAGCCTCGGAACTCTCCTCGGTCATCGAGGCTCCCCGGGTGCCGCTGTCGACCGCCGCACGTGCGGTCCTAGCGACAAACTCCGGGCACATCACGACTGTCCTTACGGGCGGCGACGATTACGAGATCCTCTTCACTGCACCACCGGAAGCCGTCAATGAGCTGGCCGAATTGTCTCGGACGCTCGACGTGCCGATCACTTCCATTGGCCGAATGCGGTCGCCGTCGATCGGGAAGCGCAGTCAGATCACGGTTCTGGACGGGTCCGGGGAGCCCCTCATTCTCGATCGCAGTGGATGGACGCATTTTTGATCGCATTTGATCGCACTGCTGTGTTCATGCAGCGACCTAGTTCGACAGACCTCATTGGCGCGCACAAGAAGACCGCAACCGCTGCGCCCGAAGCTGTGCCCGAACGCAAAGGGGCCACACTTGCTGCCAACGGGCGTCGAAATCAGAAGCCCCGGTGAATTGAGGAAAGGGGTGCTGGAACCGGCGGGGCGCACGCCTGGTCCGTGATGTACGCCGGAATCCAGGCCTCCATTTCGCCAGCCAGCGCTCGGTGAAAAAGAGGCCAAACGATCCGCCAGCTCCGACCGACGTGCCGGCCGCCCTAGCGTCGGTCCCCTCGAGATCTGCTCCGTGCCGGCCAGCGACGTAGGTAGCGTGCAAGTCTGCTGTTTGGCCGGAATAGCGGAGGGCCATCAGAGAAAAGCAGCGCGGCAACCAGGGCGCACACGCGTGAATGCGGCAGGAGACCCATCGCACCATTCCACGAGCACCGTCCAAGCCGCCAACTGGTTGGGGAACGGGGCGTGCGGTTGCACGGCGGCCGTTGCCATGGCCCAAGAGCCACGGAAGCTGTCAATGACATTGAGACACCAAGGGCCTGCCATTACCATCGTCGGCTGACCCGGACGCCGACGGCGTCGCGCGAGATCGCCGGCAGGATAAATGTCCGCTTCTCCGGCTCGGGGTAGACGATCGTCGTCTTGTGTATGAGCGCCCCCACAGCAAGTCCGAGGCCGGCGCCGAAGGCGCCGGCTATGATTGGAGCGTCCGCGCATTCTTCGCGTTCCGGACCCTTGCATGCGGCCACTGCGCCAATGGCGGCCCCTGCGCCGGCCCCGATGAGCACAGCCTTGCGGAGTGGCTGGCGACGCACGGCGACCTGCCGGACGGTCTCCCGCGTGAAATGCTTCTCGCCGGCAGCGGTCTGGAGCGTGATCTCATCGGCCGTGAGGCGCGTCAGACGACCGGTGGTCC
>ORMF011817579.1_pt1 | contig 11446 bp, 12 predicted proteins | sample 1779871 | NCBI WGS metagenome assembly ORMF01 (sample SAMEA104232316, study PRJEB22302) | groundwater metagenome | biome: forest; feature: aquifer; material: groundwater | place: USA | collected 2011-08-07 | depth 5.4 m
CTCATGGCCCAAGAGAAAACGGCTGCATAAGATCTCTGCCGGGTAGTCAGAGATCTTTCCAGAAAGTCACAAATTGCGAAGAGTATGTGCGGAATGCTTTCGGACCAATCAGAATTTACAATATCCACGTGGCGGCGACTGTCTCCTCTCGGCCCTGCCGCCTTCCTACCACGATGCCCGCCGCCAATCCGTCACGATTATCCGCTTGTATCAGCGGTGCCACCTCGCATAAGTTTGCCCGCAGCAGGCATGCGTAGAGGCGTGAATGGAATCGAGCCAATTCAACTGGCCTGGGAAAAGGCCTGGGAAAAGGGGACAGGCTGGTTTTTAGAAGTCGTCGAATCTTCGCGTTGCTCCGTTCAGGCCGTTACAATACTAGAACAGTTCCAGTCGTTCCAATCGTTCAATCGCTCCGCTCCGTTCAAGTCGTTACAGATGAAAGCGGGTTCAAGGGAAGGGGACTCGGCGGGACGCTTCCACGTTTCGGCAATTCCCGAAACGTGGAAATGAGCGGCCTTAGCGTATTCCCAGACGGCGGCGTAATTCCTTGGCGGAAATACCGCCCTCCTTTTTTGCTCGGGCTCTCGAGCGGTCGATGATCGTCATAAATTTGCGGTTGGTGCTGAGCGCTACCGTCTCCTCATCCGCGTTGCGGATGGGCACAACCGCCGCGAAGGGTTTTCCGCGTTTAACAACGATGACGGGAGATTTTCTTGCCTCTTGGGCGTACTCCGAGAGCGGCCGCGAAGCTTTCTTGAATTCAACTTTGGTCATAACTTGACTGTTTCTCCTCCGATTCGGACTCGATCAAGTCGTTCCAAGACTACAACGCAGTTCCAATCGTTCCAATCGTTCAAAACGTTCAAGCCGTTACAGGCTTGAGCCGGTTCATCGTTAAACGCTCAAAGCCGCATCGCGGCAGCGAATGTCTATTGGACTAGAGTGAAACCGAACTGCCGACCGGCTTCAACGAAATGCTTATCGTACGCGAAGCCATGGCGGCAGCCGAGAGCGTCCATGACGACCAGACTACTGCAATCCACTACTCCCCAGGCATTGTCTCGATACTTCCAGAAAAGCTCTAGCCCGGCCCGTTCAATGGGCTCATCAATCCGAATAACATCGACCACCGACTTTGCGCTGAGCCGGTCCCAGAGCCACTCGACTTGGGTGATACCGAGGCGGGATTTGACGATGGTCAAGGCTTCGTAAATCGTCCAGTTCGTCGCGACGAGCCGCGTCGATGAACCCAGAAGGCGACGAAAGATCGGCACCGCGAGTCTGTGATTTCGGTCTTTACGGTTGGTAATGGCCACCCAGGCGGAGGCATCAACGAAGACGAGGCGCTCATCTGCCGCCATAAAGATAATCACCCTTGTTCGAGGACAAATCCGCCGGACCTTCGCCAATGCCGGCGATCTCTAACGCCCACGCAATCTCGGCCCTGCTGCGCTTGACGGGATTCTTGATTCTTCTCTTCACGGCGGCAATGCTGGAGGCGAAGCCGGTAGCTTTTCGTCGGTCCGATTGGCGTCCATAAACCGTGGGCATGGCCTCGTTCACCATCGACCGCTCGGCGGCTGGCTCCTCGCTAATTTTAGGATATCTCTTGCTGCTCATGGCGCGTCTCCGTGTAACGGTTAATCGATTCCGTACCGTATCGATCTTAGACTCCTTCAATCTCTGGGGTCAAACTTTTACGTCTCGACTTTCTTTGGCCCGTTCTCAGTCAGTCAGTATTCAAGATCGACCGATCGGGTTTGCGCTCGGAGAACGGCAGGGTCGGAGTCGCCACATCCGGGATCGGCGCTGATCGAATAATAACACAGGGATTACGGGAAAATCGAGGTCGTTTTCGTGAACATTACAGGCGACAGGCGGGAGGCGAGCTGATGGGTTCCAAACGTTCCAGCCCTTCGATACGACTCCTTGAGCCTACTCAGGACCGGCGGATTGTTCCAACTCCGTTCAAGCCGGTCAACGCCTTACGGCGGTTCAAAGTTCAAGGTTCAATGTTCAACGACTAGGCTCCGGCCAAAGGTTCAAGGGAAGACAAACTCGGCGGGACGTTTGCAGGTTTTGAGAATTCTCAAAACGTCGAAATTACGTGCGCGTGACTCGTGACCGGAGAAATACTCTTTCCGTAAGCGTGATCAAATCCGAAAGGGCTGATAACGGCTAAGCGGCGCTGTATTGGCGGATTTCAACCTGAATGCCCGAACGCACGGCTGTTTCGGCGGAGTCGAGAAGCCTCGCGGTAATCGCCCCGTCTACGTAGGCTTCGCCGCAATTCGTGCAGACGCTGGCAGGAACGTCCTTAAAAACCAGTGTTGATCCTTCCCGATCCAAAGTCACCGTGGTTTTGCCGAGTTTCGTATTGCCTTTTTTGCAAATGACACACTTCATGGTTGCTTTCTCCTCCTAAAATCCGGCTCCCATTCCCCGGGATCCGGCTCGTAACCGGTTACCACGATCTTCTCGTGAGCAGTCACATTGTCGGCTACCACCACGTGAAGAGGCCGCGAACCATGCCAGCCGAGCACGAGACGGCTGGGGTACGGCGTATCATCGGGGTAATCCTCCACTAATTCTCCCGTGGCAATTACTTAAGGTTCAACGTTCAAGCACACACAAACTCGGCGGGGAGATACTGATCCGGACTCTTTTGTTTATGCGGCGTGTTCAAGGGCGATCCCTTCGATCCGAGAATGAACCGGTCCCAATCTCTTAACAGTGACCGCGATAAGCGAAGCCCCTTTTTTGGCCTGCTTCTTCGCCTTGCGCTCGCTCCAACGATTGAATTTCCCGTCTCCCGCCACCTTCATAAAGACCACGGCGTCGCGGGGAATTTTCTCGGTGATTTCGGGGTGCTCCAAGACATACTTTTCAAACTCGAAAATTAAATCCAGGTTTTTCTCAGCCAATATCTTTTCCGCAGCGGTCATGGCCATTCTCCTTTTAAAAATTTTGCCCGGTAAGCCAACCAATTCTGCTTGATCTCCCGCTCCGCTCTCGTCAACGCTTGGCCGAAACTCAAGGCCAGCTTTTCCTTCTTGGCGCGCCCTTTAAGATTATACCGATCTATATGCGCAAAGCCATGAGCGGTGTCATAGCGAATAGCCGGCTTCCAAATCCCCCGGACCTCCACCTCCAACTGGACGACAAATTCGACCACCTTTCCCGATTGCGTTCGATGGTAGTGCCTGATTCTTGTATCCGTCAATACAGGTAGGGTGTAGCTGGTTTCGGGCAATGTTCGTGATCCTTAGCGAGTCTTGAAACACAATGCGCGAAGCGAGCCGATTCTACGCGATAGAATAGAGGGATGGCAAGGCGCAAAGTGGCTTTAAATTCTCATTGCGGAATCGTTGTGTGGGGCCGCTACGGCAATTCGGCCAACAGGCGGCCCGCGCCGGCGACCGGTTGGCGGATGCGCATCTTTTTTTGCACATACCAGACGCGGGCGGCGACTGGATGGACCACGGGCACTTCTAGGTCTTCTTCCACCGGCACGACGTCGACGACGCGCCAGGCGCCGGAGCCGAGCAGGTAAATCCCTTGAGCCGCCGGATGTTTAAGCAAGGAGCGCTTCAAATGCGCGTAGATTTCTTGCGGGGAAATGTTGTCGGCTTCGCCGGGCGAAGTATCCATCCCTTCCATGCCCAGCACCTCGAAGCCAGCGTCGGTGAAATAACGGGTGAAAATGTCGTTGAGATTGTTGTCGCGGAAGTACGTGCAGCCGACGAATCGCTTTATTCCCAGGGCGCGCAGCGCGGCCGTCTGCGTCATTGCGGAAGTGAAGATCGGTATCTTGTATTGATCTTCCCACTCCTTGACGATCTCCTGTTCGGCCTTGTAGCCGCGCACCATGAAGGGCGGCGCGCCTTCCGGATGCATGAGGTCGACGCCGAGTCTTGCCAATTCGGCGACCCGTTGGTGGTAGCTTTCCAGCGCATCGAAATACCCCGTCTGCGTGTGCTCCTTGATGCTCGCGTAAAGTGGAATGACACCGACCCCTTCCGGCAGCAGGCGGATAAACTCGACCAGTGAGCCGGAACCATAGGTAGGTTTCACGACGCCAACGGTTCCTCGCCAATTCGCAGTGGCCATCAAAGTTCTCCCGTTCTTGGTTCTCTAGCTTTCGTGCGAAGCAGGGCTCGGATATCACACGCGGAGACGCGGAGGGCGCGGAGTAAAAAGTTTTCGTTTATAAAGTACTCCGAACTCTGCGATCTCTGCGTCTCCGTGGTGAATACTTTTTCACGGGACACCTAGAACTACCTAAGTTTTCATCGCCGGCATTTCGGCCAGGAGTCGTCTATCCCGTCTGTCAGGCCTGACACGGACTTCTACTTCAACGCTCCAACCTTAACATCTCTCAAGATCTCTTGCGCCGCCTGGATGCCCGAGAGCGCGGCTCCTTCCATAAAGCCTTGCCACTCGTAGAATGAATTGGCGTGCTCGCCAGCGAAATGTAAATTGCCGATAGGCTTTCCCTCATTGCCGGCGATGGAGGTAAACTGTCCGGGCCGATAACAGGTGTAACTTCCCTTCGTAAGGGGGTTCGACGGCCAGTGCTCGAGGTGCACGCGAAATTTGCCATTGGCATCGCGTGTGGCCGCCGATAGAGCTCCGGGGAAAACGACCTCGAGATCATTGAGGAAGAGCGTCGACTCCCTTTGTACATTTTTCGGATTCAAGCCCGCGCCGCGCTTGCCGCTCGAATAATCCGTTAGAACGGCCCTTGTCGCCCTGGCGTTGGTGGGATTTGTTTCCCACGTAAGCTGATGATGCGGCAAATCGGAATAGGCATCACCGTTGCTTCCCAAGGCGGCCCACGGCCGACTATTGAAGCCTACCATCATCTTAGCGTTGGTTCCGTAGCCGAGCGACTGGATGGCATTTGCTTTCCAAGACGGCAATGCCAGGCTGGCACCGAGATCCACCTCGCGTAGAGTCGTAAACGGGATGGCAAGAACCACCGCGTCGTAAGTTGCGCTCCGAGTGGTCGAGCCCCGCGCGAACGTCAGCTCGATCCGGCCCGCAGTAGTCTTGCGCACCCGGAGAAGCCGCATGCCCAACTGAATTTGTCCTTGGAGTCGATTGCTCAGCCCTTCGACGATGCGGTCATTGCCGTCGATGACGTGATAACGCTCGTCGCTGAATACACCAAAAGGACGGAACTTGGAGCGTTTATCCGCGTGGATGAAGAGGAGAAAGTTAAGGCAGCTTTGCTCCGCAATCTCCAATCCATACTCCGCCTTGTAAGCGTGCTCCAGGGCAGCCTTGATGACGGGTCCAGCGCCACGAGATTCGAGGTATTCGAGAAGGCTCGTAAAGTCGAGAGCAACGTCAGCGTCGCTGTGGTTGTCGGCCGTCGGCGCGCCGGAGAGCCTCCGAAGATCGGCCCGCATGGCAGCAACGAAGGCACGATATTCGTCAACCACCACAGATTCCGGGAAGGGCTGCCCATTGAAGAAGTAAAAAACCTCCCCTGGCTGCTTTCCGACGTCCTCAAGGGCGAGCTTAAATTGCTTGACATAACCCAGCAGGGTGGTGTGGGTCGTATCGATGAACTCACCGCCCCGTTCCGCAACCTGACCAGGAAAAAAGTTGCGCAGCGAGAGACATCGGCCACCTACTCGGCTATTCGCGTCGTAGAGAGTGGCTGTGATTCCGTTTCTCTCGAGTTCATCCGCGCACACAAGCCCCGCCAGGCCGGCCCCGACTATCCCGACGGTCACGTTCGGCCCCGACGGTTGAGCGGCGACGGCCTCCTCGAATGGCCCAACGACTTCCCCTAATGTTCCGAGCACCGCCAGTTTGCCCATGTTCCTGAGAAACTCGCGCCTGCTGGCCCGCCACAGTGCGCCTCGCGCCTCCAAGGCAGCAACGCGCGCCAGACCTTCGCTCGTTGAGATTCGATTTGCTTCACAATAGTCGCCGATGCGCATTGCGCGCACAAGTTTGCTGAATAGCATAGAGCGACTCATCAAGACACCTCGTTAGTTTTTATTCAATGGTGCCACTTTTAACAAAGAGCCTATGGCAGGGCCGAGACAGAATACAGAAGGAAATGAGAATTCCAAAGGAAAAACACCGGCATGACGCCGACGGTTCCTCGCCAATTCGCAGTGGCCATCAAGAACCTCCTAAAGAAAATTTATCCCGCCAAGTTGCCAGTGAAACAGAATTCAAAATCCGAATATCGAAAGAAGCCCCGCGGACCGAAACAAGCGCGACAAGTCAAACCCCAACCACGAAATCCGAAAGGGGTTTGTTTTGAACATTGTGATTTTTGATCATTTAGATTTGTTTCGAATTTCGGATTTCGAATTTTCCGCTACTTTGTATTCCTTCCTTGTTAGTTTTTTATCGCGGGCATCTCCGCCAACAGCCGCCCGTAGCCTGGCATCGGATGGCGCAAGCCGAGCCGTAGTTGAGTCTCCCAGCAGCGCGCCGGTCCGGCATGGACAACCGGCAAGCCGATTTCTTTTTCCAAGCGATCGATGATCGCAACCGTCTTCCATGCCGAGCCGAGCATGTAAATGCCGTCGGCGTCTTTGTGTTTAGCAGCGATGCTTTTCATAAAGTCAAAGATCTTTTCCGGCGGAACGTTGGGGACGTCGGCGAATGGAGCATCGATTCCCTCCATCGCCAGAACTTCAAAGCCCGCCTCGGTGAAATAGCGCGCGAAGATCGCGTTCATCTTCTCCGGGAAATAGCTCGCGCCGGCGAATCTCCTGATGCCGAGGGTGCGCAGCGCGTGCACATGGTTCTGCCCCGAGGTGAACATCTGCACGCCGTACTTCTTCTCCCAGCCGCCGATCAGCTCCTGCTCGCGCCGGTAGCCGAGCAACATGAATGGCGGCGCGCCGCTCGGGCGAACGAGATGCGCCCCCATCTTCGCCAGTTCCGCCGCCTTTGCTTCATATCCGGGCATCGAGGTGCCGAACTCCTCCTCGGTCCCGCGGGTGAAGTTCATCGTCAGTGAAACGAACTTGATCTTGGCCGGAATTAGGGTGTCAAGATCCAACTCCTGCCCGGATTCGGGACGATTGGTGGGACGAACGGTGCCGACGAGATATTGTGCTTCTGCCATAACTGATCCTCCATTAAGACGATGGTTCTTCCGGCGCGCCGCCGGACCTTGCCAGGTCATCGATTTTGATCTTCTCGACGTTGAGCTTCTCCGCCGCTTTTGTCATCCTATCCATCACTTCGTCAAAGCTAAGGGGCGCGGCGTCCTTGGGACGGAAACGGATCGGGTTGATGCGCGCGACCACGAAACTTTTGAGATAGGGACTGGTGAGCCCTTTGGCTTTCAACGCGTCGACTTTTTCCACGACGGTCTTGTCCAGTTCCATCAAAGTCTTCGCCCGTTCGTGGCGGATCTCCAGCGCCGAGTGAAGCGATTTCTTTATGAACTGGTCGGAGCGGCGCAAAATCGGATGATAAGCGCCGCCACTGAACCGGCCGTTTTCAAGATAGCAGAGACCCAACGTGATCAGCGCGGCTTCTTCGAACTCCAGGGCGTAAGTCTCTTCGGTGGCTTCATCCAAAGTCGCAAGCTCCTGGTACATCTTGATCACTTCCAGCGCGCGCTCCCGTAGGTTGTGAGCCTTTTCGGTATTCAGCGCGAGAATTTGATAGGCGGTGGAGGTTTCAGGAACGACGATGCCGACGATGCTCTTGGCGCCCAGAGTCTTCATCGCCGACAGACGATGATTGCCGTTGGGCGTCCAATAGCGAGTGTCGCTGTCTTTGCTCTCCTTGCGCACGACGATGATCGGGTCGAGGAAGCGTCCGAGCTTGGCGATGACGGCTTCGAGCTTGCGCACATGGGCGTCCGAAAGATTGCGCTGATAGGGGGTGGGCTCCACCTGATCGATCGGCAGCGCGGCCATGACCAGCCATTTGCCGCCGTAGGGCTCGCGATAGGCAGTGAGAACCTTACCGCCGTCCCTTTCTACGGCGCTTTGCAGTTCCTCAACCGCATTGGGCGGCGAAGCGGTTGCCAGATCCTTCGCTGCAAGTCCGACGGACTGCCCGGCGAGCTTGCGCCGTTTGCGCGGCGCCCCTGGTTTTTTCTTTGGTTTCTTTTCCGGCATGGGCTTTTGGCTTGCGGTCTCTGGTTAACACACTCGACGTTATTGTTCCAGGCGGCGGATGTTGGGCAAGGCGATCGCCACGGCGGCGGCCATACCCGCGACCATCAGGCCGCCGAAGCCGACTGCGACGGGTGCTCCGGCGAATTCCGCGATGGCTCCTGCGATCATGCCGCCGACTGGCATGAGATCCCAGGTCAGACCGAAAATGCCCATGACGCGCCCGCGCAACTGATCCGGCAAGTTAACCTGCAGGATCGTATTGATCGTCGTCATGTAGAATTGGCTGGAAACGCCGAGGAAGAAGGCGACCGCCAGCGATAATGGATAGGACTTAGAGAATGCAAAAGAAATGATAAGAACCCCGAATGTAAGCGCGCCGCCGATGGCCAGGCGGCCTTTGCCGCCCTTGTGGGAAAAGTAGGCGACCGCAAGCACGCCGCAGAGAGCACCAGCGCCGCCGGCGCTTTGAAGAAAGCCGAATCCTTGGGAGCCGACGTCGAGGACGTTGCGCGCGAATACCGGCATGAGGATCAGGTAGGACATGCCGAAAACGCTGTTGAAAAAAGTCATGCCGATGAAGGTGTAATAAATTTCGTTGCTGCGAATGAAACGCAGACCGTCGATCATCTGATGCACCAGCCCCGCCGCAGCCGGCGCCGTGGCACGGCCTTCGATACGTATGGGGAGCCACAGGCCGACGGCGCTGATCGACGCAACGAAGCAGAAGTAATAGGTCGGACCGATGCCCATGAGATAGATTGCCATGCCGGCCATCGCGGGGCCCACGAGCCGGTTCAGTTGCCATATCGTGCCGCCGACGGCGACGGCGTTCGGGATATCTTCCCTGGGCACCATCTGGGGCAACAAGGCCATACGGCTTGGCCGGTCGAAGGCACGGACACATCCCGATATGAAGGCGAGCACCATGATATGCCAAAGCGCGATCCATCCGGTCATGACCAGCGTTGCGACGGTGAAAAAATTAAGCGCAGTCGCCAACTGAGATAGAATCATGATGCGACGGCGGTCGGAGCGGTCGGCGATAACGCCGCCAAGCAGACTCAGGACAATGGTCGGCGCGGCGAAGGTAAGACCGGTGAGGCCGAGGAGCAGGGGAGAGTTGGTGAGCTCGAGGACAAGCCAGCTTTGCGCGACGCCCTCCATGTTCTGCGCCAACACGGAGGAGAGCTGGCCGAACCAGTAGAGGCGATAATTGCGATGGCGCAGCGCACTTAGCGCCTGGAGGATTCGCTGACGGCCTGGAACAGCCGCGGCGGTAGCTTGTGACATCGTGATCTTGGGTCGATTCGAAGTGAAGTCTTGCCATTGTTCATGAATCTACCGGTTCTGTCAAAGAAGACCGGCAAGACTTTTCGGCAGCCGGATGCTATCTTTGAGGACGATCGGACGTCTCAGAGTGTGTGAAAAAAATCACTCGCCCTTCGACTAAGCTCAGGGCGAACGGAAATTACATTGATAACATTGACAATTGTCCGTTCGTACTGAGGCTCTCGAAGCATGAACGGTTTTTTTCACACACTCTCAGTCGGAGGGTGATGCGACATGGCTCAGTATGATTATGATCTCTTTACCATCGGGGCGGGCTCGGGCGGTGTGCGCGCCAGCCGGATGTCGGCGTCCTTCGGCGCCAAAGTAGCCGTGGCGGAGGAGCGCTATCTCGGTGGCACCTGCGTCAACGTCGGCTGCATTCCAAAAAAACTTTTGGTTTATGCGTCACATTACAGTGAAGACTTCAGGGACGCCGCCGGATACGGCTGGACGGTGGGGGAGAGGAGTGTCGATTGGCGCAAGCTGATCGCGAACAAGGATCGGGAGATCAGCCGGCTCAACGGCGTCTATCGAAAATTTCTCTCCGACAACGGCGTGGAAATCATCGAGGGGCACGCCGAGATCGCTGATCCGCACACCGTAACGGTGGACGGCAAGCGCCACACGGCGAAATATATACTGGTCGCTGTCGGCAGTTGGCCGGTGGTGCCGAAGATTCCCGGCGCCGAGCATGCGATCACTTCCAACGAAGCATTTCATCTCGACTCCTTGCCCGAAAAGGTTATCATCGTCGGCGGCGGCTACATCGGCGTGGAATTCGCCGGCATTTTGCACGGACTAGGAGCGCATACCACACAACTCTATCGCGGCGAGCTCTTCCTGCGCGGCTTCGACGACGACATTCGCCAAACGCTCGCCGAGGAGATGCGCAAGCGCGGCATCGATCTGCGCTTCAACCGTGACATCAAGCGGATCGACAAAGCCGGCGACATCCTCCGAGCGACGCTCGACGATGGCCAGACGATTGAGACGGACCGGATTCTTTACGCCACCGGCCGGGTTCCTTTGACCGGCAACCTAGGGCTCGATCGGGCCGGCGTGCAATTAAAAGAGAACGGCGCGGTCGTCGTCGATGAGTATTCCAAGTCGAGCGTGGACAACATCTACGCCATCGGAGACTGCACGGATCGGATGATGCTCACTCCGGTCGCCATCGCCGAGGGCATGGCAGTAGCGAACACGCTGTTCAATAACAAGCCGACAAGGCCGGGTTACCTCAACGTGCCGACGGCGGTGTTTAGCACGCCCAATTGCGGCACCGTGGGTCTCACCGAACGAGAAGCCCGGCAGAGAAATTTCCAAGTGGACATCTACCGATCCAGCTTCCGGCCGCTCAAGCACACGCTCACCGGCAGGGATGAGCGGACGATGATGAAACTCGTCGTCGATGGCGCCACCGACCGGGTGCTCGGCTGCCACATGGTCGGACCGGACGCCGGCGAGATTACCCAGGGGCTGGCCGTGGCGTTGAACTGCGGCGCCACCAAGGCGCAATTCGATGCTACCATCGGTATTCATCCCACGGCCGCAGAAGAGTTTGTCACTATGCGCGCCAAGGTCACATAGTCTTCTCCCATCTCCCAGAACCCGAAACCTCTGTGGATCCCTTCCACGGGCAAGCCGTTGGCACCTGCGAGTACGCCCGTGGGGCGGAATCTCGAGCAAGAGCGAGTCCCCGGTCAAGGCGGGGCTCGAGCCGAAGGGTCGCGGTTCGGCCCTGGTTCGGCTTACTCATGCCATATTCTGTCATGGCTGCCTGACAACCTCCGAGTCAAGCATCGTAAAATTGGGCACTTGCCTTATGGCACACGGGTTGCTTTTATAGCCAGGAGAAAAACCGCCGATTACTAGTATGTCGTTTCATTGAACCATATCTATTAGCTATGCCGTGTGTTATGCTGCCGGCATGGCTAGAAAATCGACTCGTTCCAAATTGGTGCTGACGCCAGAGGAAGTCACAATGCTTGATCAACTGCGCAGATCCC
>ORMF010553970.1_pt1 | contig 11444 bp, 9 predicted proteins | sample 1779871 | NCBI WGS metagenome assembly ORMF01 (sample SAMEA104232316, study PRJEB22302) | groundwater metagenome | biome: forest; feature: aquifer; material: groundwater | place: USA | collected 2011-08-07 | depth 5.4 m
CGGCCAAGCCGACGAGCTCTTCCCGGTTCTCGTAAAAGAGATGGGAGGAGAGCGACGGCTCGATCGGATCCCGTATCTGCACTATCAAGACGGGCATGGCGAGTTTCGGAAGACCGTACCCGACATCGAGATCAGCAACCTTATTTTGCACAACGACCGTGGCATGAACGACCGTCCAGAGGTGGCGCGCGAGCTGTGCGACCCCTATCGGGACCACTACTACTTCCTCTACTATCCGCGGCCGTATTCCGTTGAGACGGCCCGCGGCTGCCGCTATCGCTGCTCGTTCTGCTCCGTGTGGCAATTCCACCACGGCACGTACAAGGTCGAGGGATGGGAGCGGACGTTCCGCGAGATCTCCCGCATCCCCAACGGCTCGTACGTGAACATCGTGGACGATCTCGCCATCCAGGTCATGCCCCACGAGGATTACCGCGAATCGGACGCCTGGCGCCTGGCGAACGCACTCATCGAGAGTGGGAACACACGCCGATTTTGGATGCAGTGCCGCGCGGACAACATCGTGCGCAACAAAGAGCTCTACACCCGATGGGCGGAGGCCGGGCTCGACATGATCCTGGTGGGCCTCGAGTCCGACGACCCGATGGAGCTCAAGCGGGTGAACAAGGGCTCACGCGTCAACGTCAACGAAGAAGCGATCACCTTCCTCCACAGCATCGGTGTCAAGCTGTGGGGCGCCCAGATCGTCTTCGCGGACTGGCTCCACGACAAATTCGACCATCTCATCGACTACAACAAGCGCCTCAACATCGAGTGCCCGCAGTTCACGATTCACACGCCCCTGCCGGGAACCGTGGACTGGCACAAGTACAAAGACCAGCTCATCACGCAGGATCGTCAGTATTTCGATTTTCTCCATCCAGTCTTGCCCACCGCCCTCCCGATTCAGCAGTTCATCGAGCGGTACGTGCAGCTCTACCGGGAATGCCACATGGGTCTGGGCGAGCTCACCCGCATGGTCCGTGAAGGAATAGTTCCGCACTCGGGTGTGACTTCTTTCATGAAGAAGTTCAAGCACCTCCTCGATCCCAACACGTATCAAAGCGCGATCGACCTCCACGAGCGCGCCGTGGGCGCCGAGTCTCGTCTCGCCCACTCACTCCGCTGAGAAGGTGTGCGCTTCGACGCTCGGTGGCACTGTGATTTGTGCCCGAATCGAGTCAGGCCATGGTTGTTCCTGGGAGAAAGGTTTGATACCCTGTTGCAACATTCATCCACTCCCAGCGTAACCTTGGAGCTCTCAGCATGACGGCAGCCACCCAAGAAAAATTCATCACCCTGGGTCACCCGAGCTACGTGTGGCGCCGCGGTCAGGATCGTCGACTCGACCTGATGCAGAAGCACGTTGCGCTCGAGGGCCGGTGCATCCTGGACGTCGGATGCGGTATCGGCACGTACGTCCGCCGCTTTCGAGAGTTTTCAGACAACGTGTATGGGGTGGATGTGGACGAGGAGAAGGTCGCCCAGGCTGGAGCGAAGCTGCCCAACATCTACTGTGCTCCAGCGGAGAACCTTCCTTTCGAGGACGAGAGCTTCGACGTGATTCTGCTCCACGAGGTGATCGAGCACGTCGATAGCGACACGGCGACCATTCGTGAGGCAGTCCGATGTCTCCGGCCCGGCGGAGAGGTCATTATCTTCGCGCCCAACCGTCTCTACCCGTTCGAGACGCACGGGTTTTATCTGGGCGAGCGATTCATCTTCCGTCTCTGCCCCTTGGTGAACTACCTCCCTGACATGCTCCGCGATAAGTTTTGTCACCACGTTCGAATCTACACCCGGCGCGGCATCAAGAAGCTCTTCAAGGGGCTCGACGTCGATTTCACGGTCTGCTCCCACATTTACCCCGGGTTCGATAACATAACGGAACGGCATCGTGTCCTTGGACGCACTCTCCAAGGGCTGGCAGATGTAGCCGAACGCACCGCGCTACGGGCGTTCGGCATCTCGCATTTCATCGTGGCCCGCAAACGACTGGCCGGATCCGGACTCGCAGACTGAAGCGCACGGATCGAGCACGAATCTGATCCCTGGCGCTTGCCGACGGGCCGCACACCGGCGGGAGAATTAAGTCATGCAGTTCGACATCGGGCAACGGACGGACGTCGGTCGCCGTCGTGACCACAACGAGGATTTCCTCGGTGTCTTCCGGCCCGAACTGACGGCCGAGCTCGTGCATCGCGGGATCCTACTCGTGGTCGCCGACGGCATGGGCGGATACGCTGCCGGCGAGGTCGCAAGCCGGACCGCGGTGGAAGCGGCCAACCAAGCCTACTACGGGGACCTGCTTTCCAACGTTGAGAACGCGCTGAATCGCGCGCTTACGACCGCTAATAGTATGGTGGTAGAGGAAGCCAACCGCGACGCAGAACGCGCGGGCATGGGAACGACCATTGCCGTCGCCGTCATTCGCGGTGAGGAGCTGGTTGCCGCGAACGTTGGGGATAGCCGCGTGTACCTATTACGGGACCATCACCTCTCGCAGGTGACGCACGACCACTCGTGGGTCGCCGAGCTTCTGGGCGCCGGGAAAATCACACCCGAGGAAGCGCAGCGTCACCCCATGCGAAACGTCGTCACACGATCGTTGGGCGGTCACGCGGAAGTCCAGGTCGAGGTCTATCCCAGCAGCCCACTGCAGCCGGGGGACACAGTGCTCGTCTGCTCCGACGGCTTGTGGGGTATGGTGCCGGCAGAGCGGATCACCCACATTCTCGACTCCTTGTCCGCACAGGCAGCGGCAGACGCCCTGATCGTAGCGGCCAACGAAGCTGGCGGCCACGACAACATCTCAGCTATCGTCTGTCGCGTGCTCGGGGATGAAGACAGCACGGAGTTCGAAAAAACCGAGATGCTGGATCCCATCGTGCTCCAGGATACGCAGCCAATCCCCCGCCTCTAATATGGTCTGGGAACCACGTCGGGACCACTCCTCACCCCATCTCGGCAGATTCCAAGGAGGCTACGAATGAACTGCCCATTCTGCGGTACTGAGAACCCCGAGGGAAGCGCGGCTTGCGAGAACTGTGGGCAGAACCTCCTCGAGGCTCAACTCGCATGGCAGGCAGAAGGAGAGCCGCTCCAGGCACTGCCGCTGAATCGCAGTCTGTCGATTGGCCGAGTTGCCGGCAACGACGTGGTGATCACCGACTCCGCAATGTCCCGTCAGCACGCACGCATCGAAGTCACTGAGGACGGCATCGCTCTCGTGGACCTTGGGAGCCTCAACGGCACGTTCCTCAACGGCGAGCGGATCAACGAAGAGACGCTGATGGCCGACGGCGACGTCATCAAGGTTGGCCGGACCCTCCTCACCGTATCGCTCCAGCCTGTGGCGGCCCCGGCGGAGCCGATCGAACCGGCCTTTGAGGCTACGGTGGCGCTCGACGAGGGCGCAGTCGCTCGCGCTATGCAGCAGCGCGACGCGGGCGCGACGATGTTGATGCAGCCAGAGCGCATCGAACCAGAGCCCGTCGAACCGGAGAGCAGCGCGACGATGCTGGTCGAGCCCGAGCGTCCCGAACCCGCGGATGCGGATAGCGGCGCGACGATGCTTGCAGAGCCCGCGTCCACCGAAGCGGAGTCCGGGGCGACCATGCTCATGCAGCCAGAACCGGCCGAGCCCGCGCGAGTGGAAAGCACCGGCGAACGCACCGCCTTGGCGCCGGCACATGCTGATGACAGCGCTTCGGACGCGACCCTTGTCGCGCCCTCGCCAATTGCGCCGGAACCCGAGCCGGTGCCCGCGGGACCGGTGACGGCGGGTTACCTTGTCGCCGGCGACATTCGTGCGCCGATCATCACTGTGATCAGCCTGGGTCGTTCGGAAGGCAACGACATACGCATCGAGGGGGACCGCCTCGTCAGCCGGAACCATGCCCGCGTCGAGAACAGGCCGGATGGCGTTTGGCTCGAGGACCTCCAAAGCGCGAACGGGACCTTCCAGAACGAGGTACAGGTCACCGAGCCCGTGCTGCTCTCTGATGGCGATGAGCTGAAGTTTGGGGCAACTGTTTTCATGTTCGAGGCAGCGGCGAAGCCGGTGGCGACGCCTGCGCGGCCGCCAGCCCCAGCTCCGGAACCCGAAAGTGAACCCGTTTCAACGCCGACCGAGCTGGTTGGGGCAGGAGCGGCGACGGCACCCGGTGGCACGGACGTGCTGCCCGCGGTCTCCGATAGCTACGACTCCGGTGCAACGATTGCGATACCCGCCGAACTACCAGATCGCACGCTTCCGGGACCCGTGGCAGCGGGCGCCGACGACAGCGCGGCGGTCAAACCGACCGATCAATATCAGCTTGTCGTGAACTTTGGGCCCGAGACGGGGCGGTCCTTCCCGTTCACCAAGGACTCGATGGTCATCGGCCGCGCCTCGGACGATGCGGACTACGACATCCAGCTCAACGACCGCGCCGTGTCGCGGCCGCACGCGCGGATCACCCGCGAGGGCGATACCTTCACGATCCACGACCTCGATAGCGCAAACGGCACTTGGGTGAATTACACGGAGGAGATCTCGAGCCCGCGGCAGCTCGCCGACGGCGACGTGATCAAGCTCGGCAAGACAACGCTCGTCTTCCGAGTGCCCGCCGCAGTTCGCCCGGCCGCGCCGGAGATCGTGCTCGACCCAACGGCCGGCCAGATCCTCACGGCGTTCTCTCTCAAGGGAGGCGTTGGGACAACGACGATCGCGGTCAACACGGCGATCGCCTTCCGCCAACTCGCTCAGCAGAGCGTGTTAATCATTGACCTGAGCACCGAGCGTGGCGCCGTCGGCGTCCACATGAACCTTTCGCCCAAGCTCACGATGGCAGACCTGCCCCAGGATCCGGGCAGTATCGACTGGGAAGTTGTGCAGTCCGTCATCGTCCACCACGACAGCGGCGTGGACGTGCTCTCCGCGCCGCCATCGCCGCAAACGGCCGAGCTCGTGACTGCCGCGGCCGTCTCCGCCATTCTCCCGCTGGCCAGGGCACGCTACAAGTGGGTGATTATCGACACGAGCCCGACATTCTCGGAGCTGAACCTCGGTGTGTTCGACCAGAGCGACCTTCTGCTGTTGCCGCTGGCGCCGGACATGACGAGCGTGAAGATCATGCAATCCATGCTGGACGTATTCGCCGCGCTCCAGACCCCCGCCGAGCGACGCGTCCTGATCCTGAACCAGATGCACCCGAGGGCCCACATCGGTCAGGCTGAAATCGAACAGCACCTCGGGGAGCGGATCGGGCTTATCATGCCCTACGCGGAAGATGCGATCCTCGACTCGATCGACCAGGGAGTCCCGCTGGCGGCGGTCAACCCCAGCCATCCGACCATCGCGGCGATCCAGGCGTTCGCGGGCAAGCTCGCGCAGGTGAAGGTCGAGGCGGGCACGCAAGCGAAGCGCGGCGGGCTTGGGGGTTGGGTGCAAGGCTTTATTGGATCGCTTCGCAAGTAAGAAGCGTGCGGTAACCTAGTCACCTGACGACAACAGACGCCCAATCGAGGAGATTCTTGTCCAGATCACAAATTGATTACATTGCGTGGGGCCGGTCCTTGTGCTAGTATCGCCCTACGCTCATTCCGTCTTAAGATGCTGAGTCCACTCGACGAAGCACATGGGCCTACGGATGACGATGATCATCGCGGTGGCAAATCAGAAAGGCGGCGTGGGCAAGACAACCACGACCGCGAATCTGGGAGCATCGTTAGCCGAGCTCGGCCAGCGGGTGCTGCTGATCGATCTTGACCCGCAGGGGAATTTAACCGCTGCGTTCGGCCTGCATGACCGCCTGGAGAGCACCGTCGCGCAGGCATTGCTCGACCGAACTGTTCCCATGCCTATCCTGGAGGCGGGCAGTCACAGTCCCGGCGGCCTGAGCGTCGTTCCCGCGTCGATCCCACTGGCCAGCGTCGAGGCGGCGCTCATGCCAAAGCTGGGGCGCGAGCTACGACTTCGAGATCAAATTGTGCGCGTAGCCAACCAGTTCGATTTCATCCTGATCGATACACCGCCATCATTGGGGCTCCTCACAATCAACGCGCTCGTGGCGGCGAGCCGGGTCATCATTCCAACCGAGGCCCGATTCTTCTCCCTGCAGGGCATCCAGATGCTCCAGGACAGCATTGGAGAGATTCTGTATTTGAACCCGTCACTCGAGGTTATGGGGATCCTGCTGAGCAAACTCGACCGTCGTCTGCGAGAGGAGCGTACGGTTGCCTCGTATTTGCGAGAGCACTGGGGAGAGCTCGTGTTCAGAACCGAGATCGGAACGAATAGCAAGATCCTGGAAGCGGGTTCTGCCGGAACATCCGTTTTCTGCTACGCGGGCGCGGAAAAGGCGGCTGACTCCTACAAGCAACTTGCTCAAGAGGTGATTGACCGTGTCTAAGCTGTCGTCAGGCTTCGATCCCGAGCGGCTGTTTCAGTCCGCCCGCTCCGAGCCCGTCGTGGAGCGCATCCTGGACGATCAAGCCGGCGGCGGAGCCAAGGGCTTTACCGAGGTCAAGATCATCGGCGTGGGCGGCGGCGGAAACAACGCTGTGAATCGAATGATCGACGCCGGCGTCCAAGGGGTCGAATTCATTGCTCTGAACACGGATGCTCAGGCACTCAGCATCTCGGGCGCACGCGCAAAGATGGTCATGGGGCACAAGCTGACCAAGGGACTCGGTGCAGGCGGCGATCCTGGGGTTGGCGAAAAGGCCGCGCAGGCGAGCGAGGAGGACATCCGTGACCTCGTCAGGGGCGCGGATATGGTCTTCATCACCGCCGGCATGGGCGGCGGCACGGGCACCGGGGCAGCTCCGGTCGTCGCCGAGCTCGCCCGTGACGAGCGTGCCCTGACGGTAGGCATCGTCACGATGCCTTTCACCTTTGAAGGCTCCCGGCGGGCCCGGGTTGCGGACAAGGGCGTGGAGATGCTGCGCGACCGGGTGGACGCACTCATCGTCATCCCGAACGATCGGTTGCTCGCCTTGGGCGACCGCAACCTGCCGGTCGTCGAAGCGTTCCGCCTGGCGGACGACGTGCTGCGCCAGGGCGTGCAGGGCATCTCCGACCTCGTGACCCAGACGGGACTCATCAACTTGGACTTCGCGGACGTCAAGTCGGTCATGTCTGGGGCCGGAACGGCGATGATGGCGATCGGCGAAGGCACGGGTGACAATCGCGCCCTTCAGGCAGCGCAGGCAGCGATCAGCAGTCCGTTACTTGACGCCTCGATCGAAGGAGCGCACGGCATTCTGATGAACATTACCGGCGGCTCGGACCTCACCCTCATGGAGGTCAACGAGGCTGCACAGGCCGTTCAGGATCTGGCGGACAAGGACGCAAACATCATCTTCGGCACGGTGATCGGTCCGACCGCGAAGGCAGAAGTCAAAATAACGCTGATTGCAACGGGTCTCCAGCCGGGCTCCCGCGGGCCAGGGCGACCCCGAAGCTCGTTCTCAGCGCCGAGCGGGCCGCCGCCCCCACCGACCTATCAGCCGCCACAGCCCCGGTTCGATCGGCCGGATGACATCGATCTCCCGTCGTTTATGCGCCGGAGGCGTTAGTCGCAGAGCGAGATTCCGAGCGCTCTGGCCGTTTGCACGTGCTCGCCGTCCGGCGGGACGGTCTTGAGGCGACCAATGGCGTCGGCGAGCGGGACGCTGTCCACGTCGGCGCCGTGGTACGCCACCATGCGGCCGAAGCCGCCTTCGGCTAGCAGGCGCACTGCCGCCACACCAAACCGCGTCGCGAGCAGTCGATCGAATGGGCTCGGAGATCCACCTCGCTGCAGGTGCCCCAGGACCGTGACGCGAACCTCTTGTTCTGTCAACTCGCCGAGCTTCGCACCGAGCCAATTCCCGATGCCGGCGAAACGAACGCCGTGGCCGCTGGTATCGGCGACGCGCATCTGCTCCCCGCCGGCTGGCGCGGCGCCCTCGGCGATCACGACGATGCTGAACTTGCTACCGGCCTTTTCCCGCATCGCGATCGCTTCGATGATGCCCTCGAGATGAAACGGGATCTCCGGGATGACGATCACGTCCGCACCGCCAGCAATGCCCGCTTCGATTGCGATCCAACCAGCCGTCCGGCCCATGACCTCGAGAATCATCACGCGGTGATGGCTCTCGGCCGTGGTGTGCAGCTTGTCGAGCGCCTCCGTCGCGGTGATCAAGGCGGTGTCGAATCCGAACGTCACGTCCGTTCCGGAGAGATCGTTATCGATCGTCTTCGGGACTCCAACTGCTTTGACGCCGAGCTCGTAGAACTGCTGCGCGATGGCGAGGGTACCGTCGCCACCGATCACGATGAGAGCATCAATGCTCAGCTTTTCGAGGTTCTCGAGGCATCGTTGAGAAAGGTCCTGCGGCGGGCCACCAGGCTCCAGTGAATACGAAAAGGGGTTCCCCCGATTCGTCGTCCCCAGGATCGTGCCGCCCCGAGGCAAGATCCCACGAACGTCCTGGGCCGTCAGCAAGTGGGACCGCTCCGGAAAGATAAGACCGTCGAACCCATCCACGATGCCGACGACGTCCCAACCGTAGACGTTATTCGCGCTCTTCACGACTGCACGGACTACCGCGTTGAGACCAGGGCAGTCGCCTCCCCCAGTGAGGACCCCAATGCGGTGGATTCCGTCGGCCGACAGGCCAGATGCGTGAGGCTGTGTCACTGGTTACACGCTCCGAGCGGGCGACGATCAGTCGTCGTCGTACCGTTGCTCCTCCCAGGGATCGCCGCGCATATGGTAACCGTAGCTCTCCCAGAACCCCGGGCGGTCCTGGTTCATGAACTCGACGCCGCGCACCCACTTGGCGCTCTTCCAGAAGTAGAGGTGAGGCACGACGAGACGGACGGGACCGCCGTGCTCTTGCTCGAGCTCCTTACCATCTGCGCGATGGGCGAACATGACGTTCGAGCGCGTCAGGTCTCCTAGCGCCAGGTTCGCGGTGAATCCCGCTTCCGCATGGAACATGGCGTGAGTTGCATCGCTCTGCAGCTTTACGAGCTGAAGGAAGTCGTTGAAGAGGACGCCCTCGAACTGTGTGCCGAGGCGACTCCAGCGCGTGACGCAGTGGATGTCCTCGGTGATCGTCGACTGAGGCAGAGCGAGCAGATCGTCCCACGACAAGGTGAACGGCTCCTGATCGATGAGGCCGAAGACCCGGAGGCTCCACCTGTCCTTCGAGATGGACGGCACACCACCGTAGTGCAAGACCGGCCACTTCTCGGTCAGGTATTGCCCAGGCGGAATCCGCCTTGCGACCTCCGCGTTCAACTTGGGTCTCCGTCCAAAGAAATCGAACGCCATGGGCGATCCCTCCTCAGGCAGCGGTAGCTCCGGTGAGCGTACCAAATTGCCTCAGGCTGAGAGGCGTTCGCGTTATCATCCTTCGGGCACACGATAAAGCTCGTAGAGGATTTTGTTGCCCAGAAATGACGAACCGGTTTCTGGGCAAACAACACTGACAAGGAGGTCTAGGGTGCAGACCGAGCAACGAACGCGCAGTGAGCGCGACTCCATGGGGGAGATGCAGGTACCAGCGGAGGCACTCTGGGGCGCCTCGACGCAGCGTGCGGTCCTCAATTTTCCCGTCAGCAAGCTGCGATTCAACCGGCGCTTCATCAAGGCGCTGGGTCAGATTAAGCTGGCCGCCGCGGAAGTGAACCGCGATCTGGGCCTCCTGGACCCGAAGCAGGCCGAGCCGATCATCGCCGCCGCCCGCGAAGTTGTGGACGGAAACTGGGACGACCATTTCGTCATCGACATCTTCCAGACGGGCTCCGGCACCTCGACGAACATGAACGCCAACGAAGTGATCGCCAACCTCGCCATCGAGCGACTCGGAGGAGAGCGCGGGGCACGCGGCCTCGTTCACCCGAACGACCACGTCAACATCGGCCAGTCCTCCAACGACGTGATCCCCGCCGCCATCCAGCTCGCCGTCCTCGCAGGCATCCAGGAAGACTTGATTCCCGCCTGCGAAGAGCTGCGCGACGTCTTCATGGAGAAGTCGCGGGAGTTCTGGCCGATCATCAAGACCGGACGGACGCACCTCCAGGACGCGACGCCGATTCGCCTGGGCCAGGAGTTTCTCGGCTACGCGGGTCAGATGGACCACGGCGTGCGCCGCCTGCGATACGCGCAGCAAGAGCTTGGCGACCTGCCCCTCGGCGGAACCGCCGTAGGGACCGGCGTGAACTGCCACCCCGACTTCGCGAGGCTCGTCTCCGAGAAGCTGACTCAGATGAACGGCGTGAAGGTCTGGGAGACGGACAACCACTTCCAGGCGCAGAACACCCTCGACGCCCTCGTGGCCGCGAGCGGGATGATCCGCACCGTTGCCGTCAGCCTCTTCAAGATCTGCAACGACATCCGCTGGATGGCGTCGGGTCCGCGGGCCGGCATCTTCGAGCTCCTGCTGCCCGAGGTTCAGCCGGGCTCTTCGATCATGCCGGGCAAGATCAACCCCGTCATCCCCGAATCGTTGGTCCAAGTCGCCGCGCAAGTACTCGGGAACGACACGACCGTCGTGCTCGGCGGCATCTCGGGCAACTTCGAGCTGAACGTCATGATGCCCGTGTCCGCACACAACATCACCGAGGCCGTCGACCTCATGGCATCGGGCATTCGCAACTTCACCGAGCAGTGCGTCCGTGGCATCCAGGCCACCGAGAACGGACCTGCGATGGTCGAGAAGGGTCTCGCGATCTGCACGGCGCTGGCGCCCGTCATTGGCTACGACGCGGCTGCCAAGATCGCCAAGCAGGCGTTCGCGACAGGCCGGACGATCCGGGAGATCGCACGCGAAACGACCGACCTTTCGGACGCAGACCTGGAGCGCATCCTGAACCCTGAAGATATGACCAAGCCGGGCCTCGAGGGCTCGGGCGGCTAAGGTTCCCCTCCCTCTGGGGAGAGGTCAGGTGAGGGCGTGCGAAGGGCTAAGAGCTCCTAACAGAATCAGCGGGTGAGTCGTCGCCAGCCGATGAGGGCGGCGGCAAGGCTGAGGAGGGCTTCGTGGATGTCGTCGCGGATCTCCCCGCGGATGCGCAGGCGGCGGCGGCACCAGTGCAGCAGCCCGATGGTGCGTTCGACGACGGAGCGGTGTTGGCCGAGGCCAGAGCCGGGTTCGACGCCGCATCGGCCGACGCGGTGCTTGACGCCTTTTGGCGCGGATGAACCGCTGGTACTGGTCGTGGTCGTAGCCGCGGTCGGCGGACCGGTGTTCCGAGCCCGTTCGTGCGCGGTCGACCGGGCTCGGAACAGTTTTGGGGCCGCCCTTGAGCGCCCGTACGTGGGACCGGTCGATCACCGCCCGCGACCAGTCCCGCTGCCCGGCTGCGTGCAACTCGGCCAGCCGCACCTGGCGCCGCCGGTTCCACCCAGCGGCCTCCTGCCACTCGGCTGGCCCGCGCCAGCCAGTCCGGCCCGCCCCGCACC
>ORMF011328585.1_pt1 | contig 11441 bp, 11 predicted proteins | sample 1779871 | NCBI WGS metagenome assembly ORMF01 (sample SAMEA104232316, study PRJEB22302) | groundwater metagenome | biome: forest; feature: aquifer; material: groundwater | place: USA | collected 2011-08-07 | depth 5.4 m
AGAAATTGACGAAATTCACGTTCTCATCTCAGAGAACTGAAAAACTTCTCTTTCTGGACCTGAAAACACGAAACTCAGCTGTTGCACTCAAAAGTTAGGCGGCCGGTTTTCCAAAAAAATGGGGTTTTCGGTCGGACACTAGCTATCCACAACGCCCGGCTCTTCGAGCAGATTAGCAAGCAGGCACGGGACCTTGAGAGCGCCAACAAGGTCAAAGACGAATTCCTCGCCGTCATGTCCCACGAACTGCGCACGCCGCTGAGCATCACCATGGGCTACACCGGGATGATGAAGGAAGGGCTGCTCGGCGAGATCACGCCGGAGCAAGAGGACGCATTGCAGAAAGTGCTCAACCAGTCCGCCGTTCAGTTGCGCATGGTCAACGACATCATGGAGACCACTTATTTTGAATCCCGCACGGTCGCCATCGAACGCCAACTGGTCAATCTTTCGGATTTCTTCCGGCACCTCAAGTTGGACTTCGAGGCAATCCATGAAAAAAATCAAGCGGTGCTGGGGTGGGAATATCCTCAGGACCCTCTGCCGATCGTCACCGACAGCCGCAAGCTGCGCCAGATCGTGCAGAACCTTATCAGCAACGCCATCAAATTCACCGACCATGGCAAAGTGACGGTGTCGGTGCAGACCGTCTCGCGCTCTCCCAATCTGCCGCTCTTCGACAGCGAGCGTAACGGAAACAACGGCGACGACCAATGGTTGGAAATCAAGGTGCGCGACACCGGACGCGGCATTCCCCCGGACAAACTCGATGCCATTTTCGACAAATTCTACCAACTGGACACTTCCGAAACCCGCCTTTCCGGCGGCCTCGGATTGGGACTTTACATCACCAAGAAGTTCACCGAGTTGCTCGGCGGTAAAATAACCGTCGAAAGCGAGATCAGCGAAGGTTCGACCTTCACCGTCACCGTTCCGTACTCCAGCTAGGCGGTTGGCTACGCGGACAGATCGATAGCTTCACGTTACCCTTTCCCACTGATTGTTTTTTCCGTTTCGATCCCATAGCCTGGCAGCCATGGATACCGTGGTCGAACAAGCCGTGCGCGGCGGTCAACGCAGGAGCACGCTCCGGGTTTTTCTCGCTACCTCGGTTCTTTTAAGCTCTGTGCTATGGCTACCCTCTTCCGCCCGATCTTCTTGCCGTGACCCGGACGTGGTGCGGGGCTTTGGCGCGCTCGCCTACGCGGCGAACGTAGACGCGACGATTCAATACTTCGGCCACAACTTTTTTCTCATCACGAGCAGCAAAGGAACCCGCATCGTCACCGACCCGTTGGGACCGGGCTGGTATCCGAACCCGAACGTCATTGGCGACGTTGTCACGGTCGGAAAAGAGCAGTTCAACCACAATGCCGTCCAGATCGTCAGAGGCAACCCGCTGATCCTGCGCGGCCTCAAGAACTATGGCGCTGACTGGAACAAGGTCAGCACGAGTTTCAAAGACACCTTTATCTATAACGTTCCGATCCATCAGAACGCCGAATTCGTCGAGGGCATTCATGGATCTGCGTTCGTCTTCGACTTGGGTACTTTGTGCATCGCCCACCTGGGTGACTTGAGCCAAAAGCTGAACGAGCAACAGATCAAATCATTTGGCAAGGTGGATGTAGCTCTGACACCCATAGGCGGAAGACGTACCATGGGGCCGGATCTCGCCAGAGAAGTCTTGGCACAGCTCAAGCCCAAGATTGCGATTCCGATGCATCACCGCGACAATCCCTACCAGATCAAACAGTTCACCGCCGGCCTCAAGACACAAATCCTAAAAACCGACACGCTGGCGGTCAGCAAGGACGCCTTGCCTCCTTCGCTGGAAATTAGAGTTTTGCAGCCGCGCGGCGCGATGGGTTACGAGTAGGCAGGTTAAGCTTGGCGCTGAACCGGGATCGATCGATGACGCGCGCTGTCTCGATCCCTACCGGTGCCCACTCAATCAAATAACGTTCAGCCCTCTCCGCTTCGCGGATTTCCCCAACGCGATCAGAAACGTCACGCTCTTTCCCGCCGCGTGGGGCGAGAAGAATTCTATAACGTCGTCGTCGAAGAACGTCAGCCCGGAGGCGCCGAGGCGCTGGGCGTAGGCCGCCAGATAGAGCTTTCCGCCCATGATGCCGGCCTCCAGTTGGGTGGCGCGATAGCCGCGATTGCCGAAGCGCTCCAGGGCGCAATGGAGATCCGCGAGCAAGTAAACGTTGACACTGCAATCGGCGGGTATTTCCTGGCCCAGGCCGAGATTTCCGGCCTCGCGGCGAAAGTCGCCTTCCTTGAGTAGCTCAAGCGCGCGTTCCTCCCGCCGAAAGTAGTAAGCGCCGGGCGGCAGGTCGTCCACCGCATGCACGATCAAGTAAAGATCGTTAAGCGACTCGGCTGGATTTAAAAAATCCGCCGCTATGCCGCGCGTGGCGCGGTCTAGCATAGTGGAGAGCTGCGCGAAGGTGATCGATTCACGGGCAAACTGGCGCGTCGAACCGCGGCGGATGACAACCTCCTCGAATTTATCCTGGGGGATTTCGTCATCGCCCAACGGTTGAAGAGAGAAAAGCCTCGCTTCTTTTCCACCTTCATCCCTTCGCCTTCCGCCTGCCCTGAGCTTGGTCGAAGGGCCGTTTCTTGGCGCCTCACCGCGCCAGGCCGCAATCTCCGCTTCGTTTTCCAATGAAGAAGCCTCGTGCATGGCGCTCATCGCCGGGTAATCGATCTCGCTCTTCGACAACGGCACCGTTTCCAGCGCCAGTGGCTCCACCGTCGGCAGCGGTGCCGGCGCGTGGGCGGTCGTGTGGCCGAGAGCTACAAGGGAGAGCGGCGCCTCGCGATTCGCATCCAACCCCAATAGCGTGCTCACCGCGCCATCGACGAAGCCGATAACCACTCTCGCCAGCAGTTGGCGCGCGCAGGCCGCAGCCAACAGATTGGCGAGAATGGTGCCGTTGTCCCAGTAGCAGTGGCGATAGGCGCGCGCCTGATACTTCCAGGCGTTGCGCCAATAGGTCGAAGCACAGGCAAGAATGACTGGAGCGGTCGCCACCGAGGGCTCATTCCCGCTGGCGCGCGCGAGCACTGCGCGGTGGTCCCCTTGTCGCAGCCTGCGCAGGGCAAAGTCATGGGGGCTAAAGTGATACACTCCGGCTTCGAGATCGACGAGATCGCCGCAGGCAAGATAGAGATCGATGTGATAGAGCGCTCCGGTGCACGCCGCCGCGCGAAAGAGCATCTCGCCTCCTGGATAATTCCTGCGCTTGGTGGCGCCTGCAGAAAGAAAAAGAATATCCGCCAGGGTCTGACTCGTCGGCGCGACGGATTCATCGCCGGGAGCGGTGATATCCGCAATCGCAGTAAGCGCCGGCATCCCCGAAGATGAGAGTTGTTGACGCAATGGAAAAGGATCGAGCTTGGAATAAATCTTAAAGGGAATCGGCTGGTTCTCCCAGTCCAGATAATGCGGGTTGGTGCGGACGCTCTGGTAGGAATGTTTCGTGCCGTCATGGTAAGCCCATGCTGCTTCGGTCCCTCGGTTCTTCATGGCGACCCTCTCCTCGCCAGACCATTCCTATCACTCCGCAACGCCGGTCACTAGCAGGTTGCTGAAAAAAGGCTCGGAATGCTTCGAGAGCCTCAGCATGAACGGAAAATGCTCAATGAGATCCCAACCCCTCCGTTCGTCCTGAGCACCGTCGAAGGACTCCGATAGAGTTTTTCAGAAACCTGCTAGGGTCTTTCATGAGCGGCAATTTTGAATTCGACGCGCATCTGGTTATAATTAAGACACGACGCCTATGAGACCTTCCCTACGATCATGAAAAGGCTTCTCGTCTTGCAGCATGTCGCCCACGAGCTCCTCGGCACGCTCAATCCGCTGCTGAAGCGCAACGGCTTTCGCATCCGCTACGTGAACTTCGCCCGTCATCCGGACGCGCAGCCCAGCTTGGACGGTTACCACGGCTTGGTCGTGCTGGGCGGGCCGATGAGCGTCAACGATACGCGGCAACACCCGCACCTGATGACCGAGCTGCATCTGATCGAGGAAGCGATGCGGCGGAATCTTCCCGTGTTGGGGATTTGTCTCGGCGCGCAACTGATCGCCAAGACGCTGGGCGCGGCCGTTTATCCGAACCAGGAAAAGGAAATCGGCTGGTACGACGTGACGCCGACGAAGGATGCGGAAGAGGATCCGCTGCTGGCGGAGTTTCAGGGAACGGAGAAAATTTTTCAGTGGCATGGCGAGACCTTCGACCTTCCCACCCGGACGACGCACTTGGCGTTCTCTCCGATCTGCGCTAACCAGGCGTTTCGCTACGGCGGCAACATCTACGGCTTCCAGTTTCACCTCGAAGTAGACGAGCCGATGATCGAGCGCTGGCTTCGAGTGGTCGAGAACCGGCGCGAAATCGCGAGCCTCGGCGGCAAGATCGATCCGGCCGCGATCCGGTGCCAAAACCCGCTCCACCTGGCACGCTTGCAGCAACTGGGCAACCAGGTCTTCGGCGAGTTCATCCGCCTTTTCGGGTGACGAGACGGCCGCCGCCGGACGCGCGCCGCCCCACAATCCATTTTATTCTTGAAAACCGATCTGCCCTCAGTTACCTTCGGTTAACACAGCCGGTGGACTTGCCGTGGATTGGTGGATCTGGATTCTTTTAGGGCTCTCGCTTCTCTTAGGGGAAATTGTCACCCCGGGCGGCTTTTACATTATCTTTTTTGCCGTGGGCGCAATTATCGTCAGCGTATTGGCCGGACTGAACGCGGCGGGCCCGTTGTGGCTTCAATTCATCCTGTTTTCCGCTGTGTCGGTCCTTACCCTGTGGTCGTTTCGCGAGCGGCTCCTTCGGCTGACGCAAAGCCGGCACGAGGAAACCATCGACAGCTTGGTAGGCGAAACCGCCGTCGCTGCGGAAGATATCTCGATCAACGGGATCGGCAGAGCGGAATTGCGCGGCAGTTCCTGGAACGCGCGCAACGTCGGTGAGACAGCTTTGGTTCGCGGGGAGCGCTGTAAAGTCGAACGGGTCGAAGGTCTCACGATCATCGTCCGCGCCGGGCAAGTTTAGGGGGAGAAATCATGGGTGGAATCATCGTCGTCATCGCATTGGCGTTGATCGTCATCGTCGTCGTCGCCAAGACCGCCGTGGTGGTGCCGCAACAAAGCGCCTATGTTGTCGAGCGGCTCGGCAAGTACGGCGGCACCCTGAGCGCGGGATTCCATATCCTCATTCCTTTTCTCGACGTGGTTCGCTACAGGCATTCGCTCAGGGAGCAAGCGATCGATATACCGCCACAGGTCTGCATCACGCGAGACAACGTCCAAGTTGCCGTCGACGGCGTTCTCTATCTGAAGGTTTTGAATCCCGAGCGCGCCTCCTACGGCATCGCCGACTACACGTTCGGCATCACGCAGCTCGCTCAAACGACGCTGCGCAGCGAGCTCGGCAAGATCGAGCTGGACCGCACCTTCGAAGAACGAACCAATATCAATACCCAGGTTGTCAGCGAGCTGGATAAGGCTTCTGAGCCGTGGGGCATTAAAGTCATGCGCTATGAGATCAAAAATATTACGCCGCCTCAGGATATTCTCGCCGCTATGGAGAAGCAGATGCGCGCGGAACGGGAGAAACGGGCGCTGATTCTGACCTCGGAGGGCCAAAGAGACGCCGCGATCAATAGCGCCGAGGGCGAAAAGCAACAAGCAATCAAGGCTTCCGAAGGAAAGAAGCAGCAGCAAATCAACGAAGCCGAAGGCCAGGCCGCCGCCATTCTCGCCATCGCCGATGCTACGGCGAACGGCATTCGAAAAGTGGCCGACGCCATCCAGCAGCCCGGCGGCTTCGAGGCGGTGCAACTGCGCGTCGCCGACAACTATCTGACTCAGTTCGGCAAACTCGCCCAAGAGAGTAACACCATGATATTGCCCGCAACCCTAAGCGACGTTGGGTCGATGATCTCCCTGGCGATGAACGTCATCCGGCGCCAGGGAACAGCGGGCGACGGAGCGAATCAAAAGCAGGGCGTCCCGCCACTGCAACTTCGCATGTGCGCCGCCATACCGCGGAGCTGGTGACTCCATCCAGCGCCGGCTACGGATGCTCCGCGATTCGATACTCGCGAACTTTCGGAAAACCGAGTGATGATCCGCGATATGCCGACTTTGGGCTCGCAGGTTTTCGGAGCGGAAACCCGATCGCGCGTAGATCTCGCAATTTGACTGACTGGAAAAGGGCCGAAGAAAGTCAAGACGTAACAGTTTGACCGCAGAGACTAACTCCCATCCGAGCCAGAAAAACAAAAAGCTCAAAGACGGTTCAGTTGAATGGAGATATTTAGGATGCGATGAAAGAAATTGAGATAATCCCGCTGGCGAGAAGAAAAATGGAGAGGCGGGGAATTTCCGAGGCATGGATCGGCGAAGCGCTACGAAACCCGGATCAGGTCGTTCAAGGGCACGGCGGTCGTTCGGTTGCGCAACAGCGGCGCACAATTCGTCGCCGGCAAAAGCTACTTCGGGTTGTTTTCGAGGAGACTGAGGACAAGTATGTGGTGATTACGGCGTATCTTACTTCGAACATAACACGATACTGGAAGGATAACGCATCATGAAGATCGAATACGATGCTGCGCATGACCTATTAAACATCGAGTTTCTGGCAAAGGTTCCTATCGATGACTCGGTGGAGATGGACGGTGTGGTTATCGACTACGCAAAAGACAAGCGCATCGTCGCCATCGAAGTGCTGGACGCCAGCAAGCGAACGACGCGTAAACCGGTGGATCTCGCAAACTTAGCCATCGTGAAATCTTCCGGCGCGGGTGCCGTGCGAGAGCCAGGGGCGAGTTATGGCCGCAGAGAGAAAGCCCGAGCTAAACGTCCTCGGCCACATTCCGGCTGAAGTCAATTCGTTAAACGACTGGAACGTCTGGACCGATTGGAACTGAATTGTAGTGTAATAACGACTTGAACGGAGCAGAGCGATTGAACGTTTTGAACGATTGGAACGGGCCTCAATATTGAATAGCGCGCCGATCCGGAATGTGGCGACTTTGACCCGGCGGGTTTTCCGAGCGGAAACCCGATCGCGCGTAAGTCTTGCAATTTGACCGACAGGAAACGGGCCGAAGAACGTCGAGACGTAAAAGTCTGACCACGGAAACGGAGACGTCCTCCCTCGATAGCTGCATGTGAAAACAGATTTCGAATGGCCCAAAAAAGGCGATCACCCATTTGCAGGGGGTGAGTTTAACCCGCAGTCTCCGACCTGGGTGAATCTTGATTGGCTAACAGGTTGGCTTAATGATTCTCTCCTAGCGGACGCGTTTAAGGAGGCGGCGGATAAGATCATCAGCGAATTGAAGAGAAAGGAAGACTACCGCCATTCTGATATGTTTTTTATGCCGATCGCGTACCTGTATAGACACAGTCTCGAACTTCAAATGAAACAGGTTATCCGGCTAGGAATAACAGTTGAAGCCATAGAAAATACTCCCAAAGTGAAGGACGCTCTGCGGCGTCACCAACTGTACAGACTTTGGAACTACGTTAAAAGGGTTGTTCTTAAATTTTGGCCTGAGACCACTCCGGATGAGCTAGCCGCTACGGAGACAGTGATTCGGCAATTCCATGAGATCGATCGTGCTGGTTCCGGGGTCAGTTCCGGGGTCAGGGGTCAGTTCCGGGGTCAAGGGCAGTTCCGGGAGGGCAGTTCCGGGGTCAGGGGCAGTTCCGGGGTCAGGCATGAGTCGTGCGTTATTAACGGCGATAGCGTCCATGATACTGTAACTGCAAACCCATTCTCCAGTGACGTTTCTGTGCTGCTCGGCAACGGCGACGGGACTTTCCAACCTCAGCGGAGGTTTGCTGCCGCCGCGAACGCCCTGTTTGCGACAGTGGCGGATCTCGACGGTGACGGCGCTCCCGATCTTGCCGTAGGAATCCCCGGCAAGGTTGTAATTCTCCGCCATCAGTAAGCGAAAGGCTGAAGGTTGTTGGTTCAAGAATTCTAGTGGATCTGGGCGAAGCGCCACATTTTGGCTGCGCGGCCTCGGATAAGGTTTGGCCTCGCAAATCCAACGTGGTGCATCAGTTACTTTATTTGCCTAAGGATTCTCCGCGATGCGATACTCGCGAACCTTCGGAAAACCGAGCGCCAATACGGCGACGATCAAAAGAATTATCAGCCCGCCGCTCGTGGCCGCGATTTCGGCGCTGAAGAGCGAAGCCAGAGCGCCGGCCTGGAATTGGCCGAGCTGAGGGCCGCTGTTGGTGAAGAGACTATGGATGGACGCCATCCGGCCGCGCAGCTCATCGGGCGTGCTCAACTGATTGATGGTCGCGCGCAAGATCGCGCTGATGGTATCGCCGATGCCGTAGCCGATGAGACAGGCGACGGAAAGCCAAAAACTTTGGGACTGGGCAAAGAGGATCACGCAGACGCCATAGACCGTGACGCCGCCGAGAATCCAACGGCCGGCGCGGCTGGTCCGGCCGAGGAGGCTAAAACCAACGGCCCCGAGCAGCGAGCCGACGGCGGACGCAGCATAGAGCACGCCCAAGCCCTCGGGCCCGACCAGCAGAATATCGCGGGCGAACACGGGCAGCAGGGCGCGCACCGTGCCGAAAATGTTGGCGCCGAAATCCATGATCAGCAGCGGAAATATAACCGGGTGGCGCCACACGAAGCGCAACCCTACGCCGAGCGCGTTTAGCGACACAGTGCGCCAGCCGCCGCGCTCGGGAAGGCGGGTGCGAATCAGCGCCAGCGCGGCAAACATGATAAGCCACGAGAACGCGTCCACCGCATAGCATAGCGCCGGACCCGCGAATGCGAGCACCAGGCCGGCCACGGACGGGCCGGCGATCACGGCGATCTGCCGCTGCGAGCTGTGCATCGCCAGGGCGCGGGAGAGATCCTCGCGCGGCACAAGATTCGCGACGATGGCCTGGCGCGACGGCGCTTCCAGTGAACTGAACAGCGCGAGAAACATGGTCGCGACGTATAGCCTCAACGGCGTCGCGCCTCCCGCCAGCGTCAAAAGCGCCAGCGCGCCGGAAACGCCGAACAGGCTCGCCTGCGTGAGCATCATCAGCCGGCGCCGGTTCACGGCGTCGGCCAACAGCCCGCCAAAGAGCAGGATCGCGATCTGCGGCACCGCACGGGCAAGACCGATCAGACCGATCTGTAGCGGCGAGTCGGTAAGCTCGTAGATCTGCCACGCCATCGCCACCGTGGTGAACTGGCTGCCGACGCTGGAGAGGAGCAGCCCCGTCCAGAAAAGCCGAAAATCCCGGTGGCGCAATGGTGATAAGAGAGCGGCGCGCGCCGACGTCGATAAAGTCATAAACTGGCTACCGCGCAAATGTCCAAAAAATCGCCGTGGACGATTTGAACGGTTGGAACGACTGGAACGATTGGAACAGTCAGCAGCTCAAAAAATCCCATCGCCACATGTTCGCAGATAGCGCTCACGGTTATTTCTGGCACGTCGGGCAATAAAACGCGCTCCTGTTACCGATGGCGATCCGTTTGATGACGTTGGAGCAAACCCGGCACTTCTCTCCGTCCCTGTCGTAAACCCGCAGATGGTTTTGAAATTCGCCGCGCCTGTCGTCGGCGTCGCGGTAGTCGGAAAACGAGGTGCCGCACCAGCGGATCGCGTCGCGCAACAGCTTGGGGGTCGCGGCGGCAATGGCCGCGACCTGCCGGCGCGTCAGCCTCCAAGCGCGCGTTGTCGGCCGGATGCCCGTGCGGAACAGAATTTCATTGGCATAAATATTCCCCAAACCCGCGACCACTTGCTGGTCCAGCAGCAGGTCGCGGATGCGGCGCGCTGAGGCCCGTGTCGACGCGTACAGATGGGCGCCGCTGAACTGCGCACCTAATGGATCGGGGCCTAGATAGCGCAATTGCGGCAGTGAGTTTAGTTGATCTTGTTGCACGACCAACGATAGGCCAAATCGCCGCGGATCGTGATAACGAAGCTCGGTGCCGCCGTCGAGCGCGACGACGATATGATCGTGCTTCCGGGGAGCGGTGCTTTTCTCGACGCAGATCAGCTTGCCGGTCATGCCGAGATGAAAAACCCAGACGGCGTTTTCCGAAAGCTGGAGCAAAACATACTTGGCCGTCCGAGTAATCGCTTCGATGCGCTTGCCAACCAGACCCTTGAGTGCGCGCTCGTTCACCCGCACGCGCAGGCGCGGTTCCCGCACTCGGACATGGGTGACGGTCCGCCCCAACAGGTGCGGCCGCAGGCTACGGCAAACGGTTTCGACTTCAGGCAGTTCGGGCATGGGGCAAGTTGTTCCTAGTCAGTTGCCAGTAGATGGTTCGCACATGCACGACGGGCGAGCTTTATAAATTCGGCGACACTCAGGGTTTCACCGCGCCGTTGGGGATCGATATCCTCGCTGCGGAGGAACGCCTCTGTTTCGGTCCGCGCTTTGCCGAATAATCCTGCCAAAGCATTTCCCAGCGTCTTGCGCCTTTGCCCAAAGGCGGCTCGAACGAGCTTGCGAAGCGTGGGAAGCTCATCCGCGCCGGCCAACGGCTCGGCGAAAAGCTCGATCTTCAACACCGTCGAGCGCACCTTTGGGCGGGGGAAAAAAGCTTCCGGTGACACCGACAATTTCTCCGTCACCCGCCCGTGCACCTGACACCACACCGAAAGCGTTCCATACTCTTTGCTCCCCGGCCCGCTCGCCATGCGCTCGGCGACTTCCTTTTGCACCATCAACACCAGCGACGAGATAGGGTCGCGCCATTCGAAAAGACGAAAGAGCACCGCAGTGGAGATGTTGTAAGGTAGATTGCCGACCAGCTTGATTTTATGTTTCGGCAGCAACTCGTCCAACGGCGCCGTCAAAATATCATCGTGCAAAAGATGGAACGAGGAATGCTCCGACAACGAGCTCCGTTTCAACCAATCAACAAGCACGCCGTCCACCTCCACGGCCCAGACATTGGCCCCAGACGCGATTAGCCGACGCGTCAGGAAGCCCAGCCCGGGACCGATCTCAAGAACTTCATCCTGGGGCGACAAATCGACCAGGCGTACAATCGCATCGATCACACGCTCGTGCACGAGGAAGTTCTGACCCCGGCTTTTTCTCGGTCTGAATTCGAGGTTCCGTAGCGCGGCGCGTACTTCTTCGTAAAGGGTTGTCATTCCCTCCTTGCCTTGGAAAAGGGGTCGGGAGTCTTTGAATTCAGGACTCCCGACCCCCTACCCGAACGTTGACCTTTGAACCGCGCTAGAGCGTCAGATCGGCGTCGGCGTTGAGACGGAAATCGTCCCGCCGTCCGCGCTTGAGCCAGTGGGTACCGGCCAGTGCGATCATCGCCCCGTTGTCGGTGCAATATTTCGGCGCGGGAAAGAAAACACCAAGACCTTCCGTGTCCCCTCTCTCCTTCATCAATTCACGCAGGCGGCTGTTG
>ORMF011002091.1_pt1 | contig 11438 bp, 16 predicted proteins | sample 1779871 | NCBI WGS metagenome assembly ORMF01 (sample SAMEA104232316, study PRJEB22302) | groundwater metagenome | biome: forest; feature: aquifer; material: groundwater | place: USA | collected 2011-08-07 | depth 5.4 m
CGCAGTCAAGCATCTCCTGCCACTGCGCGGGAGTCAGATGGCGATGCATCCCCTCCGGTTTCACATCCGGTTTTTTGATCGCGACGATTTCCGGTTTTATTTTCACCGACCACTTCCGGAAAATCGGCTCATCGGCACTGCTGTCTTTAAAAACAATATTCGGATCAATCTCGCGCACCTTATCTTTCCACTGAGCAATCGCCGAAGCGTGTCCGCACGCGGTTGCATTGATGCCTTCGGGCGCGAGCAAAATCAGGCCCTTCATTCCCCTGCTCGTTCCAAAAGAAAGAAGTTCCTGCCGGAGCTTCGAAAGCTCCTCTTCCATGAAAGGAAGGAATGCATAGCAGGCGGTGATGGAGACAGGATCATGCATACCCGTGAACTATAGATGATTGGCAGCGCAGGAGCATTGACAAAGAGAGGAAGAAGAATCTTAATATTCGGGATGACAACGGACCTCCCATCACTGACACTCAGCGAAATCGGCCCGTTCGTTCAGGATGCGCAGAAATTGCATGATCTTGGGCATAATCTGCTCCTTGAGCATTTGATGAAAAAACACCAGCTGAAGCTCAAAGCGCTGCTGCGTCTCACGCAGCAGGAATTGCGGACGGCGGATGCAGACGGCGTGCCGCAGATGTCGGCAGCTGAATATCACCAGCTCATGGGCAATCTGAGTGCGGTCTATTGCAATGTGCTCAGGGAAGAAGATATGGACACTGCGGATCGTCTTGTTATAGGGGCAATGGATGCAATGGCTGCCAGTGGGGAGGGCACAGAGGCACGACGATGGAGAGCGCTGCGAAATATTCTTACGAACGGTCGGGATGGTAGGTCACGGGAAGAGAGCACCGTCGCAACAGCGCCGCGACGCGCAACGGACATCAGTCAGCTGACAAGGAGACTCGATCTTTTGATCGATATTATCTCCTCCGCTTACCCGGGAGGCCTCGATCTGCTGAGGCCGGCACGCAAAGATAAGGCAGTCACGGCACTCGATGCGTCCGAGCCGGTCATGGTGACAATGCGTGATGAAGGTGGCCCGGCTGAAACCATTCTGTTCACGCCGCATCCGAAAAAGGAAAAAACAACCATCACGTTCACACAGTGGGTGCACGCCGAAAATAATCCCATGCAGGATGTGCTCGACGAAGATGACGCCATGCTCATCGGTGCCTCCCACGAATTGAAACGTCTGTTCGGTACAAAGCTCAGTGAAACGGTCGTCCTCCCCACACATCTGGATCTGGGCAATCTCCCCTGCGTGCCGCGTCTCATAGTCATCCGAACGAAAGAGCAGCTCTGTTTTCTTTTGCAGAACGCCCGCAGCATTCTGCACGTCCATCAGGGAGAACATCACTGGCGCTACGATCCGATGGCGGCGATCGGTGACACCTACGGGGACACGCAATACGTGAACCTCCCGGGTTCGTAAGGATGCGACTGACAATTTTGCAATAAGCACACGACTTTTACGTCTATAGTAATACCTATGAACACCCTCCCCCGCATCATCACCGTTTCCTGCGTACTACTCCTCGCCGCATGTTCGTCCTACGACGTTGAGTATCCCCTGCCCCCGCAGACGTCATCCGCAGATTCATCCGCCGCCGTGTCTTCTGCTCCGGTTGCAAAAGTGGAATCGTCCGCGCAGGCATCGTCCCTGCCGGCCAGCGTGATTATCAAAGTGCCCTTCGGGTCGCAGGCGCCGATGGGAAAGTGGGATGCAGTCCATCAGCAGGCATGTGAGGAAGCGTCGCTCGCACTCGTCCACGCGTACCTCGAAGGTAAAACCGTCACACCGGTCGAAATGGAAAGCAGAATCAGAAACATCATCAGTTACGAGTCTGAGCATGGCTATCAGGTGGACGTCACCGTCGCAGAGTTAAAAACCATTGCAGCAGAAATGTTCGGTCTGAAAGGGCGAATTCTGGAAAATGTCACCGCCATGACACTCAAGCGCGAGCTTGCCGCCGGAAACCCGATCATCATCCCCGCCGCGGGGCGGCTGCTGGGGAACCCCTACTACACCGGCGAGGGTCCGCCGTACCACATGATCGTCGTCATCGGGTACGACGAAAAAAACTTCATCACGCAGGATGTCGGCACGAAGCGCGGCGAACACTACGCCTACTCCTACACAACTCTCGTTGAGGCCATCCACGACTGGACCGGTTCGGATGACATGATCGCAACGGGTCCGAAGGATGCGTTGGTGCTGACGAAGTAGCGTCTCCTATTTTGTCGCAATCAGAAGCGCGTACGGCTGCTCCCGTTCGCAGGCCTCCCAGAATTTCAGGCCAAATTCCTCTTTTGCGTCCTCTCCCGGATACAATTTCTCCCATGCAACTTTTGTGAAGCCGCCATCCCTCGCGCCGGTCTCATACTCTCCGGTCGTAAACTGAGTCAGAACCGTCGGCGTCGTTTTCCACACTTCTTCACCGGAAGCAGGATCGATAAAATGCACCTGCACCTTCCCGTCGTCCGTACGGGAAAACATTCTGTTTCCGATGCGCAGGTTAAACGCTTTGAATGCGGGATTGAAAACCACCGATGTGAAATCCCTGCCGTTCTCCAGTGGTCCGGATGCAGCGCGGAAAAACTGCGAAAGATAGGCAGCATCGGGAGCGTACGGCAGAGCCATCACAGAGACTGCGTCATCAAATCGTTGCTCCGTTTTGAATTCGTGAGCAGACGCTCTGTAATACCGGATACCGAGTGGCTGCTTCCTCTCTTCCTCCTCTGCAATCTCAATGAAGCTCCGTGAAGGATCGAAGGCCGTTACCTCCCGATCGGGATGGATGGCCATCATCTGGTCCAAGAGACCGGCGCCGCACCCTACGTCCAGAATCCGCTGACGAACGCCCCGCTTCGTTGCATCCAGTTTCGCAAGAACGGCGGGATAGTGTAAACCGTTGCGCATCGGATCGTCCTTCATAAATTTCGCGTAGCCGGCGCCGAGGTTGTCGAAGTGATCCATAGAGATACGAACAAAGAATATATACCCGCTCTCAGCGCTTTCTCGCAAAAACATGCCGTTTCTTCAGTGTCTCGCCTGTCTGCAGATGATGCAGAATGTCGCGAACATCTTCGAGAAACGTCGTCGTGATGTCGGCGAACGCGGGGGCAGGTTCGACATTGGGCGTTTTCACACAAACGTTATGCGGCTCTCTAAAAAATCGCTGCAGCATTGCCACAAAAGTATCTCTCAATCCGAATGATTCCAGATACGTGTAACGTTCACACTGTCTGAATTCTTCCCTGTGCAGACCGATCTGAAAGAATCTCGTCTTTTCGAGAATACCTTTTTGCTTCATATCCTTCGCAGTACCCATCGCGTGCGCTTTAGCAAAAAATTGAAGGGCTTTCAGCGCGTCTGCGTCTCCGGCAGCAGCCTTCGCAAGTTCCCCTCTCAACATCACTGCCTCCTCTTTTTCTTTCGGGCTGATCGCAAAGTTTTCCTGTCTGCGGGCTTCATCAGGCAGAAAAAGGACGTACTTATGGAGTTCGATCTGCGCAGGCTGTTCATCTGCCCCCGCGCGCGGACCGTGCTTTGCAAAATGTTTCAGGAAAAGCTGATGCCAAAGGTCATTCACGGACAGAACTCCCTTCATTTTGTGATCGCCCTGACAGTATTCAGGAAATGCTTTTCTGAGCATGATTGCATACGCATCCTTCGGATGTTCCGTGGCAACGCCATGGACAATCTGCAGCGGCATGAGAGCCTTCCGGTCATCATCAATATCAATCAGCTGTGCACGAAACTGACATGCCGCATCGAGAACCGTGAGGAGCGCCGCACGAGCCCGCGGCGTGTCGCGCGTATCGATTTTCATCTGCTGTGAGGCTTTGATGAACGTCCGGTCCACTCCTGTATTTTCGAGCGTCGCTAGTGACACAGTACTCTGCTCCGCCGAGCCATAGATGGCCGTTGCGATGCCGTGGAGAGACATATACGAGTATTTTGTCATTTTTATTGTAAATGTCAATGTAGCGGAAACAACCATGCGCACCTTCCGATCCGTCCGCTTTGGCGACCGCTAGGTGAAACATGAAAAAAACATACGCCTCTTACTTTTTGTATTCCAAAATATCACCCGGCTGACATTTCAGGGCTTCACAGATAGCCTCTAATGTTGAGAATCGCATTGCCTTTGCCTTTCCATTTTTCAGGACGGAAATATTGGCCATCGTGATCCCGACTTTCTTCGCCAGCAGAGTGACGCTCATTTTTCTTTTTGCCAGCATGACGTCAATATTGATGATGATTGCCATAGGATTCCTGTTATGTACGTGAGCCGGTCGAACTACACGGTTAAATCGTTCTCGGACTTGATATCCACGGCGTTTTGTAAAATCCGTTCAGACATCGCTGCTGCAGTGGCAACCACGATGGAACCGAAGGTGATGACGAGTCCCATGAAAACTCCGCCTGCAGCATCATCACTACCATGGTTCAATACAATGAAAATTTCTTCGACCGCGACAAAGCCGATAATAATCAGCGCGCTATATTTTATTGTCCGCACAGCGTTCACGGCCGGTTGGGAGAAAATCTTATTGTGTCCGGCATATCTCAAAATCTTGATTGCCTGATAGAGCGCTACGAAATACGCAATAGACCCTACATACACAACCGCCAGAAATGGATCGTCGAAGTACACCTGAACGAACGATGTGGCATTCGCGTTCACGCCTTCGATCCAGGGCTCCCATAGCAAGAGGGCAAGAGTCCCGATGCCGATGAGGACGATGACGAACTGAAGAAATAGCGTTGAGCCTTTTTTCATAGGTGATTCGCAGTCTATTTCACCGTTTATCGTTTGTCAATATATATTTATTGTTATTTTTTTGGGTCAAACTCGACCGTCCATTCAATGCCCTTTTGTGGTTCTTTTTACCCCTCTAGTAAAGTGCCCCTCTGCTTTCGTTCGGCAATTTCCTTTTCTATAAATCTGCTAATCGTGCTGTCCGAAAGTGGAGTGGCTATGGCTTTTCCAAAACTATTCCATTTCTCTTCTATCTGAGCTCTCGTCATCGGCTCTGCAAGCGGGTCTTCGAGTATTCTCGGATCAAGAGGCTTCCCCGTCAAAAGCTCCAATGCGGCCTGCGCGACTTCCTGGCCAGCTTGTTCCGTGGTAGCAGCTGTCGCCTGAATAACGTGTGTGTGCCCGCCAGTAACAATCACAATCTTTTCTTCTTTATCGCCATCGCGTTCAGGTGAGGGTTCTTGCTTACCGATAGTCATATAATATAAGTGGAAGGGAACTTTTATGTAATTATAATTAAAATATTAATTTTGTCAACTTTTTACCAGTTCAGCGAGCGAAGTGTGGTGGAGATGCCGTAACTGATTATTATTTATGTTGCATTGAAATCTAATTTTGAGAAGAAAATCCACCCCATTCATCAATGGGTAATTCTGTAATTCCTGTACCTGGAATCTGAAAAAATCCATTTGGAAGTCTGCGACTGCGATTTTGCACTGTAGGTTTGATTCTTTCAAAGGCATTCTGATGGCATTTTTTAAATTTTTTACCACTTCCACATCCACATTTATCATTGACCTTTAAATTAATGTAATCACTCAAATTCATCGGTTGTAGAATCCAAAATCCCTTCCTGTCATCGTCGTATAGAAATACTTCTTTCTTGAGAATATATCCAGACATATATCCACTCTTTGAGCCCATATATATTTGCGAAGGAGAGGCCGATTCATATTTTTCGATAACAGATTCAATGCTCGACTTCTTCTTTGCGACGCACTTAATGTATGAGTTGCCTACAATACAAGCATTGAGGAGCTGGATTTGTTCATCTGTTAAAGAATTTATCGTGTCCTGATGAATGAAAAAATGAGCGTCTGTATGCCAATACACAATATAAAAACGCGACGATAAGGGAATCAGTACTATAGTTTCTTTCATCCCAATATGCCGATTACTTACGTTCGGAAAATTCCCTTTTATTGCAAGTGCTGCAGTAGAAACATACTGGTCGCTTAATAAAAATTCATCGTTACTTTCAATTATCGCAAATTTATACCCATTCTTTATAGTATCTGCGAGAGCATTTATGTATGCATAATTCAGAATTTTCTTCGAAAGGAGAGGAATTTTATCTGTTTTTTGAATACTCGAAAATTCGGTTAGTAATGCTCCGCTTCGGTAATAAAAGGTTATAAAAACGTTAAGCAGCTCCTCAATTAACTCTTTTGCATCTGACATAACTGCCTCTCCCTTTTTAATCCTCTCAATCATGATTAGCACATCTTTTATTTTCGGACCTACTTTATCCTCAATTGCTGCAAAATAATCTTCGACTACATTTTGCTTTAAATCATTGTGCTCATAAGTAAAGTTTTCGCTCATTGTGCTCTCCACGTTTGTCGGAAAGATTTTTTTCTCGTCACCTAAAAAAATTGTTTCGAATAACTTTTCTTCAGCATCTGCAAAATGCCTCAAAACCGTTTGTGGAATATAATGCTGGTTTCTTACAACGGGTTTCATAACAAAAAGATGAATGGTGGAGATGCCGGGAATCGAACCCGGGTCCAACGTGTGACGATAGTGCTCGTACGGTCATGTTCCTTCCGATTCTCACAACCCCTCAGGAAGGAACAAGGATAGGGTCATGAGGATAATGTCGGAATTCGTCAGTGATGCGACATCAGACATCACTGCCGTCCCGCTAATGGCGCTGCATCCCTCCAGCGAGAATCAAGGGCGAAGCGTGTTTCCGGTTGAAGGGAAACTAAGCGAAGGCGAGTTCGCGGTCGGCTGTCAGCCCAAGCCTTGCGGCGAGAGCTTCACCGGCTGCTGCTGCCTTCTCAAATGCGGTTGAGGCATTTATTGGTTGCGACTGTGGGTATCGGGAACCGTCGCCATCCCGGATCGAAGCAGGTACCGCCAGTATCACGCTGTCAAAGCCTGTCATCCCCACGTAAAGCGCCGGAGGCGCCACGTGGCGCAGCCAGTTTCGCAGAAGGAATTGATAGATGAAACGGTCAGTATGGGGCCGGCGGTGTGATAGAGCGGACGATCAGTATAGCATTTTTCGTCGGTCCTGACTCATACAATTCCGGAAATTTTTTCTCCTCGTCCGCTACACTCCCCGCATGGACCTCACAAACGTCGACGTGGGCAAGCTGGCTCTGCAGCTGCGCAAACCTGAAGGGAGCGTCGGCACAGAAGTCGGCGCGGCGATGGCGCAGTTCAACATGGGTGCGATTGCATTCACTATCGAGTGTCTGCAGGTACAGCCGAATGATCACATTCTGGAAATCGGCTTCGGGCCGGGAGAAGCGATCGCGGAGGTTGTGAGACTAACGCCGAATGGATATGTCGCGGGGATCGATCACTCACCGGTGATGCTCGAGATGGCCAAACATCGGAATAACAAAGCGATGATGCAGGAGCATGTGGAGCTGACGCTGGGTGACGCGACAGAACTCCCCTACGAAGATGAAAGTTTCGACAAAGTTTTTGCGGTGAACGTCTTTCACTTCTGGCCGGACCCGACCCGCGAACTCGCGCAGTGTCGTCGGGTATTGAAGCCGGGCGGGCGCATCGCCTTCTTCCTTACCCATCCGACGTCATGGCTCCCCGGCATCCGTGAGACGGGCATCTTCACCGCGCGGGAGGCAGAAGACATAGAAAAGATTCTTCAGACTGCAGGCTTTACGAATATAGAGACCCGCACAACCAAAACGGAACCGGATGGGAAGGGGTTTGTGGTGATGGGGGAAAAGTAGGTTTGGATCCGTTGCTTCGTTGCAATGACTTGCCCCCTCACTCCACCCACACCCTCTCCACCCTCCCATCCTCATGTGTAATGACGAGTTCGACGGGCGGGTAGCCGGGGTCGGCGGCTTCTTCCCACGCGAGTGTGCGGGGAGGGTGCAATGCAGGACAACACTCTTGACACATAGGTGTACAACTGTACACTCATACCATCCTTTCCTCTTATCTATGGACACAACGATGATGAAAAACGGTATCCCCTTCGGCCAAAACGCCATCCGCAAAGCGTGGTACAAGGAAGAGTGGTATTTTTCGGTGGTTGATATCATGGCCGTTCTGACGGATCAATCCGATCATCAGATCGCCAGAAAGTACTGGAATAAGCTCGCAGAGCGCTTAAGAAATGAAGGAAGTGAAGTGGTGACAAATTGTCACCGGTTGAAAATGATCGCTCAGGACGGAAAAATGAGGACAGTGGCGAAACATGCGCGCAAAGAATTAGAGTCGAAAACGGGGAAAAGTGTTATTTCCGGTGAAAACTTTCTGCCACCGCATACACTTCGTAGAAAACTTTCAAAAGGGAATTGAGTTTTCTACAGTTTGTAAGCAACTGAAATTGGAGTCTTCTGGAGGCAAAATGATTGAGTTGTCGACAATCTGTCGATCACTGAAGTCTGAACGCAGGCAACTATCGAAAGAGTGACCCGTCAGACCATTCACTTATTTCGGACACCCAAAAATACACTTCACACTATTTGCCATGCCGCTGAGCATTGATGTGAGGCCCTTCCCCCATGACGCCATAGACTCCATCATTGATTTCATCGCGGCTGCCAGCGCGCTCTGCTGTTCATCCGTCCACACGCTGGAAGCAGAACCGGCTGAACTCATCACACTGCTGGATGACGACGATTTGACACTTGCGGACTTCGACGACGCCGAAGACTTCGGAGTCGGCTTCACGACTACCTTCACCGGCTTTTTCTGGATGATCCGCGCATCGGTAGTGCAGCGCCCCGGAACGATGCCGTCATCGAGCGAGGTGCAGTGCATCATTCCCGTGCAGTCGCTCGGCGAGTAGCAGGCTTTTTGCGCAAACGCTGCGGTCGGGAGCAGAAAAAGAGAGATGAGAAAAATTCGCATGCACGGAGAGTAGGTATACTGGAGCGGCAATGCAATCATTATTTCTCTTAAAAGGAAAAAAGGTCCGGCTGGCACTCGCGAGTGCGTTCATAGCGCTCGCCGGTCTTCTTCTCTATGGATATCTGACAGCAACGAAGGAGCGGGTCCTCATCGGCGTGATGATCGACAATCACGAGGATGCGAGGCCGTACCAGCGGGGACTGGAGAGCGCGATCGTTGTGCAAGAGCAGCTGGTCGAGGGCTACATCACGCGGTTCCTCGCTTTTTTTGACGCAAATGATTTGCCCGATTCCACCGGTCCCGTCCGCTCCGTCCGTCCGTACTTTATCGACGGTTCCTCTCCTGTCATTCCCGCAATCTTCCACGCCGGCGGAAGTCCGGAGGCGCTGGAGCAGCTGGGGAAAAAATCTTCGCCACAATCTTTCAATGCACTGAAGCTGGATTCGTTCTTCGACTACGACAAAGTAGCTCCCGCTCCGCACCATCGCTTTATCACTGCTACCAACATCACAACACTCCTCTCCCGCATCAAGGAACCGCTGGTTCCGGTGTCCCCGCTGTTTCCCGTCGGATCTTTTACGTCTGAGGAAGCAGCGGAGGTCATCAGCATCAATTACCACAGCCCGGCCCATAACACGGCCTACACCTACAACTCCCGGACACGATCCTATTCCCGGGAAAGCAGGGGTCAGCTGCATCCCTTTTCTCCAAAAAATATTCTGGTCCTTGAAACCGATGTTGGTCTCCTCGGTTCATTGGGCAGGCTGAACGTGCGGATGGAGGGAAGTGGCAAGGCACTGCTCTTCCGTGACGGCGGGTTGGTGAAAGGGACATGGACGAAAGCAGGGACGCAGAGCTTCTTCACCTTTTCAGACATCTCCGGAAAACCATTTTCTTTCCGCAAAGGACAAGTATGGATGATTGTGCTGGATTCGCTGGAACGGGTGTCGTGGCCCCTCGTCGGAGTTTATCTTGAGCGGGCCCCTTCTTTGTAGTCCCTCGTCGGAATTTATCCTGAGCGGTCCCTGTTTTGTCGCCCCTCGTCTCCGCATCGGGGTGACAAAACAGGGACGCACGACGAAGGGCATCGGGATGACAAAGAAGGGACTGACAACTAAGAATTCGGGGTAACATATGATGTCATTACAATGTATTGACATTGTAACTACAGAAAGATATACTGATATCATGACTACCATTCAGGTAAGAACCAAAGAGAAAACGAAGAAGAGCGCCATGCAGATCCTACAGAAGCTTGGTCTGGATTTAAGTACCGCGATTAATATGTATCTGGTTCAGATTATTGTAAAAAAAGGCATTCCTTTCGAGATACTGACAGAAAACGGCATGACTCCTGCTGCGGAACGTAAAATTTTGAAGGAAATGAAATGGGCTCTGAAGCATGGCAAGAGATATAAAACGACCGAAGCTATGTACAAGGACATATTGAAAAAGTGAAGCAATGCAAGCATGTCATGGTGAGCGGCGACGAACCACGACGCCACGAGGCCCCTCGTCTCCGCTCGGGGTGACATATAGTTGTGGCATTTGCTACACTCTCCCCGTCCCCTTCCCCTATTCTTTTTATGAAAATCCGTTTCGGAATGATTGTCGGATGGATCTGCGCGATCCTCGTTGCGGCGTTTAACATTTTTGCCGCCGTCATGAAATTTGTGCCGGTCGTTCCCGGATCGGACGCAGAAGTGATGATGGCGAAGCTGGGCGTGACGGGAATGATGCAGCAACTCGGCGTACTGGAATTCCTCATCGTCATTCTCTTCCTTATTCCCCGCACATCGACGATCGGATTCGTCCTGATGGTCGGCTACCTCGGCGGCTCACTGGCAACGAACCTCACGCACGGATTTTCGCATATGGAAGCACTGCCGATCTACGTGCTCTTCGTCCTCATCACGGTGAGCGCCTACTTCCGGAACCCCGAACTGCTCAGCAGAGTACTCGGGAGACCGGTGCCGGCCAAAGTGTAAGAAGGTCTTCGCGAAGAATTCGGCTCTTTGATGACGACGACAAAACATTCGTGCGCAATGACCCCTGCACGGACCTGCCGGATCATGCCGCAGACAATTTTGGCAGTCTCGGGATTGAGCATTGCGTAATGCACGGCAAAATCGGTCTCATCTTCCAGAATGCCTCTTTGAGGCCTCACAATAGTGTGCTCAATGTGTGAGAGCTCTTCATCGATGCATTCAATGGTGCGATCCATGGCGGGCATGGTAGCACTGTTTTTCAGGATGAAGTCAGCCGGCCTGTACGCTAGCGCGGAAGGGTGATCGTGACGACCGTCCCCTTCCCCTGCTCACTTTCGATGTGGAGCGATCCGCCGGCCTGCTCGAGGATGCCGCGGACGATGTAGAGCCCGAGACCATTGCCGTTGGGCTGCATGGTGACGGCGTTGCCCGCGCGGATGTATTTCTCCGTGATATGCGGAAGGTCGGGGCGGGGAATGCCGCAGCCGGTGTCCTGTATCGTCACCGAGACCGCACCTCCATCGGCGAAGGCAGAGAGAGCGATCGTCGCATCTGCATGGGA
>ORMF012198008.1_pt1 | contig 11438 bp, 15 predicted proteins | sample 1779871 | NCBI WGS metagenome assembly ORMF01 (sample SAMEA104232316, study PRJEB22302) | groundwater metagenome | biome: forest; feature: aquifer; material: groundwater | place: USA | collected 2011-08-07 | depth 5.4 m
CCTTGCTCCATGATCGCCGGCGAGCCCGGATTACTGGTGCCCTTCCCGGTAGTCGCCACCTCCCAGCCGATGCCGACCGGGCCCGGCCCTACATGCGCACGGATCCAGTCTGCCGCCCGCTCAATGTCCTCATCAGAGTCGAGCATCATGAACTCGCATTTGCCCAGCCCGCGTTGCTGCGCCGTGTCCAGCGCCAGGAGCGGCACCGCCGCCGTCCCGCCAAAGACAAACTTCACCCCGTAGTTGCGATCCCACGCGTCCTTGTCCAGCGCACGCTTGCGATGCTCCGCCGGCGCCAGGGCTTCGCCCTTCTCCAAATCATAGACCGCCACACCGTCCGCGTAGGCGTCATAGGCGTCCACTCGCAACACCGTCACGCCTAGTTCGCTCCGATAAATGTTACCCTCCGCGCGCACGGGCAGGTCCGTCCCCGTGGGCGGAGCGAGCATCTCAAAACAATAGTGCGTGTCATCCGGAGGTGGCGTGGTGCACAGGAGCAGACGGAAGGTCGGGTCGCTCGAGGCAATGGGCTCCATGGCCTCCCACAGCTCCCGGAACCGCTTGATCCGGCCCACCTCATCCAGCATCACGTCGCCCGTCCAACCCACCGCCGTCTCAGGGTTCGGCGCAATGACCATCGTCCGCGACACCGCGTTGCGCCCATGGTGCAGGCGGAATTCAAGCCGCTGCGCCTCGAACAATTCCGCGAAATCATCCACCGACAGATCCTTCGGCGCTTTGCCAGACTGTGCATCAGCCACCTCGAGGAGCATGTCCTTCTGGTTCGCCGCCAGCATCGCCAACGCCTGCTGCATCACTCGCGCCTCCTTGAGGATCAACTCGCGCCCCAGCAGGAGCGTCGCGCTCGCGAACGTCACCAGGTGGTTCGGGCGCTTCATCATCTTGCGAAGCGCGATTGCGGAGAACGTCGTTGTTTTGCCGTATTGCCGGCGGGCCAGGAAGCCGAGCATCCGATGCTCCTCGCAGAGCCTCATCAGCACCTTCTGGGCGCGGCGAAACTTGATCACCGGCGCGCTCATTTCCACTCCTCCCCGAACATCAGTTGACCGAGCTTCTCGATCTTCTCCGAGTTGCTCACTGGTTCCGCCGCGATCTCCTGGGCGCGCCGATCCGACGACCACTTCACAAAGAGCTCGCATGTGTCGCGCTGGAACCGCTGCTTCGCCAGCGCCAGCTCCTCGCGCTTCACCCCCACCGACTGCGCCACGCCCCAGCTCTTCGCGTCTCCTTGCTCGATCGCCAACGCGCTAAAAAACATCTGCCCTGCGCGCGCCAGCTCCTCCTCGGACCTCACGACTCCATCACGTCGGAGATCCTCGATTATCTGGTCCGCCACGATCTGATTCCGCTCCAGGCGATTCAGGAGTTGACGCCATTATAGGAACATCGAGAGGGCCGCCGCCGAGGTCTTGATCCCATCCGCCGCCAGCCAGGCCCGCACATCCGCCAGCGTGTGACCCGCGGCATAGTCGCAGATCGCCTGCTGCCTCACCTCGGTGAGGGTCTTCAGGACCGCGTCGGCTCTGGGCTTCCTTGTGATCACGCCAGCTTTTGAACCGCGAGGAAATCCCTGCCGGCAGCCGTCAAACCCCAGACGCGATTCTCCGGAGAGATCATTTTCACCGGCTGCTTCACTAGGCCCTTTTCCTCCAAATACTGCAGCTCCGACTCCAACTCATCTCGCGACAGATCCCTCCAAGCCTCCATCTTCACGTGCATCAGCAAGAGCGCCGTGGGAAGACCAAACCCAGTGCCGTTAGGACTCATCAGCACCATCAGGCGGATTCTCAGTTGCTCGCGTTGCTCAGCGTTCATTGGTCTTTTGAAAGTGCAGGCGCACCGCCATGTGGCTTAGATGGCTCCGGTGGTTTTAAGGAGGGCGATGACCTGGCTTGGTACCTGGTTGATGTCCCGCTCCAGTTGATCAATTCGCTTGTGCAGTCGGGACGCCCGCTCCTCATTATCCCGGCCCATCGTATCCAACTGGCCCTTGAGGCTACCCATTTCGGCCTCCATGCGATCCACCCGCGCCGCGATCGCGTCCCGCTGCGTCTTGCATTGCTCCTTCGTCGTGTACGTCTCCGCAGGAATTGGCTTTTCCTTCGTCCGATCCAGTAGCCTCAGCACTTGATTCAATCCCCCCGCTATGGCGAATGCCGTGACCGCCCAAGCCCCTATTTGAACCGCGTTCTGATCCATGGTTTTCTCCGTGCCTCTGTGGTGATTACCTCTTCAGTTTCTTCCGCGCCTCGGCTAGGTAATCGTCCACCGATTTCCCCGTGGCCGCCGCGAACACTTCCTCCCATGCGCTCACATCAATGTGCTGCCGCTGAAACAGATCCGCGATTTGGTGTGCAAGCTCCGGGCCGTGCTCAAGTGCGATCTGGACAATCGCGAAGATGGCAGTGGTAGGCATGATTACTCCGATCCTTTCGACCTGGTCGTCTCGCCGATCACCTCAGCCGCCGCCGCACTCACCGCGCCCAGCGCCGCCTCCAGCTTCTGCCAAGCTGTGTCGGTGGGCGCTTTCTTGTAGGCGATCGCCGCCGCTCGAGCCGCCAGAGCCGCCTCCTGATACCGACCATACATCTCAGTCACTCTTGCCTTCACGTCCGGATCCGGGTACTGCACTTCCCAATCCGCCCACGCCTGCATCGCCTGATTCACCGTCGCCGTGACCGTTCCCGTGGCGCGATATCCGATCAGCTCCCCCGTCGCGCATCCTCCCGACAGGAGGAGGAATGCGCACATCATCCCCACCGCAAAGGCCTGTCCCTGTTTAAAATACCGTTTCATTGGAAAGTGTTATTGAATCGTGGCCGCTAAGTGCTGGCCTTGGGAGTCTCAGTCCCTTGCGGTTTATGGCTCTTCTCCCATATCGACCACCCCACCCCGATAAGGGTCACGATGGCCCCGACCGCCTCAGACCATCCCGCGTCATCGATGACGCCTTTGGAGACCAGGACGCCGCCGACCGTCGTCAGGCCATGGCGCACGATTCCCAGGATCATGGATTTATTCATCGGGAACCCTCCGGAAAGTAGAAACGCGCGCGGGCCAGGGCCGGACGTGTGGGCGCCGTCACATCAGAGGCCAGGATTGAAAACCCGTCGCGCGCTGAGATTTTTGAAGCTAGTGGCGTGCCCAACATCAGGCGCCACGATCCCACGATTTGCCCCCAACGGTCTAACGACTGTGAGGGCTATGAGGGCTATGAGGGCTAATCTTTACGAAGAATGCAGTTTTTTAACCGCGGATGCCATGGATGGGGAGGATAAAGCCTGACTGCCCGTAGCTGCAGACGTCAGTCCGCGCTGGCTGGATCCGTCTTCGGATGCCTATTCCTTCGCCCTTGCCAGGGCGTTGCTGGCCTCCAGATTGCCGGCGGAAGCCGCGATGGTAAGCCAGCGAATCGCCTGGGCCTTGTCAGGCTTCGCTCCATTGCCGTTGAGGTATCGGAGCCCCAGCGAGCAGGCAGCAGAAGCACTTCCCTTCTCGGCACGGGCGGTCAGAAAATCTAGCGTCCTCGCGTCTTCTTGGCTTTTGCGCATGCCTTCCCTCTCGCGCTTTTGCTGCTCGATCGACAGGCGTTGTTCGTGTGCGACTTCTTCGTTGATCCTATCCCGTTCAGCGTTGCGTCTTTCTTGGGCTATCCGCTCCGCCAATCCTGCGTCAGATAACTCCTTTCTCCATTTTTCATTGTCGCGCCATTCAAAGTCGCACGGCACTTCTCCACGCCGGGATTCAAGTGAAAGGAGAGATACCTTCCTAACCCCATCCTGAAAACAGTAGCTCGCTCGGAACTTCCACCGATCCGCAGGCTTCAGCATCTCGATAATGTCCATCGCTGTACCGAGCTTCGCGCCGGTTTCATCCGCCAGTGAAAACGTGATTCGGAAAAAACCAGCGTAGTCCGTGAGATTATCCAGATAACCCACCACATGCTTGTCCTTTCGCCACCGCGTTAGCCCGCTCTTCTCCCCATCCTCTCCATCCGCGTCATCCGCGGTTCATTTTCCAAAAGCCTCAAAAAGCCCAATGTTTCCTATTGTCGTATTCAATACGACAATATCTAGAAAAGGGTCGCGAATGCCTCCTATTCCCCCTACTTGAACCGTGCAGGAACTGAGCCATTGGACCGCAAATGTCCACCCCATTCCGGTATCGTCCCCGGATGAATTGGGACCAGGAAGTGGAGAGGGCCATCTCCCAGATGACCCCTGAAGATCGAATCGCATTCGCGTTAGAATTAGAGCGATTGGCACTCATGATCCGGTTGTCTTTGACTGCCGCCGCTTCGCCTCCTTTAATATCGACGTTTTGGCATCCGTCAAAGCCGCCCGACTCGCCGCGCTGGCGCTAGGGCCTTGCCCCTTCCCCAGACGTGACGGGGCGAGTAGCCATTCATCCGGCACCTGAAAGCCCATTGCCTTCAGCTTTTCTCCGATGGCGTCACGGATAAACTTCGCCCGATCGCTGTAATTCAACCCTGTGAGGTGTTTGTCGATATGCTCAACGAGCTCCGATGTCATCATCACCGGGATCATTCGCTGCCCCACTGAGCGTTTGTAGGCCATGCGTTTGACCTAATCACGTCGCGTTTTTTACCACCAGAAAAAAAGTGCAAAATTCTGTTGACGTGGATCTATATTGGATATATACCCATTTCATGCGACGTAATTCGGCCAAGCGGTTGGGATCAAAACTCATCAACGTTTGGGTCCCATCCCAGATGCTCCGTCCGATTGATTGCGCAGTACAGATGCTGGATACGGATCGCTCCAAGTTCATTCGTACCGCCGTAAGGGAGAAACTTCAACGTGTCGGTGTGGTCATCACAGATGATGAGCCTGTCCGAGTAGTAAAGGGGAAAAGTGACGCTCGCTGAACTCTGTAAAACCTGTCCAAACCGTATGTCCCCCAACCCTGAAATAGACCAGGCGCTTTGTCTCACGGAGGAACAAAAGGCCCGGCACCGTTACACCCTCGTGGAGCGGTTCCTTCGACTTGAGTTCCGAAGGTTTGACCTTCGCCAGCGAGAGCAGTCCGTCGCCGACACCATCCTCGACATGTCGTTTGGCCTGGGTCTTCGATCCGTTCGTATCCCAAAATACGAGACCCTAAGCGATATCACCGGCATCGCGATCCCAAACGTCTACAACGCAGTTAAGGCCCTGGTGGAAATGAATATCCTCTCCATCGAGGACGTGGACGGGGCCCACATCTACACCCTCATTGCTAACCCCGACGAGTGGAGATGCCGAGCCCGCATCAGCAGAGCCCGCGTAAACGATGCGGTCAACGTGCTAAAGCACTACAACGGCCTTGGAGAAAAGCTTGCCCCAGGCGTCCTCGACGCCATCACATCCGGGCCACACTCAGAAGAAAAGGGCACCCCCGAAAATTTTAATAACCACCAGTCCACCAGAGCTTTGCAGGTGGATTTTATGGATCTGATAAATTTTTCACCGGTCAAGTCAAGCTTCGTCCCTGCCCTTTGATCCCCACCTCCATGAGTCGACATCTCCAACCATCGTCAGATTCCTCCCCCAGCTTGATCTTTTTTTTGAGGAGATGGTTATGGATTCGATAACTTTTACACGGCTAATACATCCACCCCTTGTTGCTTGAGTTGTGACTCCCATGATTATTAAGGACATCCCCGTCTCCGACCTCTCCGTTCACCGCGCCCTGGCCGGAATGGCCAAGTGGGAAAAGGAGGATCCCCGATTCGCGGCTCTCGTTGAGGATATTCGAGATCGTGGTATTGATCAGCCCATCCTTATCGACAGCGGGCTTCGTGTCGTTGACGGCCGCCACAGGTTCTGGGCCGCGAAAGATCTCCAGCTTCCGACCGTTCCAACGCGGCAAATCCCGGACGATCAGGTCACCTCTGTCATCCTCTCCACCATTCTCCAGCGCCGCCACTACACCAAAGGGCAGCGCGCCTACATCACCTACCCATTTTTCGAGGCCGCGCATGAGGAGGCTATCCATCGGAGGTATGACCACCTGAAGGCTTCTCCGTCGCCTGCCCGTGCAGCGAGCACCGTCGCTGAATTCGTTGCCGACCTCGGTTTTTCACGTGAGCTATTTGATCACGCCGCCCGCGTCCACTCGATCTTTGCCGACGACCCCGCCTTTGCTGCCCTGATGGAGCCGAAGATCCTCGACGAGCATAGTCCTGTGGGCCTTGGAGCCGTAATCGCTGGATACGCTGGCCGCGAGTCTACCAAGAAAGGCAAGCCCGACTTCACCCCCACCCGTCAACTCGAGCTCTTCACTCAGACCATCACAGACGAGCTCACCCGATGGGGCTACTGGACCACAGCCGACGACGACGCCAAACGCACCCACTTCGGCGCCATCCGCAAAGCCGCCTCCACCCTCGACCCGCAGACCTGCGAGGAGATCGCCGAATACCACAAGCGCCTTGCCCGCGAGTTCTCATCCGCCGCCAAGGACCGCGTATGAGCACACGCCGAAAACCCTTCACGCGCCCTCAGTGGAAAGCCATAGAGCACATCATCCGCCCACGCGTCCAGTGGGAGCGGAGGGAACCAGTCACCGATCAGAAGGCGCTGTCCGCTCTCGAGCTATGCGGAAGGATCGGGCCGTTCGTAAAGTCACCCGTCCCCAAGTGGCTCCTCGATCACATGAATTGGGCTATCAACACCTGCGATGCCTGTGGGTTTGCTAAATCCGCATCCGCGTCGCCCGTGGTCAAATGAGAAGATCTCTCCCATTCAAGGTGGTCACACCGCTAGGTGCCTCCTCCCCTGTGGCCCCACCGCTAGGTGGATCCGCGGTTAACTCTGGATCAGAGTCGGCCATCCAAGAGAGTCGCGAATACGCCGGCTGGGGCCGATCCAAGGCCGAGCTCCTGCGCCGCCTAGCGGTGCTCAGTCATCGTCCGGCGGTCCTCGATCCGTCTACCGATGATTATGATGATCTCTGCTGGGAAGAATCCACCAACCGTTGGAATATTATCCGCCACCGCCCTGGGCAACCCAAGGAGGTCACGTGGTTCGCCTCCGCGAAAGCCGCCCTCACTTGGTTACACGACCGTCATACTTCCTCTTCCCGCCACTGACCCATGCGCCTCTCCCACATTGCGAACCGTTACCTCCCGCAGCGCGCCCGGCGCATGGCCCGCACTGGGTTTGTCTGGGTGAAGAACCTGGTGGACCATTTGGATCCACACTACATCCAGGCCATCACCGTGGAGATCAGCACCGCGTGCAACCGGCGCTGTGTCTATTGCCCCGTCGCCCTTCACTCCCGCAAGCAAGAGATCATCGACCCAGAGACCTTCGGCCTCATCCTCGCCCGGATCCGCGAGATCGACTGGGCTGGGCCGCTGGACTTCATCCATTACAACGAGCCCTTGCTGGTGCCCAATATCGTCCAACTGGTCGCTCAGGCCCACGCCACGTGCCCCTACGCGGAGCTCATGCTCACCACCAACGGTGATCGTCTCACCGCCGACCTGGTCACCACCCTCATCGCCGCCGGGATCAGCCAGTTTAACGTCACGCGGCATCCGCCGTACAGCGCCGGATGGGATCATCGCATCGGCGAGCTCCGGGCCCAGTTCCCCGATCATATCCACTTCCTCATGAGCCCAGGGGACGAGGGCTGGACCAACCGCGGCGGTCTGGTGACGCCGCCAGGGCCCATATTGGTACAGTCCCATTGCCTGAGCCCGCAGAACCTCGTCATCACCATCGACGCCAAGGTAGTTCTCTGCTGCAACGACTTTTTCAAAGTGCACGTCATCGCCGACCTTCGCGAGCGGTGCATTCACGACATCTACTACGGAGACTTCGCCGACATTCGGCGCAACCTGCGCAAGGGCAAGATCGATCTCGACATCTGCCGCCGTTGCCTGGGCGCGGTCCCCGTTTCCATCACTGATCCATCTCCGGTCGTCGGTCATTCCACATCCTCCCTCGCCCTCGCTCCCGTCTCCGCCGCTGCATTCAACCCATCAACATGCAGCTAGACACCACCATCACCCTCGACCCCGCAGCGGCCCAGGCCCGGACCTCCGACTTCTGCGCTCTGACCTCTGGCCCAGCACGGTCTTCCGTGATCCCCAATTTGTCCACGGAGTCCCGCACCTCGTCACCCGTTGCCCCCAGGCCGGAAGTGACCCACGACGAGCCTCGCTCGATCGGCCCGGTGCCCTCGGACTCTGTGGCCTCTCCCTCTGATCCCGCCCCCGCTCCTGCTCCCTCCCCATCTGTGTCATCCGCGCCATCCGCGGTTAATCCGTCATCGGCCCCATCCGCGGATTCTGAACGCATCCGCAGTCAGCGCCTGGCCATCATCCGCACTGTGGATGCGTATAGGACGCAGCACTCCTGCAGCGTGAGTGCGGCCTGCCATGCCACGGGCATCAGTCAGTCCACCTATTCCCGTCACGCTGCGGCTCTCCGGGACCACGGCCTGGACGGTCTGCTCGGTGGTTACGACCGTTGCGGCCGGCAGGCCATGCTCGATCTCCTCTGTCCTGATGAGGATCGAAACTGGCTCATCCACGAGCTTCAGAGCCTGAACGGTCTCACCCACGGAGCCCAGACCGCTGCCAACATCATCGCGCGCAATCCGGACTGCCCAGAATCCATCTCCGCCTATCTGCGTCGCACCAGGCGCATTCCCCAGTCATTCCTGCGCGCTGCCCGCATCCCTCATGGCCTCCGCGAGCGGTTCAAAGGTCCGCGCGCATACCAGCATGCGTCCATCGTTAACCTGCGGAAGATGACCGAGATCCTCCCGGACGGTACCGAGGTCGTGATTCGACCAGGAGATTGGTGGGAGTTGGACGACATGTCGATCAACACCCCGTTCTGGTTTGAGGTCCCGGCGGGCTGTGACGATCGCGCCGCCACTGTCGACGGTATCGCCCTGGGTCGCCAGGGCCTTTACTGCCGCGATCTCGCATCCGGCAAATGGCTGGGACACCTACTCATCGGCAGGCCCCGCGATGCCTACAGAGCTGAGGACATCTTGAGGTATCTCAAGATGATCATGATGGTGTTTGGCAAGCCACGCCGCGGCCTGCGCATCGAGCGCAACGTCTGGGAGAGCAAGTGCATCACAGGCTACGACCTATCCGCCCCCGCCAGCCGATCTGGTCCGTTCCCCATGGCTGATGCTGATCTGAAGATCATCGTTGCCGGGATCCGGGACTTGGGAATAAACGTCGATTACTGCTACACCTCCCGCGACAAAGGTGCCATCGAGGGCGCGTTCAAGCATCTGCAGGATCTGATGGCAGCCAGCCGCTTCGCCAACATCGGCAGAATTCGCGGCGAGGGGGAGGCAGCCACTGCAGCGCTCATCCATGCCAAGGCCGGCCGCTCCCATCCATCCGCCCGAGGTTTCGCGCACATCGAAGAGGCCAGCCAGCTCGTCACCTGGGCGGAGACCTTCGACAACACCAGCCACAAGAACGGACGGCTCGTTAAGGGCATCCCCGACGAGCGCTGGCTGGCTAGCGTCACCCTTGATCCGCTCCTCAAACTCACTGAAAACAACCACGCTGTGTTCCTGCCGGACAGGTCCATCAAGCAGATCAGTGGCGGCCACATCACACCTACCCGCGGCGGCATCACCTACCAGTTCTACTCGCCCCTCTTCGCCGAACTCGGCAATGGCACGCGCGTCCTCTTCGCCTTCGATCCTTCCGAGCCCGAGCTGGGCGCCGGCCTGTGGAAGGTCAAGTCCACCTCCACCGACGACGAGATTCCCGTTGGCGAGTTCCTGGGCTGGGCAACGTACGAGCCCCTCTCGCCTCAATTCGGTGCCAGCCCGGATCCCCGCGCCCGGCAGAACCGCAAGGAGGATCATAACTGGCACCGGACTGCCTTCGCCGCGCTCCAACCCGGCAAGGATGTGGAGACCGAGTCCACCCACCGCGACGGCAAAGGCAACACCACGCACGTCACCCGCGACCAGGCTGTGCCCGCCCGGACGCCCGCTCCCGCCCGCTCGCGCACCAGCTCCCCCGCGGTGGCCGCAACGCCAGGTGCACCCACGCGCAACAGTTCCTCCATCGTGTCCCCGCCGCCGGATGCCGAGGAACCCGTCTCCATAGTAAGAATCATCCACAGAAACCCTAAACCCGCAGATGCCATCCACTTCAAGCGCATCTACCACTAAGCCTATGCTCGAAACAAACCGTCTGACTAACCTGGATCCCGCTCCCGCCGCATCTGGAGACAGCCCGCCACAGCCCCCCACCGAGCCTGTCGGCACTCTCCACCCCACTGGTGAAGGCTCCCGTTTCCGGATCTCGCCCGAGACCATCGAAGCCACGTGCCAGACCCTGCCTCCTGACCTCGCCGAATCCCTCCGCTGGGCTGCCCGCTACTGCCGGCTGCAGAACCTCACCCCGATGGAGTTCGCCAGCAAACTCAGGAAGAACGCGAAAGGCGAGACCTACTCTGACGACAGTGTTCGGCAGGCATTCCAAGGCCGCCGGGAAACCGGGGCCTTGAAGAAGTTCTGCGCGGCCATCGATGAGCTCCGTCAGGAGATCGAGACCAGCCTCCCGAAGGCCAAGCATCCCTTCGTCAAGACCACCTGTGTCCGTCGGGTATGGGACCTGTGTGACGCCACGTTCGAGGACAAGTCCATAGGCTTCATTATCGGGGCCACCCAGACCGGCAAGTCCACCGCCATCGCGAGCTACCAGGCTGAACACAACCACGGTCGGACCTACATGGTGCGGATGCCCACGAGGGGCAGCCTCTGCGATCTCATCTACCGAATCGCCGGAGGCCTCGGTATTCCTCGCACAGTCCGCATGCAAGACCTGCGCACGCGCATCATGAGGTGTTTCAGCCCCCAGGTCATGCTCATCGTCGACGAGGTGCACCAATGCTGTCTCGGACAGTATGGAGACCGTGCCCTCATCACCATCGAGTGGCTCCGCGAGGTGGCTGACACTACCGGCTGTCCTCTCGTCATTTGCGGCACCGACGTGTTAAAGCACGCACTGCAGAGCAGCCCCATCCTCAGTCAGCTCTGGCAGCGCCGCGCACACGTACTGCAGCTCCCCAAGACCCCGCCCATCTCTGACCTCATCGCCCTTGAGAAGAGCTTTGGCTTGAGCGCCGCACCCAACAAAACCTTCGGAGTGGAGATCGAGGACGCCGACGGCCAGATCGTCACCGTCAGTAAAAACCCGGCCAAGCTCCGCCAACAGATCCTTGAGCGCGACTCCTTTGGGCACTACGCCAAGATTCTCCAGCAAGCCGCCGCGTTTGCGGCCCAGGCCGATATGGATCTGACCTGGGAGAATGTCATAGACATCCACCACCAGCTCGACGAGGCCGCCACCGCCTAATAACGTTATGCTCATCCCCATCCTCGTCCTCACCGGAGCCGCCGTCCTCGCCGCCATCCTC
>ORMF012640997.1_pt1 | contig 11437 bp, 9 predicted proteins | sample 1779871 | NCBI WGS metagenome assembly ORMF01 (sample SAMEA104232316, study PRJEB22302) | groundwater metagenome | biome: forest; feature: aquifer; material: groundwater | place: USA | collected 2011-08-07 | depth 5.4 m
CCTCGAACCCACCGGCCCTGCTGCGCCGAGCCCGCTTCGGCCTCGCGCTCGTGGCCGAGCCGGCCGAGCGCGACCGGGCGATCGTCGCGGTCCTCGAGGACTGCGGCGAGAGCACCCCGCCGCTGTTCTGCGAGGCGGTGTCGACGCCGCGGGATGCGGGCTTCGCCGACCTGCTGCAGGAGCGTTTCGCGGATCATCCGCTCGCCGCCGTCGAGCTCGCCCTGTACCACACGCGCATGGGTCGGCCGCTCGTGGCGGAGGGGCACGTCGCACGGGCGCGCGAGCTGTCCGGCCCGGGCGGGCCCCACGCGAGCCTGCGCGAGCTCGTCGAGCGCCGGCTCGAGGGGCGGTGAACCCGCGCCCCTACTTGCCTCCCGGTGTGCTCGGCTCGAGACGCGCCGCGCGCTCGCGCAACGCGCGCGCCGCGCGCGCCTTCACCTCGGCCGCGGACACGAGCGCAGCCGCCTCGCCCTCGAGTCTCTGGGCCAGCGCGGCAAGCTCGGCCGCGGTCTTGCCCTCCGGCGCGGGAAGCGGGTCGGGCGCGCGACCAAGCTCGCGGATCGCGCTCTTGATCGCGGCCTTGGCCTCGTCGTTGCGCTCGACCTCGAGGCGGTCGACCAGCGCCGGCAACGCCCGAGTCGCGCGCAACGCGGCGAGCGCACGGGCCGCGGCACCGCGGGTGCGGAAGTACGGGTCCGCCAGCGTCTTCACGGCGTGGTCGACGACGCGCGGGTCGTCGATGCCGGCCTTGGCGAACGCCTCGAGCGCACCGCGTGCGAGATGGTGCTGTCCCCCGGCCTCGGCCGCGTAGCCGAGCACGGGGAGGATCGCCCCCACCGCACGCGGGTCGCCGAGGGCGACGAGCCCTTCGACCGCACCGAGCCGGATCGCCTCGCGATACGACGGCCAGCGCAGCGCGGCCACGAGCGCCTCGTAGGCCCCGGGTGACGCGAGCCTGCCCAGCGCACGCGCCGCGGCGCCGCGCACGTAGTAGCTCGGATCGTTCGAGAGGAGGTTGCGGAGGACGAAGCCGATGCGGACGCTCCCCTTCGCGCTGGCGCTGTCACCCAGGGCGTCCGCAGCGCGGGTGCGCACCACAGAGGCGTCGTCAGTGAGCGCTTCGACCAGCGCCTCGAGCCGGTACTCTCCGGACAACGGGGCCTCATCGGACATCGTGGCCAGGACGTCGACGATCGCGCGCCGAACGCCTGCCACCGGCTCCGTCTTGCGCGCCTCGCGGAGCGCCCCCGCGGCGAGCTCGCTCATCTCTCCCAGCGCATACGCCGCCTCGATCCGCCCCGACACGTCGTCGTGCTCGAGCTGCAACGCGAGCTCCAGGTGCTCGCGGGGAAACGTCACGCGCTTCAATACCTTGCCGCCCGCGTCGAAGCGGATCCACGACGGCCGCCCCGGCATCGAGAACACGAACGTCTGCTCGCGGGCATCCACGAGCACGCGCTCGACGCGCGGTGCGTACTTCCCATTCGCGCCCTCCCAGAACGCGAGGTCGATCGGCATCTTGAACAGCCCGCACCCGGGCGACTCCGGCTGCACCTGGCGCACGCGCACGCTGAGCTCGTTGCGGTCCGGGTCGAAGTCCGTGGCAATCGCGTACTCCGGATACCCGGCGCCGTACACCCACTGGTCCCAGAACCACCCGAGGTCCGCGCCGTGCACCTGCTCCATCGCGCGGCGCAGGTCCTCCGAGGTCGCGTTGGCGTGACGCTTCGCGGCGACGTAGGCGCGAACCCCGTCGCGGAACTGGGCCTCACCCATCACGCCGCTCAGCATGTGGAGCACGCACTCGCCCTTGGTGTAGTTGAGGCCGAGCGGAAGCTCGAGCGGCTTTTTCGGCTTGCCCGGCGCGGGCAGCACGAGACCCTTGCGCGTCGTCTCGGGACGGCTCGCCCTCGCCACCTCGCGCATCTGCGCGGAGAGCTCGCAAGCGAAGCGGTCCGCACCCTCGTGGTCGCGCGTCCACAGGTTCGCGAAGTACGTGGCGAAGCCCTCGTTCAGCCACATCTCGCTCCAGTCGTTGCAGGTCACGAGGTCGCCGAACCACATGTGGGCGAGCTCGTGAGCGATGAGGTTGTCCGCGGAGTAGTCGAGGTGGGCACGGTGGTCGTACAACGCCCGCAGGTTGAGCGTCGTCGCGGTCGTGTTCTCCATGCCGCCGTACATGAAGTCCCACACCGTCGTCTGCGCGTACGAGCCGTAGGGGTACCGCTCTTTCGTGTACTCCGAGAAGAACCGCACCATGTCGGGAGTACGCCCGAAAGCAAGCCGGGCCTCGGGTCCACGACCGGGCGGCACGTAGTACACGAGCGGCACGTCCTCCCACCGCTCCTCGACTCGATCGAAACGTCCGACCACGACGCTCACGAGGTAGTTCACGTGCTCGTGGTCGAAGCGGTAGTGCCACACGGCGTCCTCGGCCGGCGGCGCCACGACGCTCGAGCTCCCGTACGGCACCGGCGCGCTCGTCTCGGGCGGCGCCTCGATGCAGGTCCCGTTCGCGATCACGCGGAAGGTCTTGGGGGCTCGCGCCCGGATCTCGCTCGTGAATCGGTCGTCGGGCTCGTCGTAGCACGGATACCAGAACCGGTTGTCGGTCCCCTCGCCCTGGCTCCACATCTGCCACGGAATCTCTGGGTGGGTCGGTGTCGGCGCGAAGAAGTACAGACCGCGGCGCGGCGTCGCGGCGTACTCGATGTCGACGCGGAATGGCACGCCCTTGGGCTGGACGCTCCCGAGGTCGATCGCGAGCTCTCCGTCCTCCGCGCGGAAGCGGCGCGCGGGACGCGGGTCTCCGGTCGCGGGCGCGACGGTCACGGCCGCCACCGTGAGCTCGACGCCGTGCAGCCGCAGCCGCGCGAAGCCGTCCACGATCGGGGCGAGCGTGAGCGACGCCACACCCTCGACCCTGGCCTTCGCCAGGTCGAAGCGGACGTCGAGCGCGAGGTGACGCACGTCGTAGTCGCGCGTCTCGGGACCGAGCGGCTGGGCGGCGAGCGACGGGGCGACGAGCAGCACGACGGCGGTCGCGAACCTGACGCGGGTGAGCATGATCCGGCTCCTGTGTGAGGACGCGACATTGTAGGTCGGGACCGGCCGGGGCTCTTGTCGGCCGACTGTTCCGAGCGCGATCGCCGACTACGACCGAGCCCTCGAGCTCGACCCCCGCCTCGCCGCCGCCCACCTCAACCGCGGCATCGTTCGCAAGGCCCAGGGCGACCTCGCGGGCGCCATCGCCGCGAATCCGGCGTCCTGGCAGGCGTGCTTCAACCGCGGCGTGCTGCACGCCCGTGAGGGCCGGATCGACGACGCGGTGACGGCGCTCCGAGCGGCGCACGATCTGTGTGCGGTCCCGGCAGAGCGCAAGAAGATGGCCGCGCTCGTCGCCCAGCTCGGCGGCGAGCCACCGCGCGACTGACGCCGCGTCGGGCGGCCGTCGTCAGTCGCCCGGCGGGCTGCCGCCGAGACGGTGGATGTCATCGGCGAGCCGTGCTCGCACCAGATCGTCCCGGCACCGTCGATAGGCCTCGCGGTACGCCCCAAGCGCGTCGGAGGTGCGGCCCAGGCGCTCGAGGACGACACCGCGGTTGAGGTCGAGCTCCCACCTCGAGGGATCGATCGAGAGGGCGTGGTCAAGATCCGCGAGGGCGTCCGCGAGGGCGCCTTGCGCGAGCCTCACGGACGCACGATTCCCGAGCGCATCGACGCACCGGGGGTCCTGCTCCAACGCCCGACCGAGGTCGGCGAGCGCGCGCGCGCTGTCGCCCTGGTCCAGGTACACGGCGGCGCGATTGGCGAACGCCTGCGCCCGAGGGCGCACCGCGATGACCCGATCGAAGTCCTCGAGCGCTCCGGCGAGGTCGCCCGTGACGCGGCGAAGCACGCCTCGGTTGTTCCTCGACTCCGGATGATCGGGCTCGATCGACAAGGCGCGGTCGTAGTCGGCGAGCGCGCCCGACCGATCGCCGCGCGCCGCGCGCTCGACGCCGCGGTTGTAGATCGCGGGAACGCAGCGCGGGTCGACCTCGATCGCCAGCTCGAAGTCCGCGAGCGCGCCAGCCAGGTCACCTTTGAGCTTCAACGCCAGCCCCCGATTGACGAGCACGTCGACATTGCGCGGCACGATCGCGAGCGCCCGGTCATAGTCGGCCAGGGCGAGATCGTAGCCGCCGGCGTCTCGCCGGGCGTTTCCGCGGTGGACCAGACCGTGAGCGCACGCGGGATCCACTTCCAGCGCGCGATCGAAGTAGGGGATCGCGCCGTCTCGGTCGCCCTGGGCCACACGGACCCGGCCACGGTCGACGAGCGCGATCGCGTTCTTGGGCGCGATCGACAGTGAGAGGTCGAGGTCGGCCTCGGCGCCGTCCCAGTCGTCGAGCAGCAATCGCGTCGCGCCGCGATTCGCCAGCGCCAGGCTCGAGCGCGGCGACACGGCGAGGGCCCGATCCAGGTCGGCGAGCGAGCCCGCGAGGTCGCCCGCAAGACGCCGAGCGCTTCCGCGACCGATGAGCGCGACGGTGCAGGAAGGGTCGATCGCAAGCGCCTGCTCGAGGTCTACCGCGGCCCCGGCATCGTCCCCTCGTGCGGCGCGGAGCAGGGCGCGATCGCCCAGCGCCGTCGCGTTGCGCGGATCGCGCGCGAGGAGTTGGTCGAGGTCGGCCGCCGCGAGGTCCAGCGCCCCCCGCATGACGTGAACCTGGGCGCGATGCTGCTCCGCGCCGCACGTGGGATCGATCGCGAGCGCACGGTCGAGGTCCGCGATCGCGCCATCCAGGTCCCCGCGCGCTTTCCGCACGATCCCGCGGTTCCACAGGGTGCCCACGTTGTCGGGCGCGATCGCGATCGCCTGGTCGTAGTCCCGGAGGGCGAGCTCGAGCTCGCCCTTCGCGTGGTGGAGGATCGCCCGGTCGAAGCACTCGGAGCTACCGGGGCGCCCTCCGGTCAACGCATACGCCTCGAACAACCGATCGTAGGCGGCCAGATAGCGGTCGATCTGCGTCGGCTTGAACCGGCCCTCGAGCTCGTCGAAGTTGGCCCGATTCGACCCCGACGCCGCGACCGTCGCGCGAAACTCGTCGATCGCCGCCCGCGATTCGGACGAGAGGTGCTTCATCACGAGGGCGCCGAGCGCGTCGGCCCGCGCGCTCTCCGTCGAGCGCTCCGCAAAGGCGCGAATCGCCACCGCCTCGGCGTGGTCCCTCGCGGCCTCCGCGTGATCCCGAGCAGCCTGAGCCTGGAGCGCCTCGATCTCCTTGCGCTCGGCGAGCGCAAAGGCCCGCGCGCGGGCCGAGGAGAAGTGCGTGACCACCGTGGCGATCACCAGCGCGAGCGCCAGCACCACCATCGTCCGCGGATGACGCTGCCCCCACTTGGACAGCCGGCCGAGCGTGGAGTCGCGATAGGCCGTCACCGGCTCGTGCTCGCGATACGCGCGCACGTCCGCGAGCATCGCGCCCACGTCCGCGTAGCGATCCCGTGGCTCCGCCGCCATGGCGCGATGCGCGATCGCCGCCAGCTCGCGCGGTGGTGGCGCCACCCGGGCACCGTCGGCGCGAAGGCGCGCGTGCACCGGGATCCAGGTCGCACGCTCGGCCAGCGCGAGGGTCTCGGCGACCGACGCTCCGCGATACGGCGGCGAGAGGCAGAGCATCTCGTACAGGAGCGCCCCCAACGCGAAGACGTCCGTGCGGTGGTCGATGTCTTGGACCTCGCCGCGAGCCTGCTCGGGCGCCATGTACGCGGGCGTTCCCGCGAGGGCGCCGTGCATCGTGACGAGCTCGGCTCGGAAGAGTCGATCGCTCACGACCGCAGACCGGCCGGCCGCCAGGGAGTCCGTGCCCCGGACCTTGGCCAGCCCCCAGTCCATCACCTGAACCTCGCCGAACTCGCCGATCAGGACATTGTCCGGCTTCAAGTCGCGGTGGACGACGCCATGGGCGTGCGCGTACGCGAGGGCCTCCCCCACCTTGACGAGCACGTCGATCCGCTGCGGGAGCGGGAACTCGCGCGCCGAGTCGCGCGACGACCGCAGCGCATCGAGCCGAGAGCGCAGGCTCTCGCCTCGAACGATCTTCATGGCGAAGTAGGGCCGGCCCTCGGGGGTCGTCCCCAGCTCGTAGACGGGGGGGATGTTGGGATGGGCGAGCTGGCCCGTCACCTGCCCCTCCTGGACGAATCGCGCTCGCTCCTCGTCGGTCGGATGCGTCGCGAGCAACACCTTGAGCGCCACCTCGCGCCGAATGCGGTGGTCGTAGGCCGTGTGAACGACGCCCATCCCGCCGCGCCCCAACTCGCCCCGTAGCTCGAAGCGCTCCGAGCCAGCGCCGGCCGTGGGCGAGGCCGACCCGGTGTGCGCCGCGTGCTCGCGCCCCTCGGCCAGGGTCGCGTCGAGCGCGCGCTCCGAGCCTCGTGGCGAGCCTCGCACGACCGGCTGGCTCATCGCGGTCCGGCCCGTCCGCCCACGGCTACTTCTGAGTTGCGAGCCACTGCTTCCACTGCGCGACCTCGTCGCTGCGGAGCTCCTGACCGCTGATCGCCTGGAGGGCGCGGTTGATGCCGCTCTTCACGAAGTCATCCGACTCGGACCCGAGCGCGTCCACGAGCGCCGGTCCGGCCCGAACGTCGCTGATGACGCCGAGGATCTCGGCGGTCGCGCGCCGGACGCGGTAGTCCTTGTGGGCGAGCCCGCGCGCGAGCGCGTCGAGCTGCTCGGCACCACCGGCCTCGAGCAACTGCCGCGCGACCTCGGCTTGCGGGGCGGGCTGGACGAGCTGGTCGAGCAGCGGACCGACGGCGTCCTCGGCGAGGACGTTCTCGCGCTTGAACTCGACGTCGCCCTTCGCCAGCTTCTCCTTCGGGAAGAAGCCATTGAACTTGGTGACGAACAGCCCGCGGTAGCGGTTCGCCATGAGCTCCTCGTACTGCCGCGGGTTCGACGCCTGATGCGTGGCCGCAAGCTTCGCGAGGCCACCGTCCGGCGAGAGGAGCACGTCCGTGTCGAGGACCGCGACGAGACCGGGGCGAGCGCGCATCTCGGCCGGGCCGAGCGGCCGAGCGAGCGACGTCACGCCCTCCTGCTCGAAGCCCGGCAGGGAGACGCGCGTGTTCGCAATCACGTAGATCGTGAACGCCATGCCCTTCGGGACGATCGACGCCATCTTGGTCGGCAGCACGATCGTCTTCGTGGGGAATCGGAAGCCCATCGGCTGGACGCGCCCGTCGAACTCCTGCTGGCGGCCCTCGACGCTCACCTTGACCGCGACGAAGAACCAAGCCTTGTCGAGGTACGACTGCATGAGCCTCTGGTTCTCGTCGGTCGTCTTGTATCCGTTGTCCGCGAGCCAGCCATTCAACGCCTCGAGCTTCTTGGCTTTGAGGACGACGGTCTCGAACGGGCCGACGATGTTCTGCTTCACGACCTCGACGCGCTCGAGCTCCGGGGCGTCAGCCTGCATCCCGGCCCCGCCCGGAGGAGCCGCGCGACCCTCGGCGAAGTCGACCTGGCGGGTGCGCGTCATCGCGAACAGGTCGTCGAAGAACACGCGCTCGACCTTGCGAATGTCGGGGACGGCCGGCAGCGGGAGCACCATGCCGAAGTCGGCGCCGTTCCCGCGAATCGCGGCCTGCAGGACCAAGTCCTCCATGCCGTTGCGATGGTAGATGAACACGCGCTGGTCGCCATCGACCTCCACGACCTGGTCGGGACGCCCGATCGGCCCGCACATTGCGTCGGCGGGCTTGGGGGGCAGCAGCGCGGCCGCGCCGAGCGCGGTGGCGAGAGCGACCGTGGTGACGAGCTTCATCGGGAGTGCTCCTGGGAATGCGCATCGTCAGATGCGCGCTCGATATAGACGGCGCGAATGGGAGCCGTCGAGCGGCCTTGCATTTCCTACGAGGACGCCGGCTTCGCCTTGTCGACGAGGGACTGGAGCCGCTCAGCGGCGTCTCGCGCCGCCGCCGAGACGACGGGGTTGGGCGAGGTGGCCTGGGCGCGCGCGGCCGCGAGGAACGCGGCGATCCGTGCGCGCGCGGTGTCCGGGGGGAGATCCTGAGGACCGAAGTAGTCGGCGCGCGTCTCGACGGCACCATCGTACGGCTCCGCCCACATGAACAGGTGCACCTTGCGCAGGGTTTCGGTATCGCTGACCGGGTACCGCAAGACGAAGTTCACCGCGTCCTTCGCGATCACCGTGCGCCTCGGACCGAGGCTGGTCGTGCGGCCCTCGATTCACAAAGACGTCCACCAATGCGCGGGATCCTCCTCGTGCAGCGTGAACGAGTAGCGCGTGAACGTGGAGTCGGACTCGGTGCGGACCTCGCACCGATTCCGCCGCTCCGCCGCCGATGCGAGCTCGTCGTAGCGAAACACGCCACCGTCCTCGAGCACGTAGAGGAGCTTCAGGTGGAGCCGCGGGTCGCGCTGAGGCGCCGGGTGTTCGGGGAGGTCCGTCGTCGACGCCACACGAGGCGGAGGCGGTGCCCCGCAGGCCACGAGGGAGAGGACCACGAGGGAGAGGACCAGGAGCACGAGTAGGCGGGTGGGCATGGCCGATTGGACGCCGATGTAGCAGAAAAGTTGCGGGCTCAGTACGGTCGACCCGATCCGACGACGAGGCCGTGCTCGTCCCAGGCGATCGCGTAGTCGACGTTCCAGGACCCACAGTGCGCCTGTAGGTCGAGGCAGATCGCCTCGGCCAGGGCGCGCGTGGCGACGTCGACGAAACACGTCGGGCGCTCGTCGAAGTCGATATGGTAGGCACACACACGAAAGCCACCGGCGAGCCCGCAGATGGGACCGGCGGGCGTCCGATCGAAGGAGACACCCGCCCGTTTCGCCAGGGTCGTGTCCTGCGTGGGCCAGGGGATCCAGTCCACCCGCGCAGTGTATCCGACCCGCCCGCCGAGCGAAGGGACGCGCTCAGCCGCGCGCGCGAAGCTGCTCGGCGGTGATGCGCGCGGTGTGCCGCGCGTGCTCCTCGACCTTGGCGATCAGCCGGCGGGCCAACCACCGCGCGAGGAGCATCGAGAGGATGCCCCCTACGAGGAACGAGGACAACGCGGCCAGCCGCAAGCGCTTGAACTTCGACGCGCACTCGTCGGCGTTCATGTCGATGCCGACGAGGTAGTGCCCGCCCGTACCGATCGGCGCGTAGCCGGAGAGGAACACGCCCCACTCGTCGCCCACTAGGTCGTGATCGGCGTGGGGTGCGGCGAAACCCTGGACGAGCGAGCTCACGTCCCCGCGGTAGCGCACGCCGGGCTTGGCCTGCATCGGCCCCTCGTCCGAGTCGGCGACGAAGATCACCTTGTCGCCCTCGCGACGCATGACGTACAGGAACGCGATGTCGGGGTTCGCGCGGGCGAGCCGCCGGAGCGTCGCGAGGAGCCGCTCGTACGCGGGCGCCTCGAGCTCGTGCTCGGCGACCTGGGCAACGTCGGCGGGGTCGATCGCGACGCTCGCCAGCGCCGCCGAGCTCATGAGCCGGGCGCGCAGGCCCGCCATCACGCTCTCGGTGGCCTGGAAATAGAGGAACACGCCCGTGCTCAACGCCACGGTGAACACCGCCGCGAGGTGCGAGAGCAGGAGCTTGTCGCCGACGCTGAAGGCGCGGGACACGGGATTACCCAAGGCTCACGCGCGCGGTGGGCAGGGCGAAAGGGGCTCCGCGCTCGTCGAGCCACTCGAGCACGACCTCGAGCGTGCGCTCGACGTTGCCCGCGAACACGCTCTCCCCCGCGCGGACGACCTCGACCGGCCGGTCGAGATCGAGGAGCGCATCGGCGAGCCACAGCCGAGTCGCGGGGCCGCTCACCTCAGCACCAGCACAACGGACATCGTCGCGAGCATGCGCATGGGCTAGATTCTACGCCCGCGGGGCGGGACGCTCGTACCACAGCCAGCACGCCTCGCGGCGACCGAGGCGCCACGGGGCGACCGCGAACAACAACGACGCCCAGGCGATCCGCCGCTGCGAGAACCACGTGAGCTTCCGGTCGCTCGACGACACGCTCACGCCCAGCACGCGCATCACCAGACCGCGCCGCCGAGCCCAGCGGCGCAACGCGTGCGAGAGCGCCAGCTCCTCGGTCGCGTACAAGCGCTCGTCGAAGCCGCCCACGGCCTCGAAGGCATCGCGCCGGCAGAACAGGTAGCACCCGGCCGCCCAACCCAGGCGACGCTGGACGGCGCGGAACACGCGGAGGAGCGCCGCGAGGAAGGCCGTCGGCGAGCGACCGAAGTCGATCGGCGCGCCCCCGGCCGCGATTCGGCCGCCGGCCAACGCGTCCGTCGTCGCCGCGAGCAGGGCGCCCGATAGGCGCGTGTCGGCGTCCAGGAACACGAGCCACCGACCGCGGGACGCCGCGGCGCCCGCGTTGCGCGCGCGGGCGATCTGGCGATGGGGCTCGTGGACGACGTACGCGCCTGACGCGCGGGCGATGTCGGCGGTGCGATCGCGGCTGGCGTTGTCGACCACCACGACCTCGCCGGTCCACCGCGTCACGGCCGCCATTGCGCGGGCCACCGACGCCAGGGTCCCGGGCAAGAGCTCCTGCTCGTCGTAGGCGGGAATGACGATCGAGTAGTCGGGTATCACTCGCGCGCCTCGAAACACGAGAGGCCCGCCCGGATCACCGGTGGGCCCATAGCGCAGCGTCCGCTGCGCCCTCGACATCCACGATGCTCGCCTGGTGGAGGCGGCGAGAATTGAACTCGCGTCCCGTGACCGTAGACTTCGAGCCTCTACGCCTATAGTCCGTTAACTGTTTTCTCCCCCCCGCGCAGCCGACGGACAGGCATCGCGAAAGGCAGCCGGCATGAGCTTCATCGCACGACCCACCGACTAGGTCGTGCGACTAGCCCGTCTGTATGACGCTCGGCGAGGCCCAACGGGCCGAAGCCCCGCCAGCGTGGTGCGCTAACCTAAGTTAGGCAGCCAGGCGCAGATTGGTATCCGCAGGTAATGTTTCTCAGGTGTTTTACGAGGCCTCCTGAAACCTCGAGGCGCCACTCGGAGACATCGGGCCCGGTCGATCCCTTTCGCCCCCGTGTTGCGACCCCAGTCTACCGGGACCCGCGCGCGAATACCACGTGCGCCGCGGCGGAATGTCGCACGATCGGTTCGTCCCCCCCGCGGGGTCGATCTCCGTATACCCGGCTGACGCCATGAACGCCCCCATCGCCCTCGAGGACACGGACCTGTGCCGCGGCGCGGCCCGGGGTGATCGCGATGCCCTCGCGCGGCTCCTGGCCAAGCACCAGGATGCCGTGTGGCCGACGTGCCTGCGCGGCGCGGGTGGACGACTCGCCGAAGCCGAGGACCTCCTCCAGGAGACGTTCTTTCGCGCGATCCGCGGCATCGCCCAGCTCGACCCGACGCGCTCGTTCCGGGCGTGGCTCACGGGCATCGCCGCGCACGTGGTC
>ORMF010023110.1_pt1 | contig 11436 bp, 13 predicted proteins | sample 1779871 | NCBI WGS metagenome assembly ORMF01 (sample SAMEA104232316, study PRJEB22302) | groundwater metagenome | biome: forest; feature: aquifer; material: groundwater | place: USA | collected 2011-08-07 | depth 5.4 m
TCCGCCGGCCATTTTTTCTCGGCCTCGCCGGAGGTTTGACAGGCCTTCGCGAATTCATCCCACGTGACCTGCCGGCGCTTCAGATGCGCACTCAGGGCCGGCCGTTTCATCCAGGACTGCTGTAATTCCCCGAGAAACGAGCTTGGCGGACTTTCATAGGACGGACCGTCCGCCAGCGTCAGGATCGTACAGGCAATGTCAAATTTTGAAATTTGGGATGCCAAAAGAGCATTCAGAAAATGCGAATCGGCCGGCGTTTCCGCATTCAAAACGCTCAGGATGCGCGATTGATTCAGATGGACAGGCTTGGCCATCGGGGACGGCTTGGCCGCACCACCGGCCGTGCGGAAAAGCGGCGACACGGCTTCAAGGCCGCGGCGCAGCCGCCGTGGCTCCGGCGGCGGCATCAGTTCACCTCCAGATAAGAATCATAAGTGCCGAAAGGATTGCTTTTTTGTTCCCTCTGGTGGCTATCCAGCTGCCATTCCCCGTCCACGATAAATTTGTAACGGTAACGGCCCTTAGAGATCGGAAGCACGAGCTGCCATAAGCGCTGGCCGTCACGCAAAACCAAAGACTCGGGGATCCAGTTGTTAAAATCGCCGGCAATCTCCACGTTGCGCACTTTCTCTGCCAGGGCCTGAAATAAAATACCGCCCACAACCTGCCGGGGGCCGAAATGGTTTTCTATGATATGGTCCCAGCCCAATTTTCTTTCGGGAAGCCGGCGATTACAATCGCGTTCCAGGAATTCAACCGCCAAATGAAAATAATCTTTGAATCCCTGAGATTGCCGGTCGTAAACGTCGATGCTCTCCCCTGCGCTGGCCGCTTCTTTCAGCATGACGTCTTCATGCACGATGGTTTTAAAGAGCCGTTCCAGAAAATGATGTTTAACTTCCAGATAAACATCCTGGGCAAAGCGCGTACGCGAATCAAAGAGGGTCAAAAGCGCATGAATTTCCAGCGCATGATGGCGTTTCTCATTCAAAAAATGCAGCGTTTCCGTGATTTTTCCCAGGCCGTGCAAAGAGAAGAAAGAAGGTTCGACCGGGATGATCACCTCATCGGAGGCCGTCAGGGCATTTAAAGTTAAAAGACCCATGTTGGGAGGGCAATCAATCAAGACGAAATCAAACTTTTCAGGGCCGGCACTTACCGCGCTCAAGAGTTTTTTCAAACGCTGATGACGGTCCGGCAGCGTAGCAAGTTCTTCTTCAAGCGCGCCAAGAATCACATAAGAAGGCAAGATCGAAAGATAAGGGTTGATGCGCTTCCACACTTTGTCGAACGGCAGGATTTCGGCCCGCGGATTGAGGAGGTCATAAAGCGTATAATCCAAGTCTTCGGCATGCAGACCGTACCCGCAAGTCGCATGCCCTTGAGGGTCCAAATCGACGATCAGAACTTTTTTTTGCAGAAGAGCGAGACACGCCGCCAGATTAATTGTCGTGGTCGTTTTTCCGCAGCCTCCTTTTTGATTGGAGATGGCAACAACTCGCAACTTGAGGCCTCCGCGCGGCAAATTTTCCTGGTACTGTAACGGCGTTTCGGCGGGAAAGCTTGAGATGCAGGCCCTGTCTAGCAGGTTTTACGGGACTTCCGGGGGCAAGCGTTCTTTGCGCAGATAATCCAGGATGGCGTAAAAATGCTGCCGTTCGAGCTCATAGTCTTCGGAAGCCGGTTTGATCTTCTTCCAATGGACGCGGATATCCTGACTATACGGTTTCTGTTGAAATTCGCCCCAGATTTTAACTTCGCAGCGTCCTTCAACATAGCGTAATTCGACATTCAACCGGTAGCGGCGCATATAGGTGCGCTTGATTTCCGGTCCCTTTTTGGTAAAGGGCAGGATTTTCTTAGACCGCTTGATCTCGTCTTCGACCCATTCAGTCCGGATTTTCCATTTTTCGTGGTCAACGTTATCCATCCCAAGCGGTTTTGAGACCGCTAGTGCGGCCTGCCAGACATTCTCCATTTCAAGTGCGATGACGGACGTGTAAGCCCAGAGAACGGTCGCCGGAAGGCCCGTGAGAAGAACCGCAAAAAAAGACGCGAAAAACTTAGTCATGATTTTCATACGGCGAGCAGACGTTCAATCGGAACGACCCCCATCACTTCTCTTTGCCGGTCGGTTACCACCGCGTAGGATTGGCGTTTCTGCTGCAACGTCAAAAAGGCGACTTCAATCGAAGTGTCGTCAGGAAGAAAAACCGGCGACCGCAGAAAATTTTTCAGCCGCTGTTCTTCGTCCTCCTCAAAAAGAAGATCGAAAACATAAACCATACCCACGATCAGAGACGGAATTTCTTCGTAGACCAGAACCATGTGAGATTTGGTCTGACGCGCCAAGGCTTTCACATCCCGGATGGTCGAATCAATGCTGAGTTTCGGAACCTGATCAAGCGGGATCAGAATCGCACCGACGCGGATTCTCTCAAAATCCAGAATCATATCAATCAATTGCTTTTTATGGTGCTCCACAACCCCCGTATGGGCGCTTTCTTCGATCAGCAGGCGGAATTCTTTTTCGGAAACAAAAATATTTTTACCGCGCTCGATACCGGCCGCTTCCATCAAAGCGTGCATCAGGCGCAACACCATGGAAGCCGGCCAATAAAAAAGCCGGTAGAAAAGGCGCAGCCAATCCGCATATTGCAGTAAAAAATGCTGTCCGTGCATGCGGCCGTAATCTTTTGGCACCATTTCGCAAAACACGATCATGAAGGGTGTTAAAAGACCGGTCACCAACCACTCGCTTGATAATCCGAACCAAACTTCGAGGGCATAAGTAAAAAGTGCCGTAGCGGCGATACCTACGACATTATTCCCGACCAAAAGCGAAATCAGAAACGGCTGCGGGTTTTCTTTGAGCGCCAGAACTTTCTTGGCATTCAAATTTTTTGAATCCGCCAGTTGACGCAGTTTGAATTCGCTCGAAGAAACAAAAGCCATCTCAGCGGCCGCAAAAAAGGCCGACAAAATCAGGCTGACGATAAAAGCAATTAGAAGGCCGGTCATTTTTTAATCCTCACCAAAACAGTCCGGATCTGACGTCCGCGCAGCACTTCCTGCACCTGGATTTCACATTCTTCGGTTGTGAGCGTACGCCCGCGCTTGGGAACTTCGCCCAATTTCTCAAGGATAAAACCACCGAGCGTGCTGGCCTCCTCGGCTTCCAAATGGGTCGCAAAATATTCATTGAAATCCAGCAGCGAAATTTTGGCATCGATCATGTATTCATTGCGTCCGCGCGGATGGATAGGGTTTTCAACCTCTTCGTATTCGTCATAATATTCGCCGAAAATTTCCTCCAGGATATCCTCAAGCGTTGCGATTCCCGCTGTGCCGCCGTACTCATCCACGCAAACCACAAAATTTTCTTTTTTGGTCTTTAGTTCGGTCAGTAAATCATCGATCCGTTTGGTCTCGGGGACAAACAGAGGCTGCGTCATAATGTTTTCCAGCGGCGCATCCCGGTTCAACATAAAATCCTGCGAAGAAACAACGCCCAGGATATTGTCCGTCGTTTCTTTATAGACCGGGAAATGGCTGTAATGGTATTGGCGTATCAAGGCGATGTGTTCTTCTCGCGAGTTTTCGACATCGATCCCTTTCAAATGGACGCGCGGCGTCATAATGTCTTTGACGGGGCGTTCCCCCAATTCAAAAAGCTTTTGGATCATATACCGCTCCTGGCGGTCCAACACCCCGTCTTCCGCCCCCATTTTAATGATGGCTTTTAATTCGTCTTCGGAGATTTGATCGGATTGAATTTTGTGCTTTCCTGCCAGCAAGGTCAGAACGTGGTCACTGATATTTCGGAAAAGAAGGTTCACCGGATAAAGCAGCCAGGCCAAGACCCGGATCGGGAAGGCCGAAACCAAAGCCAGCGTTTCATTGTTGGGTACCGCCACAATTTTCGGCGCGATTTCGCCGAAGAAAATCAAAAACACGGTAAAGCCGGTGAGCGCTAAACCGATCCAGCGCGGCCCCCAATAATGCAGGGCCCACAGCGTCGCAATCGATGTGGCTAAAATGTTGATCAGTACGTTACAGATTAAAATGGTGATGAGGGTCTGGCGGGGATGTTCCAGCAGATGGCTTAACCACCGAGAAGGCTTCGTGTGTATTTTTTCTACACGCCGTCTTTCGATCTTGGAAAGAGAGAAAATGGCGGTTTCGGCGCCGGCAAAAAAACCGCTCAGGACGAACAACCCCAATAACGCTAGAAGATGAAAGAAGAAATCCATACTCAACGAGTTCCGTAAAGATGATGCGCTTGGATGTAAGACGCAACGGCGTTGGGCAATCCGTCGCCGGGACCTTTCCCCTGCCGCAACTGTTTCCGGATGGCCGTTGCGGAGACCGGGCAAAGCGGCATCGCGATCCAGGCCACGCCTTCCTGCGCCGTATGTTTCATCTTTTCATCGGACCGGTGCGCAACCAAAAATTTTGCCAGGCGCTTGATTTCGCCGGGTTCTTTCCAAGTTGCGATTTCCGCAAGGCTGTCTGCGCCCATAATCCAATAAAGTTCGGTATCCGGAAAACGTTTTTTCAAATCCCGTAATGTTTCCACGGTGTAAGAAGTCTCGGGCCGTTCCATTTCCAGCGCCGAAATTTCAAAACCCGGTTGCCCCTGAATCGCCAAACGAACCATTTCATAGCGATGCTCCGCCGGCGCCATATCCTTGGATTTTTTATGCGGCGGCCGCCCTGCCGGCACAAAAAAAACTTTATCCAGAGCGAACTGTTGCTGTGCTTGACGCGCAATTTCTAAATGCCCTTGGTGGATGGGATCGAACGTGCCGCCAAAAATACCGATTTTCATACTACCGCCAAAAGTTAAAGACGAACCTGCCCGTTGCCTGCCACCACATACTTATAGCTCGTCAACCCCTCAAGGCCCATCGGGCCCCGCGCATGAATTTTATCTGTCGAAATGCCGATTTCCGCGCCGAAACCATATTCAAAACCGTCCGCAAAACGCGTCGAGGCATTCACCATGACAGAGGAAGAATCCACACGATTACAGAAAAGCGCGGCCGCCCGCTTGTCCTCGGTCACAATCGCATCCGTGTGGCCGGAACCAAAAGTCTGAATATGGTCTACAGCCGCCTTGACATCGGAGACAACTTTGACCGCCAGCTTCTTATCCAAAAATTCATAGCCATAATCACTGAGTTGAGCGGCTTTGGCCCACGGCAAAAGTTTGCGCGTGGGCTGGTCGCCGCGCACTTCGCAGCCGTCTCGCAGAAGTTGTTTACCCAAGACCGGCAAAAACCGGCCGGCCACTTTGCGATGCACCAGCAAGGTTTCCATGGCATTGCAAACGCCGGGACGCTGCATTTTGGCATTGTAGGCAATGGCGACCGCTTTTTTTAGATCGGCCTTTTGATCCACGTAGACATGACAAATCCCCTGATAATGTTTGATCACCGGGATGCGCGATGATTCCGAGACTTTGCGGATGAGCGCTTCACCGCCGCGCGGGATGACCAGGTTAATCTTACCTTCCTGCTGCAGCAGGAAATCCACGGCCGCACGGTCGGTCGTACGCACGAAACTCACGCCGGCCGGAGGCAGACCGCGGCGCGCCAGCGCTTTCTCGAAAATGGAAACCAAAATTTGGTTGGAATAAAACGCTTCACGCCCGCCGCGCAGAAGAACCGTATTTCCGGTTTTCAAGCAAAGCGACGCGCATTCCACAGTCACATTGGGCCGTGATTCATAAATAATGAGAATGACACCGATGGGAACCACGACGCGTGAAATCCGCAGGCCGTTGGGGCGCTTCCAGCGCCGCGCGGTTTTGCCGATCAAGTCGGGTAATCCCGCGACCACACGCACGCCTTGCGCCATGGCCTGGATGCGTGCCGGCGTCAGCGTCAAACGGTCGATCATGGCGGCATTGAGGCCGTCGCGGCGGGCCTGTGCCAAATCTTTTTTGTTTTCCGCCAGAATGCGGCGTGCGGACTTTTCCATATCCCGTGCCGCATCCATCAGCACCTGTTTCTTTTGGGCGGCCGAAAGCTGACTGAGAACCGCGGAAGCCTCCTTGGCTTCACGGATCGTTGTCTCTAATTGCTTTTGCCAAATTTTTGATTTTGCCATGCCCGTCTCCGGTTATCCCCAAATCACCAAATCGTTCCGGTGGATGACGGCACCGGGCGATTTTTCGCCGATAATCGTTTTGATTTCGTCGCTGCGCTTCCCGATGATCTGAACCAAATCCCGGCTGGTAAAGCGCACCATCCCGCGGCCGAACACCCGGCCTTCGGGTGTTTCCAATTCCACGACATCTTTGCAATTAAACTGCCCGCGCATTTTGACAATGCCGCGGGCCAATAAACTTTTTTGCTGGCTTTGCAGAGCCCGGTAAGCGCCCGCATCCACGACAAGGGTGCCGCGGCGGGCTGCCGAGAAAGCGATCCATTTCTTGCGCGCATTTTTGCGGTTCTGTCCGGGAACAAAAAGCGTGCCCACATCTTCGCCGGCCAAGGCACGGCTCAGGATACTGGCTTCCTGGCCATTTACAATCAAAAGGGGTAAGCCGAGGCGCATCGCGACCCGCGCCGCATCCACCTTGGCTTTCATGCCACCGACGGTTTTCTCGCCGCTTTTGCTTTGAATGTGTTTCATCAGTTCACGGTCGATCTCTTCCTCGGAGCCGACCTCTCGCACGCGCGAGCCGTCCTGCAAAAAGAAACCGTCGACATCCGAAAGAATAATCAAAAGATCCGCGTGAATCAGATGCGCGACCTGAACCGAAAGGACATCATTATCCCCGAAGCCGATTTCGTCCGTGGCAACGGTATCATTCTCATTGACGATCGGCAGCACGCCGAGGCCGAGCAATTCCTCAAAAGTACGGCGCGCCTTTAAAAACCGGTCGCGCTGCTCCAACCCGTCCCGTGTGAGCAGAATTTGCGCGGTATGCACTCCATGGCGCGCGAAAAATTTTTCATAGGCATGAATCAATTTGCCCGGGCCGATGGCGGCACAAGCCTGTAGCAGCGCCATGTTCTTGGGACGTTTGGCCAATTTGAGCACGTCCATGCCAAAACCAATGGCGCCGGAGCTGATCAGGGTCACTTGGCGCTTTTGGGCCATGACTTCTAAAATACTTTCGCCCAGACTTTCCAGTTTCTGAACCGAGACCTTGCCTTTGGCCACGGTCAAAATACTGGTCCCGGCTTTGACGGCAATGCGCTGGCAGCGTGCGAAATCTCTACTCACGGGCAATCAGCTCCCGTAAAAATTGTTTGAGTTGATCCAAACCTTCACCGGTTTGAGCGGAAACATAAAAAATGCGCGCGTCCGGTTTCCATTTTTGCGCGGTAATGCGCTCGCGCGCGCCGGGTACATCGATTTTATTTACCACGACCGCATACGGTAATTCGGCGAAGCGCTCATTGACCACACCGACTTCTTTTTTGAGAACGGCCAAGCCTTCTTTCAGGCTTCCGACAAACTCCGAAACCGGATCCAAAACATAAAGAACGAACCGCACCATTTCCAAGTGTTTTAAAAACTCATTGCCCAACCCGCGGCCTTCATGCGACCCCTCATAAAGCGAGGGCATTTCGCAAAGCTTTAACTCTTCATAATCCAAAAAATCACAGACGGCCAGCTCCGGTTCGCGCGTGGAAAAAGGATACGCTTCGACTTTGGCGCGGGCCCGCGAGAGGCTGTTGAGCAAGCTGGATTTGCCCGAATTCGGCAGCCCGATCAAAGCCACATCCATCGGTAATCGCACCGTAATCTCGAGATCGATCATGGCCCCGGGGTCGCCAGGCGTCGCTTGACCGCCTCCTTGATTGCCCGTCCCGCCGCGTCCGCCTTCCACGACGATGACTTCTTCGCCTTTTTTCATCCAGTCGCGGATCAAAAGATCCTGAGTCTTGTTATAAAGGCGTGTCCCGATCGGAACCAGAATAATCATATCCTCCCCGTTTTTGCCGCGCTTTTTATTGCTGCTGCCGTGACCGCCGGACGCCGCGATCAGATGCCGCTTGTAACAAAATTGAGAGATTGGCGGTGCATTCGTATCCGCCCGAAAGATAATGCTGCCGCCCTTACCCCCGCCGCCGCCGGTGGGCGTATTTTTACGGTCCGCGCGGCGGAAAAAACTTTCGCAGCCTTTGCCGCCGTTGCCGGCCTGAATTAATATTTGGACGATATCGATCATAAGAATCCGCTTCCCGGTTTTGTTCAGATCCTGCTACGACTTCTAGACCGCAGGCTTTGCGGAAAAAAAAAGGCTAAAAGGCGCTTTGCCTTTTAGCCCTTGCCGTCCCTCTTGTAACAAGCTTAAACCTTTCGGCCATTCCTTCAGCCCTTCGTTTTAACGAAGAGACTCATTCACTCCTTGAACGGGAATTCGTCGAGCCGTTTAGGAAGCGGCTTTTTCTAACGGCGCGGGAATAATGTGCACCGTCTTATTGGGACGGAATTCCACGATGCCGTGCTTTTTGGCGAAGAGTGTGAAATCATTACCGCGCGCGACATGGAAGCCCGCCTTGAAACGGTTCCCGCGCTGCCGGACCAGAATGCTGCCGGCGGTCACAAACTGCCCTCCGAACGCTTTAACGCCGAGGCGCTTTGAATTTGAATCGCGTCCGTTGGTTGTACTACCCTGTGCTTTTGTATGGGCCATGGTGGTAAGCGGCTCGAAGGTTACTTCGAGACAATCTCCTTCACTAAAAGCCGTATATAATCCTGGCGGTGGCCGTTGATGTTCGCCGAATTTTTGCGGCGGCGATACTTGAAAGAAATCACTTTAGGACCGCGCACCGCGCCCAAATTTTCGCAAACGACGGAAGCGCCGGCTAAAACAGGGGTGCCGATCTGGACTTTATCGCCGTCGCGGACAAATAAAACCTGGTCGAGCGTGACTTCTTTTTGATTCGGCTGAAGATCGATCAATTCGATGTCCAAAACCGTCTGCGGTTCGACACGGTATTGCTTAGACCCAGCTTCGATAATAGCGTAATGTGACATGCGAGAATGCTCCTAACCCAATGAGATTCGATATCTTAGGGATATCCCACGGGAGTGTCAACGGCTTTTTTCCCGCCTCAAGGCGGGACGGGCCCCGGCCCTAGGCGGCGGCTTGCGCATTGGAATGCCCTGTAAAATCAAGGGGTTACGATGGTTTTAGCCCTTTAAACACCGGTGGCGCAGCACCGGGAAAGAGCGTCTTAAGCGGGCCTGCTCACTGAGATCCAAATCCGTGACCAGGACATGTTCGCCGCTGATAGGCGCTTGGCGCAGGGGTTCGCCCCAGGGATCGATTACCAGCGAGGACCCGTAACTACGGATGCCTGTATCCGGATGGGTCCCGGATTGTCCCGGGGCCACAACAAAAGCCTGATTTTCAATCGCGCGGGCCCGCAAAAGCACTTCCCAATGCGCTTTGCCGGTTGTGTGAGTAAAATTGGCCGGAACAAAGAAGATCCGCGCCCCTTGATGGGCTAACCGGCGGTATAATTCCGGAAAACGCAAATCATAACAAACACTGAGCCCTACCTTCACACCCAAAGCCGTACCTGTTACCACCCGGCATCCCGGCAAAATGTGGCGCGATTCCCGGATCGTCACCTTGCCCCGCAGCGCGATATCAAATAAATGAATTTTGCGGTATTTGGCGGCAACCTTGCCTTTTTCTGAAATCAAAACCGAAGTGTTATAAACGCGGTTCCGCACCGGCGAGGTTTCCATGATGGAACCCAGTAAAAAAGCCGCGCCTTCCTGACGTGCGCGCTGACGGAAGTGATCAATCAATACTGGCGTCACATAACGGGCGTTATTAGTGAGCTTTGCGGCTGTATCCCGGCAGGCAAAGGTCTCGGGAAAAGCCAGCAAACGCGCGCCTTGGCGCAAGGCCGCATCAACTTGACGGTCCAAACGCCGCAGGTTGACCTGCCAATTCCTTCCGGCATTGGTTTGCAGGCATGCCACGCGCAATTTTTTTATCATGGGATATTACGGCTGAGCGGCTGCCGAACCGTGGAATTCGTTCAGGGACCAATCTACCACTTGGTATTTGATCTTGTAATCGCGGCTTTCCAGAAAGTCGAGCTTCCCGGCATCGTTCAAATAATAAGCGATAAAGGAAAGCACGGCCTCTTCGCCGGGATCCACATCGCTCTTGTGTTCTTCGGTACCGAAATCAAGAATGAAATCCTTGGAATACCATTTAAAAAGACGCGATAGCTGCACTTTTTTTCCGTCAGGATCAATGCGATTGTATTTGGGGTCATTCACAAATTCACGCGCGGCCTTATAAAGCTGGCCTTCAGCCAACGGACCGGTAAACGCCTCACGGCCGAACGGCGGGCATCCCTTCGCGCCGCAAGACAGCACCAAATGGATTCTTTCATTACGGAATTGTTCGATCAGTTCTATATTCCGGATTTCATTCAAGCTGAAGCGCTGATCGCCGATCATGACCACCGAAGTTTCCCAAAATCCCGGGATTTCCTTGACCGATTTAACGGGATAATGATCCAGGATCATTTTAACCAAGCCGGCATGATAAAGGTTCAGCCACAAGGCCAATTTCTCCTCACGCGGCCAAATGGTCAAATATTCCCGCATGCTGATTTGCTGGATCTGGGCAAGATAATTATCCAATAAAGCCGGATTCTGTTTGGCGGCCGCATAATCCACATCGCCGTCTTCATTGACATAGGTTTTCAAAAAAGCATCCCATTGTGAATGATCGAAGGGACGTTCCATGGCGAAAGCGGAAGACCGGCAGGAAAGAATAGCCGAAAAGAAAAGGGCTTTCAGGAAGAAACGCGTGATCGTTCTCATGGGAAAACCTCGGTTCTCTGGGGCAAGAGGGCGCGGGGCGCTTTAAAAACGGATCCCGTTACGTCTGAGAAAATCCAAATCGTCGACGCTTAAATCCGTCGTTAAATCTTCGGGCCGTTTACTGTCATCGGACAAATACTGTTCACAAATTTCCTCGAGTTCATCTAACTCATCTTCGGTAATCGGGAAAAAATTAAAGAAACAAAGATTGATATTAATCCCTTGATCCAGGAAAAGAGACTTCAGTTTGGCGAGCTGACCCTGTTCCGGGTGCGTGCGCATGATTTTTTTGATCAAATGAATCAACTGTTCCATGTTTTGTTCAAAATCACCCTCGCGATTCGATCCCATGCACCGGTCTCCTCTCTAAGGTCTGCTCAGTGACCCGCTAAAAATTGTTCAATATCCGCCGGTAAACCGAAACCATAATAAAGAATTTCTCCGCCTTTGGCAAGAAAAAGGGACACGGGAAGCCCGACAAGCTCATAACGTTCCGCAACTTCGCCGTGCTCATCCAGCGCAGCAGGAAAAACGAACGGATCCTTCTCGCGAAATCGGTCCACGTGCTCCGGTGAGTCCCTGACATTGACGGCCAAAATGCGGAATTGATCCGCA
>ORMF011304487.1_pt1 | contig 11433 bp, 7 predicted proteins | sample 1779871 | NCBI WGS metagenome assembly ORMF01 (sample SAMEA104232316, study PRJEB22302) | groundwater metagenome | biome: forest; feature: aquifer; material: groundwater | place: USA | collected 2011-08-07 | depth 5.4 m
AGATGGCTTGCATCAGGACCAAGATGTGGTATTGGTGAGCTTATTATTCCTTCAAATGAACCTGGTTCATCTATTATGCCTGGAAAAGTTAATCCTACTCAATGCGAAGCTATGACTATGGCGGCTATTCAGGTAATGGGATATGATACGTCTATAGGATTTGCATGTTCGCAGGGAAATTTTGAGCTTAATGTTTTTAAACCGATGATTATCTTTAATATTATAAAATCGATTAAACTAATTACTGATTGTTCAGAGCATTTCTTAAATTACTTAGTAAAAGGTATTACCCCAAACTATGCAAAAATATCTGACTATCTTAAAAATTCATTGATGCTCGTTACAGCTTTAAATGAGGTGATAGGGTACGATAAAGCAGCTGCAATATCGGAAAAAGCTTATCATGATAATGCAACTCTAAAAGAAACAGCTATCAATTTGGGATACCTTACTGGCGAAGAATTTGATAGAATTATAGATCCACTTAAGATGATTTAAATAAACTTCAGTTTATTTTCTGCGTATCTTAGTCTTTATCTATTTTCTTTAAAATTTCAGTCTGCTTTGTTGTTTCTTCCAATGTTAATATAAAAACTATATTGTCAGCAAAAGCAGGCTGCTCTGTAATAGCCATATGCGCACCTCTTAGGACATATATTCCTGCCCAATCTATTGGTGTTTTTAGAAAATGAGAGTTTTGACCAATTATATTTTTATCCCAAAGTGCGCTTACTGATAGTACTTTTCCGTCTCCTGTTCCATACTCTACTTTTTCGATATTACCTGATTTTCGATTTATTAAAACTGTTTGACTAGTTTTTATTCCGTAACCAAAAACAAGATATAATTTGACGTCATCTGGAGGCGATGCTTCTATTTCCATAGCTTCAATGAATTTTTTTCCTCTTAAAAGACATTTTTGCAGATGATCCAGTGCAATTTCGCGCCTCTCTTCTTTGTCTTTAATATCAGGCAGAAGTTTTTGAAGAACCTTATCCTGATTTTGATCAGCGATACTCCAGTTGTATTTTTCCCAGATTTTATAATCAAATATGTCTATTTCTTCTCCATTAGGATCGTCAGAATACAAAAAAGAACGTGAATTGGGCGGTGGCAGCATTTGATAGTATGTTGGCAGAGTTCCGAGTGCGGCAGGAGGATAAGGCGGAAGAGTTGTCCCTCTTGACATTTCTAGAAATGTATCGAGATATCCTGCGTTAGGAGTGCCTACAATTACGACCCTGTCAATATATTTGCCGCCTTCCCATGTTATTTTAGGAAGTGTATCATCATTTGGTAAATCCTGTTTTCCATATTGAAGGTAATATCTTGAAACTAAACCTCCCATTGAATGTGCTATTATGTCAAACTGTACATCGTAATTTTTAATACCATAATTTTTTTCATATTCTATCTGCATGTATTTTCGTTTTTCTTCTATGAATTCGCCTAGTTTTACAGCATTTTCTGGTAAATCTCGTCTCCAATCATAAGGGAATAAAAACATTGAATAAAAATTTTTATCACTCGGAATTGGTCTGCTGTCTGAGACATAACCTGCCTTTTCTAATATATCTATCATATTTTTATATGCTTTTTCTTCAAAAGATGTGGCTAGAACATTTATTTGAACTGTTTCTAGAAGTCTGTCTGCAATAATATCATCTTTTAGTTCTGATAGTTTTTTCCCTTTTCCTATTGGATGCGTTATTCCTTTGAGTTTTTCATCGGATATTTTCATTGCTTCAGAAGCATGAAAAGAACCCCAAACGTTTTGATTAGTTTTGATATCTATGAGGCTTGCTCCTAGAAAACCGTGAACGATAATAAGAGGGTTTCTTTTTATGCCTTCATATTTGATATTTTTCCGTTCAAAATTGCCTGCGTAAGGAGTTTTTACATATTCAAAAGATGTATATGACCCCGTAGAACTTTTACAGCCAGAAAGTATTAAAAGCAAGATTGCAGGTATGCATAAAAAATAAGTGTTTTTGATCATAAATTTTACTATTCCTTATCGTAATTTCAAATTATACTCATACGCTTTGAAATTTAGGCATTGTACAGCATTGTTCCACGCTCAATTATAAAAATTTAACGTCATAAATTTAACATACTTTAAGTATGTGCTTGCATCAGCACTCTTTAATTGAAAGGATAAGGAGTTTAAAAATAATTACAATACAGATTTTTTTTTGTATATTCTAGGATTATACTTTTGGATTGCTGTTAATATTAAAATAAATTGAACTTGGAAAAACTAACAATGAGCACAAAATTAATTGAAATGCTATCTCACTATGTAATGTCGACCTACTCTCGTGAGCAGATAATTGTAGAAGGAAAGGGATCTAGACTTAAAGATTCAGAGGGCAGGGAATTTTTGGATTTTACTTCTGGAATAAGTGTTTGCAATCTTGGACATTCACACCCTTATCTCGCAGATAAAATTGCAGACCAGGCAAGAAAGCTTGTGCATACTTCAAATTTATTCATAACTGAAAATCAGATTTTTTTAGCAAAAAAATTATCAGAGATATGTATGGATGGTAAAGTATTTTTTTGTAATAGCGGTACTGAGGCTAATGAAGGTATGATTAAGCTTGCAAGAAAATATGGAAACAAGAAAGGACGCAATCTTATAATAGTAATGCAGGAATCATTTCATGGGCGTACACTAGCAAGTTTAGCGGCTACTGGACGAGAAAAATACAGAGTTGGTTTCGAGCCTCACATGAAGGGGTTTATTCATATTCCATTTAATGATATTGATGCAGTGAAATCAGAGTTGATAAAAAATGAAGGAAAAGTTGCTGCCGTAATGCTGGAGCCCATACAAGGAGAAGGTGGGATTATTCCAGCAAATAAAAATTATCTTGAGCAGTTGAGAAAAATATGCACAGATGAAGATATTTTACTTATGTTTGATGAAGTTCAAACAGGGATGGGGCGGACAGGCAGGTGGTTTGCTCATCAGCTTTATGATGTGAAGCCTGATGTTATTTCTATAGCAAAGGCTCTTGGTAATGGGTTTCCGATTGCAGCATTCATTGCAGGCCGTAAGTATTCTGAAACACTAACTGCTGGAATGCACGCTTCTACCTTTGGAGGCACGCCTCTTGCATGTGCAGCAGCATTAGCAGTTATTGATGTTTTTGAAAAAGAGAATGTTTTAAATAACTGCAAGGAGATGTCTGAATTTCTTAAAGATGAATTTTCAAAATTAAAAGCTGAATTCGATATAATCAAAGAGATTAGAGGTCGCGGATTAATGATAGGAATTGAATTGAAAAGCAACTCTGCGGATGTTGTAAAAAAAGCACGCGAAAATGGATTGCTGCTTGTTACTGCAGGGGAAGGGGTAATTCGTTTTTATCCACCGCTCAACATATCAAAAAACGATCTTAGCGAAGGGATTGACATATTTAAGAAAGCTATTTTTCAGGTTAGTAATTTGAATAAGTCGATGTGCAACTAAATAAAATTATGTTAACTTTTAACTCTATGGTTTAAAATCACTTATAATCAAATATAATTAGGTAGTATTCTTTATTACGACAAAACAAAATCGAAGTTATTTTTACTATTAAACGCGTGGTTTTTATGGAATCTGCAGCATTTATAAATTTCATCAATGCACTTCAGAAAAATAATCTGCTATCGCAAAAAGAATGTGATAATGTTATTTCAAGTTTAAATAATTTTTCTTCTTTGGAAGAATTAGCACAGCATGTTTTAGATTTTAAAACAGATGGATTAAGCTTTGAGGAAGCTGAGTCAATTCTTATAGGCATTCAAAATATATTAGAAAAATTACCGTTGATAGACGATTTTGTCTCTTGTGATGATTCAATAATTGAAAAATCATATTCTTTTGATGGTAATGTTGATAATAATTTAAGAATTATACTTCGTAATTTAGCGGATAGTGGGGCAAGTGACTTACACATATCTGCAGGTTCGCCTATGTTTGTTCGTGAGGCTGGAACTATAAAAAAACTAAATGGTGATCTCGTTTCGGAAGAATTATCAAAAAATATGAATTTGCAGTTCCTTGAAGACAGCCAGCTTGAAGAATTTTTCAATAAAAAAAGTATCACTTATCCTTTGGCTTTTGATAATAATGAAAGATATAGGGCATCATTGATACTTCATAAAGATGGAATAGCAGGAACATACCATATATTAGCACAAAAAATAAAAGAACTTCCAGAATTAGGGTTCACAGAATCTAATATTAAAGTTATTAATTCGCTTTTGGACCATCATAATGGCTTGATTTTAATAACTGGACCAATGGGAAGTGGCAAAACTACGACTCTCGCTTCTTTGATAAATATTCTTAATAAAGAGAGAACAGACCATATTATTGTAATTGAAGACCCGATAGAAATAGTTCATAAATCTATTAACTGTAATATTACTCAGAGGCAGGTTAAGTCTCATACAAAGTCTTATTCAACAGCTATTAAGGCAGCACTTCGTGAAGATCCAGATATTATAGTTATAGGAGAGCTTTCTGACTTAGAAACGATAAAGATTGCGATTACTGCTTCGGAAACAGGCCATTTGGTTATAGGCACAATGCAGACTTCAGATTCAATCAACACGCTTAATCGGATGATTAATAGTTTTCCACCGTTTCAACAACCTCAAATAAGAGCAATGTTAGCAGGAAGCCTTCGCGGCATTATTTGCCAAAAGCTAATTAAAGGTGTTGATGGCAAACAGAAAATGGCATGTGAACTCATGGTAAACTATACCGCTGTTGGAAATGTTATAAATGATGGCAGTACGCATATGTTGAAACAGATTATACAAACAGGTACAAAGCAGGGGATGTGTACTTTGGATTCTTCTGTGATTCAGCTCTATGAATCTAATAAAATATCAAGAGAAAACGCATTGGATAATATTTCAGACAAAAAATATTATGAAAATGTTTTGAAAAAATAATATATACCAAAAGTATCCCAAAAATTGGTTAATTTACGATAAAACAGCTTCAATTTTTATATAAGTTTTTCTAAAACCAATTAGTTATGGGTATACCAATAAACTAATTGCATAGTTTTGATTTTAATTACATTTAAGTTCTGAGGTGAATTAATTGGCTGCTATAGATAAACTTTTACTAGAAATGCTTGAAATAGGTGGCTCTGACTTGCATCTAATAGCAGGACAGCCTGCAAAAGTTAGAGTGCATGGGAGCCTTAAAGCTATTACTGAAGAGTCTTTAACTAATCAAAAATTAATAGCCATTCTAGAAGAAATATGTCCAAGTGAACGATGGGAAATATTTAAGAAAACGCTCGATATAGACTTTGCTTACGAGATAGAAGGCAAAGCTCGATTTAGAACAAATTATCTAAATAATTTTTATGGAGTTTCTGCTGTATTAAGGGTTATTCCTTCTAAAATCCTTACGATGGACGATCTCAAGCTGCCTGAAGTAATGAAAAATGTATCAAGTTATCCAGGCGGGCTTGTTTTGGTCACGGGACCTACTGGCAGTGGAAAATCAACTACAATGGCTGCCATTATCGACCATATTAACAAAACTTATTCGAAACATATTATCACTATCGAAGATCCTATTGAGTTTGTTCATAAAAGTGCAAAAGCTGTAATCGTTCATAAAGAAGTTGGCATTCACAGCAATTCTTTTTCGGAAGCGCTGAAAGCTGCTATTAAATCTGACCCTGATATTATTCTGCTTGGTGAGATGAGAGATATGGAGACTATTAAGCTTGCATTGACTGCATCCGCTATGGGCATCCTTGTCTTTGCTACACTGCATACAAATAATGCACCAAAAACTATTGACCGCATAATTGATGCTTTCCCTGCTGAAGAACAGCCACAAGTTAAAACGATGCTTTCCGAAGCTCTTAAAGCTGTAATATCTCAACTTCTATGTATTAAAACAGGAGGGCAGGGACGTGTCGCTGTACACGAAATATTGCTTTATACGGATGCACTTCCCAATATTATTAGAAATGGACAAATTTCCAACATAAAGACCATTATTGAAAGTAACTCAGCTATTGGAATGAAAAATATGGATAATTCGTTAAAAGAGTTACTTGAACAAAATATAATAACAAAAGAAGAGGCGTATAAAAAAGCCTCAGAGAAAAAAATGTTTTTATAAAAGAAGAGTGAGGTTTTTTATGAACTCTATGATGAAAATTTGCTTATGTTCATTATTACTTGCGGTAAGTGGATTTTGCGCCAGTACATTTGGGATTAATAGACTTAGCATTTCACTTATTGCATGGTCTGATGATTATTCTGGAAGTAATTCAGTTACTGTTCAAGAGTTATATAATGTGATTGGGGGAAATTCCCCTGAAGTTATTTTAGGAAAGATATATTTAGAACAGCCTAGTGACAGTACTGGTGGTGTGAATGCTATGAAAAATTATATCAATTCTTTGTATGAAAAAAACAATGATACTCTATTTTCACTTTTAGGTAACTCTTATTCTAACATTAGTTCGCCTGATGGAATAGATCTTGAGTCTATTCAATCAGATGTTGACGGTGGAAATATACCAACGACTAATGAGCATATTGCTGCTTTTTTAAATAGTTATGCCCCACAAATTATAATCGATGTCGAAAATCTCTTAAGCTACAACAAAGCTAATACCATAAACTTTACTTCTATTTTATTTGATATCGAGCCTGGAAGTTCTGCATCTTCAGCTAATTCAATCAAGGGGCTTTACTATTTGTTATATTTTACTAGAAAATATATGGATAACATAGGACTCAGTGGCATAGGAATAGAAACTACACTCTCTTGGAATCAAGTACAAAATAGTAGTTCATCAACACTTATTTCAGAGGTGTTTGGCGAAACTCTTTCACAGCCCCTAATTATTTCACTGCTTCTCGATGAAAATGGTATTGTAAGCAATGTCTTTGCAATGCTCTATAGAGGTTCTTCACAATTAATAGATAACGATAATATTGAAGAAACAACTTGGTGGACTGTGTATGTCGCACCATCTTTTTCTCAAATGCCTAAAACTGGAATTATGACTATCACTCCTTCGATAGGACTGAATGATGGTGATCCATCTCCTTTGCTAACTCATATTCAATTATTGTCTTTTATGACAGATTATTCCTCTTCTTCGGATTCAATTTTAGAAGAATATAAAGGTGTAATAAGCCCTCAAATATTGGGAGTTCATAGCTTATCTGGATTTTATAATATATTTCAAAGCAAATAAAATGTGAGTTCTATTAATTTCTTGAATTATAATGAAATAGAATAGATATAACAATGATTCCACTTATTAGGATTATTAAAGTAAAAACAAGTGCTGCAACGTAACCTGATAATATTCCATTTTGTAGAATTTTATGAAGATGGATATAATTTATTCCTAGTTTTGATGCTATTTCGTTTATAAGATCGATATTTCCAGCCAGAATCTTATTTAAGGTGGTTTCGTTATTTATAAAATAGGTCGCTCCATATTTTGGAATTTGATTCAGAGCAGAGAATCTGCTAAAGCCAAAATATATGATACTAAAGAGCGTCATTCCTATTAAGTCGCTTATGTAATATGTTAAAATAAGCAGTGAAGAGGCCTTTCCTGCAGTTTCATGTTCTGTTTTATCCATACATATTGAAACTAAAATAGGGCATAAAATGCCACTAGAAACTCCAATTATTACAAAGGCTGCTAGAACAAGCAGCCAATTAGGTCTATAAGAACAGAAAATTAAAAGAAGAATAGCTAATGAATTAGTGAAAAATGTTAGGAAAATGCATTGGTATATCCCTATAAAACGTTTGAACGTACTTGCGGCTATATTGCCTAATATCCAACTAATGTTTAGGATTAAAAGGAAGGTTCCTACCTCAAGTGTGTTGAGATTTAAAGTGAGTTTATTTTGGGAAAAAATACTAAAGATATATGAGATCCCTGCTCCTAAAGTCGAAGATATCGTAATTGTGCCAATTATACCAATTAAGAATATTTTATTTTTTAGCAGCTTTAAGCTTAAAAGTGAGCTGTAATGAAGAAGTTCTGAAAGAATAAATATAGTAATTAACACAAGCCCTATGATTAAATAGTATAGAGTAGACTCCATTGCAAAATTACAGGAAGAAATATTTACAAGAGCAATAACTGTGAGGGAAAGACCGACAGCTAACACGACGAAAGCCGTAAATTCTATTGGAGAAAAAAGAATATTCTTACAATTGACTGTTTTTCGTGAAAATTCAGTTATTTTTTCTGGAACGAACTTTATTGATTTTAATAATGTAAAAATGGTTATAGCAGATAAAAATATGCAGATATATAAAAAATATTGCCATCCAAATACTTCTGATAGAAAACCACCTAAAATTGGCCCTACGCAATATCCAACATTATTGACTGCTTTCCATACTGAAATATCATTTAAAAGTTTTTCTTGGGGTGTGTATATTTTTATTATTGTTAATGAACCAGCTCCAATCAAAGCTGCACCACATCCTTGAATAGCTCGCCCACAGAACAGTATGGAAGATGTGCTGGCAAAAAGCATAATAACAGAACCTGCAGCGTATATGCAGATAGCAAAAATGAAGAGTTTATGCTTGTCAAGCATATCATAAAGTTTGCCGCATGGAATTAAGAGTATGATGCAAATCATGAAATAAAGAGTCAGTAACCATTGGGATTCTGCAGGTGGAATGTTAAATTTTTTTTGTAATACTGGCAAAATTGTAACTAAAGCTGTCGAAACATAAGAAATAATAAAAACACTTACTGATGAACTTAAAAGTATTAATATTCGCATTTTTTCAGCGTTTGTTTTTTGATAAAACATAAAATGCTCAGTTGTTATTTAACATGTTATGAGCGGTTGAAAAGCAGTCATTAACCAAGTAGTTAGTGGTTATCTGTAATATCTTCGCTTATGCAGAAAATATATCTTTCGTTATTGAATTCAACGATGCTTCCCTTTACTTTTATTATCCTAGTGCTGCCGTCTTTTTTAATTATTTTGTAGCTTTCTGTTAAAACTTTGTATGGCCGATAATTGTTATCTACTGTTGTGCTGTTATTTTCAGGGTGAAGATGAGAAGCCCAAATCTTTCTTCCGCCAATGGAAAATGTTTCTTTTGTTTCATCATATATGTCAGCAAAGGCCTTATTGACAAAAATATAATCTTCGGATTCTAGCTTTCTCAGAGTTAAGCCCAATGGTATAAGATCAAGAGACGTTTCAAGAAATGTTATACGTTTTAGATTATTTTCTTTTTGCGTGATATCTTTACTTACGGCAATGTAGTAGTCTTTATCATCATTATTAAATATTGTTCGTTTTGTCTCTATTATTTTTATATCATCTTCTGTGCCTTTGATTTTATTTATATCATATAAAGGAAGTTTGCCTTTTGCCATATATTTGTTGTAAACATTAACTTTATTTTTATCATAAAATTTATTGAACCATGCTGTAATTCCCAAGTTTTCTATTTCTTCTTTTGTTATTTCAAGATTATCTTCTAGACTTTTATTGCTGTAGTAAGTTTGAAAATTTTTATGTTTATCATGATATGAGAGTATTTCTACCATAGTGTCAGTACTATCTAATGCATTTTGTAATAAAATATTTTTGAAGTTTGCTGTTTTTGAGTCTGTTATATTTTTGTATATCGCCAATAATCCTATTATGTTGTTTTTTGAATCTATGATAGGAGTTTTTGAAATTAAATAAAATTCTAACTTTCGCTTAATTAAAATACCTAATTCCTCATTTACAATTTCTTTGCCAGATTCGAGAATCTCTTCATCTTCATTCGCGTTGTCATGTGCAAATTTAGTTGGTAAAATGTTCTCGTCAGTTTGGTTTTCACATTGAACATCTTTTTCTAATGAAAATATTTTGTGAAATTCTTTATTTGCTATTATATATTTATTTTCAGTGTTTTTTATATAAATACCAAGCTTAGATGATTCCATTATGGCATTTATTATTAGACTATTATATAGTAAATTTTTTTGAGTATTGCTGATTATATTCTTGGCTTCTTCCATTTTTTTTGATAGGCTGCTGGCGTTGTTTCCTAAAAGAGAAAACCATGCTTCTTTTAAATCTTTTGTAAAATTCTTATTTTCTGACCCGCTAGCATCTGATATCGACGAAAACCTATTTATTGGAACATCAATTATCCGCGATATATCTTTAATTTTATGTTCACTAGGTTCTGTGATACCATTTTCCCAAGACCATAAAGTTTTTGGCGATACGCCTATCTTTTTGGCAAATATGCTTATATTCATTCTTAGCTGTTTTCTAATAGACTTCAACTTTTCTGGATAGAATTTGACGCTCATATTTTCACTCTTAACTAATTTTTAATAGCAAATAGTTAATGTTACGCAAAATAGTTTTTTATACTGAATGGAGGGCGAGACTTTTTTCGAACCTTCTACTTTAGCAGGTTGTCAGAGCACAATCCTCCAAAATTTGTAAAACATGTTTCCTCTGCGTAACATCAGTTATGTTTTTATAGTATAATGTAAAATTACATTAATTTTAAGTAACTTTAAAGTTACTTTTGACTATTGTGTAAACTATTTTAAATGGTTTTATCCTTATACTAAAGTGATTTAAGAAAAACTTATATTACATTTGATAGGCTCTCATTATAAATTAATGAATTTCTAAAACGTCTCCGCTGTAAAGATTAATCAAAAAAGTATCTATTTTGTTTGATTTTTTTTATAACAATAGTCTTTTAATTAGCAATCCTTTTTCCTGCCCAATAGTTACATTCTGCATTTAGGGTGCCTCATTTTTTGTTAATTTATTAAGTTCATAACCATTAAATAAAAAAGGTGAATTCAATGAGTGTTAATTTTAACGCAATTATGGCTAAAGCCGAAGAGTACAAGGCAGAAATGTCAAAATTTTTGAGGGACATGATCGCTATACCAAGTGAAAGTTGTCAGGAAAAGGAAGTAATACTTCGAATTAAAGCAGAAATGTTAAAAGTGGGATTTGATAGAGTTGATATTGATCCTATGGGTAACGTTTTAGGCTATATTGGCAAAGGTAAACATCTTATAGCTATGGATGCACACATTGATACAGTAGGTATCGGTGAAATTAAGAATTGGACAATGGATCCTTACAAAGGCAAAGAAGAAGGCGATGTAATTTACGGACGTGGTGCTTCTGACCAAGAAGGCGGAATGGCTTCTATGGTTTATGCTGGAAAAATAATTAAAGAACTCGGGCTTGATAAAGGAGATTATACTTTCCTTGTTGTTGGAACTGTACAGGAAGAAGACTGTGATGGACTCTGTTGGCAATATATCATTGAAGAGGATAAAATCAGACCTGAATTCGTAGTAAGTACTGAGCCTACATCTCTTAATATTTATAGAGGGCAGCGCGGTAGAATGGAGA
>ORMF011207805.1_pt1 | contig 11432 bp, 7 predicted proteins | sample 1779871 | NCBI WGS metagenome assembly ORMF01 (sample SAMEA104232316, study PRJEB22302) | groundwater metagenome | biome: forest; feature: aquifer; material: groundwater | place: USA | collected 2011-08-07 | depth 5.4 m
CAGCAAACGGACGGTTGAGAGATGGATTACCGAATGTTCTATTCCGTTCATAAGATTACCCGAGCGAGGCAGCAAGACAAGCGTTCGTTTTCTTAGAACTAATGTGATGCAATGGCTAAAGAAGAAAGAGAAAAGACCCCTTGGGAAGTTTAAGTATGAAGAGACCGAAGAAGCTGCCTAAAGGTTTATTCTGGAGGAACGACATCCTCTGGATACGGTATAGGAACGAAAAGGGCCAGCTTGTTCGGGAGAGCACGGGTCAAATGTCCGCTAAGTTTGCGGAGGATTGTTACCGGAAACGAAAGACCGAAGTAGCAGAGGGCAAGGCCTTTCCTTCGCGGCAGTTCGACAGAGTTAGATTCGGTGAATTGCTTGACTACTGGTGGGATAACCACGCTAAGTACAAATCCTCCAAGTTCAGTTATCTTCTGCCTAGACTGAACCGCTTCAAGAAACTTAAAGCGAGAGCAATCACCTCAGATATGATCCAAAGCTTTCTGTTCGATTTGAGGGACGAGGAAAAACTGTCAGCGACCAGCGCCAACCATTACCGAACCATTCTTAATTCGACGTTCAACTTCGCAATAGCCCGTAAGAAGTTTGATTTCAATCCCGTCAAGGCGGTCCACCAATTTCCAGAAGCACCTGGCAGGGATCGGTTTACCACAACTGAGGAGTTGAAGCAGATTTTGGCTATTTGTGAATGCGAGGGCGATTTGGAGTTGAAGGCCTTCATCTTGATCGCTGCTACTACCGGACTACGCAAAGGCGCGATCTTGCCTCGGTCATACGCAGACTTTCACATTGATGGAAATGTTCCTTACATCTATGTAGGGCGCACCAAGAATGGCGATCCGATTAAGCTGCCGCTGTCGCAGATTGTGATTGAGGCCGTCATGCAGCTACCCAGCTTTGGCCGCTCCCAATATCTCTTTCCGGCCAAGCCGAATGTCCGTTACCAGGATAATTTCTCGAAGCCGCACATGTGGGACATCGGGAAGCGGTTTAGACGAATCTGTCGGCTAGCGAAGGTAGAGAATCTACGAATTCACGATCTGAGGCACTACGCGACTACAGTTCTGTTTATGAACGGTATCCCTGATGCGATCATTGCCAAGATGACCGGCCATAGAAGTAGGGAGCTGAAGCGCTATCAGCACCTCAGCCCACTCTTCAAGCAACAGACTGTAGATCTTATCGCCCAGGACTTAGGGAAAAAAGTAGTGACACAATTAGTGGCACACCCACTTTTAGCGCCTCGTCACCCTGACGCTAAGTTATTGAAAAAACTGGCGGAGCCGACGGGATTCGAACCCGCGACCTCCGACGTGACAGGCCGGCGTTCTAACCAACTGAACTACGACTCCGCATTTTCAGATCTGAATTTTCAGATCTGAATTTTCAAATGTCGATCATGGTGGGCGCGGAGGGACTCGAACCCCCAACCTCTTCCTTGTAAGGGAAGCCGTCTACCATTGACATACGTGCCCATTTCAAAAATCTTTGCAACTCTTGCCCTGCCGCAAGGTGTGATCGTAGGCAAAGCATCGATGTGTGTCAAGATGCGATTGGAATTCGTGACCGAAACGGCGTTGAGAGTACCTGGATCAATCAAAGAGCCCCATTAAAGTCGGTCATAGCAACAACCGTCATAAACGGCTTTGTTGTGGATGAGATTTGCGGCTATATTTAGGGCAACCCTGGACGATTCACTCAGCAGATTCATGCCGGCACGACAAGTGGAAAAAATCAGATTGCTTGCTTGTCTGGTTTGCGCAATGCTGTCGCTCGCCATGTGGGCGGGCGCGCGAAGTGCTGCGCATCACGTCCAGGCGAACCAACAGCAGCGGCCGCGCAAGATCGGCGCGACCCCAACTCCCGGCGCCACCCCAACTAATCAGCCGCAAACAAATTCATCTGGTGAAGAAGTAGGTGAAGGCGATGTCGTGCGGGTCGAGACTAAGCTTGTGAGCGTGCCGGCTGTAGTCACCGATCGAAATGGCCATCCGCTCGCAGGGTTGCGAGCCGAGAATTTCGTCGTGCTCGAAGATGGAAAGCCGCAGCGAGTGACTAACTTTGCTACCACCGAAGCCCCGTTTGAGATCGCCCTGTTGCTGGACACTTCCGGATCGACTCATGACGAGCTGGGTCTAATTCGCGATGCGGCCAATGCTTTCATTAACGCGCTGCGGCCGGGAGATCGCGTGGGTATTGTGGCTTTCAACAATACGCCGCGAAATGGCTCGCCCATGGCAACAGTCGAGGTCCTGTCCGGACTCGAGAGCGATCGCAAAGCCCTGCGCGCAGCGATCGAGAACCTGGGCTCGAGCAACGGCACGCCTTTCTATGATGGATTAGGACGAGTGGCCGATCAGGTCTTTCGCGATCCGCCGAGCGAAGAAATGCGCGGTCGTCGCGCGGTGGTGGCGTTGACCGACGGCGTCGATTCCAGCAGTGATTCGGGTTACGATGACGCGCGCGCCAAGCTGGCCCGGGCCGGTCTGGCTTCATATTTCATTCAGGTCAACACCGAGGAATACGTCGAAGATCGTCTCTTGAAAGATTGTCAGGATGATGGGCGGCTGACACTGTCGGCGAAACAGTTGGAACGTTTTCGCCAGCTCTTCGTGCCCCAGGCGCAGAAGGAAGACTATCAGGACTTTTGTCGCATGGGACAATTCGAACGCATGGACATCAGCCGACAACTTTACAATCTGGCGCGGAAAGAAATGGGCGAGCTGGCCAGAGCCACCGGGGGCAAAGCTTTCGCCGCAGGCAGCGTGCAGGAGGCGCGGGCTGCATTTGCGGAAGTCGCGAACGAGATTGGCACGCAATACAGCCTGGGCTACTATCCGTCGAACAAGACACGCGACGGCCGCTTTCGTCAGATCAAAGTGGAAATGCGCGGCGTGAAGGACGCAACGGTGCGCGCGCGTGAAGGATATTTTGCGCCAAAGCAGTGACGAAGACCCTGTCTTTTCCAATTGGTTCAAGACGGTTTAGCGGGAAACCTGGCTCCTGTAAATTCTCGGTAGAGTTCCCCGCTTCAAAATAGAAGATTCTTCCGGGCGGCTGGTTGCAAATCAAACCGGTGCACAGGCATACTCAGTTACCCCAGCAACCTGTTTTTTTTGTTAGTCGAAGACGGAATGAATCGATTCTCTGTTCCCGCTTCAATCTCGAATCGCACGCGCCGGGCCACTCTCGTCCTGTCGTTCGCATGGCTATTAATCTTTGCGGCCGGCGTTTCTGCCCAGCAACCCGACGAGGTCATCACCACCGACACCTCACTGGTGCAGTTGAACGTCGGAGTCGTGGATAAGCAGGGCAAGTCAGTGACGTCATTGTCGCGAAATGATTTTGCCATCTATGAGGACGGCGTGCGCCGGCCCATCCTCAGCTTCGAACCAACAGAGGCGTCGTTCAGCCTGGTGTTAATGCTCGACATGTCCGGCTCAACCATCAACTTTCGTCAGCAAATTCGCGGCGCGGCGCTGCGTTTTCTGGATGCGCTCACCCCTGAAGATCGAGTTGCCGTCGTTGAGTTCAACGGCAAGGGAGTTAAGTCTCTACTCGGATTCAGCACCGATCGGCGCAAGATCGCCTATGTAATCACTGAATTGGCCACGGGCGCGGGTGAGACACCGCTCTATGAAGCTTTGAAATTCTCGCTAAAGGAATTGGCTCATGAAGGCAAGCGACGCAAGGCAGTCGTGGTCTTGACCGATGGCCTGGATACCGAAGTGCGGAACGGAGATCGCGCCATAATTGCGAAAGCTTCAGAAGCGGAAGTCAGCACGGCGATCAAACCGGAAACTAACTCGCAACTGGTGGCAGTGTTGAACCAGGCCGACCGCGAAGGTGTAACGATTTTTCCGCTGGCCCTGCCGTCAGGCGATCCGAAACGTTTGCCGCTACCCGATCCCGCAATTACCGCAATGTACGGGGCTGCACGAACGCGCCTGCAGTTGTTGGCTGATCGCACCGGAGGACGCATGCATGAGATTCGCAGGCTCGATGATCTCTCCAGATTATATGCACAGGTCGCCGCAGATCTGCGCACGCTCTATACCGTCACCTATCAAGCCCCCAATCCGGGTTCTCACGACGGCAAGTGGCGCCAGATTCGTGTTGACATAGCCCGAGCTGATTTGGTCGCCAGCACAAAGCCCGGCTATTACGCACGTTAGAATCGAGTTTCGGTTCAAGTGGTGTTTAGAGTACCAAGTTTAGTTGGGCTCTGCTCTTTTTCATGACGCGACCACCCCAACAGTTCTAACTACCGCTACTTGAAACTTGAAACCTTAAACCTTAAACTTCTTCACCACCCATCATGCACCCGTAGCTCAGCTGGATAGAGTACCTGACTACGAATCAGGGGGTCGCACGTTCGAGTCGTGCCGGGTGCACCACTTACCAGCGATCCTCAGTGCTGGAAAGGTTTTTTCAGGACGCGGCCAGCCTTCTTCAAAAACGACGTGATTTTTGATTCATTCTTCTGATTATTATCCGTTGGTTTTACGTCCTTCTTCGGTGTCGCAGAAGGATCCGATGCAGACAGCGGCGGGATGGGTTTTACCGGAGAGGGGACGGACTTATCTGTAGGCAGATCGACTTTTGCGCGTGTCGGTGTTAAAGAAGGCGACGGTCTCGGAAAGGGAGTTGCTGTTTCGACAGGAACAGCCCGAAACGGATTGTTGTCGTCCGGGTGTCGGACGCGATAGCTCTTGCGTGGAGCATCGGTCTTTTCAGGTGTGGGGTCGAAGGCCGGCGACGGAGTTATGAAGGGAGATGCCGCCTCGACAGGAATGACAACAACCGGGTTCCGATCGCCGGGCTCTGATGGATTGTAAGTCTTTGGTGCGCCTGGATTGCTCTGAAGCATGTTTCGCCTGGAGACGTTGTGGAAGTACAAGGACAGAGCGATTGCCAGGATGACGCCCGAGGCAATGAGCGTTAAGCCGCGCCCGTGTGAATTTGCCGGCGGCGCCAATTGTGGCAAGGCGCTTTCTTCCCATGCCAGCGGCCCGCTGTGGTTGACGAGTCCGGTGCCATCCATCGCGCAAAGTTTTTCGTCGTCCTCATAAAGAAAGTCACACACTGGACAGCGTCTCATGGGGGGATGCCTCCACAAATCAGTATTGTTTTGGGCAAGTGCGGAAGGAAAAGCTAAGGCAGGAAATGCCTCTGAGGTAATCCGCTAACTATGCAGCTTACAAAATCCCCAGGGAACGGGCAACTGATTTTGGCGAATTATGATGGGTTCCCATTTGGAAGTGGACGATTGGGTAAAACTGACCGCAGCGGATTTGGAATTGTTAACCTTGGTAGCCTTGATGATTCTCTATCAGTAGGCTCGGTCAGGTAGACCTGACTTCTCTCACTTAGACCGATCATCAACGATCGCATTCGCGGCAGTTTCCGCTAAATCTTTAAAATTTCCCTACAAATAGCCAATCCGGGAAATGCACCCCTGCTGGCACGGACGTTGCTGAAGAAGCCCCTGACCGGCGACTGCCCCTTCCGTACGCGCTACATTCGAGTAAAAGTAAAATGCTGCAACTAGTAGAACATCAAACAGGTATTTTGGCCGGCGTGGCGGCGTCTCAGACGACTCAGCCGCTGACCAATAGGGAAAAGGCCGAAGCCGTGAATTTCCTTTCACGCCGGCCACAACAAACATTCCTTATGTCGGGCTGGATTCACGACAACGGAATAGAAAACACTTTGAACCGAGGTAGATTCTACGGCTCCCGAAACGTTCGCGGACAACTGGAGGGCGTGGCTTTGATCGGCCACGTCACCCTGTTCGAGACAACGGCAGAGGCCGCTCTTGCAGCTTTCGCGGATCTCGCGCAAGGTTGCGCTACTTCGCGCACGCTCGTGGGCGAGCAAGACCAGATAAGAAAGTTTCTAAATTTCTACCACAGTAGCGCGCAATCAGCGCCGCGTGTCGTGCGCCGCGAATTGATGTTCGAGCAGAAGGCTAAGCAACAGTTGGAAGAAGCAGTTCCCGGCCTGCGTCTGGCAACGCCAAGCGAGCTGGAACTCGTGGTACAGGTCCACGCACAGATGGCCTTTGACGAAAACGGAGCGGATCCCCTGAAAGCGGATCCAAACGGGTTTCGCTTGCGCTGTGCGCGACGGATCCATCAGGACCGAGTGTGGGCAATCGTTGAAGACAACCGGCTGATCTTCAAAGCCGATGTGATCAGCGATTTGCCGGAGATTACTTATTTGGAGGGTGTGTACGTTAGCCCGGAAAAACGCGGCAACGGATTCGGAGCGCGCTGTATTCGGCAGCTAACGAATATTTTGCTGCACCGCTCAAAGTCGGTTTGCGTGCTTGTCAGCGAACAAAACTCTGCAGCGCAGGCCTGCTACAAGAAGGCTGGTTATACAATGCGCGAGTACTACGAAACCCTGTTTCTTCAATAGAGGCAGTTTTGGGCGGACCTCCTACGCTTTGGGTGGCACCTAACATTCAGAGCCGAACCTTAAAATCCCAAATGGGCGGAACCCAACGACCATGAAACTCCCTGGCAAACAGCGTTACCTCAAACCATTTGTTGCACTGGTTGCCGCCGCGGCAATAGGAATCATCGCGTTCAGCTTCCTTCGGCTTGATGCCCCCCGGCTCGATGTTCGTTTCCTACTCTTGTTTCTCTTCAGCGTGCTGATCGGCGCGCGCCTCATTATTCACATCCCGAGCATCAAGGGAGAGTTAACCGTTTCCGATACTTTGATTTTTCTCACGATGCTGCTTTGGGGCGGAGAGCCTGCCATCCTGCTGGCCGCGGCAGTGGGTTTCTGTTCTTCGCTGCGACTGACCAACAAGACGGCGACCCATGTCTTCAATTTCGCCGTAATGACCTGCTCGACGTTCCTTACGGTGATCGTCCTGCGCCTGGTTTTCGGGCCTGTCGGGATGCTTGGTATGCGGGGCCTGTCCATCATCGAGGTCACGGTGATGGCGATGGTCCAATACATTTCCAACAGCGCACTGGTCACGATCTATACGGGTTGCAAGAGCAATCTGCCTTTTTGGCCAACCTGGCGCAAATACTACTTATGGGCCTCGCTTACTTACCTGGTCGGCGCGTCGGCTGCTTTTCTCATCGCCAGGCTGATCTCAGCGGTCGGCTTCTACGGTACGCTGGCCGCGGCGCCCGTTATCGGCATTGTCTATGTCACCTACAAAACCTATCTGAAGAATATCGAGGTTTCAGTTGCCCAGGCTGAACAAGCCAAACGGCACGCGGAACTGCTCAGAGAGAGCGAAGAGCGTTTTCGCAGCGCGTTCGATTATGCGGCCATTGGCATGGCGCTGGTCTCACCGGAAGGCCGCTGGCTACAGGTAAACCGCTCACTTTGCCAGTTGGTGGGGTATTCCGAAAAGGAATTGCTGACGGCTGATATTCAAGCCTTGACGCACCGCGAAGATCTCGAGGACCTGCTCCTGCAACAGTCAAGGCTGATGACGGGTCAGATTGCCGGTTACCAGACGGAGAAGCGATACATCCATAAGTCGGGCCATGAAGTCTGGACCCTGTCAAGTGTTTCGCCAGTTCGCGATCTCGAGACTCAATCGCTGCGGGCCATTTTTCAAATTCAGGACATTACTGATCGCAAGCACGCTGAGGCCCAATTGGTCCACGATGCTTTCCACGACGGGCTGACCGGACTGCCTAACCGGGCCCTCTTCATCGATCACCTGAGACTCGCGGTGGCGCGCAGCGTGCGTAAGGAATGTTCGCTATTCTCAGTGCTCTTCCTCGATCTCGATCGGTTTAAGGCGGTGAACGACAGCCTGGGACATTTAGTCGGCGACAAACTACTGATGACAATGGCCCGCAGGTTGGAAAGTTGTCTGCGACCTGGAGACACAATCGCCCGGCTCGGAGGAGATGAATTCACGATCCTGCTGGAGGATCTCAAGAGCAACCACGAAGCGATCCACGTCGCTGAGCGCATCCAACGCGAACTTTCCAAACCATTTGAACTGGATGGCCGGCACCTCTCGACTTCGGCGAGCATAGGTATTGCCCCAAGCTCGACCGGGTACGAACACCCCGAAGATATTCTGCGCGACGCCGACACTGCGATGTATTACGTCAAGTCAGTAGGCGGCAATACTCACCAGGTATTCGAGAAGAGCATGCACACTCGCGCGGTAAAGCTCATGCAAATGCAAGCCGACCTGCGACGCGCAATCGAAAACGAGGAGTTATTCGTCGAATACCAGCCGATCGTTTCCCTCGAAACTTTTCGCGTTACCGGATTCGAGGCCCTCGCCCGCTGGAAACACAAAGACCAGGGTCTGATTAATCCCGGCCAGTTCATTCCGGTGGCCGAAGAGACCGGACTGATTATTCAGATGGGCGAGTGGATTCTGCGCCAGGCCTGCGCGCAAACCCGCGCGTGGCAAGACCAATATCAGATGGAGGCCCCGTTGACGATCAGCGTCAATCTGTCCGGCAAGCAATTAGCCCAAACGGATCTAATTGAACAGGTCGAAAGAATACTGCGAGAGACGAACCTCGATCCGTCTGCCTTGAAGCTGGAAATAACCGAAAGTGCAATGGTCGAAAACGAAGAAGCCGCCCGCGGAATGCTCAGACGGCTACGGATGCTGGGTGTTGGCCTGAGCATCGATGACTTTGGCACCGGCTACTCCTCATTGAGTTCCCTCCACCGTTTTCCGATTTCTACTTTGAAGATAGACGCATCGTTCGTTCGTCGCATGAGTGGCCAGAACGAGAACACAGAGATCGTTCGCACGATAATGTCACTGGCCGATAATCTCGGCATGGATGTCACCGCCGAGGGCGTAGAGACGCTGGAGCAAGTCACTAAACTGAGAACGTTCGGATGCGAAAAGGGCCAGGGATTTTTCTTCTCGCGTCCCGTGTCGGCGACTAACGCAGAAGCCTTATTGAGAGAAACGATTTCATTGGGCTCCGCTCCCCAGCACTATGACAATCTGGAATCGATCGAGGGCAGATTAGTCGCGTAGCATCATTGCAGAGAATCCAGGGGCAGCACGGTGGCCAACCGGTGGCGCTCTAACTTCGTCCTGCTGATCTTCTTAAGCGTGGCTGCGATGACAATCGCGCCTGGGCTGATCCTTTCAAAGTCGCGCTCTTTTGATCGTTTGATCGCCGGCTGGCACGCCCGTGCACCGGCTCAACTGAAGGTAAGGTAGCCGTATTGGCCAGGACCGCCGGCTGAAGCGCGGCTGCGGGAATCTTCCAGGGATAGTAACTACAGAAAACTCCGAAGGCGGCCAGCAGAATCACGAAGAGCGCGGCGAGAGCATGTGAGCCGAGCCTGCCGGTTGAACTTCCTCTCACGCCCCCAATCATTGCGGTCTCATCTATTTCCACAACCGTCGAATCAATCTCAGAGTCCCGGACCACATACTCCACGTCTACTTCATCGTCACGGCCGATTTGACGCAGAGCTTCACGAAATTCAGCCGCGGTCGCGTAACGCTCCGCCGGATTTTGGGCCATTGCACGGGTCAAGATGGCGGCCAGCTCTGATCCAACCGCTTCGTTAATTTCATTCGCGGGCTTTAGCGGATTGGGCCGCGCACTCACGAGCGCGGTGGCCCGAGTCAACGCATCGGGCGGTTTCACTCCGGTGAGCAAATGGTAGAGCGTCGCTCCCAAGGCATAGATGTCGCTCTGCGGACTGGTGCCCAGGTCCTGGATTTGCTCGAGCGGCGCATAACGCGGTGTATAGCCAAAGACACTGGTGCAGGATAGAGATCCCGAAGGATCTGCTGTTTGCGTCTTGGCCAACCCAAAGTCGAGCAAAACTATTTGCCCGGTTCGAGTCACTTTCAGATTGTGAGGTTTGATATCGCGATGAATAATCTGTCGCTCGTGCGTATGCAGGTAGATCAGCGCGTCAAGCAACTGATCCGCCCACGCGACTACGGCCTGGCGCGGAAGCGGTCCGGGCTGTCGGGCGATTATTTCAGCGAGGTCGTTGCCTTCGACAAATTGCATGACAAAAAACGCCCGGTGGCCCTCGGTAAAGTAATCACTGACTCGCGGCAGCGCGGGATGATTCAACCAGGCCATCAGACGCGCTTCGCGTTCAAACTGCTTCCACTGGTCCTCGTCATTCGTGAGGGTCTGCTTCAGCGCGACGGTGTGGCCCAGCCGAAGATCGATCGCTTCATAAACCGCACCCATGCCACCCCTGCCCAGGGATTGAATCACGCGATAGCGGCTCTGCAAAATTGTGTCGGGGGCCAGCAGTGTGGTGCCGGCAGTGGATCTATTATCGTCAGAGGTGGACATTGTTTTTTCTCGATCCTCAAGGGAACACCAAAACATAAGGGGGCAAAAGTAGGAAGAAGTAAGAGTTCTGATTTGCCAGCCCCTAAGGTCGATCTCGTTTCGGCGTCAGGTTTTGATCTGATCGAGTGTAGGTGAGAGCGGTCTTGACCAACCGTCTGATGAAGAATCTTGAGAATGGCGGAGGTCCTGGGGCTGAAAGGTCTGGAGGCGTGAACGGATAAAGCCTTTTGAAGAATTCACGCCGCCAAGTTTAGTAAACACCCGCCGCGGATGGACTACCGCGGCCCTGTCACCGAACTGACTGAGCAAGCGTTGTGCCGTCGGCCCAACTTAGAGAATTGCCTATCGAGATCCTGGGTGAGCCTATCACCAGGTTGCGACATCACCGTCGTTAGCATTTTCCTGAGCAACATATTTTGCTGAACGATCATTGACCGAATGGTCTTAGTGACCTCGCAGCCACGTGTGATTACGCGTGAGACTCGGAAATCGCAGTCCGAAGCCGGGGTCGGGGGCTAAGCATCAGTGGCACCAGACAAATTTGAAGTTGCGGCGTTTCGCTGCGGTGAAACCAACCGGAGCTGCTATTTCGCCTCACGGGAGCCGAGCTGGTGAATTGTGGCATCTCGAAGGATTAGGAAAGCCAGCGGATTTCGCTTAAAGAACGAAAAGAACCCTAAGAAGACCCCCATAGTGCTTCGTGATCTTTGGTGTGGGTTCGTGAATCTTTTTTTGCGCCTGCAGGTGTTCGATCCGCGAGGTCACACGAAACTTCACGACACGGCAGACGTCGATCGAGCAACCCAGACGCAATCATTTGTGGCCGGGGTTCCACGCAAAGCCGTTTGGTTTGTGCTGAAATTCCTTTTCAAAATGTATGTTATGTCGCTTGATCATGCGGTCCAGAGTTTTACGATCGACTCCCAGCACGCGCGATGCTGCCTGCTTGTTACCTCGCGTGTGCGCCAGGACGCGCGCCACGTGGCGTCCTTCAACCTCAGCCAGCGAGGGCCACGCTTCTTTCTCGACAAGTTCGGTCGAGCCCGTTTGAGCCTTGGCGTCAGCCGCCTCATGGAAATTGCGAATACGTTCCGGAAGGTCCTGAATTCGAATCAAGCC
>ORMF010876003.1_pt1 | contig 11429 bp, 6 predicted proteins | sample 1779871 | NCBI WGS metagenome assembly ORMF01 (sample SAMEA104232316, study PRJEB22302) | groundwater metagenome | biome: forest; feature: aquifer; material: groundwater | place: USA | collected 2011-08-07 | depth 5.4 m
AACGCCGGCCACGAAGGCTCGATCGTCGTGCAGAAGGTCCGCGAGATGAAGGAGTCCGAAGGGTTTAACGCGCTGACCGATACCTACGAGGATCTGGTCAAGGCGGGCGTCATCGACCCGGCGAAGGTCGTGCGCTCGGCCCTCCAGAACGCGTCGTCCATTGCGTCGCTGCTCCTCACCACCGAAGCGCTCGTCTGCGAGATTCCCGAAGAGAAGAAGGACGCGCCGATGTCGGGCGGTGGGGGTATGGGCGGAATGTACTAAAGCACGTCCATCCACGAATGTGGAAGGCTCTACATAGAACAAAGGCCCGGCCGAAGGAAAACGCCCGGCCGGGCCTTTTCACGAACGCCGACGCTATGACTTCGGCACGAACGCAAGAAATCGACGGGGATTGTCGACGAGCACCTTTCGAATAGTCGTTTCCTTCACGCCGATCAGTCGCAGTTTGGGGACGAACTGCACCAGCACGGACGAATACCCCTGGCCCCAATTTGCCTTGTAATGGTCGGGGTTCCCCATATCAGACGTCAGCAGGAGCGAATCCTCGATACCCGCATCAACGAGCTGTTTGAAGCGCTTGGCCTTCTCGGCCTCTGGCACTTTCGAGCGCGCCATCTGGTGACCGAGCGGTCCGAAGTCGACAAACGCGCCGCGCTTGGCAATCGTCAGGTGCGTTTTCATCTCGGGGTCCTGCACGGTCTGGATCGTGGCCAGGTGTCCGATGGCGATGCTGCGCGGGTTGACCCCTACTGATTCAAAGACGTCGAGCTGCTCCAGCGCACAGCTCGGACACCCTTCATGCGGCACGTGCGTGAAGATGGGGATCCCGGTCCGGACGTGAGCCTTGCCGATGGCACGTAACATCTTGCGCTCTTCTGGCTGCATCTGCAGCGACGAGCCAATCTCGCCGAAGGCTCCCCACCGATACTTGATGGCGTCCCCCACGAGCTCTTCGAGGAGCTCCTCTTCGCTCATTGCCACGACGCGCGGCGGATACTTCGTAAATCCTAGATCCTGCAAATAGCCGCCGCCCTGTACGATGTGCACCGGCGATCGCATGGCCATCTGCCTGACGTTCTCCACCTGCTGCTCGTTGCGCCCGCCACCGGCATTCACCAGACAGCCCAAACCCTCTACCGCCGCGGCACGCAGCTCCTCCACCATGAGGTCGACATCATTTCCGAGATGTTCGTGGATCAACGTCGCGCCGCTGGTCAGCGCATCGGGCGACACGTCTTTCAGGACCGTGCGGATGATCGCGTTCTTGGGAGCGTTGATTTTCCCCACGCTCTTGAACACCGCCTGGCCCGTGGCGGCGAGCGCTGCGGGGGTCCGCAATGCACCGACGACGCCGAGGCCCAGGCCGCTTCCGAGCAGAGCGATCGCCTCACGACGACTGCAGTACGTGGGGCGAGAGTTCCGAATGGCCATACTGATCCTCCAGAAGGTCGGGTGCGCAGCCGAGGCGAGCGAACGCCCGTCCCGCATTCTGTTGGCGTCAGGAACCCGAACCGTGAACGGCAAGTTTACTGCTCCGTTAAGCAACCAGGCGCGCAGAATCCGGCGATGTCGCTGAACGAGGCGATTTCGCTAACCGGCGGTGCGACGCGTGAGCTGTCCTCTCAGAATTGCGACGGAACGATTCTGAACTGCCGGTGACGGCTAAGGACAGGTGGGTCAATGGGTTCAAGCGGACTCGCTGTGGGCACGGGGTCCAGCACTCGGCTCCGGCGTTGCTCGCCGAATCGGCGCAGGCGGCCGTCAATCGCATATGCTTCACCGCATGGCCAGCACAGACGTTCGCGATCAGTCAACCGCTCGCGGCTCCTCTCTGTCCCGGCGCACATTCCTCTGGAACGCCGCCGGCGGTGTCAGCATCGCCGGGGTGATGCAGCTGCTCCGCGAGGCGGGCCTTCTGGCGCAAGGTTCAGCCATTGCAACACCCGACCCGCAACAGGTGTTCCAGCGAGCGGTGGACGCTGCGATCAGGGAGGGCGAAGTCGGTCTGGCGTTCGCCGTCTACAAGAACGGGAAGCTTGTCGTGGACGTCTTCGGCGGCGTCGCCGACACGACAAGCGGCAAGAAGGTCGACAAGGACACCCTCTTCAACGTCTTCTCCGTCACGAAAGCCGTAACGGCCACCGCCCTCCACATGCAGGCGGAGCGAGGGCTCGTGTCCTACGACGCGCCGATCGCCAAATATTGGCCGGAGTTCGCGGCCCATGGGAAGGAAAAAGCCACCGTTCGCGATGCGCTCACGCACCGCACCGGCATTCCCGCCATGCCCGAAGGCGTGACGCCCGAGCAGATGGCCGACTACGACTGGATGGTGAGGGCGGTCGCGAATCTGAAGCCGCTCTACGAGCCGGGCAGCACGAACGCGTATCACAGCTACACGTGGGGCTGGATCGTCGCCGAGGTCGTCCGACGGACGGATCCCAAGAAGCGCGACTTCCGCCAGTTCGTCATCGACGAAATCTCAAAGCCGCTCGGCATCACGGATTTGTGGCTGGGGATTCCCGCCGCAGCCGAACCGCGCGTCGCGAGGATGGAGAACGATCGCGTTTCGGTGTTCGACCAAAGCACGCTTCGCGGGAAGTCGATGCCGACCCAGGTGGCCGGAACGCAAGCGGTGTGGGGGCGTTCCGTCGTGCGACGCGCCTGCATTCCGGGAGCGGGAGGGATCTTCAACGCGCCGAGTTGCGCGCGCTTCTGGGCGATGCTCGCGCACGAAGGACAATTGGACGGCGTGCGGCTGCTCTCGGCCGACCGTATCCGCGCGTGCCTGGCGCCGCGTCCAGATACGGACACGGTCGATATCGGCCGCGGCATCGTGACGCGCGTGGGGACCGGCGGCTACTGGCTTGCGGCAGACGGCGTCGTCGGTCACGGCCGCATCCTCTGCCACCCGGGGCTTGGGAACTCCGTCGGCTGGGCCGATCTGGACAATCGGCTGGCGGTGGCGGTCTGCCACAACCGCCACGGCCTCGCGTTTTCCAAGCCGCTGGCCGACGCGATGAGCACCGCGTTCGGCGTGGCTTGACGCGCGACCGCTGCTCGTCTCGCTGGGGCAAGACCGTCACGTTCGGCTCGAAAGCCGCTAGATCGACGCACCAATGTAAACTACCGAGCGATGCGGTTCGGCGAATAGCGAGTCGCTGGCAGAGGAGTTCGCCTGTCACCGTGGGACGGCGCGTCCCCCGCATGACTCCTGCGCACCGCGTGTGAGACGGAAGTTGTCCGTAGCGCGCTCTTCATTATGTTCAGCTTCGACAGGACTGGACGGCTCTGCGCGAAGGTCATCATCCTGCTGATCGGTGCTGCGCTCGCGACCTCGTGCGTGCACTACGACGCGAAGCCGATTGAGCCAACCCAACCGCTGACCACGATTGAAGCGCGTACGACCGACGACGGCCGGCTCCGAAGCTTTCTCGCGGTCCAGGGGTCCGCTACACCGGATCCGCCCCGCTGGGGGCTTCGCGCGCTGACACTGCTGGCGTTCTATTACCACCCGGCCCTGGACGAGGCGCGGGCGGCGGCTGACGTGGCACGCGGCGCGGGGCTGACGGCCGGCGCCAAGCCAAACCCGACGGCCCAACCGACGATCGGTTATGACACCACCACGCCGCCTCCCTGGATGCCGGGTTTCGGACTGCTGATTCCGATCGAGACCGCCGGGAAGCGCGGGTATCGGATCGCCGGGGCGAGGCGTCGCGCAGACGCAGCGCAGCTTCAGATTGTCACCACGGCCTGGCAGGTGAGAGTCGGGGTGCGTCGGTCGCTCTTCGACCTCGTCACGGCGCGGAGGGCTGAGGCCATTCTCACCCGTCAGGCGACCGTTCAAGACACCATCGTGCAGGTGCTGGAGCGACAGCTCGAGGCCGGTGCCATTGCTCCCTTCGAAGCGACACAGGCCCGCTTGGCGGCAGCGACCACGCGCTTGGCGGTGAATCAGGCCGCGATTCAACGCGCACAGGCGGAGGCGGCACTCGCTGACGCGCTCGGTCTGACCCGCGAGTCGTTCAGAACGATCGCGCCAGAGGTCGATCTCGGGGACGAACTCAACGTGCAGCAGCCGGATCCTGTCGCTCGACGCGTGGCACTCGTGAGCCGCTCCGATGTACGGGCGGCACTCGCGGAATACGAGGCGTCGCAGTCGGCGCTGCAGCTTGAAATCGCGCGCCAGTACCCGGACATCGATCTCGGGCCAGGGTATCTATTCGATCAGACGGACAACAAGTGGACCGTGGCGTTCGGTGTCACCTTACCGGTGTTCAATCGCAATCAAGGGCCGATCGCCGAGGCTCGCGCGCGCCGTGAACAAGCGGCGGCGCACCTGATGGTTGTTCAAGCGAACGCACTGCACGAGCTCAGCGAGGCGGAGGCGGTTCTGGACGCGGTACGACTGAAGCTCGCCACGGCGGACACGGCGCTGACCACGACGCGGCAGCAAGAGCAACGCCGGCAACGAATGTATGAAGCGGGCGATATCTCTCGCGTCGAGGTGCTGACGGCGCAGCTCGAATCCGTGGCTGCCGAAGTGGCCGCTGCCGAGGCTCGTGCGCAGGTCGAGCACGCGGCGGGCGCCCTCGAGGACGCGATGCAGAGTCCCGTCGGATTTGAGGACGCAGTGCTCACGAACCCGCGGGCGGGATCGACCCGGGAAAGGCCGAAGCCGTGAGGCGATTCAGGTTCGGCTATGTGGTCGTTGGACTGGTTGCGACGGCCGCGGTCGTGATCGCTGTGTGGTTCGGTCGACGCTCGGAGTCGCCCGCGGCGGCCGCGTCAGAAGAAACGCAACAGCCGACCGAAGTGGCAGTCAGTGTCGGGAAGATCACTCGCGCAACACTACACGCGTACGTCACGGGCTTTGGCACGGTCGAACCAGAACCCGCGACGCCTGACCAACCGCCAGCCAGCGCGAAGATCGGGTCGCCCGTCTCGGGCCTGCTTGCCGAGTCTCGGGCTGTTGAGGGACAGCGGGTCCCCCAAGGCGCCGACTTGTTCCAGTTGGACAGCCGCGTCGCCGACGTGCAAGTGGAGAAAGCACGGCAGGCTGCCGAGTTCGCGGAACGCGCGCTCGAGCGTCAGAAGAAGCTGCTGGAGGTCGACGCGACCTCGCAAAGGCTCTATCAAGAGGCGGACGCGCAGGCGCAAGCGGCGCGAAACGAGCTGGCGAATGTGCAGGCACAGCGCGCGCTTCTCACTATTCATGCGCCAATCAGCGGCACGGTGACTCGCGTGCTCGCCAAGCCGGGCGATGCCGTTGACCTGACGACGGTGTTGGCGGAAATGGTCGATCTGGATCGCCTGGTCGTGAGCGCCAAGATCCGCTCTGGAGATATCGCCGCAGTCCGCCGTGGACAGCACGTGGATCTGTCACCCGGGCGGCTCGAAGCGCCCGGGCAGGCGACCACGGCAACACCGGCGATGAGCGCAACAGTTTCGGTCATCAGTTCCACCGTCGATCCAGCGACCGACACGATTCTGGTCCGCGCGTCGTTGCCCCGTCAGTCCGTGCTGAGGCCGGGCCAGTTCGTCACGGTTCGGATTCTCTCCGACGAACACCGCGATTGTCTGGTTGTGCCGATCGACAGCGTGGTGACCGACGAGAGCGGCCGCGGCGCGTTTATCGCGCTCGTCACGAACAACACCGCGACCAAACGCCCGGTGACGGTGGGGTTGAAGGACAACGGGCTCGCCGAAGTTGACGGGGCCGATCTGCGCGAAGGGATGCTGATTGTGGCGAGCGGCGCCTACGGGCTGCCAGACAAAACCCGGATTCGGCCGATCACCCAGTAGCGTGGCCGCCGACCATCACACCTCCATGAGGACCGAATCCGTCATCGGTCGCTTCGCGACCGGCCAGGCGATGGCCGTGGTGTTCATCAGCCTTGCGCTGTGCGCCGCCGGTCTCTATGCGGCGTTCAGCTTGCCATCGTCGGTCTTCCCGCAAACGAACTTTCCGCGCGTCGTGATCCTGATCGACAACGGCGTGATGCTGGCAGACGAGATGATGGCCACGATCACCCGTCCGATTGAAGAGGCGATGAAGGACATCCCCGGCGCGGTGACGGTGAGGTCGGCGACCGGCCGGGGATCGGCAGAAGTGAACGTGTTTTTCACCTGGTCCGTGAACATGGTGCAGTCCGAGCTGTACGTGCTCAGCCGGCTGTCACAGATCCGCAGCACGCTGCCTTCGACTGCGACGACGACGGTCTACCGGCTGACGTTCTCGGCGTTTCCGATCATCGGCGTCAGCCTGACCAGTCAGACCCGCGACATCACCAATCTGTGGGAGATCGCGCGATACAAGCTGAAGCTGCGCTTCCTGCGCATCCCTGGTGTGGCCCGTGTCGACCTCGTTGGTGGACGCGCGCCTGAATTCCACGTGATCATCGATTCCGTACGGCTCCAAGCCACCCATCTCAGCTTGCCGCAGCTAACCGATGCGCTGGCGCGCAACAACTTGATTGCGCCGGCAGGCATGCACGAGGAGAACCATCATCTGTACCTGACGGTGACAGACGGGCGGATCCGGAACGCGTCGGAAATCGAAGATCTGACGGTTGCCGTTGTCGAAGGACACCCCACACGACTGAAGGATGTCGCCCGGGTCGAGCGCGGTCCCGAGCCGGTCTTCAACATCGTAACGGCAGAAGGCGTCAACGCGGTCCTGCTCAACATCCGCAGCCAACCGGACGGCAGCACGATGGAGATCAAGAAGCAGCTCGACCAGGATCTCGCCGAACTCAAGAAGGAACTGCCAGCCGACGTGAAGCTGGCCTTCTTCTACGATCAATCGGTGATCGTGAGCGAGTCGGTCAGGAGTGTCTGGGAAGCCATCTTCTTTGGGTTGATTCTGTCGGTCGCGATCATCTATGCCTTCCTCAAGAGCTGGGGCACGACACTTGTCGCCACGCTGGTGATCCCAGTCACAGTGCTCGTCACGTTGGTTGCCATGCAGCTGACCGGGCTCAGCTTCAACCTGATGACCCTCGGGGGTATCGCCGCAGCCATCGGCCTCGTCATCGATGACGCGATCGTAGTGGTCGAGGCGATCCACACACGAATGGCGGTCGGTGGGACGCGCAAGGAAGCGGTTTCCGAAGCGATCGCCTCGATTGTGCGCCCGCTGGTCGGCTCTACGCTCACCCCCGTCGTCGTCTTCATTCCGCTCGCGTTCCTGAGTGACATCACCGGCGTGTTCTTCCGCGCGTTGGCGCTCACAATGGTCGTGTCGCTGCTGACCTCGCTCGTCCTGGCCGTGACACTGACGCCATCGCTCGCCGCCTGGCTGATCCGGTCACAGGGGCACCGCGAGCAGGACGAGGAGGGGGGATTCATTCTTCGCCGACTCGTGCGGGTGTACGAGCGCGCGGTCACGGTGGCGTTGGCGCATCGATTCGTGACGCTCGGCCTGTGCCTTCTCCCGCTCGTGGCCGGCGCCGCCCTCTATCTACGGCTCGAGAGCGAATTCCTGCCCCCGATGGACGAAGGGGGCTTCGTCATCGACTATTACACGCCGCCCGGCACGAGCCTGTCCGAGACGAACCGCCAGTTGTTGCACGCGGAGCAAGTGCTGCGCGCCATTCCGGAGGTCGAGAGCTACTCACGGCGGACGGGCGCGCGCCTCGCACTGGCCATTGCTGAGCCGAACACCGGCGACTTCTTGGTCAAGCTACGGGCCGATCGCAAGCGCGCCACAGGCGATGTGATTGCGGAGCTCCGTCAGAGGTTCAATACGCAGTTACCCGGCGCCCACTGGGAATTCCCCGGAATTTTGAGCGATCTGATTGGCGACCTGTTGTGGGCGCCGCAGCCGATCGAGATCAAGCTCTACTCGACCGACCTTGCCTTCCTGAAGCAACAGGGCCCGCGAATCGAAGAGAAGTTGAAGCACGTCGCTGGAGTCGTCGACACCTTCCCAGGTCTCGTCTACACCGGACCATCGATCCGGATGCGCGTGCGCCACGTCGACGCGCAACGATGCGTGCTCACCACGACCGATATCGCGGACGCGGTGCACACGGCGATGCTCGGCCAGACCTCGTCCGACGTGCTCGAAGGCGATCGCATCGTGGACATTCGTGTCATGGCTGACCGCTCCCAGCTCGATCGCCTGTCGACGCTCCGTGACTTGCCGATCCGGACGCCGACAGGAAATGTCGTTCAGCTCGGTCAAGTGGTGGACGTGGGAGAGACGGATCCGGAGCTCGAATTGCGCCGCGAAGACTTCCGCCAGGACATCGCGGTGACCGCCAGGCTGGAGGGCCGCGACCTCGGCAGCGCCATGGCGGACATTCGCAAGATGCTGGACAACGATCCGACCCTGCCGCCGGGCACCGTGGAGTACGGCGGGCTTTACCAGCAGCAGGAGCAGTCGTTCCGCAACCTCCTCGGCGTGCTGCTCATGGCGATCGTCCTGGTGTTCACGGTGCTGTTGCTCGAATTCCGAGGATTCCTCGAACCGCTGGCCATTGTCTTTGGCGCCATGCTCGCAGTGTTCGGCAGCATCTTTGCGTTGTGGATCACCGGCACCTCGCTGAACGTCGTCTCATTTCTGGGCGCCATCATCGGCGTGGGCATTGTGGCAAAGAACGGCATCTTGATGCTCGACCTCGTGGATCATTTCGTCGAGCAGGGGCTCGATCTCCGCGAGGCGTTGATTCGGTCCGGCCGCAGACGACTACGACCCGTCCTGATGACGTCGATGGCCGCTGCGCTCGGCATGCTGCCGTTGGCGTACGGCATCGGGTCCGGCGCCGACATGCTGCGGCCACTCGCGATCGCCGTGATCGGGTCGCTGTGTGTGTCAGTCTTGCTCTCACTCGTCGCCACGCCGACGGCGTACTATGTGATGCGTGGCGGATGGGCGCGGTCGCGCATCAGCGAATCGGCCTCATAAGGGAAGTCCCCTTGGGGACGCGCTTCTAGGCGCCCCTGTCATCCGCACCGCGTCGACCCAAGGACGCCTATCGAAGATTCGGTCGGCAGCATGGCCGAGCTCGTCCGGGCTCGGCTGGCACGCGCAGCGCGCGGTGCGAGCGGCGTCCAGTTCGAATGCCCAGCCCGACGAGACTGGCGATCATCGCCATTGAGCGTGACATCGAACGGCGCTATCCTAAAGTGCCTTGGTGCGCCTGATCGTGAGCGCGCGGGGGGACACCCGATCGGCTGGGGCAGAGCCCAGGAGAAGCGAACATCATGCCTAGCAACAATCATTTGCGCGACTGCGGCATCTCCAGGCGCGACATGCTCCGGATCGGCGCCGGCGGCCTCGGCTTCGGGCTATTTGGCGGCGTTGGACCTGTGCCCTACATCTTCGGCAGGGCGAGTGAGGTGGCAGCGGCGAGTGACTCGCGCAAGATACTGGTGGTGTTCGAGTGGTTCGGCGGCAACGATGGGCTGAACACAATCGTGCCGTATGGGGACCAGATCTACTACAAGCATCGCCCCACGATCGGAATCAAGGAGAAAGACGTTCTGAAGATCGACGCCCACTTCGGCTGGCACAAGTCGATGCGCGGGATGAAGAACCTCTACGACGAGGGCAAGGTAGCGATCGTGCAGGGCGTGGGCTATGACCAACCGTCGTTCTCGCATTTCACGTCGATGTCGTTCTGGCACACCGCCGCCCCGAACAGCGGCAACGAATACGGCTGGATTGGGCGGACCGCCTCGGTCCTGGATCCGGCTGGGACGCGTTCGAACATGATCGTGAACATCTCCGACAGTCAGGCCCTGGCGGTGAAGGCCGAGAAGCACGTGCCGCTTGTGTTCAGTGACCCGGCGAAGTTCCAGCGGGGGGTGTTTGCGCAGGAAAAGGCGGCGCTGGACGTGCTGGGTACGCAGACCTCAACCGTTGGAGACGCGCACAAGTACTTGGTGGAAGTAACGAGAAGTGGGGCTCAAGCCTCTGAATTGGTGCGGACCGCCTGGAGTCGCTACAAAGAGAAAGAGAACCCCGATCTCCGCCTGCTTGACCTGGATAAAGTGGTGGCGCTCATTGAAGCGGACTTCCCGACGAAGCTGTACTACGTGCCGCTGCGCAACAGCCTGTTCGACACGCACGTGAACCAAGCGGCTCCGCACGAACGGCAGCTGGAGTATTGTGCGGACGCCATTGCGGGCTTTTTTCAGGAGATGAAGCGGATCGGACGGGCGGACGACGTCGTGGTGTACGTCCACAGCGAGTTCGGCCGCCGCGTGCCGGAGAACACGAGTCTGGGCACCGACCACGGCACCGCACAGGTGAACTTCGTGATCGGTAATGCGGTGAAGGGCGGCATGTACGGGACGCCGCCGAGTCTCACCAACCTGGTTCTTGGTGACAACCTCGAAAACACCACTGACTTCCGCCAGGTGTACGCCACCCTGGTCGAGGAATGGATGGGCGCCGACTCCGCGAAGGTACTGGGACAGAAGTTCAAGACGATGCGCATGTTCCGGGCGTAGAGGGCGGTCCGCTGGACGTCCGAGGGGCTGCCGAGCGGTGGGGCCGGCCCGGTACTGCGCTTGTTGGAGGACAAGATGGTTGCTCGCATGGGCTGGTCTCCCGGGCCGGCATCCTGGAAAGATGACCTCACGCCCATTACCGCCGCAGACTGGAACTACGACCGAGCCGCGCACCTGCTCGCGCACGCCGGGTTCGGCGGCACGCCGGGGGAGATCGAGAAACTGACGGACGCGGGCCTGGAGCGCGCGGTTCAGTCGCTCGTGCACTACGAGCGCATCCCGAACCCGAAAATGCAGCCGTTCGTGGAATCGGGGCTGTGGGATCCGACACTCAACTTCTTTCCGGAGAGCCGGCCCGAGGCGACCGATCGGGCGCTCAAGAACGGCATCTCGATGGGCATCGAGAACAAGCCCACGGGCAACCGTCCGGTCCAGCCGGTGTCGGACCGTTTCTTCTATTGGCTGCGTGCAACGATGCTCGAAACCCGCCGGCTCGGGTATTGGTGGGCGAACCGCATGCTGCAAACCACCCGTCCGGTGGAAGAAAGGATGGCGTTGATGTGGCACGGCCACTTCGCCACCCACGAGAACAAGGTCCGCGACTACCGCAAAATGATGCAGCAGATCGACCTGTTCGAAAAGGGCGCGACGGGCAACATTCGGGATCTGACCATCCAAGTCGCCCGAAACCCGGCGATGCTGTACTTCCTCGACGCCCAGTACAACGTCAAGGGCGCCGCGAACGAGAACTTCGCCCGCGAGGTGATGGAGCTCTTCACCATGGGAGTGGGGAACTACTCGGAACAGGATGTACGCGAAGGCGCTCGGGCGTTCACCGGCTGGTACTTCGACAATCTCAGTTTCAAGGTGAACCCGAACAAGCATGACGACGGTCCGAAGACGTTCCTCGGCAGAACCGGAAACTTCGACGGCGTGGATGCGCTGAAGATCATCTTCGAGCAGCCGGT